>Ga0224506_10002325_pt1 | contig 12976 bp, 13 predicted proteins | sample SF_Jan12_sed_USG_2_FD_169108 | JGI IMG/M metagenome (GOLD analysis project Ga0224506, IMG submission 169108) | Sediment microbial communities from San Francisco Bay, California, United States - SF_Jan12_sed_USGS_8_1 | ecosystem: Environmental > Aquatic > Marine > Sediment | place: USA... | reverse complement strand
CACGCTATCAGGTGGCTAATTGCTATATGGGACGCGCCGGACTGATCAACTCTGGCGGGGCCTCATCAGGAGCATCAGACCTGGCCGATGCGGTAAAAACCGCAGTAATCAATAAAAGAGCCGGTGGCACCGGTCTGATCTCCGGAAGAAAGGCCTTTCAACGCCCCATGAGCGAAGGAGCCAATTTGCTCCATACGATCCAGGACGTATACCTGACCAAACAAATTGATCTGGCCTGAACACTTCCCTGGCACTGAATTGATTATTTTAAATTAACAATAGAAAATTATGGCAAATAACATAACCATTGGGATACTTACCGGTGGCGGTGATGTGCCCGGCCTCAACCCCGCCATTCGCGCCGTAACCATACGGGCCTTGCGTGAAGGTTACAAAGTTATCGCCTTCCGACGTGGGTGGGCTGGTATCGTCGATTTTATTCCGGAAAAAAATGCTGACAATAGCAATAATATCCAAATCTTAACCTCTGAAATAGTAAACCGGGCCGGAAGAACCGGCGGTACTTTTATTCATACTTCACGCACCAATCCCAGCAAACTAAAACGGGGTAACGTTCCCGAACACCTGAAAGAAAAATACACCCAGGATGTTAATGACGTTACTGAAGACGTATTGAATAATTTAAGCTACCTTAAAATTGATTACCTGATACCCATTGGTGGGGATGATACACTGAGCTATGGCTATCGGTTGCATAAGGAAGGGATTAAAGTAATCGCTATTCCAAAAACAATGGATAATGACGTACCAGGCACTGATTATTGCATTGGCTTTAGCACATGTGTCACACGAACCATTGAAATGACACACATGCTTCGCACTTCTGCAGGTTCTCACGAACGATTTCTGGTCATTGAAGTCTTCGGGCGCTACGCCGGATTCACCACCCTCCTTCCCACCATGGCGGGCGCAGCTGATCGATGTGTGATCCCGGAAAATCCATTCAACATTGAGCACCTCACAGAACTGATGATCTACGACCGCAACCATCACCCCAGCAAATATGCCGTGGTATTAGTGTCTGAAGGGGCAACGATGGTTTCCCATTCAGAAATGTCGTTCGAAGGGCAGGAAACAGATATGTTTGGCCATAAAAAACTGGGGGGCATTGGTGACAAAGTAGCCGCTGACCTCAAGGAACTCTCTCCAAAATACAACAATGGCCGGCCAGTAGCCATCGTCAACCAACGACTATCCTACCTGGTGCGTTGTGGAGAACCCGATGCCCTGGATTCTATTGTACCCATGGCCTATGGCAACATTGCCCTGGATTTGATCATTGCCAAAAAGGCCGGCAGGCTGATTAGTCTGCGCAATGGCATCTACGATCATGTTCCGCTGGACATTATTGTGGGAAGAAAAAAGGTGATTGATGTGGCAAAATATTATGATACGGAACGTATGCGCCCTAAATATGAGTCTTTTATAAAACAACCACTTTTTATTATGACAGCTGATGACTGAGGACAAGGAGTAAATGAGTTAGCGAGGCGATGTGGTAATGTGGCAATGTAATCCTGACTTTCCCGATTACACTAACTACGGATACGTCTTACCATTCATGCTTATTGTTGGAAATCATGTAGCAATGTTAAAAAAAATCAGGTCATTATAACTTAACCTCTTCTCATTATATTTTCTGCCAACAATGGAGACACCCGGTTTAACAGTTTGAGTAATTTGACTTTACCAATACTTATTTCATAATGATTACGTTTAAAAGCCTGGACAAACTCAGCAGCCAGCTCTTCGGGTGAAATTTTATTTTTTCCACGGCCAGTAGTCATTTTTGTTTCAACAAGTGGTGGAATAATCTCAAATACTTTAACATGGTCTAACTGATACCGAAGAGCCTTGGAGAAAATATGCAGGCCGGCCTTTGTACTACAATATACGGGGGCCTGCATTTTGGGTACCAGGCCCAAACCAGATGATACATTAATGATAGCTGCATTATCATTCTGCTTTAGTAAGGGTAGTAATAGGCCAATAATCTCATTGTCATACTGCAATAATTTCTTTAAAAGTGCTTCTCCTATTCCGGAAGTAGCTCCTGTAATCAGTATTTTATTATTTGTTAAACGCATAGCTCCAGATATTTGACACAAATTTGAGTCGAAAAGCTATATGTTTCATTTACATATGTAAAGAACGCCGGGGAGATTTAGTTTTTTGCCCTGATTCTACTCAATTGGGTAGGTGTAATCCCAAGGTAGGACGCTATATGATATTGAGGGATTTGTTGTTCCAAATCAGGGTGTTCATTTTTAAATAACTCATACCGTTCATTGGCCTCCAAGGTAACCAGCTGTATTTCCCTTCTTTCTTTTACCACAAAAAATTGTTCTGCGAGTATACGGGCCAACCGTTCAATCCCAGGATAGGAATCAAAAAGCACTGTAAATTGTTGAAAATCTCCCACCAACAAAACGGTATCCGTCAGACATTGAATATTAATGCGATTTTTTTGCCCGGTAATTAGTGAAGAGTACGCACCCGTAAAATTATTCGGTGTAAAAAAAGTTTTATTGTACTCCTCTCCTTTATCCGTACGAAAAAAAGCTCTTAATACCCCCTCATTCACGAAGGCAAAATAACGAGCATATTCCCCTTCCCGGGCAAAGAATTGTCCTTTGGTGAAACGCTTTTCCTTAAATAATCCTGATAGGGCCTCCAATTCTGTTTCATTAAAAGGCATTAAATTGTTGAGGTAAATAGCTAATTTTTTCAAATTAATATTAAAGTACTAATTGATAATAAACCAAAATCATGGGGATAATTACAGCTAAAACTGATACAAGGTAGCAAAGAATTATGAATTAAAAGAAAAGCTATATCTACTGATGAATATAAATTTGTAACGTACTCTCTTCAAATTGCTTCTTGTTTCTTCAAGCAACAGGGCTTATTATTGCTTTTCACAATTCATAACTTAATTGAATTACATGAAAACCATTGCTGTACTCGATGCGGGATATACCAGTTATCAATACGAACAGGAACTGCTCAAGGAGGTGGGGTATGAAGTAGTGATCAATAAAGCGGCTATTACAGACAATACACACAAAATGAAAATGGCCAGTCAGGCAGAAGGTATTTTTATTCGCTGGACAGACATTGATAAACCTTTTTTAGATTATTGTCCCAAGCTAAAATACATTGTACGTTACGGGACAGGCTACGACAATATTAATTTATCAGCATGCAGGGAACGCGGTGTAAAAGTCAGTAACGTTACCGGCTATGCCCGCCATTCAGTATCGAACCATGCACTTTCCTTAATCTTTGGCTGTGCCCGCGATCTTCTTAATGGCAACAGGAACCTTATGGAGACTTACAGTGCCCCGCCGGATTATCAACTTACAGATTTTCACAACAAAACACTGGGAATTATTGGGTTGGGTAAAATAGGAGGCACTATTTCAAAGAAAGCAGGCTCCCTTTTTAAACGAATTATTGCCAGTGATCCGTACATTACTACGAAAGACTTTCAGGAAAAAGGAGCGGAAAAAAAGACGCTGGAAGAATTATTAGCATTAAGTGATATTATAACCATACACTGTAATCTCACCGAAGAAACAACCCATTTGATTAATGACACTACCATTCATAAAATGAAAACAGGGATCATTTTGGTGAATACGGCACGGGGTCCGGTCATAGATTCCAAGGCGCTATTAAAACATTTAAATAACGGGAAAATCTGGCGTGCCGGGATCGATGTTTTCGACACGGAAATACCCCAGGAACTTGATCATAAGTTAATACGACATCCTAATATTATTACTACAGGCCATTACGCCTGGTACTCAAAAGAGGCCCATATAGCCCTTCAGCAATTAGCCGCTCAAAACATGTTAAGTTTCCTTAAAGGCAGCATACCTGAAGATTGCTTGAATTGCACATAAAAAAAGCCTTTAATTACTTAAAGGCTTTAATGTTAATCTCTTTTATGCATTAATACGTGTGCAGCATCGATCCTTCATATATCAAGGCAATGATAAGCCATACCACAAATAACATTGGTAATACGATGGAATACATCAATGATTTTACCTCATGTCCAAGGTGCATAAACTCGGATACAATATAAAAGGCTTTTACGATAGTGAGCAATACAAATATTGAAACAAGTACAAAACTCCTGTCCATAGTAAAGGCGAAAATAAATTCAATCACTGTTACCCCGGCAAGTATCCACATGACCTTTAACAGGTGTCTTACTTTTGCTTTGTCTACAGGCTGTACCTCTATTGCGTTAGTATTTTCTTCTGATGACATATTTTCTCTATTTTAAAATCTATACAAGGTAAAAAAACGTGAATACAAATACCCAAACTAAATCTACAAAGTGCCAGTAAAGACCTACTTTTTCAACCATTTCATAATGGCCTCTTCGATCATAAAGGCCGGTAACAGTCCGATAATAAATGATGAAATTTAAAACCACACCACTAAATACGTGGGTACCATGAAATCCTGTAATAAAAAAGAAGAAATCAGCAAAGGCAATAGGACCGTATTGATTCGCAGTAAGGCTGGCTCCTCCTCCTCCATCACCTACTATAAAGTGTGTCCATTCCCAGGCCTGACAACCGAGGAAGGTAAGTCCTCCAATAATTGTCCATAGCATCCATTTCTCAACAGCTTTCCGATCCCTACGGTGCCCGGCCTCTACGGCCAACACCATAGTTACACTACTTAGAATAAGAATAAAAGTCATTAATCCCACAAAAGCCAGGGGCCATGAATGTCCATGGAAAAATGGAAAAGCATCAAAAACTTTTTCTGGAATAGGCCAATATTCCTGTGAAAAAACAAAATCCTTGGTTGCTCCTTCATAAGCCGGATGAGACGCTCTCACCATTCCATATGAAACCAGAAGACCTGAGAAAGTAAAGGCGTCCGAAACCAGGAAAAACCACATCATCAGTTTTCCATAACTCACTTTCATAGGAGAGACTCCTCCGTCCCATAAATTTTTGATTGTTGTAGCTACTGTACTTGCCATGTAAAAATATTATTGATGATTATACAATAAAAATGCAAACAAATAAACCCATAAACCACCAAGAAAATGCCAATATGTAGCACACATCTCGATCCGGTTCATATTGCGTGAATGTACTTTCAATTTAAGTACATCAAATAAAACGATTCCTAAAAATATTAAACCACTTACAAGATGCAGCCAATGAACACCCGTAAGCACATATATAAAAGATTCGGAGGGGTTCCCTCCTGTAAAATACACATTCCCAACAATTAATTCCTTCCATGAATAAAATTGTCCTGAAAGGAATAGTACTCCTAAGATAAAAGTGGACAAAAGTCCCCACTTTAATTTCGCCATTTGGTCTTTTCGCGCAGCCATCACACCTATTTGCATTCCTACACTACTCAAAATAACCACTGCCGTTGAATACCAAAATAATACCGGTAACTCAAACATACGCCAGTTTCCATCCCCCTTACGCACAATATATGCACTGGTTAAGGCCGCAAACATCATCACTATACTGATCATAAACAGCCATAATGCAAACTTCTTTGGATTCATGGCCAAAGGTCTTTCCGGCTTTTCCACTATTTTCATACTCACACTCATACCTTATCCAATAAATACGCGATTTGAACTATGGGAAGGTAAAGAAACGACCCATACATTATTCTTCTTGCTGCTTTTTCAGAACCCTGTCTGATCAACGAAAAAGTTTGACTTAAAAATAAAACCCCACAAACAGTGGCTACGATGGCCGAATCAATACCTGTAATACCGAATTTGGCCGGTAATAAACCCAAAGGCAACAAAAAGAGGGTATATATCATGATCTGCACAGCTGTGTTCAGGTCTTTGCCTCCGCCTCCAGGTAGCAATTTAATGCCCACTTTTTTATAGTCATCATCTGCCAACCAGGCGATTGCCCAAAAATGTGGGAATTGCCAAATAAACTGTATGCCGAAAATAATTAATGCCTCATGAGAAATTGTTCCTGTTACAGCTATCCAGCCCAATAAAGGAGGTAATGCACCAGGAATGGCTCCAACGAGTACGGCTATCGGCCCTTTCCGTTTTAAGGGTGTATATACAAATCCATATAAAATAACGGACACCAATGATAACATTACGGTGAGTAAATTACTATAAATCATTAAGATATATAGTCCTGAAACCACCAATATAAGGGACAACACCGCTGCCTCATTAACGGTTACCCGTTTTGTTGGCAAAGGCCTGTTGCATGTTCGATTCATAATTTTATCGATATCACGCTCCCATATCTGATTTATAATAATTGATGCTCCAGATATTAGAAATCCGCCAAAACTAACCCATAGTAGCACGGGCCAGTTAACTGCACCAAAACTACCAAGCAAATAACCAAAGCCGCAGGAAAAAGCAACCAAAAAGCTTAAACGAACTTTTATCAATTCGATATAGGCCCTTAACTTAAGTGCTGTCCTAAACAAAAAACTTTGTGGTATGGCTTGAATCATTTATTTAATTATTCTCCGTCTTAATTATGCTCCTGTGTATTGTCCTGATCATTTTGCTTTTTTGGTGTTTCCTCACCTGCTTGAATGATCAGATCATCATTACTCAATTCCAGTTTAATCAATTCATTTTCCTCAGGAGTATTCGACTCTGGTGTTTCAGAATAAGGAACGTTTTGCATAATAAAATCTTCCTTAGCACCGGGCTTACTATAGTCATAAGGCCAACGGTACACTGTGGGAATTTCTCCAGGCCAGTTTCCGTGACCAGGAAAACGTGGTGTAGTCCATTCCAGTGTATTGCTACCCCAAGGATTAAGGGATGCTAAACGACCGCGGAAAATACTGTAAAAGAAATTGAATACAAAAATTAACTGCGCACCAAACGTTATTATCGCTGCAATACTAACCAACATATTCAAGTCAGTAAAATCATTAAAGGCATTAAAGTTCGTAAATGAATAATACCTCCTTGGGAAACCTGCAATACCAATATAATGTAATGGAAAAAACACCAGATACACACCAGCAAATGAAAGCCAGAAATGTATATAACCTAATTTTTCATTCATCATACGGCCAAACATCTTGGGAAACCAGTGATAAACACCGGCAAGTAATCCGAAAAATGTAGCACTACCCATCACCAGATGGAAGTGAGCCACTACAAAATAAGTATCATGTAGTTGAATATCCACTGCGGAGTTTCCAACAAACAAACCGGTAAGACCACCACTTATAAAAAATGAAACTAGCCCGATTGAAAACAGCATCCCAGTAGTAAACTTAATATTACCACCCCAAAGCGTAGTCATATAATTAAACACCTTCACTGCAGATGGTATAGCAATAACTAATGTCAGCAATGTAAATACCGACCCAAGGAAAGGATTCATACCAGTGACAAACATGTGGTGTGCCCAAACAACAAATGAAAGTACACTAATACCAATCATAGAACCAATCATAGCTTTATATCCAAATATTGGTTTCCGACTATTGGTTGAAATAACTTCAGAGGTAATACCCAAGGCAGGCAGAAGTACGATATACACTTCAGGGTGCCCCAGGAACCAGAACAAGTGTTGAAAAAGTATAGGACTACCCCCTTGATTCGGCAATGCTTCTCCATTGATATAAATCTCTGAAAGATAAAAGCTTGTACCAAAATGCCTGTCAAAAATCAGCAACAAAGCGGCTGATAATAAAACGGGGAATGACAACAAACCGATAGTTGCAGTAAGAAAGAAGGCCCAAATCGTGAGCGGGAGCCTGGAAAAAGACATCCCATTTGTTCTCATATTTATTACAGTGGTTATATAATTTATACCACCGAGTAATGTAGATACAATAAATAAAGCCATTGAGGCGAGCCAGAGTGTCATCCCCAAACCTGAACCTGACATGGCCTGTGGCAATGCACTTAAGGGAGGATATATTACCCAGCTACCGGAAGCCGGTCCTGTTTCAATAAAAATAGAACTAAACATAATTACACTGGAAACAAAAAAGAACCAGTAAGAGAGCATATTCATAAAGCCAGATGCCATATCCCTGGCTCCTATTTGCAGGGGTATGAGGTAATTTGAAAATGTTCCACTTAAGCCTGCGGTTAAAACAAAAAACACCATAATGGTGCCATGCATAGTGACCAGCGCAAGATAAAATTCAGGATCAATTTTTCCATCAGCAGTAATCCAATCTCCTAAAAGAGGTTTAAGCCATTCAACTGTAGCATTTGGGAAGCCCAGTTGCAACCTGAAGATTACAGACATTGCACCTCCAATGAGTGCCCAAAAAATTCCTGTAATAAGAAATTGCTTTGCAATTACTTTATGGTCCTGACTGAACACATAATTTGTCCAGAAATTACCATGGTGCTCATGGTCATGCTCATCGTGATGTGTATCGCTTGCTATTTTTAATTCAGCAGTTGCCATAATTTATTCCTTCTTAAAGTGATGCGTTTAATTCTTCTTTTGTAATACCAGCTTTGATAATAGCTGCTTCACGTTTTGCTGCAGGTACCTTTGACAGGTAATCCGGATTAAGTTTCAACCAGGCCTTTTGTTGTGCTTTCCACTTTTCATAATCTTCCAGCTCATCCACAACAACAATCTTTCTCATCGAAAAATGGCCTCTTCCGCAAATTTCAGCACAGGCTAATTCGTAATTAAATTCCGGATCATTTAGCTCAGCCCGCATTTCCGCCGTTGTTTTAGTGGCTTCAAACTTAAAATGTGTTTGCATACCCGGTACAGCATCCATTTTCACTCTGAAATGGGGCAAATAAAAGCTGTGTAACACGTCCCTTGCCCGTATATTTACCAGAACCGTTTTACCCTTAGGTATATGAATCTCGAGCGCTGAAAAATCGTCATATGAATTATCATCCTCCAAATCCAGACCAAAAAGGTTGGATCCATCAATGAGTCGGAAATCATAATCTCCAAAGGAATTGTCTTTGCCGGGATATCTTACATCCCAGGCAAACTGATAACCCATAACTTCAATAACTTCAGCGTCATCAGGTGCCTTTTCCATAATATCACCCCACACAATTAAGCCTTTAGAAATGAGTACTGCTAACGCTATGGCCGGTAACACCGTCCAAATCAATTCCAACTTATTATTATGGGGATAAAATTTAGCTCTTTTCCCTTCCTGATGTTGATACTTAAAACTAAAGTAAAACAGCAATATATTAGTAATAATGAATACAACCCCTGTTATCGCAGTCGTTATCCAAAATAATTCATCAGTTTCAGCACCATGCTTTGAGGCTAAAGGCAAATTATACCGATCAAATTCCGCCCAGGAATACCACAGGATCCAAACTACTCCTACAATTCCAAAGGCCATAAACAGAAAGGCATTAATTTTGTTGCTGTGACCTGGTTTTCCACTTTTTCTTTTCACAATGTCCACCAGTACCTCCAGCCTGAACATCATTATCAGTATACCGATAACAAGAATTATTCCAGCGGCCAATAAAATTCCAAACATATCTATTGTTTTAAAAAGTCTTTAAATTCCAATTAAAAATCTATCAAGTATGATGATGTAAACTTTCTTCCAGCATAGGGTGGTTTTTTGCCACCAAAGGCACTTTGGCCAGATTTGTCAACATGACAAATATAAATGCTGCTCCAAAAATTAACGTCATACCTATTTCCATAAAACCGATTCCACCCTGCTGCTTCATCACACCCGGACTGATCATCAGGTAAAAATCGAACCAATGTCCTACAAACACAATAATAGCAACTAATTTCATAATAGCCATCTTGCGCTTTGCATCTCTTGTCATAAAGAGTAAAAACGGTAGCAGGAAATTCGCAATTAAATTAACATAGAAGACCCAGCTATATGGACTCGTTTTCATTCTTTCGATGAAATAAATCGTTTCTTCCGGGATATTGGCGTAGTATATCAACAGGAATTGGCTAAACCATATATATGCCCAAAAGATACTAAAAGCAAAAACAAATTTGCCCAGATCATGTAAATGGTTTTCATTAACAATTTTCAAATAACCTTTTTCTTTCAGCCATATCACTCCAAATGTTATACCGGCAAGACCGGTAACCCACCAGCTGGCAAAAACATACCATCCAAACATTGTACTAAACCAGTGCGGATCAATGGACATGACCCAGTCCCAGGCTGAAATAGATGAAGAAACAGCAAAAACTATAAGGAATATCGCTGATAAGCTACGCAGTTTAAACCAATGTTTTGTGCCTCCATTAAGGTCTTCGGCAAGCATCTCCTTTTTAATCCATATAAAAAACATGTACCATAGGCCAAAGAAGATAACCATTCTCAAAATATAAAATATGGGCAATCCACCTTCGCCGGTAAGTGGCCAAAAGAAAAACGCTTGCTTACCTTTTAATATATCATCTCCATCCGCTCCGTAAAGGCTGGTATGCGTCCAGTGGAAGATATCGTGATTTGCTACAAACCAAACGGCGATCATCAGTACTGCTGCAAATGGCAACCAGGAAGCCATCGCCAACGGTATCCGCTTTATTCCGGCAGACCAACCTGCTGAAGCCGCATATTGAATAGCCACGAAACAAAGACCGATAATAGCGATCCCTGTAAAGTATACGTTGTTAATCCAAAGATTAGTAAATAACCGTTTAAGCCAGGGTGCGGTTTCTCCATGGTGATCTCCTTCTGCATCAGCAGCAACAAGTGCTGTATGATCTGTTGAGGCCAGCAAGTTTTCCGAGGCATTTACCATAGTCTGGTGTTCATCAGCACCATGGCTCCCGGATCCTGTTGTTAAAATACCCGCAATAACTAAAATGATACCCAGGACAGCAGCTATAATCAATGCTTTTTTAGTCTCTGGCTGAAATATGTATTTTTCGTCACTCATCGCTTTAATTTTCTTACTATTGTTTTTGTAAAACCTGAACGTAACGTACTATTTTCCAACGTTCCTCCACGCTAATTTGTGAAGCATGTGAGGCCATTCTGCCTTTTCCCTGCGAAATTACATGAAAAATATGTCCTTCGGGCTTGTCTTTCACTGCAGCTGAAGTATACGAAGTCACCCCACCGTAAATTTCACCTGCTGGCCCGGGAGTTGTACCTTTTTGACCGTGGCAATGTGAACAGAACATACCATACAGTGCTTTACCCTCATTAATCACATTTAAAGTAGAATCCAGTGGATTTTTCAATATCCTGGCTGCGAGTTCTATACTGTCTTTAGGAATGCGATAAGGCAAATAGCCATTTTTGTTTCTGCGTACAGTATTTGCGGGTGGAACACGCATGGTCATACCATGTGGGTTATTGGGGTTGGAATTATAGTATTCACCAACACCATTATCCAGCGAACTCACCCAATTACCTGATGATTGATCAGTTATTTGTGTAAGGGGCTCATAGGGTACCGAGTGATACATGTTTGGGGCATACTCAAGCCCCTGATTGTCCGGCCCTGCGCCACAGGAATACAATACAAAGGCGGTAGCCAGATAAAAAACAAATTTATATTTATTTATATATCGCATGCTGCAATTAATTTTCTAGTCAAAATTCTTATCATTTACCTCAATAGCACCTGATTTCTGGAGTATTTTGGTTATTTCATTCTTATTCACTTTGTTAACACCCAAGTCGATGGCCATCACATGCTTATCATCAGTAATGCGTAAATCATAGATTCGTGGCTTATTATAAGGCTTTAGGTCATTAATCACCATAAACGTACCTACCATGCCCAATGCAGCCAACAAAACGGTAAGCTCAAATGTCACAGGTATAAAGGGAGGCAACGCCACGAAGTCTTTTCCACCAATAATCATTGGCCAATCAAAACCCATCATTCCATACTGCATAACCAGGGCCAGAACAGTGCCTAAAAAGCCAAACATAAAGGCAACTATTGGCATTTTAGATCGACCATAACCTAAGGCGTCTTCGATACCGTGAACAGGAAAAGGGCTATATACTTCCTGGATTTTTATACCGGCTGACCGAGTGGCCTTTATGGCCTTAATCAGGATATCCTCATCTTCATATACTCCCAGAACAAAATTTTTATCAGCTTTCATACTTATTCAGCAGTTCAGTATATTAGTTATTTATTTTTTCAGAGTCTGACTTAATAATAAACTTTACTTCAGCCATGTTGATTACAGGGAAAAATTTAGAAAACAAAAGGAAACAAGTAAAGAACAGACCAAAAGTAAACACATATTCTCCGACATCATAAATCGTAGGGTAGAACATGGCCCAGCTCGAAGGCAGGAAGTCCCTGTGGATTGAAGTAACAATAATTACGAAACGCTCAAACCACATCCCGATATTCACAATGATGGAGATAATAAAGGTAGCAACAATGCTAGTACGGATTTTTTTAATCCAGAAAAGCTGCGGGCTGATGACATTACACGTCATCATCGTCCAATATGCCCACCAATATGGCCCAACGGCCCTGTTATAAAAGGCATATTGTTCTCCTTCCACGCCGGAATACCAGGCCATAAATAACTCAGTAATATATGCTATACCCACTATTGAACCTGTGATGGTGATAATGATATTCATCAAACCAATATGCTCAATGGTAATATAATCCTCTAATCTGTACATTGCCCTTACAATCAATAAAAGCGTAAGTACCATAGCAAAACCGGAGAACACGGCGCCAGCAACAAAATATGGAGGAAAAATAGTGGTATGCCAACCGGGAATAATCGATGTGGCAAAGTCAAATGATACAATAGTGTGTACTGAAAGTACCAGTGGAGTAGCCAAACCGGCAAGTATCAAAGCTACAGATTCGTAGTGCATCCAGGTACGAGCCGCGCCAGTCCATCCAAAACTTAATGTACCATAAATCAATTTGGAAATTTTATTTGTTGCCCTGTCGCGAATAGTTGCAAAATCAGGGATGAGGCCGATATACCAGAACACCAGTGATACTGTAAAATAT
>Ga0224506_10002323_pt1 | contig 12980 bp, 14 predicted proteins | sample SF_Jan12_sed_USG_2_FD_169108 | JGI IMG/M metagenome (GOLD analysis project Ga0224506, IMG submission 169108) | Sediment microbial communities from San Francisco Bay, California, United States - SF_Jan12_sed_USGS_8_1 | ecosystem: Environmental > Aquatic > Marine > Sediment | place: USA... | reverse complement strand
AAAGCCGGTGATGAAGTTTGGTTCTCTGTCTGGAACGGCAAGACCCAAAATTCGGCCATTGTTGTTATTGACGACAAGACCCGTAAGCTGAAAAAGGTAATCAAGGACAAGCGCCTTGTTACCCCAACAGGCAAGTTCAACGTTTACAATACGATGAACGATATCTACTAAGGCCAAGTCATGTGGGGCGAGGGTTTTTCCCTCGCCCCATGTTGACGCTTACGGTCGGACTGACTAGCCAATTTTTCGAATTAATATCGGGCATTCTTGTAGAGGAGGGATATCCCGTGAGCAATTCCACCAAAACAGGAAAAGTTTATTTGGTCGGCGGTGGCCCGGGCGACCCTGAATTACTTACCATGAAGGCCCACCGGGTTTTAGGCATTGCCGATGCGGTTGTTTATGACAGGTTGGTATCAAATGATGTTCTTGATCTTGTGCCTGCCGGTGCCGCCAGATTTTTTGTTGGCAAACAAACCAACAACCACACCATGCCACAAGAAGAAATAAATGCGCTTTTGGTCAACCTTGCGCTTAGCGGCCATACGGTTGTGCGCCTAAAAGGCGGCGACCCTTATGTTTTTGGCCGTGGCAGCGAAGAAGCCATAGAGCTTATAAAATCCGAAGTCCCGTTTGAAGTAATCCCCGGCATAACTGCCGCCGCTGGTGCTGCGGCGGCCATCGGGGTGCCGCTTACCCACCGGGGCATGGCAACGGGGGTACGTTTTGTAACCGGGCATTGCCGGGCAGATGTGCCGCTGGATATGGATTGGAAAAGCCTTGCTGATCCTAATACCACGCTTGTGGTTTATATGGGGTTGGCCAACATGGGGCAGATTTCGGCTAACCTTATGGCTGAAGGGCTGTCAGGGGCGACCCCGGTAATGGCGGTTTCCAAAGCGACCACACCCGATCAGCAAACATGCAAAGCAACCTTGGCTACACTGGTTGATACCATTAACGCCAAAAAGTTGAAAAGCCCGGTATTGATTATCATCGGACAAGTTGCAGGCTTGGCAGATATCATAGGACCTGAGATGATACCCAAGAAAGGTAGCGACGATGATGAAACCATCAGGTCAATCGCCAGCGCGTAAATTAACCGCAAGCATTAGCCTAGCTTTTTTTGCCATGGTTATTTGCAGTCCCGCCACCAGTGGCGAGCCGGAAGCAAAACGCCAAGGCGAACTTATCCACCAATTAATTCAAGATTGCGGTTCATGCCACGGGCTAACCCTAAAAGGTGGCTTAGGCCCGGCACTTTTACCGCAAGACCTTATCAATAAAGATGATGAACGTTTGACCGATATTATTTTGTATGGCGTTCCCGGCACACCGATGCCGCCGTGGGAATTTGAAATATCAAAAGAAGAAGCCAGCTGGCTTGTTAAGCGCATGAAGGAAGGCAATATAAATGAACGTTAAAAAATGTATTCATGCATTTATTTTTGTGTTTGCGTTAATGGTGCATACAACGGCGTTTGCGGCCGAGCCTGAAATTCGCGGCAGCGGTGATTTGGGTCTTATAATTGAACGCGCCAGCGGAACTGCACAAATTATTGAAACCACAAACCGGACTAAACTTTTTACAGTCGAAGGGCTTGGCGATTTAAGCCATGCATCAGTGGTTTTTTCGCGTGACCAGCGTTATGGCTTTGTCTTTGGTCGCGATGGCGGTTTAAGCAAAGTTGATATGCTGCAAGGAAAAATAGTCAACCGCGTAGTGCAGGGCGGTAATGCCATTGGCGGGGCCATTTCGCAAGACGGTAAATTAGTTGCGGTTTCAAATTACGAACCGGGCGGGGTTCGGGTGTTTGATGCAAAAACCCTGGAAATGGTGGCCGATATTCCAGCCAGCTATGGTGATGGTCTTTTGTCCAAAACCGTTGGCTTGGTTGACGCGCCCGGCAACCGTTTTGTTTTTTCACTTTATGATGCGGGCGAAACATGGATAGCCGATTTTTCCAAATCCAACACACCGGAAATAACCAAGTTCAAAAATACCGGCGACCTTCCTTATGATGGGCTGATCACCCCTGATGCACGTTATTATATTGCCGGGTTATTCGGCGAAGACGGGCTTGCCATGCTTGATTTATGGCATCCGGAAAAGGGCATCAAACGCATACTGGGCGGTTACGGTAAGGGCGAAGAGCAGTTGCCGGTTTATAAAATGCCCCATCTTGAAGGCTGGGCCCAGGCAGGCGGTAACCTGTTTTTGCCGGCCATTGGCAGGCACGAGGTATTGGCGGTAAGCGCCACTACCTGGCAGGAAGTTGGCCGCATCCCGGTTCATGGTCAGCCGGTATTTGCCATGGCCCGGCCTGACGGCAGGCAGATATGGGTTAATTTCGCCCATCCGTTAAACGATGTGGTGCAGGTAATTGATGTCGATACCATGAAGGTAATAAAAACCTACAAACCAGGCAGGGCGGTATTACATATGGAATTCACCCCGCGCGGCGAACAGGTATGGATATCGGTTCGTGACCGCAATGTGGTTGAAATATATGACACCAGAACAATGGAAAAAATAAGCGAACTTCCGGCAAACACCCCCAGCGGTATTTTCCTAACCGCACGCGCGGCAAAAACGGGCCTTTGATGAATGTTTGAAACCGATAAAAAATTGCTAAATAATTATCAGCGCGATTTTCCCCTTGTGCCGCGCCCCTACGCCGAAATTGGAAAACAATTGGGCCTTAGCGAGGGTGAAGTAATAGAAAATTTTTCCCATCATATAGAAAGCAAAACCATAAGCCGTATCGGTGCGGTGGTAAAAAACGGAACCATTGGCGCCAGCACCCTTGCGGCGATGAAGGTTCCGCAAGAAAAATTGATTGATGTTGCCAAAATTGTTTCATCATTTGATGAGGTAAACCACAATTATGAACGCGAACATAATTTTAATTTGTGGTTTGTGATAACTGCACCAAGCGAAGCGCGCTTACAAGAAGTATTAAGTGAAATTGAAGCTAAAACCAAAATTACACCCATAAACCTGCCGATGGTTAGGGACTATCATCTTGATTTGGGGTTCAAAATATCATGGTAAATAATGCAGCCATATCGCACCCCGAAGGCGTATTTGCCAGCGATGATGAATTGGCATTGATAGAGGCGCTTTGTGGTGGGTTACCGCTGGTGCCGCGGCCATATAAAATATTGGGCGAAAGATTAGGGATGAGCGAAGAAGATGTTTTGCAATATCTTGAAAGCCTGATTGCGCGTGGAATAATTCGTCGTTTTGGAGTTGTGGTTCAGCACCGCCGCCTTGGCTATACCGCAAACGCTATGGTGGTTTGGAATATTTCCGATGAATTGGTAGATGAAATTGGCGAGCGCATGGGCAAGTTTGATTTTGTCACCCTTTGTTATCAGCGACCACGCAGATTGCCCGATTGGCCATACAACCTTTTTTGTATGGTTCATGGGGCAAAGCGTGAAACCGTGTTGGCACAAGTGCGTGAATTGGCCGATAGTTTGGGCATAAGCGATGTTCCCAATGAAGTGCTGTTCAGTAGCCGCCAATTCAAACAACGTGGCGCCAGATACGGAAATGGCCATAAATAATGAACTTAAATAATCCCCAAGCCCTTGATCAGCATGACAAGGATATAATCAACGCCCTGCAAGGGGGGTTTCCTGTTTGCGAGCGCCCTTATCTTGAAGCGGCGAAAAAGCTGGGCTTAAGCGAAGATGATTTAATTAAGCGGATTGAAGCATTGCTTAATAGCGGTGCACTTAGCAGGTTTGGCCCGCTTATAAATGCCGAACGCATGGGCGGCGGGCTTACGCTGGCCGCACTTGCGGTTAATGAAGATGATTTTGATCGGGTGGCTGAACTTGTAAATGCCCATCCGCAAGTTGCACATAATTATGAACGCGAACATGAATATAATATGTGGTTTGTCATCGCCACCGAAACACCCGAACAGGTCGAACAAATAATCAAAAAGATTGAGCTTGAGACCGGATTGCAAGTTTTGAATGTTCCCAAATTAGAAGAATTTTTTATCGGCCTGAGATTTGATCTATGACAGCAGAAATATTGGAAATTGATGTTGTTGATCGGGCAATAATCGCCGCAACCCAAGGGGGATTGCCCCTTGTCCCAAGGCCCTATGACGCGATCGGTGATGGCGTGGGCCTAAGCGGGGCAGAGGTTCGGGCCCGCATGCAAGAAATGCTAAAAAGCGGTATTATCAGACGTATTGGCGCTGTGCCAAACCATTACAAGCTTGGTTTTAGCGCAAACGGCATGACCGTTTGGGACGTGGCAGATGAACAAATTTCAGATTTAGGGAAAAAAGTTGGGGCGTTAGAATTTGTCAGTCACTGTTATCATCGCCCCCGTCACGCACCCCACTGGCCGTATAATATGTTTGCCATGGTGCACGGAAAAAACAGGGAAGAAGTTGAATCTCACGCCCAAGAAATTGCAAAAATACTTGGTTCGGCGGTTAAGGGCAGTGATATTATATATAGTAAGCGAATATTGAAAAAAACCGGACTAAGAATAAGCGTTTAAGAAAGAAGATAAAATGTTTCGTTTATCGAAATTCATGGATGAAATTATTGAACCAAAACCATTGGGGCCGGTGCGCAAACCATCGGGCCCGGTGGTTATATGGAATCTTATTCGCAGGTGCAATCTGACGTGCAAGCATTGTTATTCAATTTCAACAGATAAAGATTTTCCCGGCGAACTTTCTACCGATGAAGTATTCAATGTTATGGACGATCTTAAATCATTCGGTGTTCCGGTTTTAATTCTTTCCGGTGGCGAACCGTTGTTGCGCCCTGATATTTTTGATATTTCAAAACGTGCCAAGAAAATGGGATTTTATGTTGGCCTGTCAACCAACGGAACCTTGATTGATGAAAACATGATCGGGCGCATTGCGGAAATTGGTTATGATTATGTCGGCATTAGCATTGATGGCATAAAAGAAACCCATGATAAATTCCGTCGGCGCGAGGGGGCATTTGATGCATCAATGCACGGCATCCGTCTTTGCCTAAACGAAGGAATAAAAGTAGGCATTCGTTTTACCATGACCCAAGATAACGTTCATGAATTGGACGATTTATTAAAACTTATGGATGACGAAGGAATTGATAAATTTTATCTATCGCATCTTAATTATGCCGGGCGGGGAAACCACAATCGCAAAGACGATGCGGTTCATGCAATGACCAGAACCGCCATGGAAAAACTTTTTAACCACTGTATGGAAGACCGTAAAAACGGCGGAACTAAAGAATTCGTCACCGGCAATAACGATGCCGATGGGCCATTTTTATTAAAATGGGTTGAACAAAATTATCCACAAAGCACCAAGCACGTAACCGAATTGTTAAAACGCTGGGGCGGTAATGCCTCAGGGGTTAATGTCGCCAATATTGATAATACCGGGCACGTTCACCCCGATACCATGTGGTGGCATTATGACTTGGGCTCGATCAAAGACAGACCTTTTTCCGAAATATGGACAGACACGTCTGATCCGCTAATGGCGGGCCTTAAGCAAAGCCCACGTCCGGTGTTGGGGCGTTGCGCCGAATGTAATTATCTTGAAATTTGTAATGGCAATACCCGCACCCGCGCCCATCAGATAAGCGGCAATTTTTGGGATGAAGATCCCGGATGTTATATGCTTGACGAAGAAATCGGTTTAAGCGGTGAACGCGAACGCTTGGCGGTATCTTCATATTCCCGCGGGGCAACACGCAAAGACAACATCAAGGTAGTTTAATTTCAGGTGTAACAATATGAAAAACAATAATTTATTCGCTTTAATGGCAATGACAGTGGCGGTGATAATTATTTTGCCCAATCCTGTGTTAAGCCAGGGCGTAGATGAAATCTACCAAGAACATTGTGCATCATGCCACGGTGACGAGCGCTTTGGTGGAATGGGCCCTGCGTTACTGCCGGGTAACCTTGGCCGTTTAAAAAAGAAACAAGCCGAAAGCATAATTTCCAGCGGCCTTCCGGCAACCCAGATGCCTGGGTTCGCAGATAAAATTTCACCTGAACAAATAAATCAATTGGTCGAATTGGTATATTCCGAGCCTAAACGGATTCCAAAATGGGGAATTGATAAAATAAACGAAAGCCACACGGTTTTTATCGCCGAAGATAAGCTACCCAAAAGCCCCATTCATAATGCAGATTTGTTAAATTTGTTTGTGGTGGTTGAATCGGGCGATCACCATGTAACCATTCTTGATGGTGATAAGTTTGAACCATTGGCCCGGTTTGAATCCCATTATGCCCTTCATGGCGGGGCAAAGTTTTCACCCGACGGCAGGTTTGTTTATTTTGGTTCGCGCGATGGTTGGGTAACGCGGCACGATCTTTATAATTTTGAAACTATTGCCGAAACCCGTGTCGGTATTAACCTGCGCAATATTGCGGTTTCCAGTGACGGGCGTTTTGTAATGGCGGCTAATTATTTGCCCAATACGCTTGTATTGATGAATGCCAAGGATTTATCGGTAATAAAAATATTCGATATCGTTGATGGCGATGGTAAATCATCGCGTGCCAGCGCGGTTTACAACGCTCCACCTAGGGAAAGTTTTTTAATTGCCCTAAAAGACATACCGGAAATTTGGGAAATTCCTTATATGGATAACCCCAAGCCGGTGGCAAAGGGGCTGGTGCATAATTATAAACCCGGCCAGTTGGAAGGGGAATTTGATTTTGGCCCGTTCCCGGTCAGGCGAATAAAGCTTGATGATTATTTGGATGATTTCTTTTTTGATCAAGAATACCGCACCGCTTATGGCGCGGCACGCAATGCAAAAATGGGCCAAGTGGTAAATCTAAATGTTGGGCGCAAGGTGGGTGATCTTGAACTTTCATCCATGCCACATCTTGGTTCGGGCATTACTTTTGAATACCAAGGAAAGCAAGTGTTGGCGACCCCGCACCTCAGCGAGGGTGCGGTAAGCGTTATTGATATGCAATCGTTCAAAACCATCAAACGAATTGAAACAATGGGTCCGGGGTTTTTCATGCGCGGTCATGAAAACAGCCCTTATGCCTGGGTTGATGTTTTCTTTGGTCCCAACAAGGATGTGTTGCATGTAATTGATATGCGCACCCTAGAAATAGTAAAAACAATTAATCCGGCACCAGGCAAAACCAATGCCCATGTCGAATTTGACCGCGACGGCAGCCATGCCTTGGTAAGCGTGTGGGAAATGGATGGCTGGGTGGTTGTTTATGACGCAATTACCTTAGAAGAAGTAAAGCGCATACCAATGAAAAAACCGGTTGGAAAATATAACGTATTTAATAAAATCAATTATTCATCCGGCACCAGCCACTAAGCGTTATTTTTCCAACGTAGTGTTTTGCTTGTGCTTGACGCTTTGGCAGTATATTTTCACCCAGCAATATTTCGACAAAACCCTTTTTTTAAGGAAACTTGTTTTTTTAGGAGAGATGCCGGAGTGGTCGAACGGGGCGGTCTCGAAAACCGTTGTGCGCTTGCGTACCCAGGGTTCGAATCCCTGTCTCTCCGCCATAAACAAAAGCCCCCTTTGGGGGGAGCCACTAACCAAATATGGGGAGCCATCGTACAAAACGATGGCTCCTATTTCATTAAACCGCTGCCTCAAAAAGATTTATTTGCCGGGAGCGGAAGGTGCCATTTTGTCGAAAACGACAAAATGGCAAATGCTTGAAAAATGACTATAAGGGTAGGATGTCGAGCAATATTGAGATTCGCAAAAGTCAGCCCGGAGACACTGCCGAAATTGAGCGGTTATACATAGACGCCTTCCCGGATGATGATTTACTGCCGCTTGTAAAAGAGCTTCTGTACCTCGGGCAGGACGCAATTTCGCTTGTCGGGGTGCTCGATAGCGCAATCGTAGGGCATGCCTGCTTCACGATTTGCCGCATTGAAGAGAGCAGTCATGAAGTTGCGCTTTTGGGCCCGCTTGTGGTCGCGCCAGCCTTGCATGGACAGGGGGAAGCACGCTGATTAAGGTAGGCTTAGGGCACGCGGAAAACCGTAAAATTGGCTGTGTGCTTGTTCTCGGTGATCCGGCTTATTACAGCCGCTTTGGTTTTGAGTCAGAGGACAAAGTGGCCCCGCCATATCCATTGCCTGCGCAATGGCGTGAAGCATGGCAATCCATAAAGCTACGAAACGCTAAATCACCCTATGAGGGACATCTAACTGTGCCGGAACCATGGCGTAATACTTCACTGTGGACTTCCTGACCCTTTAGGGGCTTCCCCGCATACGGTTAGTGACTCGCCCTTTGGGGGGTTTTTGTTTATGTGGATTGGGCAGCGGTGAACGGATCCTTGTTCGAGCCGAAGGCCAGTGAAGTAAAGCCGAACTAATCCCTATACGCTATTTATCTTTAGCAAAAACATTGGCGCGGTGATAATATAGGTCAACGTTAATGCATGGGGGCGCATAGCTCAGTTGGTAGAGCAGCTGACTCTTAATCAGCGGGTCCCAGGTTCGAGTCCTGGTGCGCCCACCAAGTTTTCCCGGCAAACATTTGCGGTTTTTATAGGGGAGGGATGTCGTTTTGCACTATCTTCCTTTGATTGATACGGCGCTACAACAGATCTCTAAGTTTAAAGTACGCCATTGATAGCACCAGCGCGGGTTTGCGCATTAATGCACCACCCGGAAACGACATGTGTGGAATACGGGTAAATACATCAAAACGTTCCGCCGTTCCCTGCACCGCTTCGGCCATCAGCTTTCCGGCCAGTCCGGTCAAAAGTATTCCATGGCCGGAAAAACCGTGTGCGAAATATATGTTTTTTGCGATTCTGCCAAAATGGGGCAGGCGGTTAACGGTAATTGCAACGTTACCACCCCAGGCATAATCAATGCGCGCATCTTTTAATTGCGGGTATATTTTGCGCATGGAATTGCCCATTGTTTGCTTTAGGTCAAACGGCACAATGCCCGAATAACTCACTCGCCCGCCAAACAACATTCGTTTGTCCGCCGATAGGCGCCAATAATTAAGTACAAAATTAATATCAACCACCCCTTCATCATCACGGATTAGGCTTTTGGCCAAGCTGTCATCCAGCGGCTCCGTGGCGACAATGAATGTGCCGACTGGCATGATTTTTTTTCCAACAGATGGCGCTAGCTTATCTAGGTACGCGTTGGCACACATAATAACGTGTTTACAGCGCACGGTTCCCGATGGGGTGGTGATTATTGGTTCATTGCCTTGTTGAATGTGGGTAACTGGCGAATTTTCATAAATAACCGCACCTGCCGATTGCGCCGCATCGGCAAGCCCTAGCGTGTAATTAAGCGGGTGAAGATGCCCGCTTTGCGGATCCGATAGCGCGCCAATATATTTATGGCTTCCAACCCGTTCAAACGCTTCTTCTTGGTTAAGCATTTGCAAACCCTCATAACCAATTTCGCTTTCAAGCTCTTCTTTGGTTTGGGCAAGTTCGCGAATTTGTCGTGGTTTTATGGCCATCATTAAATGGCCCCATTTCAAATCGCACTTGATGTTGTGTTTATTTACGGTATCGATCAGCAACTGTTTGGAATATATGTTCATATCCCAAAGTTTTTTTGTGTCTTCACGCCCAACAATTGAATAGAGGTCACGCACACCTTTGTTATAACCGATGATGGCCTGTCCGCCACTTCGCCCCGATGCGCCCCAGCCAACTTGATGGCCCTCAAGCACCACAACCTTGTATCCCTGCTCTGCTAAATGCAGGGCGGCCGATGTTCCGGTTATGCCCGCCCCAATAACGCAGACATCACAATTTACATCACCTTCCAATTTGCTCCGCATGGGGTGCGGATTGGCAGATGCGAAGTAATAAGAATCCGCGTGATGGTCATTGTGAATGGTGCTCATGGGTAAAACGTCCATTATATTCTAATATTAGCGTTGCATAAAATTATAGAAAATCAATCTATAAAATAGTAACAATAATCATAATTCATTGATATATATAAATAAATTATGGAAAATCAAAGATAGTTAAAGATATTCCTGCCTATTGCCGCATAGTGTTTTGCCGTGATAATGTTGAAAATAATCATCACACAGGGCTATCAGTCAGTATAAACCGCTCGTGGCACAGGTAAAGCCGAAAGCTTACAAAATGCGTACCAAACCAATTGTTGCCGTTTCAACATGCGTCAAGGACATTGGCGGGTTTGATTATTTTTGCGTCAACGACAAATATATAAATTCATTGGTAAGGGCCTCAGGCGTTGTTCCGGTAATGCTACCGCCAATTGGTGGAGAACTGGAAATTGAAGAAATAATGGAAATGTGCGATGGTATATACCTGACTGGGAGCGTTTCAAACGTGGAACCGCATCATTATGGCGGCGCCCCCAGCGAAGCCGGAACCCTGCACGATCCAATGCGCGATGCTACCACGTTGCCGCTTATTCGTGCCGCAATACAATATGGTGTGCCGTTGTTTGCGATATGTCGGGGATACCAAGAGGTAAATGTGGCTTTGGGTGGGACTCTTCATCAAAATGTCCATAAGGTTGATGGCATGATGGATCACCGCGAAGACAGAACCAAAGAACCTGATGTATATTATGGCTTGGCTCACGAAGTAAAATTAATCAGTGGCGGAAAACTACAAGCTATTGCCGGAACCGACACTATTAAAGTCAATTCGCTTCACACGCAGGGGGTTGATCGTTTATCCGATGAACTGGAAATAGAAGCGTTAGCGCCGGATGGTTTGATAGAAGCCTTCCACGTAAAAAAGGCAAAGGCCTTTGCCATTGGGGTGCAGTGGCACCCAGAATGGAAAGTAATGGAAAATGAATTTTCACGTGCGCTGTTTACCAGTTTTGGTGATGCTTGCCGTGAGAGAGCAAAAAAGAGAAGTACAACATGAGTGATGATAAATATGATTATGCACGCGTCAAAGATGAACTTGGCGCATGGTGCGACGAAAACCGCATAACCGAGGTCGAATGTTTGGTGCCGGATTTATCCGGCATAGCACGGGGCAAAATTTTGCCGACGGAAAAATTCCTAAAAGGCATTCTTTCCGATGCTCACCGTTTACCCGAAGGCATATTTACCCAAATGGTAACCGGTGATTTCCCCGATACCGATGGGATTGTGCCGTTGATGGATATTGACGTCACGCTTCATCCAGATGTTTCAACCATGCGCCCGGTGCCATGGTATGGCGAACCAACCGGACAGGTTATTTGCGATTGTATTTATCCGGATGGAAGACCGGTTGATATTTCTGCGCGTCAGGTTTTAAGAAATGTTTTGAAGCTTTATTCTGACAAGGGATGGAAACCGATTGTCGCCCCCGAAGTTGAAATGTACTTGGTAAAAACCAACGTTGACCCAGATTTACCGTTGGAAGCCCCGGTTGGGCGTTCCGGGCGGGTGGAAACCGGGCGACAAGCATTTGGCATAGATGCCGCCAATGAATTTGATTCAATTTTTGAAGATGTCTATGACTACTGCGAGGCCACCCAAATTGATATTGATACCTTGAACCACGAAGCGGGCGTAGCGCAGATGGAGGTCAATTTCCTTCATGGCGACCCATTGGATTTGGCTGATCAGGTGTTTTTGTTTAAGCGTACACTTCGCCAAACCGCCATAAACCACGGCGTATTTGCGACCTTTATGGCAAAGCCCATGCAAAACGAACCGGGCAGCGCACTGCACATTCATCAAAGTTTGTATGATGTAAAAACCGATGAAAATATTTTTTCTAACAGCGATGGATCAAACAGCGATTTGTTTTTGTCATACATTGCCGGCTTGCAAACCTATGCCCAAGATATAATGCCGATGTTTGCCCCTAATGTTAATTCATATCGCCGTTTCACATACGAAGAAGCGCCAATCAATACCCATTGGGGGCGTGATAACCGCAGTTGCGGGTTGCGGGTTCCGCGTTCCGGTAATGATGCCAGACGCATCGAAAACCGCCTTCCCGGTGCGGACGTTAACCCCTATCTGGCCATTGCCGCCACACTTGCGTGTGGGTATTTGGGTATGACCGAGGGACTTAAACCCACGGCAGAAGAAACCGGCAATGCCTACGAACATGAGCGCGACCTGCCATACCATCTTTCAGATGCCCTAGAACGGTTTGAAGAAAATGAAAACCTTCGCAAGGTGTTGGGCGAACGCTTTGTTGATTTGTTGTGCATAGTTAAGCGCGATGAACAAGATACCTATGATAGGGTGATTAGCTCATGGGAACGCGAACATTTGTTACTTAATGTGTGATTTTATAAAAATAAAAAAGGATTAATAATGAATTTGGTTCTAAACAGTACCGCCGAATGGCAACGCGAAGATCGCGAACATCATTTACATCCGTTCACTGATATTGCCCAATTAAGCAAGAAGGGTGTTCGCGTTATTACGCGCGCCGATGGTGTTTACCTGTGGGACAGCGAAGGTGAAAAAATTATTGATGGCATGGCGGGGCTTTGGTGTGTCAATCTTGGTTATGGGCGTAAAGAACTTATTGACGCAGCCACCAAACAAATGAGCGAACTTGCCTATTACAATACATTTTTCCAGACAACTACAATGCCGGCCACCGCGCTTGCCAGCTTATTGGCCGAGGTAACGCCTGACGGTATGAACAATGTTTTTTATGGTAATTCAGGATCAGAATCCAATGACACCGTGGCGCGTTTGGTTTGGCGTTATTGGGATGCAATAGGCAAGCCAAGTAAAAAAACAATAATAAGCCGTACCAATGGCTATCACGGCAGCACCGTTGCGTCTGCTTCTATGGGCGGCATGGATTTTATGCACAAACAAGGGCCATTGCCCATTGCCGGTTTTGTTCATATTGAACAACCACATTGGTATTTTAACGGCCCCGATATGGACCCGGATGAATACGGGATTAAGGCCGCCCACAGGTTAGAAGAAAAAATACTGGAACTAGGCGCGGAAAATGTCGGCGCATTTATTGGCGCGCCAAT
>Ga0224506_10002321_pt1 | contig 12992 bp, 11 predicted proteins | sample SF_Jan12_sed_USG_2_FD_169108 | JGI IMG/M metagenome (GOLD analysis project Ga0224506, IMG submission 169108) | Sediment microbial communities from San Francisco Bay, California, United States - SF_Jan12_sed_USGS_8_1 | ecosystem: Environmental > Aquatic > Marine > Sediment | place: USA... | reverse complement strand
AGGCTAACAATTTTTTTCCATATGGAGGACGAAATGTCATATCACCTTTGTATCCAGCTGCCCGAATAAGTTCACTAGTCCTTTCAATTTCATTTTTTACAAATGCATGGCTCACAAATATCATTTTTTTATGAGAAAAAGAATGATTGCCAATTTGATGACCCTGTAAAACGATTTCTTTTGCTAAATCAGGATGTTTTTCAATCGCCTCTCCCACAAGGAAAAAAGTAGCTTTAATATCAGATTCATCCAATGTTTTTAATAGCGCTTCTGTAAATCCGGGCATTGGGCCATCATCAAAAGTTAACGCAACAACTTTTTCATTAGTATTTACACTATTAAGTAGATCACCAACAAACTGCACTTTTCGACTCCTAATAAACAACCAAAAAGAAACCACGGTGACAAACAATATAAAAGTTATTACCAATATATTAACCAACATTCTTATACCTTTAATTGTGTAGAGTAATACATATACGATTTTGTAATATTCAAGAAGCAAACAGCTTAAGTTCGGATATTAAACACTCTAAATTCTTGTCTTGGCGAGACATAAACATATCTTTATTTTTTCTGATAGATTTTATTGCGTCAAACAAATTTTCAGTAGTATTAGCTACGTAAACACCTGGAATATCTTCAAAATACTTAACTGTTGCTAATTGGTGATCATTGCGAATCTCACCTAATTTCCATTCTCTAGGTAAAATAATTATAGGTTTATGACTATCAATGCATTTGAGAATTGTGCCCATTCCCGCATGGGAAATAATAAATTCAGCCTCCTGTAGTAATTTTTCCCATTCAACCGGTTCTAGATAATTTTTTATCTGACAGTGTTTTGCAGAAAAATTAGTTTCACCTGCTTGTACAATAACTTTCGTTTCCTTATTTAAACCGGCCCACTCGTCTATAGCATTCACGAGACGATCAAATGGCAATTGAGACCCTACAGTCACAAAAATCACAACACACTACCTTTGTAATGTGGGCCTTTAGATTTTGCTAAATGTTTCCATTGTGTCAACCATAAATCTGCGAAATATTTTACCTTTTTTCCAGATACTGATAATTTTTCAACATTTGCCACGCTATCTACCCATATTGTTTTTGCACCAAATAACTTACCTATTATTAAAGCAAAAAACCCTGGAGCAGCTCCTGTAGACATAACAATATCTGGACGCAGAAAAAGCATTATATAAAATATTTTTGATGCGAGAAAAATAAGGCGAAATTTCTCGTCAAGATGAGCGTCTGGTATAACATATAAAGGTGCGCCTGATATTTCATCTTTAACTCCATGGGTCGTTGTCATATAATGTACATTCATATCTTCAAAGGCTGATGACATTTTTCTTAACTGAACCCAATGCCCACCATGTGAAGAAACAAGCAAAACTTTTTTCACGATACTATAGCTCCTTTCAATTAAACTTTATGATTGAAAAATCTATTATACCAAATTGAAATACCTAATAGCGTCCATATTTTTATCGCATTATTTTTTCTATTATTTATATGATCATCTAGAATAGTGCGCACTACATTTTTATTAAAATATAGATCAATAATTCCATTTTTTTGAAAAATAATATCATAACTCATATCTTTAAGTTTTCCTTTGAACCAACTATCTAGAGGGACAGCAAAACCAATTTTTGGTCTATCTATTATGTTACTAGGTAAATATTTTCTAGCAATATCTTTAATTATTTTTTTTCTTTCTCTACCGCTTATTTTAAATTTGTCAGAAATTGAGAATGCATATTCTACTAATTCATAATCAAGAAAAGGAACTCTCCCTTCTATAGAGGCAGCCATTGTCATTCGATCCCCTCTATCTAATAAATTGTCTGGCAACCAAATTTTACAGTCACTATATAACATTCTAGATAATGAGGATGCTCCGCTTTCTATGCGAGAATATTTTTGATAAGGATTATTCCAAGCTAACCCATCTTTTAATAACATTTGTTTCTCAAGTATTGAGAAAGGAGCAAACCAGTTAGCCCACCTCATAGAATCGTCATTATGAGACAATGCCTGCAATGCAACACTATGTCTTCGAAAATTCGCTGGTAATAAATCAGCGGTTTTTCTCAGTAAATTGGGGGGCAAATATTTTGTTATTTGACTATATTTATCAAAAGCATATTTCGGATATCCTCCAAATAGCTCATCAGATCCTTCACCCGATAATATTACCTTGACATCATTACTTGCCATTTTAGACAACAAATACAAAGGGACATCTGCTGGCTCACTCAGTGGAGCATCTCGAATCCATGTCAATGACTCAAGGTGATCAGCAAAGCAGTCTTCTTCAAGAATGAGTTCATGATGATCCGTTTTACAATGCTCCGCGACTATTTTTGCAAAACCTGTTTCAGAAGACTCAAAATTATTAAATCCAACAGAATACGTTTTAACAGGAAACTTACTTTGTTCTGACATCATTGCAACTATTAAACTGGAATCAATGCCGCCACTTAAAAAGCACCCTACAGGCACATCACTAATCATTCTTCTTTTTATTGAAAGTTTTAATAAATCCTCTATATTTGAAGTGACCTCATCAACAGAAAAATTAATACTGGATGTACTCTGTAAAGGAATATCCCAATATTGATGTTCTTCGACTTTATTATTTTTAATTGTAATATAATATCCTGGTGGTAACTTGAATACACCTTCAAATAATGTATGCGGAGCAGGTGTTGACCGAAAAGTCAAATAATCGTTCAATCCAACCATGTTTAGTTGTTGTTTTAATTTTCCACTTGTTAATATAGCCTTACACTCTGATGCAAACACAAATCTTTCATCATCATAAAAATAATATAGTGGCTTAATACCTAATCTATCCCGAGCAATAAATGTCGTTTTTTTATTATCATCCCATATCGCAAATGCAAACATCCCTTGCAAGTATTGAAGCATACCTTCACCATATTCCTCATATAAATGAACAAGGGTTTCAGTATCGCCGTTTGTTTTGAATTGATGTCCTTTTTGAATTAACTTTTCACGTAATTCTTTGTAATTATAAATTTCACCATTGAATGTTACCCAGATAGTTCCATCCTCATTGGTGAGTGGTTGAGGGCTTCCCTCAAGATCAATTATACTTAATCGAACATGACCGAATGCCATACCTCCCATTGCGGTAATACCCTGACCATCTGGTCCCCGATGCAATATTGTATTAAGCATTTCACTTATCAATGATTTTTCAACAGGAGCACCGCTATAATTTATTATTCCGGCTATACCACACATATCTTTACAAAGGTCTCCATAATTTTTTCCCTATCCCTATGATTTTTTGTAATCTGCTTAACTGTTCCTTTCGAAGGTATGCTATTACTTCGTCTGGCACTTGCCTTTTTTCACGTTTTATACAACCATAAATAAAACCTAAAAATCTTGCGGCACCAGAACTCAAATACGGTTTCTCAATCACACATCTTTTAACACTTTTAAGTAACATAAATATAGGATGGGTTCCTATACTATAATCAGTAAAACCTAATTTAAATCTTGCCATTAACAGTGCTGATGAATTCCTAGTTCCGACAGGTCTCAAGTGTTCTACTATTATTTCTTCAAAAGACCAACTTTGCAAACCAACCATTCTAACCATAACTTCTGCGCAACTATCTTCGCCTCCATGTTTCATTGGGATATACCCACCAATTTTTTCATAACTCTTTCTTTTAAAAACTTGGAGAGCTTTTGGTGTTGACATTCGATCAATTTTTGCTTCAACTCTGGTGCCATTAACTATTTCAAAATATGTACCCGTTGCAACACCTAACTCTGGGTACAACTTAAATTTCTCTAATATTTTTTCATAATAATCATCACAAAGAATAATATCTGCATCTAATATTGCAATATAATCATAGTCGACATTTATAACTTCCTTTATTCCATCCAAAATTGCATATACATTACTGCCATAGTATGTATGGCCGGGTACTTTTTCTCTTCGTATATATGAAATCCATTCATAATCAGCTAAAAATTTCTGTATATGTTTTTTCGTATTATCAGTTGAACCATCATCAACTATAACCCATCGAAGTGGGACTATTGATTGGCATATAACAGATTCAATTACTCGCTCAATATATTCTTCTTCATTATATGCGGGGGTAATAATTACGTATTTATTTTCAACCGACATCTTTAATATCCTAGCAGGTTCCATATAAATTACTGTTTATAGTACAACCACATTTTGTCACCAAACTTACTACCATGATGACCACCATCCTTACCTTCACCATGCAAATTAATAAATCGACCATTGCCTAAAATACAATTTTCTTCCCCACCGAATTTAATATTATAATCGCTTGGTATACCATTATAACCAGCACAGGGATCTGGTTTTGTCCATGCGCCATGCGTTACCCATCTTTCAACATACTCAAAAAAGGCATCATTTTTCCATTCACGTTTAAGACCAAGCAGCGATACTGCTAATGCAGTAAATTTCCAAGCTTTAGCTGTACAACAATACTGATAAGCCCCACCGATTTCTCTACCACCATCAATAAACTCATAGGGATCTCTACAATCTCTTTGTGAATTTTTTTTATATATAATTTCTTTCCAATATTGAGATGGTGAGCATTTAACACCAAATAATGCCTTACCTGTTTTTGTACTTCTATAAAGCTGATGATCTTCAGAAAAAAGAGAGTGACTGATGGTTTGGTAAAAACCAACGTTATTTAGTATGTAAGCAGCAAATAGTATTGGAAGTTTTCGACCATTACCATGACCACCATTCGGTGGCCATGTAACACCATTTTTCGCCATTGCTTGAAAATCAACTGCCATCTGTAAATAGTTAATAAACGCTGATTTATGTAACTTGTTATTAATATCAAAATCATCTAGCATCATTCTTAGAAGAGAGACTGAATTATCAACCGCAATATCTGCACCATAATTAGACATATTATCTGCTGGGTGCATATAATCACTTCCCCAACCTTGTAAATGATCCAGCTGTACGCCTGCAAATCTTTTTGAAATTCGATTAAATGACCACTCTTTGGCACTAACAAGATATTTTCGAGAATACTGAGACGGCAATTTCTTTGCCATATCATCTGTAATAGAATAGTATTTTTTCTCATGTCCATAATATGCTGGTCGTAATATATTTTTTGAATTATTAATAGGCGATTTAACAACAGAAAGAACTGCAGCATATTGTAAACAAGGCCGGCATTTTGACTGAGAGGAAACACTAACTGCCTTTACGATTGATGAACTTCCTTTTATTGATATTGGTAATTGGATGTTTAAAGAAGAATTATAACCACTTATACGAGAATCAAAACCCTGTTTATCTTTTAAAGATGGATTTAACTCGACCCCATTCATATTATTTTTTGAATCTGGAGAAATTGATTTAATTGTTACATGTTGAGAAGAATCAACACTTACCCACCAATCACCATTAGCAAATTGACCACATTGATATGGTTTATCAAATGTAAAAACTATATTATTATTTTCACTTGAAGGTGCTACATACTTAACCGTAGAACATACTAAAGAATCCGCTCTGACAGTTATTGGTGATAATATTATTAAAAGTGCTGAAATATAAATAAAACATTGAAATAAAAAATTATCTTTTTTCATTTAGCAGCTCCTGTTTTTTTATTGCCCATTCATTTTTACGATTATAGATCTCTCTCCATACTTTTCTTGCTTCACCAGACGATTTTCGCCCAAATATTGTTAAAATTGAATGAGCTACATAACGACTAACAGGCCAGAGGTAAAGCAGGTAAGTAGCCAACCAATTTGTTTTATTGCTAAAATGAAGCTGTATAAGAAGATATTTAGCTTTTAAAAGGCGAACCATCATATCAGTTCTAACTTTTTCTGACGCTCCTCCATAATGAATAATTGTTGCATCGGATGTTACTATTGGCTTGGCTCCATACTCCCTTGCCCGTAGACATAAATCAGCTTCTTCACCATACATAAAAAATAAATTACTAAAGCCATCTAGTTTTTTCCATAGTTTGTGATGAATTAAAAAAAAACAGCCCGAAACAATATCAACATATCGAATACCTTGCCGATCCCATCCGCCCATACCTTCAGGATTAAAAAGTGTAAAACGGCGAAACAGTGATGTAAAACCTATAACCTGACTAAATAAGCTCCATAAAGACTGTTCAGACCAGCAAGATGCTGGATTGAGAGATTTGTCCCCAAATAATGTTTTACCACCCCATATACCTGAATGGGGATATTCTTGGGAAAACTCCATTAAATGATCAATAGCATTATCTAATACAACTGTATCCGGATTAAGTAAAAGAATGTAATCACCTTTAGCTTCAGATGCCGCCATATTATTACCCGCAGCAAAGCCAAAATTTTCCATAGAAGCTATCAGTTTAACTTTATTACCGAACTCGTTTTCTATGGCAGTCGCAGAATCATCATTTGAGGCATTATCGAATACTATTACTTCGAAATTTGTATTCTTAGTTTGTATAAAAATAGAACGTATACACTCAAGTGTCATTTCTCGGGTATTATAGCTAATAACTATGATTGATAATAAAAGAGTTTTCATAGGACTATCTCTTCTGGATTCATTATTAAATGATTTATTTAACATAGCCATAAACTCCGTGCTATTTTTGTGTAGACCATGAAGTAGTTATACTTATAATTAGCCCTAAAAGTATATGGCTTAATAATAATGCTGGGCCATACAGCCCTACCGACATACATGAAAGATCCAGCGCAACCAATGTTGCAGCTAAAGAAAAAATTAACTTTTTCCTTGGAAGAGATATATCTTGCCTAAATTTTCGTATTGAATGTTTAATAGCAATAACATGTGTTGCTATATACATTAACAAAGCAGGTAGACCTCCATACAATGCAACAATAATAAAATGATTAACCACATCAATATGATTTCGACCATCGAGCATAGTGGCCCAATGATGTGGCCAATTTGACCCTGTACCAAATAACCAATATTCAGGTAATTGATTAATAGCTATTTCCATCAAACGTGTCCTATACCATGCAGTAAGAGGATCTAAAGCAATATAATCGATCAAGTTGTAAAAATGTCTATTTGAAGCGGCTTCAAGCATTAGCGATAAAAAGAGTATGACCAATAATGTAGGCTTAATAAGAGATGTCTTTCTATAATATAGATTTACCCCAATTAAAGTAAATAAAGCAATCCATGGTCCACTAGACAATGATGTCATTGTCGCCAAAACGGCTGAAAAAATAAACAATTTAAAACTTTTTGGTTTAAGGGTATAACCTCGAATAGACCAAAGTAGTCCTGTCACAAGCATCATTGCCATTCCAAAAAATATTGAAACTTCAGTACTTCCCTGAGCCCGCAGTAGTCCATGTCGTACTTGGTGATAACCTTCAATTCTATTTAAAGCATTTAGTTCCCCATACGCCAAATGGTATGGTGATGACCATGTGATCATTTCATATACGCCTGCTATGCACATAATTAATGCCGTTAAACCAAGCCATCGTACAAGATTTTTTACATCACTCGAATTTAACATTGACATACGTGCAATGAAGTACATTAGGACTGTATCAAATACACGGCCAATCATTCCTGATACATGAGTAAATTCTGAATCAGCAATAATGGCAGCAATTATCGTCCATAACCAAATAAATATAACTAAGTTGTCTGTTCTACCATACTTAATATTACGATGGCGTCCTTTGGAAATATATTTTATCAAAAGAAATAGCGCAATAATTCGTGGTACTGATAATTGAAACAAGCCAAGTGGAACTCGTAAATATTCAGGCCATACCAACATCGATAAAATTAATACACCAAGAGCAGAACCTGCATTATGTCTAGACAAGGCTATAATTGAAAATATAATAGCCATTCCAAACGTTTCAACAATCATAAACAATTAACTTTTATTGATAGATATAACATCATCATATTTAATAATAGATTCATTTACTCAAAATTGATTTTTTCTGCAACATTTTTACCCATCACATATGTAATATCTTCAACTCTTCTTCTTAACTTAAATATATTTTTGAAAAACATTCTCAATTTGAGCCGCATAAGAGGAACTCCAAAGGTAGTAATTTTTGCTATAACAGTATTAATAGGCAATTCTTTTTTCCATTTATCACTCATGTAACTATATGCTGATGTATAGCTGCCTCTCAAAGAAATTACAGGTTTACTATTATGAATAACAGGTGCATTAATGACATATGAATTATATCCCTTCGCGAAAGCTTCCTGAACAATGTCCGTACCATAAAGATGAAATCCCGGTAGCTTTTCATCGAAACGTAAACCTGAGCTTCTTCTTATAACAATAACTAATTCGTCTACAGAACAAACAATTCTAGGCATAGTAAAATCATTGCCAATAATTTTCCCCATCCCGGTAGACCAACAATGGCCAATATATTCACCTTCTTTGTTTATTCCAAAAACACCAATGACAGCCCAATTTTTATCAACTTCTTCTATTTTATCAATTTCTTCAGATAACTTGTTTTGCCAGCAATCTGGGAAATAAATATCTTGATGTGCAAATATCATTATCTCAGATGTAGATTTATCGATACCGTCATTATATGCTGTTGAAGCTGATGCATAATTCCTCATTAAGTAATTGCTATTGTTTTCAAAAATCGATGAAGATGCTAAATCTCTCAAAAGAATATTTTCATCGTTAATAGCTGCGATCACACAACAATCCATAGTTTTATTGTCCAACTTCAATTACACCTATCAAATTATTAGTAATTATTTTTTAAGACCAAAAATATTTATTTGTATAATAAATAAATGAGAAAAATAATTTAAAGTTAAAAAATTAATTATTGATGGTTTTATACCTAGCTTGGAGATTGGCTCCAGCTTTTTTACAACAACCCCATTTTGCTCGAATAAATTCCGAAAGCTATATGGTGTAAACCATCTTAAATGAGTTCTATCCATTACACCGCTATCTGTTAATTCCCACTTCCCTAAAAATAAATTTTTTATTATCTTATAATGGCTAACATTTGGCGTGCTTGCCATAATTAACCCTCCAGGTTTCAAAAACACTAACAACTTTCTTATTGTTTCCCAAGGATCAATTAAATGCTCTAACACTTCTGATAAAATCAACACATCAAAATAATTATCTTCCCATTCAAAATTAATATTTTCTACATCACCAACTATTACTTTCGATATCTGTTCGTTCGCAAGAGCTGCTACTTTAGAATTAATTTCTACACCTACATAATAATCACACTTATTATTTTTTAATGCAAGAGCACCTGTTGAACCAGCACCACATCCAATTTCTAAGATTTTAGCAGTAGCATTATCTGGCATTGAATTAACATAATCAGTTCTCGCATTAGAAAAATAATAATCTGGTTTATTTTTATATGCGTTTTCTTTGTGATCATCAAGCATAATATTTTACTAGTTCCTTTCGTAAATTCTTAACAATATGAATATATGAGTATTTACCATTTCTCACTTTTCACAATAAAAACAACAGGTGATTTAAACAAAAATAATGTAATTATATATACTACCAAGAATAAAGTTGCAGAAATGATCAAATCATATAACGCAAGGGCATCAACATTAAAAAACGACTTATATAATATAATCATTAAAAAAGCAGGAAATACATAAAGTATATTCTTCATTTGACCAATTATAAAAAACAAATAATTCTTTCCTAATTCGATAGAGAGATATTTAATATCGAGATAAGAAGTTACTATACTAGTTATTAATATAGCTATGACTATTCCCGTCAAATCATAAACTGCACCAACTGTTATAAATATAGTAGATATTATTGCGCGCACAATGTTTAACTTCAATGGTAATTCTGGTTTTCCAAGTGCGCTAAACACAGGGTACGCAATTGTTTTTGTTAATAAAAATATTCCCGACGTGACTAATATAGAAAATGGTACACCTGCACTAAGCCATTTCATTCCAAACAGTAGAACAATTAACTCATACCCCATTACAGAAGAAAATATAAAAATTGGAAAACATAAAGACGATAATATTAAAATTGTTTTGATTGACTTTTCAGATATTTCATTTATATCGTCTTGTATTTTTGAAAAAACACTAACTAAAACTTGTCCTATTGAAGAATAAAGCATATCAATAAGTGTTAAAAATAACCTTTTAGCAATACTATAATAACCTAAAGCAGTTGTTCCTAAAAATGCACCAATAAGTGCTTCATCTATTCTGCTAGATATAAATATTAAATTCTGATCTAATAACACTTTAAAGGCATAAGAATACAATTCCTTAATAGCTTTGAACTTAAAAATAAACTGTGGTCTCCATGGTGTTGCTATCCACATGACAACAAGACCTGCAAATGTTCCACAAATATGCTGCGCTATAAGACTCCATACACCAAATCCATTTATTGCCAATGTTATTCCAACTACACCACCAATTATTGACATTGCAAGTCCACGTAATGAAAGTTCTCGAAATTTATGTTCTCGATTTAAAATTACAGCTTGAATACGGCTTAATGCGATCAATACTATTAGTATTGATAAAACTTTTAAGATATCAACAAGTTGATTTTCATGAAATAAAGCTGCTATATAAGGTGAAAATACAATAATTAGCGAAGCCATTAGAAGTGAAGACACAACTAATAACCAAAAAGCGGAGGATAAATGTTCAGATGTAATATTTTTTTTTTGTAGTATAGCCAAACCAAGTCCTTGAGCTACAAATATTTCAAGAAAATCAATAAATAACTTAGCAAAAGCTACAAGTCCAAAATCTACAGGATCAAGTAAACGTGCCAGAATAAGAAAAACCAGAAGAGAGATTGCTTTGCTACCCCATTTTTCTACATAACCCCACTTCAACCCATTAGCAATAGACATTATTAACTTCCTAAATTCTCAAATGAATCTTTACTGTCTTCTATAATTTTAGATATTTTAGACAACTGGACATTTGTTGCTTTAATAACTAGAGGTATTTTTTCTTGTAAATCATGTAATATTTTATCTCTAATCGAAATATTTTTTAGAATGGCATCTACTACTTGTTGGCTAGAGAGATCTCTTGGGTCTACGACGCAATTTCCTTGACCGCATGATTCAAAAACACCTTTCGCTTTATCACTATACGAAATAGTTGATGTAGGTACACAAGATGATAAACCTGCAATGGTTGAATGCATTCTCGTTCCACAAAACCAGTCCATTTTTGAAATCAGCCACTTTACTTCGGACTCATTAAGAGATACTGGAGCGACTTCTATACGTTTGGCATATTTTTTATTTAATTTTTCAGATAAATTTATACACGCATCAACATCAGATTCATAATGTCCTGTTATATCCATCACATGCGATATGAAAATGATATTTGCAGCAGTTCTCTCTAAAATTTCATTTATTAATAAAAAAACTGTATCCTGATAATTATCTTTAAAATTATATTGATACTTTGATTTATCAGGATTATTATAAATTAGTCCACTGATGTTAATTCCAAACACTAATTTTTTATTATTCTTTTTTTTAATCCATTGTTTAATGATCTCATTGACTTTATTCTCAGCTGGCACAGGCTTAAGAGAAAAAGCCATATCTACTCCGCACTTGTGCTTTTCATTATTAAAGTGCTCACCTAACATATTCTTTAATAGATTAAAACTGTTAATATCTCTGGCCCAAACCATTGTTGCATCGTTAATACTTTTTAACGCAGCGCTTAATATTTTATTTTTATTGTAAGGACCATATGTTTGAGGTAATAGTATTAGAGATTTTTTTCTATTCACCGCTATCTTTTTAGGTCGGTTAATAAGATTAAACCTATCCATACCGTAAATATCACTAAAACTATCACCGCCGGAAATATCAAGAACCGCATTACAAGTATCAATTAGACTAATGCCTTCGTTTAGAAATGCGCCTAATTTTCCAAGCTTAGACATTAACAACATTGTTAATAGATTTTCAGATCGATAATATCTTAAACCTCCTCGTGCACCATAACGAATAACTTTAACTCTTTTATTTTCATCTATGCTTATTAAATTTTCGCGTTTCCCAAGGCCATTATCGAAAACAACGAATTCAACCTCATCAATAAGTTCGCTCAATCCGCATATCGTACTCATATAAAGAGCCGTGACACCCATATTCGCGGTGTCGGGTGCCGCACCGAATAATGCAACACGTGTCGTTTGCTTTACAGCTAACATATTTACTATCTCCGACCAATACCGCGATATAAAATATCTTGTGCTATTATTTCTTGGCTATCCAAGCAATTGCGTCCATCAACAATGACTTGAATCCCTGTTTTATTTAGATCCATATTTTTAAGTTGATTAATACAGTCATCATGATCGGTAACAATAAATATTGCTTTACTACCCTTCAAGGCATCTTCTAATGAATCAGCTGTGTTTACTTTACTGATCCAACTATCATAAATACTAAGTTCTGCACCCTTTTCCTTTAATATATCTCGTATTTTATAGAAAGGAGATTCACGTGCATCATCAACATTCTTTTTATATGCAACACCTAATACTGTTATTTTCGTACCTTTAATCGGCAACCCTTTTTCATTTAAAGCATCTTGTAATAGAGAAACGGCATAATCAGGCATACCATTATTTGTGTTTCGTGATAATTGGATAATTTCTGGCATATAACCTGCTTTTTTTGACGCATCTTTTAACCATTCAGGATCAACTGCAATACAGTGTCCACCTACTCCTGCACCGGGAAAAAATGGGCCTTTACCAAAAGGTTTGGTAGACATACCATCAATTACATCAACCACATCTAAATTCAATACATCACTTATTTTGGCAAGCTCATTTACAAATGCTATGTTGACATCCCGCACAGTATTCTCCATTGCTTTTACTGCTTCA
>Ga0224506_10002319_pt1 | contig 12998 bp, 14 predicted proteins | sample SF_Jan12_sed_USG_2_FD_169108 | JGI IMG/M metagenome (GOLD analysis project Ga0224506, IMG submission 169108) | Sediment microbial communities from San Francisco Bay, California, United States - SF_Jan12_sed_USGS_8_1 | ecosystem: Environmental > Aquatic > Marine > Sediment | place: USA... | reverse complement strand
TTGACCCGATCACCATCGTGAAGCTCGCGCGCTACCTCAATGGGCTCGAGCCTTTTGCCAAAAACTCCCGCAAACGTGATAGCACAATCGCCTTTTCGGAGTAACTCTGCCTCAAGCTCGTGGATTGCCACTTCACAGCCTGAGGCCTCGATGAAATCGCGGTCGCCCCCCACATGGTCGTAATGACAGTGGGTGTTGAGGAGGAGCTTGATATTGCTCGGCTTCAGGTTGAACTTACTCAGATTTCGCTTGACTGTTTCGAAGTTCATTCCCGTCCCGGCGTCGATGAGTGCGATTGTTTTATCGATGATTAAGTAAATGTTCGAGTCGAAGCCTTGGCCGCCGATGTTGTGAATCTCTACCAGCTTCACCACCTAGATGACCCCGAAACTATGGAAGAGTAGAAGTAAACTGCAATCACCATAAAAATGGCGAACAATAATCCAAAGAGGATCGTAAGTACCAACATCGATCGAGCGTAGAGTCCCATGGGACCTCCCTAAGGTAATTCCAATCTCGGCTAAAAATAGTTCATCAAAGACCGAAAAACCTCTGAAGAATGGTCAAATTGAACTTTAACTGATCACGTTTTCCAGTCCGGCCTCACGGGCTATCTCAAGCGCTTTGCTGAATTCATCGCTCGTCAGCCGCCTGCCCAGCTCATCAAACTCGTGCGCCTTGTACTCGGGTCGGTACTGATCCATGAGATTCACACGAACCATCGAGCCCAAATTCTCAACTATCCACTCGAGCACAGCGCGCGTGCAGCACTCGACGTGGTTGGGGAGCACGAGATGACGGATGATGAGTTCAGCGTCCGCAAACGCTAAGCGATGGTTGCGCGCAACGATTTTGAAAAAGTTCAGAACTTTGGAACACCGCAACGCACACTTGTCGTTGCCGTACTTGAAATCAGTGAGGTAAACATCTTGGGTCCCGGATAGCAGCTTCATCGCCTCAAGCGACATGTAAAAATTGGAGTTCCAAACGGAGGGCACGCTCACCTCGCATCGATTGAGCGCCTCTAAGATGGTATGGAGATTTGGCGTGGGTTCTCCCCCGACCCAGTTTACATTTCGCGCCCCATCACGGCGTTGCGCCTCGACGAGCTTGGCGAGCGTCTGAGGTGAAACTTCAACACCCCCTTTCGGGTCCTGCGAAATATCCCAGTTTTGGCAATATTGGCACTTGAAGGTGCACCCGTTGAAAAAAATTGTGTAGGAGGGCACTAGTTCGGGCTCCTCGCCGGTGTGAATGAATTCTGAAGCTATCCGCGACCGCTCACCTACTCCACAGACCCCTACCTTGCCCAACGTTCGATCGACCCCGCATCTGCGTTCACAGAAGTGACACGAGCGCAGAATCCGCTTGGCAAGCTCCACTTTCAAATCGAGCAATGAGAGGCCGGGCTGCTTTAAATTTTCGAGTTTCGTTTTGTCCTTGTCGATATCCGCGAGCAGCTTTCGAAACTCCTTCACCCCCCGCTCGTGGGCGCGCCATAGTTTCTCATCACTCACTAAAAGGTCGACCTTCGCTGGCACGCGCTTGCATACTAAAAAGCGTGCCGGGAGCTTGCCTTCCATGACCGCAAAGTAGCGTGAAAGCGACTTCCGTGCCTTCCAGTCGCGGAGCACCGCCACCGCTTCAGGTCTGAAGACCCGCCACATAGAAGCACCAATCAAATATTTTAATTGCCACGCTAAAGAGTTGCGCGAGGGATAGCTTGATAATCATCGCTGGATCCGCCTCACCTAAGCTCGCGGCGAGGGTTGCAAAGCAGCTAAAGTGTCCAATTTTAAACCCCGAGATAAAACGCTTCCCCGATGGCGAGCTCTACGTACGCCTCGACACCAAACTCAATGAAAAAAACGTAGCCATTGTTCAGTCAGCCAGCCAGCCACAGAACGACAACCTCATCGAGCTCTTTCTGCTGCTCGATGCCGCTAAGGATTTAGGTGCTCGACACGTTACAGCTGCAGTTCCTTATCTCATATTGCCCCAGCGGGACAAGCTATTCAAACCAGGAGAATCCACAGGCACCCACACCATCTGTAAGCTCATCGAGCACGCGGGGGCGGACGACTTCCTCACCGTAGACATGCAGAATGATGGAGTCATACAGAATTTTTCAATCCCAACCTACAACCTCACTGCGATGCCCCTGCTAGGACAATACCTCACCAAACTCAAGCTCCAAGACCCTGTCATCCTAGGAATCGACCAAGGATCACTTGAACACGTTCGAAATGTGGCTGCCGAGCTGAATGCCAATTATGATTACTTGGTGAAGCGGAAAGTGAGCCAGAAAAAAATCACCACCCAACCAAAACACCTCGAGGTCGCAAAGCGGGATGTGGTTTTGGTGGATGACATTATCAGCACTGGCGGTAACATCATCGAGGCAACACGGATACTTCGACGCCAGCGAGTGCGCAAAATCTACGTGGCCTGTACCCATCCAGCGGTCTCTGAGGATACCCTCCAAAAGATTCTGAAGGCGGGCGTGCACTCGGTCATTGCCACCGACACCATCGAGCACCGGACAAGTTTGGTCTCAGTTGCCCCCATCATCGCAGGGGCTATCCAGCAAGGGTTTTAACATGAAAAGATTGATGTTCGTGCTCTCAGGCGAGCATCCAACGTTGCCAACGGCTGAAGCGGTGGCCGCAATCAAGGCCGAGCACCGCGCCTACCGGGTGCTTGAACAGCTCAACCAAGTGCTCGTCGCCGAAACCAAGGCTAGCCCGGAGGTACTTGCTTCGCGTCTAGCGATGTGCCGCGAGATATGCATGCACCTCTGCACTTCCAACGCAAACGAGGAAGATATCCTCGAGTCCGTGGGAAGCTCCGACATCGTGGACCTCATCCCCCATGGAAAAAGCTTCGCGGTGCATCTGAAGCGTGTGAAGCGAAGTTCACCTGGAATCGATACGCTGAAACTCGCTAAGACTATTGCCAACACCATCGCGGAAGAGGTCGAGTTTAAGGTCGATTTGGCTCACCCCGATATCGAGCTCTTGGGGGTATTGACTGGAGAGCAGTGCGTACTTGGAATAACGGCTGCGAGGGTGGACCGACGCCAGTTCGCGCGGCGCAGGCCAACGCTCAGACCTGTATTTCACCCTGGTACCCTTATGCCCGCGCTCGCCCGCTGCATGGTCAACCTCGCCCGAACCCCTCGAGGCGGCATGCTATTAGATCCATTTTGCGGTGTGGGCGGCATCCTGCTCGAAGCTGGGCTAATCGGGGCGAAACTCGTTGGCATAGACATAGATCGCGAGATGATTGAGGGGGCACGAAAGAACTTGGAAGCGAGCGGCGTGGTCGACTTCCAGCTCATGGTCGGAGACGCCCGCAAGCTACCGGCACTCGAGATCGATGCCGTCGCAACTGACCCCCCATTCGGTCGCCAAGCCTCTACGGCTGGGACCCAACTGAAGGAACTCTATGAACAAGCGTTACCTTCAATCGCAGGGGTACTCCGGCGCAAGGGATACGCGTGCATCGCCTCGCCCGCGGAGCTGGAACTTGAAGAGTTAGCTGTAAACGCTGGACTTCGAACGATTGAAAAACATGAACAGCGGGTACATCGGAGTTTGACGAGGAAAATTTACATATTCAGGAGGAAGTAGGGTGAAACTCATCTTCCTCGGGACCAGCGGAAGTATCCCAACCTCCCAGCGAGGATTGCCCGCGATAGCCCTGCGGCACGAACGCGAGCTCCTGCTCTTCGACTGCGCGGAGGGGACGCAACGCCAGATGGTCAGGGCAAAGCTCAGTCCCCTAAAGATTGATGCAATATTCATAACCCATTTGCACGGCGACCACTTCCTTGGACTCGCCGGGCTCGTGCAGACGATGTCTTTGATGGACCGGGAGCGAAAGCTCGAAGTTTACTGCCCCCGCGGTGAGGGTGAACGCATCGAGAGATACCTCCAAATTCCCCACTACACCCTCACCTTCGAGGTAGCAGTGCGCGAGCTGAATCCGGAGGAGGAACTCAAGCGCCGGGGGTACCGCATCCTGACTTCCAATGCCGAGCACTCAGTGCCCTCACTCGCCTACGCTTTGGTTGAGAACCAGCGCCCGGGCAAGTTTTATCCTGAAAAAGCGGTTGCGTTAGGCTTGAAATCAGGCCCAGATTTCTCCCGCCTGAAGTCGGGCAATAGCATTAGACTGCGCGACGGAAGCGTTGTCAAGCCAGAGCAGGTGATGGGTCCCCCTCGAGCCGAACGAAAGATTGTTTATGTTGGTGACACCCGCCCATGTGAGAGTATTGTCGAACTCGCGCGCAATGCTGACGTGCTCATCCACGACTGCACGCTCGCCGACGAACTTGCGGACAAAGCAGCAGAAAGCGCCCACTCGACCCCAAGCGGGGCTGCGGAGGTTGCCAAGCGGGCGAACGTGAAACAACTCGTGCTCCTACACGTTAGTCCGCGCTACAAAGATGATTCAATCCTCCTCAAACAAGCACAACGAATTTTCCCTAACACCGTCGTGGCACGCGACCTTATGGAACTCGATGTGAAGTTTCAAGAATAGAAGGCTCAGATGGAAGTTTAGCTCATCTGAAGTCGCATGATCCTTTTCTCTTCATCGCCCAATTTAAATTGAATTTCAGGTATTTGAATTTTCGCTTGGGGCGGTCTTGAGCGAGGTTACAGTTCAAATCACTCAACTTTACGGGCAAGAGGGCAAAAAGCGAGAAAATTTTGGTAGATAAAACGATAAAACTGTCTGGTTGTTGGAATTATTTTCCTTTTTTTGTTTTTCGAACTTCTTCCATTCTCTCCAGATATCGTTTGGTATCTTCGCTCGCCCATTCCGAGACATCAATTTTTGCTATGCTCCCATCTGATTTTTTTATTACAACTTCTTTAATGCCCGCGTTGATTATCACTCGCTTGCATCTATTGCACGGTTTAGCTTCAGTTAGCGAACCATCCGAATTTTGCCCTAAAACGTAAAGAATTCCGCCTAGGACGTTTGCCCCATGCCTCGCTGCATTCAAGATTGCGTTCTCTTCGGCGTGGACCCCAGGGCATTCATCATAGCTTGAGTAGTGGGGCAAATCTAGCTCATCTTTAATACAACCAACCTCGGAGCAGTTGATCACTCCTCGGGCTGGGCCGTTATATCCAGAGCTTACCACAGCATCCTCGCGGACTACGATGGCCCCAAACTTTCTCCTCAAACATGGAGATCTGAGACATACGGCTTTCGCAATCTCCAAATAATATTCAGCTTTTGTTGGTCTCAAAATTTCACCCACCATCCATTATAATCTTCTTCTGGTTTGTCCAGTGATATTCATACCTCTTTGCCCGATTTCAAAAACTTTTTTGCAACCGAAATATAAGCTTTTCCTGTTTGATAGAAGTACCTCCTTAACTTTTTTCTTGTATGCGCCTGCCCCCCTAATTCATAACGTTCCTGTAGCGCAGTGCTATTTATTTCTTTCATGATAAAGGATATAGGAAAGACAATTCATAAATATTCGAGGTAAAAAAATATTTAGATTAAAATCAGGAACGGGGATAAAAGAAATGACGAAACTTAACCCGTTTGAGGTCGTGCAAAAACAGTTGGATAAGTGCGCAAAGATTCTAAAGTTAGATCCTAATATACATAAAATCCTTCGAGTCCCGATGCGTGAACTCCACGTATCCTTGCCAATCCGCATGGATGACGGCTCTATCAAAGTATTCCAGGGGTTCAGGGTTCAATACAATGACGCGAGAGGCCCGACAAAAGGAGGAATTCGATTCCATCCCGATGAAACAATCGATACAGTGCGGGCACTTGCAGCTTGGATGACATGGAAATGTGCTCTTCTTGACTTGCCTCTTGGGGGGGCAAAAGGTGGGGTAATCTGCAACCCCAAAGAAATGTCCCAAGGTGAGTTGGAACGTTTGAGTCGGGCGTACATCAATCAGGTGTGGCAATTTATTGGTCCAGACAAAGACATTCCCGCGCCCGATGTCTACACCAACCCTCAGGTAATGGCTTGGATGATGGACGAATACTCAAAAATTGCTGGAAAGAATCGATTTGGTGTCGTCACTGGTAAACCGCTCGGCGTAGGTGGTTCTGCCGGACGCGATGATGCGACAGCCCGGGGTGGCCTACACACAATTCGTGAAGCGGCAAAAGTTTGCGGGATAGATCTTAAGAAAGCTACCATTGCCGTGCAAGGTTACGGTAATGCGGGATATAATGCCGCATATCTTGCCAAAACTCTTTTCGGATCTAAGATAGTTGCCGTCAGCGATACCAAGGGCGGCATATTCAGCAAGGGAGGTCTTGACCCGGAGGCAGTTCTTGAGCACAAGGCTAAGACAGGTTCAGTAATCAATTTCCCGAATACTAAACCTATTTCAAATGAAAAACTCCTAGAACTCGAAGTGGATATACTCATCCCTGCTGCTTTAGAAAATGTTATTACCGGAAAGAATGCGCCAAACATTAAAGCCAAAATCGTTGCTGAGTTGGCCAATGGTCCAACTACACCGGAAGCTGATGATATTTTATACAAAAATGGTGTTCATGTGATACCTGATTTCTTGTGCAATGCTGGCGGAGTAACAGTTTCCTACTTTGAGATGGTGCAGAATTTCTACATGTATTATTGGAGCGAGAAGGAAGTTCACGAACGTTTAAATGATAAAATGACGGCCACATATTCTTCGGTACTGAACGCTTCTAAGGGATATAATGTAAACATGCGCCAGGCTGCTTATGTAGTCGCTGTTAAGAGGGTTGCTGAAGCAATGAAAATTCGTGGTTGGATTTAAGTTATCGTTAATAATGAATTAAGTCGGCCACATCGCCTAACACACTACAACTTAAAAAATACTGAGAGAGGTTGGCGAAATTATTATTTTTTGCTCTTTCTCAAGCTGCCACCCGAAGAAAGATAGCGGTCTATAGCCCTAGCAGCCTTTTTTCCATCCCCTATCGCTGAAATCACCGTCGCCGACCCTCGAGTGATATCCCCTCCCGCGAATATCCCTTCTCTGCTCGTTGCACGCGTTTTTTCATCTACTATAAAATATCCACGTTTGTTTGTTTGCACGCTAGTTGCACTTCTCGCCACGATGGGATTCGCTGTCGTACCAATTGCGCAGATAACTATGTCCACTTGCATGACGAAATTCGATCCCTCCATGGGAATCGGCTTTCTCCGCCCAGATTCGTCTGGTTCTCCCAGTCGCATCTTAATACATTCCATTCCGGTAACGTTGCCCTTCTCATCACCCAGAATTCTCACGGGCAGAGTAAGAAAATCGAACATTATGCCCTCTTCCTCAGCGTGCGCAATTTCTTCTACCCTAGCTGGCGCCTCTTCTTTGGTCCTTCTGTAAACCACATGCACATCCTTCGCACCCAGCCTCAAAGCGGTCCTCGCGGCATCCATAGCCACATTTCCTCCCCCTATGACGGCCACTTTTTTACCCACCTTGATGGGTGTGGCAAATTCGGGAAATTTGTAAGCCTTCATGAGATTAGAACGTGTCAGGAATTCGTTGGCAGAATATACATCGTTTAAATTTTCCCCATGGATGTGCATAAACTGGGGTGCGCCAGCGCCGTTCGCAAGAAATATTGCGTCAAACTCCTCCGCTAGTTCATCGACGCCTTTTGTAAGCCCCACCACGAAATCTGTTACTATTTCCACGCCAAGATCTTTAATTTTGTCTACTTCATATCCCACAATTTTTTTAGGTAATCTGAACTCAGGAATGCCATAAGTTAAAACACCTCCCGTTTTATGAAGCGCCTCGAATATCGTTACATCATAACCCATCTTCGCTAGGTCTGCTGCACAAGTCAACCCGGCTGGCCCAGAACCCACCACCACAACCAGTTTACCCTTCTTTTTACTATCCGGCAATTTCTCCTTTGTATCATGTTTTCTCGCCCAATCGGAGACAAACCGTTCCAGCCTCCCTATGGAAATCGGCTTGCCCATTTTATTATAAACACATGCGCGCTGGCACTGCTCCTCCTGCGGACAAACCCTTCCACACATGGTGGGGAGGCTATTTGTTTTTAATATTTCAAGATATGCGCTAGCGAAATCCTCCTCAACTATCTTAAGGATGAACTGTGGGATGTGAATCTCAGCCGGACAGCCCTCAACACATGGCGGAGGGTTACACTGCAAACACCTCTGCGCCTCGTAGATGGCGTCTTCGGTAGTATACCCCAGCGGCACTTCGTCAAAATTGCGAATCCTTTTTCTAGAATCTTGCTCAGGCATCGGACGCTGAGACCTTTTCATTCGCTCAGGGGCGGGTATCATTTCAGCCATTTTCTTCCCTACATGCATTTCTGTAGGCTTCGAAGCAGAGTTTTTCCAGCTGCCCATATCGCGCTAGTCGGTTCATGAATTCCTGCCAGTCAACCAAATGCCCATTGAACTCTGGACCATCCACACAGACAAACTTCGTCTCGCCATTCACGGTAACCCTGCATGAGCCGCACATACCAGTTCCGTCAACCATGATGGCGTTCAAGCTGACGATCGTTTCTATCCCATATGGCTTAGTAACCTCACATGCAGCCTTCATCATCGGGGCAGGACCAATGGCCCACACTTTTTTTACATCCTTCTCCGTTCGCAACACTTCATCTAAAATCTCCGTTACGAAACCCTTCCTCGCGTAACTCCCGTCATCAGTGGTAACCAAGAGCTCAGTGGAGGCTTTTCTCATCTCGTCCTCCATGATAATCAAATCTCTTGTTTTTGCGCCGATGATCGAGATGACTCGGTTGCCAGCTTTTTTTAATTCCCGTGTTATGGGATATATGCAGGCGATACCCGTTCCTCCCCCTACGGTTACCACGGTTCCATATTTTTCGATTTTGGATGGATTGCCTAGGGGCCCGACAAGCGCAAAAAGTTCATCCCCCTCATTCATTTGGGAGAGCTGAGCTGTAGTCTTACCTACTACTTGGAATACGATGCGTATCCACCCATTTTCTCGATTGTAGTCGGCGATGGTCACCGGTATTCGTTCTCCTTTTTCATCAGCCAACAAAATTATAAACTGTCCCGGCTTGACCTTCTTTGCGATCAACGGGGCAGAGACTTTTAATGAAATGATGTTCGAGGCAATTTCCCTTTTAGTGATTATCCTATACATTCCTGACCCTTTCCATTAGGTACATTACAATCAAACTTTAAATTATTAAATATGTTACAATTACTGCTCTGGCTGCTCCCAATCATCGATGTCTTCGCTCTCAAGCGAATCGTGGCGTATTACCGCTCACTCGACGTTCGAGTTCCGATGCGCCACGCGAGGCTTGGAACGGTCGAACGGTGGGTTGGATACCTGCCAGCTGGCTTCATCATCTGCTGGTTCTCGGACTTCTTAACGGCTCTACTTTTGATCATATTCGTACTCGCGGTTATAGGGCCCCTCGAGCTTTACTTGATGCATCGTGGGGCCAGACCCTGGAGGTTTTTAAAACGAAAGCCCCCCAAACTCGTGACGAAAATTTTTCTGCTCGAGGGCTATAATGCCATAGGATACTACTTGCTGGGAGCCCTGCTTGCACTACTGGTCAATGTCTGACCTCGCGGATGGGCTTTCCCTCCCGCGTTCGAGGGGCGAGGTAATCAATCAAACGTTCGATGTCCGGGGCCTCCAGCTTCACGACAATGGGGCCGAGCGGGGACTCGCCTCCTGTAAAGCTTACTTTACCGACGAAAGCCACCTGCTTGTTTAACATGAATTGTACCACATTGCCTCGCCTGCCTCGGAGCATAACCGAGCGGGCTGAGTCACGGATGGCTTGTTCTCTCAAAAGCTGATGCAATCGATCAAGCGACTCCGCGCGGATGGACTCCCCAACTAGTGAATTTTCATTTTGGCCGAACTCAAGGGTGGGGAATATTTTCTTTACCGCTGCTTCGACCTTCTCCTTATCTTCAGTCGGCTTTACCTCTACCTCGACCTGCAACCTCAAGCCTTGCCACCAACCAAGTTCTCAAAAAGTTTGACCGCACGATTACGAAGTTCATCGAGTGTTCCCTCGTTCACGATGATGAAATCTGCGAGCGTGAAAGCCTCACCCAAACCCCAGCTGAGCTCACGGCGGTCCTTCTCTCGAAATGATTTTAACTCTATCACATCATCGACCCTCCCTCGAGAGGCGACGCGGGAATAGCGGGTGTGTTCGCTAGCCCAAACCGCAAGTAAATGAAAACTGTCTCCGAAGGAGCGACGGAACTCTTCAACCTCAGCTATGCCACGAATTCCATCAACGACGACCGCCTGCTTTCCCTTGCCCCGGGACTCAATCAGCGGGACACATCGCTTGGCAATCGCGCCCAAGCCCTCGCGCTTTCTGAACTCATTCGCGACTGCCGCGACGGTCGATTCGTTAATCTCCTGACCCTGGCGCTTAACCTCCTCCCAGACAATGTCACCCATCCGAATACTCGTTACATTAAATTCAGCAAGAACCTTAGCCACTTCAGTCTTCCCCGAACCGTGAAGACCGACGATACCGATTATCTCAAGCGCCATTACAATCCTACCACAATCAACGTCGTAGTATTTGTAACGCCCGAGGTGCTCCGAATTTCTCCAAAAATAATTTTGGTCAACTTTTCCAGCGAGTCGACCTCAATACGGGCGACGATGTCGTAAGGTCCCGCAACGGTTTCCGCCTTTTTAATACCCTCGATGGATTTGATTTTCCGGAATACCTCTGCCGTTTTTCCCGGTTCGGCGGATATTAAGCTATACGCGTTCACCATTTCCCCCACCTCCACACTAATTTCTAGCGGCTCGCTTTAAAATCTCTCGCCTTCCACATAACTTTATTTAAAAAATGGGCACTGCTACTGTGGGCTCTTCGTGAGCCAAAAATCTTAATTTTTTTATATTCCTGTGAGTAATTTTTCAATCCAAAAAATATAAATAGCAGTATTTATCACTGGTTCCTGAAATCGGGGGTATTAGACTGACCAAACCCAAGGTAAACAAGTCGGTGGCCGAGATAAACGACCGGATCAGGCGCGGCGATGCGGTGGTAGTGACAGCGGAGGAGATGATAGAAATCGTGAGGGAAAGGGGAGAAGTCGAGGCTGCCAAAGAAGTGGACATCGTCACCACGGGAACCTTCGGGGCGATGTGCAGCTCGGGGGCTTGGTTGAACTTCGGGCATGCTGACCCGCCAATCAAAATGCAGCGTGTCTGGCTCAACGATGTCGAAGCTTACACCGGCGTTGCGGCCGTCGATGCTTACATAGGCGCCACCCAGCTCAGCGAGACCCGCGGCTTTGAGTACGGCGGCGGGCACGTCATCGAAGATTTGATTAGGGGTAAAAAAATCGAGGTCAGGGCAATCGCGTATGGCACCGATTGCTACCCACGTAAGGAGCTCGAGACCACTATAACCAAGGATGACATAAACCAGGCCGTCCTCTGCAACCCACGTAACGCCTACCAGCGCTACGTCGCGGCCACGAACTCGCGTGATGAAACGATCTACACCTACATGGGTACCTTGCTGCCGAACTATGGCAACGTGACCTACTCGGGCTCGGGCGCTTTGAGCCCGCTGCACAACGACCCCAATTATGAAACAATTGGCGTCGGGACGCGTATCTTCTTAGGAGGCACCCAAGGGTACATCTTCTGGGAAGGCACCCAACATGCGCCGACCAAAGCAATGGGGACCATCATGACCATTGGGAACCTAAAAGAAATGGATGCACGTTACATCAGAGGAGCAACGATTGAAAAGTACGGCTCCACACTTTACGTAGGGCTGGGCATCCCGATTCCAATCATAAACGAACGAGTCGCAAAGACAACTGGTGTCAGCGATGAGGAGATAAAAACAGACCTCACCGACTACGGGACTCCTCGAAGGGACCGTCCAATCCTTAGGGAGGTCACCTACGTTGAACTGAAATCTGGGAAGGTTGAAATTAACGGTAATGAAGTACTCGTCAGCTCCATGAGCAGCCTGAAGCGGGCGAGAGAAATCGCTGGCGTCCTAAAGAAGTGGATTGAAGAAAAGCGATTCTTCCTTTCCCAACCCGTGGAGGGGCTGCCAACCGATCAAGTGTTCAAGCCGATAAAACAGGTCGCAGGCGTCCCATTTGTCAGTGACATTATGACACGAGAGGTGGTAACCGCCAAGCCAAGCGACTCGATTGCCAGCGCGGCGAAGATATTTGCGAAGCACAACTTCGACCATCTCCCGGTCGTAGATGCCAAAGGGAAACTCGTGGGAATCGCGACCTCGTGGGATATAGCCGTTGCAGTCGGGACTGGTAAGAAAAAATTGTCAGAGGTTCTGAGTTCCAAGGTCATAACGGCAAAGGAGGACGAGCCGGTCGATGCGGTAGCGAGAAGACTTGAAACACATAAAATCTCTGGAGTTCCCGTGATAAACGCTCGAGGCGAGCTCAGAGGAATCCTGACGAATCAGGATCTGTCTAAGTTGTTAGGGGGACGAGGAAGATGACTCGAAAGGTGCTATTGAGGTACTCCACTCAGAAAGCCACAGAGCCCATTTTAGCATCAGTAATCAAAAAAACTGAGATCCTGCCCAATATTCTGTACGCTGAACTCAGCACAAAAGGTGGAGAGATACTGCTTTCAATCGATGCTCCTGACAAGGAGGTCGATAAGACAATCGCGCTGTTCAAGCAAAAAGGCGTCGAAGTCCAAGAGATTAAGCGCGCTATCGAGCTCGACCGCGATTCATGCTTCGACTGCGGGGCATGTCTCTCACTCTGTCCGACTGGCGCGCTGTATATGACTGACGACAAATCGGTCGAACTCGAAGAGAACAAGTGTATTTACTGCGAACTCTGCGTACCATCATGCCCGGTGCGGGCGCTCAAGTTATCGAAGTTCTAGGTGACCCAAATGTACTCGCAAACTTGGTCCTTCAAGGAGACCAACCTCCATATAAAGTGCGACGATGAGCGGACGATAGATTCTGCAATCGACGCCAGCCTA
>Ga0224506_10002317_pt1 | contig 13004 bp, 9 predicted proteins | sample SF_Jan12_sed_USG_2_FD_169108 | JGI IMG/M metagenome (GOLD analysis project Ga0224506, IMG submission 169108) | Sediment microbial communities from San Francisco Bay, California, United States - SF_Jan12_sed_USGS_8_1 | ecosystem: Environmental > Aquatic > Marine > Sediment | place: USA... | reverse complement strand
GCAGACAAATTTGATATTGTTTTTGACGGGCCTCATTTTATGTCCTGGCGGATGAAGAGCCAGGGGCACACACCGATTGTCAGGTTGCCGGGTAAGCTGAGTTTCGTGATGATAGTCAAAAGCGATGACAAGGGCATTGATAAGTTGCACGACCTGACTTATGAAAAAATATGTGCGATATCGCCACCGAATTTATCCACCCTGACCATGATTGTGCAGTTTGGTGATGCCGAGCCGGCCAAACTGCGAACTGTAAAAGGTGGTATGGCGGGTGTTTATCAGTCTTTTAAGAAAGGTGAATGCAGGGCAGCAATATTACGTGACAAGTTCTACCATACCGGGCTTACCGATGAAGAACGTGCAGGTACAAAGGTGGTATTCAGGAGTGAGCCCGTTGACAACCAGGGAATAACAATTAGTAAAAGGGTTAATAAAGAGCTGCACGAGAAGATGACTATAGCCTTGCTCGAGGAAAATCCAGGCACAGCACCGATATTGAAACGCTTTGCACCAGGCGAGGATATTATGATCCCTGTTGTTGCAGATAATTATAAGGACTATTACAAGTTGTTAGAGGGCGTTAGTGTTGGCTGGTAGTGTCTTGTTGTTTTTAGCAGGGATTGCAGGAGTTGCTTGGTAGGCAAAAAAATTTTAGAGATACCTTGCCAATAGACCTTGTTCGCTCGCAGACTCTGGTAATTGCATGCGAACAAAGTAACCGCTTCCCAGGGCAGATTCAATTTTCTTGCCATACTGATCTTCCATGCTCTCAACCAGAATATCTCTGTTGCCGTCAGGTGTGACTAATTCAAGTTTGTCACCAACACTAAACTTATTTTTAACATCAATCTCCGCAATGCCTGAGTTGCGATCATAGGAGAGTATTTCACCGACAAAGGATTGCTGCCGGCTTTTTGAGTGACTGTCGATGTAGTTCTGGTATTCGTGGGAGTGATGGCGTTCGAAGAAGCCATCGGTGTATCCGCGATTAGCCAGGTTTTCAAGATCACCCAGCAGTAAAGGATTGAAATCTTCGCCGCGCTCGGCCGCATCAATCGCCTGTCGATAACTTTGTGTGGTACGGGCAACGTAATAGTGTGACTTGGTGCGCCCTTCGATTTTTAAACAGTCAACACCGATTTTTACCAGTTTGCCTACGTGTTCAATTGCCCGTAGATCTTTTGAATTCATAATGTATGTGCCATGCTCGTCCTCGGTGATGGGCATCTGTTCGCCAGGCCGTCCTTTTTCTTCCAGCAAATAAACCTCGTCGGATTTTTCATTTCGATTGCCGTTGCCGATTGCGGAGTTGGCGGTCGCATTTACGGGTTTATAGACGCCCTCGGCATTTTCTTCTGCTTTCGTTGTTTTATAATCCCAGCGGCAGGAGTTGGTGCAGGTTCCCTGGTTCGGGTCGCGATGATTAAAATAGCCGGATAACAGGCAGCGACCGGAATAGGCAATGCACAAGGCGCCGTGAACAAACACCTCGAGTTCTATATCGGGGCATTGTTGACGAATCTCCTCGACTTCTTCGAGAGAAAGTTCACGTGACAGAATAATGCGTTCAATCCCTTCCCGTTGCCAGAATTTTACTGTTGCATAGTTCACGGTATTGGCCTGAACTGAAAGATGGATTGGCATCTCCGGCCATTGTTCTCTCACCATCATGATTAATCCGGGGTCGGCCATGATGAGCGCATCGGGCCCCATTTCGATGATGGGTGAAAGGTCTTTGATGTAGGTTTTGACCTTGCTGTTGTGCGGCATCAGGTTAGAGGTGAGGAAGAATTTTTTTCCCAGCTTATGTGCCTCGGCGATGCCGATTTCCAGGTTTTTGTCCTTGAAGTCGTTATTGCGCACGCGCAGGCTATAACGGGGCTGACCGGCATAGACCGCATCGGCGCCATAGGCAAAGGCGTAGCGCATGTTTTTGATGGTGCCGGCAGGGCTGAGCAGTTCTGTTTTCATGGGACGTATTTTAGCATTGCTTGCAGCACTGTATAATAAGTCATTAATTCTTCAACCCTGATACTGATATGTCTTTAATCCGTCCTTTTGCCGGTCTGCGCCCGGTTCCCGAGCGCGCCGAAGAAGTCGTTGCACCGCCTTATGATGTACTGAGTTCAGCCGAGGCCCGGGATCGTGCCAATGGCAAGCCCTGGAGTTTCCTGCATATTTCCAGGGCCGAGATCGATTTGCCTGAAAATACAGATCCCTATGATCCGGCTGTGTATGCGAAATCCGCCGAAAACCTGTCGAGAATGCTGAAAGAAGGCATCCTCATGCGCGACAGCAAAGACTGTTATTACGTTTATCGCTTGATCATGAACGGTCATTCCCAGGTAGGGCTTGTCGCAACCGTGTCTGTCGCCGACTATGATACCAACCGGGTGCGTAAACATGAGTACACGCGCCCCGTAAAAGAAGATGACCGGGTGCGCCAGATAAAGGCGTTGAATGCGCAGACCGGCCCGGTGTTGTTGGCTTATAAATCACACCCTGAAGTGGATGCCATACTCGAGCAGGCCACACAAACAGAGCCAGTCGTTGATGTAACAGCCGATGATGGTGTTCGGCATTCGTTTTGGGTGATCGATGATGCAGCAACGATTCAGACGCTAACCAGGGATTTTGATGCAATGGAGGCCATCTATATTGCAGATGGCCATCACCGTTCTGCCTCTGCTTCGCGTGTGGCAAAAGACATGGGCAGTGATGGCAGGCAGAATTGTGATTATTTCCTTTCCGTGCTCTACCCGCATAACCAGATGAATATTCTTGATTACAATCGGGTCATTAAAGATTTGAATGGCTTAACCAGAGATGAGCTGCTGCAGAGGCTGGATGGGAAATTTGACGTCAAGGCAGAAAGCTCGGCAGTGTCCCCTGGCAGGGCAGGTGAATTTGGCATGTATATCGAGGGTCAATGGTATCGTTTAAGCATTGACCCATCTTTGATTCCGGATGACCCGGTTGCATCGCTTGATGTCAGTTTGCTGGCCGATAACCTGATCGATCCCATGCTGGGAATATCTGATCCGCGCACCGATATGCGTATTGATTTTGTTGGTGGTATCCGCGGGCTCGGTGAACTTGAGCGGCGGGTAGATAGCGGAGAAATGGCAGTGGCTTTTTCCTTCTTCCCCACCAGCATGGAAGATCTCATGGCTGTGGCCGATGCCAATAAAGTCATGCCGCCGAAATCCACCTGGTTTGAGCCCAAGCTGGCGGATGGCCTGGTTTCCCACGTGCTGGATTGATGTAAAGCAGGTTATTTATTCTCATTGCGCCGTGTTATCTGCTGTGGCCTCGCCGGGGCCAGGTTTTTGTTGAATCTATACCTTGTTGTGTGGTATAAAATTAATGTATTTATTAATTATTAATATATATGTTAATTATTGACTGATATGTCGGATCAACGATTTTTATCCAGGCTGGAACATTGGGTTAAGGCTAATAAAGCGGCCTGGCCAGAAATTCTCAACCAGAAAAGCTGGCTGCGTAGCCTGCGCAGGGCGCAGGGTATCAAAGGCCTGGAACTGGCTAAACGACTGGGCGTGAGTCCGGCCAGAATTTCAGTGATGGAGCGTGATGAACAGCAGGGGGCGGTAACGCTTAAAATGATGCACCGGGCTGCACAGGCGCTTGACTGTGAGTTTGTCTATCTTCTGCTGCCTAAAAAATCCCTGCCCGGGAATGTCGATTTATTATCACAAAAACCAAAAATTCGCGTGCAGGTGGGTAATACGGTTCCACAGCCTGAGATCGATAAGACTCCATTGTAATGCCCATAACTATGTATAATCATTCATTAATATACTAGTTGCCTGGATTATTTCCCTTGAATCATTTCTCCGGGATTATTTATTCTCTGGCAAAGTTTTGTGATGTCCTGTTGAGGTGTATGAACATCTCGCTTTTACGTGTACTGACGATATATGCAATGAACCGGGAAGCAGATTTTGTATAGATCCCTTAATCGACGCTTGCAACGAATTCTTGATTCTGGAAAAGAGGCCTGTATATCGGGGTCGCTGATTGGTCTTGAGAAAGAAAGTCTGCGCGTGGCTGAAGATGGCGGTATATCTCAAACCAGTCATCCTGAAGTATTCGGCTCGGCGCTTACCAATCCCTATATCACCACGGATTTTTCTGAAGCGCTGCTGGAGTTAATCACTCCGCCATGCGGCTCGGTTAAAGATGCACTGCTGTTTCTTGATGAACTCCAGCAGTTTGTTTATTCGAAACTGGATAATGAGATTCTGTGGACGACGAGTATGCCGTGTGTGGTTGCTGGGGGTGGCAGTATCCCTATTGCGAATTACGGCACTTCAAATGCTGGTTTGATGAAAACAGTCTATCGTCGTGGACTTGGATATCGATATGGACGTACGATGCAGGTTATTGCCGGTGTGCATTTTAATTATTCGGTCTCTGATGCGTTCTGGACGTTGTATCAGCAACTGGAAAATGACACTAACCCGAGGCAGGCATTTATATCGGAACATTACATGGGGCTGATTCGTAATTTCCTGAGATATGGATGGTTGATTCCTTATCTCTTTGGTGCGTCACCGGCCATATGTAAATCTTTCCTTCATGGCAGGAAGACGCTGCTTTCGGAGTTTAATGAAACCACCTATTACGAACCTTATGCGACCTCATTGAGGATGGGTGATATTGGCTATACCAATAACCAGGAAGACATGGCTGGTATTAAGGCAAATTATAATTCAATCGACGCCTATATAAATAGTTTGAAGGGTGCGATCGAAACCCCATTTGAGGCATACAGAAAAATTGGTGTAAAAGTAGATGGTGAATATCGCCAGCTCAACGATAATATATTGCAGATAGAAAATGAGTATTACGGTACCGTAAGGCCCAAGCAAATTTTGAATGATAATGAGAAGCCGACAACGGCACTGAAAAAACGCGGTATTGCCTATGTTGAGATTCGTTCGCTGGATGTTAATGCCTTTGAACCACTTGGTGTCAGTGAAGAGCAATTGTACTTTCTGGAAATTCTTGTGTTGTTTTGTTTGTTGCAGGATAGCCCTGCATTGACAGCCATGGATATGAATGAGATTGATATGAATCTTGTGCAGGTTGCGCATGCCGGCAGGCAACCAGATCTGATGCTATCGCGTTTTGATAAATCTATATCATTGAAAGACTGGGCGCTGGATCTATGTGAAGAAATGACAGATATCGCAGAGCTTCTGGATCGTGTCAATCACTGTCAGAATTACACGGGTAGTTTGAAGAAACAAATCGAGTGCATAGAAAATTCAGAATTAACTCCATCTGCAAGGATGCTCAATGAAATGCGCAATAACGAAGAAGGATTTTTTCACTATGCCAGGCGGATGTCGTTACAGCATCTTGAGTATTTCAAGTCAAAACAGATGTCGAAAGAAAAACAGCAGTTATTTGAGCGAGCTGCAAGAGATTCTTTGATTAAGCAGAAACAGAAGGAGCTGGCTGATAAGGTCGACTTCGATGAATATTTACGCCAGTACTTTGCTCATGGATGATTCATGGGATAAGTTAGATGAATGTTTTTTTTATTGAGGACTCGGTATGATCAAGTGGATAGACAAGCTGCCGTTACTGCCATTGACTGTTATAGCGCTATTGATGGCCGTTTTGCCCCTGCATCCAGTGCCTCACCTGGTAGAAAAGATCGGCATGCTGTTTCAAGGGGTGTTAATCAAGCCTATTGATATTTTTGACCTGTTTATGCATGGTACGCCGGCAGTTTTACTGGTGATTCGTGTTGTTCGAATGGGTATCAAAAAAGCGCGGACAGGTTAGGCAGAACGCAGGGACTAATCAGCAGTTTCTAATCTTTAGCATTGCCACCCAGGCAGGGTGGTGATTCGGGTGCATTGCCTTTTTCAAACCATTCTTCCATGGTTTTGGTGTGCAGGGCCAATGCATGTATTTTTCCATTGAGCTCGTCTTCTAATATCTTGTTGACCATGCGGTGTCTGGCAACGGGTAATTTCCCCTTGAACGCATCACTGACCAGCACAACCTTGAAGTGAGATTCTGAGCCTTCGGGCACGTTGTGCATATGACTTTCGTTAATGACCTCCAGGTGCTCGGGGGAGAATGCCTGTGTCAGTTTTTGGGTAATGGTTTCCTGTCTATTCATGGCGCGATTTTATCACAGAGCGTGTTAAAGAAACTGTATCTGGTATAAGGATATAGTCGCAATACCTGTTAATAACGGAAATTATATACGGTGAAACACTAACAGTCTGCGAAAAACGCAAAGATTTTTCCTGGTTCGTGATTCGTGAAATGATGTTTTTTGGATTTATTCTTCAAGAACCTTTGTTGTGTCTATGCCGTAAGCGCCCGCCTCAAGTCCGCGAAGAATTGTTAACTCCAGTCCGCTAGAGTCGACCGCTTCAGTCATCAGGTCAACTATTTTGTTTGTTTCGTATTGTTTTTTGTTTTCGTCAAGTAACATCATAATTTTTGGTTTCAGGCGCTGGGTTTTGTTTTGTGACATGATCATGCCGACTTCGCCTGATGACATCTCTACCAGGGAACCGGTTGGATATACGCCGATACACTGGAGAAATTGCTCAATTAGTTCGGCCTGAAAATATTTATTACGCCAGTTGTACATGGTCTGTAATGCTTCATGCGGTGCAATGGCTTTTCTGTATTTGTTTTCCCTGGTCATCGCGGTATAACAATCGATGATTGAAGCTATGCGCCCCTGAACGGGAACGCGCTTGCCTTCAAGGCCATTGGGGTAGCCGCTGCCGTCATATCGTTCATGGTGTGAGGAGACAATACTGATAATTGTTTCATTAATTCCGGAAACTTTTTTTAGTATATCGACACCATATTGAACATGATTTTTCATTTCAATAAATTCTTCCTTGGTTAGTGTGGTTGTCTTATTCAGTATTTCGTCAGGGACTTTGACCTTGCCGACGTCCATCAGTAATAGTCCCATACCGATATTTCTCAGGTCTTCTTTATAGAAACCCAGGTGCCTCCCAAAAGCCAGGCCAAGAGCGCAGTTATCCATGGAGTGTGAATAGGTGTACTCATCTTTTTTTCGCATCTCGGACATCCATAACAATGCATCTGAGTTGCGTATCATGCTTTCCAGTACAGGTTGTACGGCTTCCCGGACAGTGGTGAGATCGAGATTATCACCGGCCTTGATGTTGTCCATGATTCTCGCGACTTTGTTAGTGGCCGTTTCCAGCGCCGATTCAGCGGCTGGTAGTTCGAGAAATTCCGATTGCTGCTCCTCGTAATTGACTTTCTTTTTTCCACCTTCCAGAAAGTCATCAACATAACTCTTGATGTGTAATTCCTGTGTTTCATCAAGGTAACGATCAGCACCGCTGCCCTGGTCAGGATCGATAAAGACATACTCGCAGTGCTTTTTCAAAGACGAGATATCATCATCATCTTCGATTTTAAAACCCTGTAAAAGGAAGGGTGTATCAAGCCATGGCCGATCGAGATTTGACACATACATGCCAATTTTTAGCTCAAGAGTACTGACTTTGCGCTCCATATTAGATCCTGTTATGACTAAATAGACTTATTTTTTTAATTATTATCAGGGCCGCTTATTTTGCAAAAAACTTACAAGAAGCAAGCCGTGCTTATCTAAGTATAGTTGCATAATCAGCCTGATGCTCATTCTGTGACGGAGTTTGGGCGATGGTTTTGAGCGAGGGCGCTGGGGTTTGGTTCCGGCTTCCGGGGAGAGGCAAAAGGCCAGGGCTATATGCCTGGCTGGATGATGCTCAAATACGCAGTTTTAGTCCTGACTATCTGCCATTTCCCAGCTGTTATCGATGAAGACCTCAAGGGGCTGGAAGCTGGATTTATAGTTCATTTTCCGGCTTTGTTTGATCCAGTAACCCATGTACAGGTAATCGAGCTGCTGTGTTCTGGCCTGTTGTATCTGCTGCAGGATGCAGTAGGTGCCGAGGCTGCGTTTTTCTTCATCGGGGTCGAAATAACTGTAGACAGCTGACAGACCAGCGAGGGTGTTATCCGTCACGGCAACGGCGAGCAGGCGCCTGTTTTTGCGAATTTCGATGAAACGGGTCTTGCTCCATTTGCCGAGCAGGAAATGGGAGAAGTCTTCGGGTTCGGGGTTGACCATCTGGCCATCAGCGTGTCTGGCGTTTATATAGGTCTGGTATAGCTGGAAGTGCTCATCGCTGTAGTGAGCATCCACAATGTTTGTGGTCAGGTCGTGATTGGTGTGCAGGCACCGTTTCTGGTTTCTTTTGGGGGTAAATAGCTCAACCGGAACACGGCAGGGTAGGCATTCGGCGCAGTCCTGGCAGTGGGGTTTATAAATATAGTCGCCACTTCGACGATACCCCAGCTTGAGGAGCTGGCTGTAGAGTTCCAGGGTCATCTGGATTTTTGGATCAGGCACAAGATTGGTCGCCATGCGGCCCGGTAGATACCCGCATGCATGTTCGGCAGTGAGATACAGATGAATGTTCTGTGAGCTCATAGTGCAGATAATACACCACTCGATCTAATCGGAACTCAAGGTATATATCTGAGGGGTAAATGTAAGGCCTTAAGTGGATGAAAATGTTACAATCCCGCGCCTTATAAGCCGTTCTAAAATTTATAACCATGTCACGACAACAACGTATTACTTCGCTTAAATCACGCCTGAAACATCAAATTCTTCTGCTCGATGGTGCCATGGGTACCATGATCCAGCGTCACAAGCTGGGAGAGGCTGAATACAGGGGGGAGCGTTTTGCTGACTGGCCATCTGATCTGAAAGGCAATAATGATCTGTTGGTGCTGACACAGCCCGAAATTATTCGCGGTATTCACGCAGCCTATCTTGATGCGGGTGCCGATATTATTGAAACCAATACGTTTAATGCCACCAGGGTTGCGATGGCCGATTATGGCATGGAGGACATTAGCTACGAGATAAACGTTGCCGCCGCAAAACTTGCCCGCGACGCTGCCGACGAGATGGCCACGCAAGATAAGCCGCGTTACGTGGCTGGCATCCTGGGCCCAACCAATCGCACCTGTTCCATTTCGCCGGATGTGAACGATCCGGGTTTTAGAAATGTCAGTTTCGAAGAGCTCAGGCAGTCTTATGTTGAATCTACCCGCGGCCTGATCGAAGGGGGTGCAGATACCATCATGATCGAGACCATCTTCGATACCCTGAATGCAAAAGCCGCTATTTATGCCGTGCGCCAGGTGTTTGAAGAAGACGGCATTGAGCTACCGATTATGATTTCCGGCACGATCACCGATCAGTCCGGTCGGACTTTGACCGGGCAGGTGACAGAGGCCTTCTACAATTCGTTGCGTCACGCAGAACCTCTATCGATAGGATTGAACTGTGCCCTGGGGCCGGATGATTTACGCCAGTATGTCGAGGAGATGTCGCGCATTTCCGAAGTACATATTTCGACGCATCCCAATGCAGGCCTGCCGAATGAAATGGGCGGTTACGACCTGGATGCGGCGGCGATGGCGCAGGCCATTGGTGAATGGGCAGATAGCGGTTTTCTGAATATCGTCGGGGGCTGTTGTGGCACCACACCGGATCACATCCGTGCCATGGCCGAGGTGGTTGCCGACAAGCCGCCGCGGCAGATTCCGCAGATACCTGTCGAGTGCCGCCTCTCGGGTCTTGAGCCCTGCAATATCGGCCCCGATTCATTATTTGTGAATGTCGGTGAAAGGACCAACGTCACCGGTTCGGCCTTATTCAAGCGCCTGATCATAGAAGAAAACTATGAACAGGCTTTAGCGGTGGCGGCTGAGCAGGTTGAGAACGGTGCGCAGATTATCGATGTCAACATGGATGAGGGCATGCTGGAATCTGAATCGGCGATGAAGCGGTTTCTTAACATGATCGCTGCCGAGCCGGATATTTCACGCGTTCCTGTGATGATTGATTCTTCCAAATGGGAAATTATTGAAGCCGGTTTGCGCTGCGTGCAGGGTAAAAGCATCGTCAACTCGATTTCGATGAAAGAGGGTGAAGAAAAATTTCTCGAGCAGGCAAAAAAAGTCAGGCGTTACGGTGCCGCGGTTATTGTTATGGCCTTTGATGAACAGGGGCAGGCCGATACCTATGAGCGTAAAGTGGAAATCTGTACGCGTTCCTACAAATTGCTCACCGAGGTGGCCGGGTTCCCGCCTGAAGATATTATTTTTGATCCAAATATCTTTGCTGTCGCGACTGGCATAGAAGAACACAATAATTACGCCGTCGATTTTATTGAAGCAACGCGCACCATTAAACAAACGTTGCCGTATGCTATGGTGTCGGGCGGTGTTTCTAATGTTTCATTCTCGTTCCGCGGTAATAACCCGGTTCGTGAAGCCATCCATTCTGTTTTTCTTTATCACGCGATCAAGGCAGGCATGGACATGGGAATTGTTAATGCCGGTCAACTGGCTGTATATGACGATCTTCCTGCCGAGCTGCGTGATGCGGTGGAAGATGTTATTCAGAACAGGCGTGAAGATAGCACGGACAGGTTGCTTGAGATTGCGTCCAACTATGTGGGTGATGGAAAAACCGCCGACAGCAAAAAAGACATGGCATGGCGAGAGTTGCCCGTGAATGAACGCCTTGCCCATGCACTGGTAAAAGGTATTACAGAATTCATTGACGAAGACACCGAAGAATCTCGATTACAGGCAGAGAAACCGCTGCACGTGATTGAAGGCCCGCTAATGGATGGCATGAATATCGTTGGTGATCTTTTTGGAGAAGGCAAGATGTTCCTGCCGCAGGTGGTTAAATCTGCGCGTGTGATGAAAAAGGCGGTGGCTTATTTAATGCCTTATCTTGAGGCCGAGAAAGATGGTGTAGTCAGCACCAACGGCAAGATACTAATGGCAACCGTCAAAGGGGACGTTCACGATATCGGCAAAAATATAGTCGGTGTAGTTTTGCAGTGTAATAATTACGAAGTGATTGATCTCGGTGTTATGGTATCGGCGGACACAATTCTGACTGAGGCTAAAAAGCAAAATGTGGATATTATCGGCCTGTCAGGTTTGATTACGCCTTCCCTGGATGAAATGGCCCACATGGCGGCGGAGATGCAGCGGCTGGGAATGAAAATACCTTTGCTCATCGGCGGTGCGACGACTTCGCGCATACATACGGCCGTAAAAATTGATCCAAAATATTCGAACTCGGTTGTTTACGTACCGGATGCGTCAAGGGCTGTTGGTGTCGCTGGCGAATTGTTAAGTGAAGATCGCCAGCTTGATTATATAAAAGGCATCAAGGACGAATATGAACAAATGCGGATCCAGCGCAGCCAACGCAAGTCAACGCGTAAATCATTTTCCCTGCAACAGGCGCGGGAAAATAAATTCGAGTATGACTGGAAAAACTATACACCGCCCAAACCAACATTCCTCGGGCTGAAGGTGTTTGAAGATTATTCGCTGGAAGAGTTGAGCGCGTATATAGACTGGACGCCTTTCTTCCACACCTGGGAACTGGCGGGTAAGTATCCAAAAATTCTTAAGGACGAGGTTGTCGGTGTTGAGGCCACAAAGTTATTCGAAGATGCGCAGCGTATGCTGAAGAAAATTATTGATGAAAAATGGCTCACTGCTCGGGCCGTGATTGGTTTCTTCCCGGCTAATAGTGTGGGTGATGATATTGAGCTGTACCTGGACGACGAGCGTAAAGAGGTGCAGGTTGTTCTGCATCATCTGCGGCAACAACTGGCTAAAACAAAAGAGCGCCCGAATTTATGCCTGTCAGATTTTGTTGCGCCAAAAGATTCCGGCAGCAAGGACTACCTCGGCGCTTTTGCGGTGACTACGGGTATTGGTATCGAGAAACATGTCGAGCAGTTTGAAAAACAGCACGATGATTACAACTCGATTCTGCTAAAAGCACTGGCAGACAGACTGGCCGAGGCCTTTGCGGAAAGGATGCATGAGCGTGTGCGCAAGGAATACTGGGCCTACGCCAGTGAGGAGTCGCTGAACAACGACGCATTGATTGCCGAATCGTACCAGGGTATCCGTCCGGCCCCGGGCTACCCGGCCTGTCCCGATCACACCGAAAAACAAAGCCTGTGGAGCCTGATCAGGCCGGATGTGAATGCCGGTATCGAGATCACGGAGAGTTATGCCATGATGCCTGCCTCTGCTGTCTCCGGCTGGTACTTCTCGCACCCTGATTCACAATTCTTTGGTACAGGCAAAATTCACAAAGACCAGGTCGAGGATTACGCCAGGCGCAAGGGGGTCGATATCGCTATCATTGAACGCTGGTTGGCATCGGTGCTGGATTACGATGCCTGAGCGAAGCCCGCCTGACGGCATATTTTACAACGCCACCATGACCGTAACTGGTTGATCGTAATAGGTTTAATTGCAGCTCTGGGGCGATAACCCGGTCATTTCGGGCGGTATCCGAAGTTTTTTATCGCGTTTATAAGGGATTCGGCGGTTTTTGCCGTCGAAAAAACTTACGCTTTCGGATGGGTTCTGCCTAAAATCTCTATTACTAATAATATATCCTTTTAAAAACAAATAGTTATGATATGTGGCCTGATTCATGCTGTATATTCTGACAAGTAGGCCGTGTGGCTGTTTTATGTTCCGCCTGATGCCACACGGCTTGCAACCAGTTTCTCCGCGAGTAGAGGAGAAAATCCGTAAGGACTCGCAAGGTTCTTATTGCAAGACTCTCTCTCATCTTTTACCGGTGCTCCCCGCACCGGTTTTTTTTTGGGTGAAGAAAATTAGCTGGACAATCACTGTGGATGCCCTGCCTGCTGAGCATTCCTGCACAGGTTTAGGTGACAGATTCGTATATATGGTTATAGTATGCAGGATGAACAAAATATTTCTGCGTGATGCTGTATCCGGTGCCGAAGGTGATGGTGCTGAGGTCAGTCGCCTGTTCCCGGTGCGGGATTTTATGAACTTTGATCCGTTTGTGTTGTGGGATGACTTTACTGTTCCCG
>Ga0224506_10002315_pt1 | contig 13008 bp, 4 predicted proteins | sample SF_Jan12_sed_USG_2_FD_169108 | JGI IMG/M metagenome (GOLD analysis project Ga0224506, IMG submission 169108) | Sediment microbial communities from San Francisco Bay, California, United States - SF_Jan12_sed_USGS_8_1 | ecosystem: Environmental > Aquatic > Marine > Sediment | place: USA... | reverse complement strand
ACTACCGTCCACGCTACGGTAGTCTATCGACACCTCGCCTTGCGAACCGCCCTGTCGTTTAACAACAATCGCGACGGTCTCGTTTTCGTTAAAACTCAGTTCACTATTTGCCATGGCAATTTCACTCAGTGTGATTGCTTGTGCGTTTAGTTCAAATGCACCTACATCACATTGTCCGCTCATACGTTGATAAAATCGCTGATCCATAGATGCGCAATCAACACTGTCTATCGCATCAATGGCAGGACTTCCAGCTAATAATGCATGGCTTGCGGTATCACCACTATTCTGACTCAAACTTGCAAGCATTAAAGCTAATGCTTGTTGATCATTGGCAGCATCAAATCCACAACTGCTATCACTCGCCAAGTTATAATTTTGACTGTTAATAAGCGCGCCACAATTACTGCCCGTATCGAAATGTTCAAATAAACTAAATTGTGATTTGATGCGGGAACTCATAGTCGCTTGTGAGGCGCTATCAATCTGAGTTGCATTATTGCCTACCATACTAACATGCGATAAATCGACATAAGTTGATGTGGTATAAAGTGCGCCGCCATAAGCCTGGCCATTAGTATTGGCAATGACACGGTTGCCACTTAAGGTCGAATTGCTTAATAAAAGATTGGCCGCACCATTGAAATAAATCGCGCCGCCGTAGGCGTTTAGATCTTGAGTAATAATCGTATTTTGCGCTATGTTTTCGCTGAGTGTACTATATTCAATGTGACTATCCCGAGTCAGATAAAGTCCACCGGCGGCAAAACCTGCGCTATTGCCATGCACACTACTTTTATAAAGTGTTAATGCGCTTTGCGAATAAATCGCCCCACCATATACGCTGGCACTATTGCTAGTAAAATCACAATCATTAAGATTGATCAAGGTGTCCGTGGCCAAAGCTCCACCAAGATGAAATCCACCGCCACTATGTGACGCCTGATTTAAATTTATTTGAGAATTGAATACATAAACAGGACTATTAACTAGAATCGCACTGATTGCGCCGCCATATTTGGCTTTATTGTTTGACAATTGACTGTTTAAAATATGTAACAAAGCTGATTCGCTGCGAATCGCGCCACCATTGGTAGTGGCCGTGTTATCCATCATTGTTACCGAATCTAAAAATAGTTCAGAATTTTTTATGAATACTGCCGCACCATCTCTGGCCTGATTGTTTTCAATCGTCACATTTTCAAAAGACAAGCGATGGCGCGCCTCAACAAAAACTGCTCCACCTTGATTACTTCCAGCCGTGGATTGACTAATGTGAATATTGTGCAAACGGAACGGAATATGCTGACTAATATTATCAGCAACCCGATCTAGCAAAATAGCACCACCCCGTGCATCTTTGGAGTCAGCATTAAATAAATTCAAATTAGATAACAATACCTGCGCATGATCATGAACATGAAAAACTCGATCTAAAGTTGCTGCGTCAATTGTTGCACGATTCGATTGTTCACCTATGATTTGCAAATCATCATGAATATCCAAATCCCCACTGGCGGCCATGTCTTCATCAATACCGGCAATACTTAAACTATAGGTTCCCGTCGGTAAAAGAATAACATCTTCACCAGGCAAATCATTGGCTTGCTGAATAGCAGCGCGTAGTGAGCAAGCGCCGCTGGCAGTGGCGCAAACCTCATCGCTCAGATCCTGGTCTACATTGTCGTCAAATGTATTGACTTGAAAAGTTTGCGCAATGGCGCTGAATGATAGAATAAATAATGAGAAAAAAATAATCGAGGTTTTCATGGATTTGCCTCATAGCTGTTTTGATTTAGCAACCGTCATTAATTATTGATTGCCATTTTCACCAAAAACACAAAAACAAATGTTGGTGTCGCTCACAAAACAATCTTATTTATTTTTCCTGCAAGCCATAAAACAATAAAGACAAATCGAGCGTTTGTGAAGCATATCACAAGACGCTCGATTTGTCGTTTATCACCGCCTACGATTTATACATTCCCGATGTTAGAACAAGGGCGGGCCATCAGCGCTATCGTTGTCGACAATTGTAATTGTAACTGTGCGTTTATCGCCAAGTTGCGCGGTGTCACCCACCAAATTACCTAGAGTCAGAATAATAGTTTCGTCAGGCTCTTGATCAAAATCATCAATAAATGAAACGGGAATAAATTGGCTAAGCTGTCCCGGTGTGAAGGTAATCGTACCTTCGGTAACGATGTAATCATTAAAAAATTCAGCTGTGCCGCCGGTAACTGAATAATCCACACTCGCTTGTGTGCTCGACCCGGCACTACGTCGCACTTCAATCAATAAGTCCCAAACCGATTCCTGTTCTGCGACTGCCGACAAAGCGAATTGGATAATATCATCCGCAGGTGGTTGATCAACATCATTATCGATTACGGTGATGACCACATCATTTGGTGAACCTAAAGTCGCGCCGCCCAAAGGATCACGCAAACTAATGACGATTGTTTCAGGCATTTCCACCAGCGCATCATCAACAATGCTAACGGATATTGTCTTAGCTGTCTCTTGATCAGCAAACTCCAGTGTGCCGCGCGTGAAATTATAGTCATCACCAGCACTGGCCGTTCCTCCTGTTACAAAATAATCAACACTCACTGCGCCGTCACGACCGTCACTTCGCACAACATCAATATTAATAGTACCTGCATCCTCATTGGCAGCAGCACCAGCTTGTAAAAAGGCCACACTACCCGGTTGCGGCAAGCGTTGTTCATTATCAACAATCACTATTTCAAGTGATCTATTTACGCCTAGACTGCCACCGCCTTGTGGATTTTTTAATTGCACAAAAAAGTTTTCGTCACCTTCCAACATCTCATCTTCAATAATTGAAAGACTAATGGTTTGCGTATCAACGCCACCGGCAAAAAACAATTGACCACTGTTGGCCGTATAATCAATGTCCGCGCTGGCATTGCCCGCAACAATGACATAATCCAATAAGACTGCGCCCTGAACGCCTGAGCTTCGATTCACTGGTAACAAATAATCACCCTGGGACTCATATAGTGAAAGCTTGGCCGAAGAAAATTCAAAAATTCCAGTGGCTGGTGAGGTTTCGTTATCCGCCAAATCAATGCTCATCTGATTATTACTGGAATCGAGCCGTGCGCCAATGCTGGGATTGCGTAATTGCAGCGTAATAGACTCATCACCTTCATACAAAGCATCGTCTTGAATATCAAGCAGCACAGAAACACGGGTAACTCCAGCAGCAAAATCTAGTGCTTTTGTCGATAAACTGAAATCTTGCCCTTCACTCGCAGTTGCACTACTAATCACCAATTCCGCACTAACATCAAGATATGGAAATACTGCAGCGCGTTCAATATTAATCACACGACGTATATCACCTTCCTTAACACTCAAGCTTCTTGCACTTAAGCTTATGGTCGAGTCTTGAATTGCATCATCATCCAGTATGCTTACTAGGGCGCTGTTTTGCATATCTGTTCTCACACCACCCACAGGATTCATGATGATCAATTGAAATCTTTCATTGGCCTCGAACTTTTGATCATCATTAAAATCAATTTGAATGCTTTTAGCGCCGAGTTCGCCGTCAGCCCACATCACCCGTCCGCGGGCCGCATCTAAATCAATATCAGATGAATTTGTATCAACATGATCGACTCGATAATCTATACTCACCTCACCGATACTTGAGCCAAAACGCTCAAGCTCCAATGCTATTGTGGCACCAGTTTCGGCAACTGAATATAACGTTGAAACTAGCTTCACTGTTCCGTAATCATTAATACTCGCCGCGTTCTCTAAAGCCCCTCGATCACACAAACCATCATTACGCTGTCGCATTTGTTGATCCAGTGCAACACAGTTGCTATTTTCTGCGCTATCAATAGCTGGGCTACTTGATTGCAGACCGATTATTTGGGACGTCAAGTCAACATCTACTACATCTAGTAAAGGATTCACATTCGATAAATCACTAGCCATAGACAATAAACAGCTACCATCGGAATCCAAGTTACCTCCCAAACTAGTCATTGGGCCGAAACAGTTTTCTCCATTTTTTGCGTCACTTACGATGGAATTAGACAAATCAGTTTGCCCACGCAAGTAGCGACTATTCAAATTCGCACCATAGGTCGCATCATTGAATGCCAAGGTTGAATGACTAAAGCTGACTTGATTTGAAGAGGTACCTAGAAGAAACAGACCACCGCCCAGGGCTTTTCCCCCGATGGCTGCCTGAACGCTATTATTGCTGATAATAGTATTAACAAAACTTACATTGCCAATCAGATACGCCGCTCCGCCAAATGCATTACGACTGGAACGTAAACCGGGGTTCCTTACTTTGTTTGCATCGAACACGCTCTGATGAATGTCTGAAACAATACCAACACTATTACTCAAATAAATTCCCGCGCCACGAAAACCAGCGCTATTACCCTTGACCACTGATTGGTTTAGCAGCGTCAGATTTTGTGCTTCTATACCACCACCACTAAGCTCTGCATGATTGTTGCTGATCTGAAGTTCAGTTAACACAATACGAGCTTTATTCAATCGATTTTCAATTGACAAGCCACCGCCTTGAACGACCGCAGTATTTGAAGAAATTTCCGACCCTACTAATGAAACATCAAGCGGTGCCCGAATCAAAATGCCTCCGCCTAATCCGGTGTTTCCGCTTTCACCCAAGGCTTGATTGCCGCTGACAATACTATTGGCCACATAAATCACACCGCGAGCATAAATTCCACCACCACTGGATGCTTGATTGTTTTTTATTTGTGAGCTTTGAATATTTAAATAATTCTGCGAGTGAATACCAGCACCCAACGATGAAGCTGTATTATTTTCGATAAGACTATTTTGAATATTCAAGTTTCCATCGGCACTATAGATGCCACCGCCCAGGGTGGATGTATTTTCCACTAGTTGAACACTATCTAGAGATAAATGAGTGCCTAATCCTTGGTAAATGGCGCCACCACGTGCGGCGGCCGCCTGGTTTTTTCTTAATGTTACTTTGGTGATTTTACTTTCATTAACAAACTGAGTATTTTGTTTTAAATTATTTATTTGGATTGCGCCTCCATTGCCATTGACGGCATTTCCATTTAGCAATGTTACATTTTCCAATTCAAAATATCGCACTTCGTTTACATCAAATATGCGATCATTATTTTGGCCATCAATAATAACCAACGCATGTTCCGCGCCAACGATTTTTACATCATCAAGAATATCTAAATCACCACTAAGCGCAGCATCTTCTTTTGATGGTCCCGATAAAAAATATGTGCCCGCTGGTATTTCGATGGTATCCATTCCACCCAAATAGTTAGCTTGTTGTACCGCCGCTCGCAAACTACATTCACCGGTACTGGCAATTTTACAAATACCGTCTTCTATATTTTCGTCCACTTCATCACTAGTGGTTGTAACCGTTATCATGACTGCGTGAGCGTTAACATATACCAGGCCGAATACAATTATTAATAGTAATTGTTTCAACAAATAATATCTGTCTCTGCTATCAACTCTGTTTTTCATAAGAACATTCCTTTGCTAATTAGTGACAAATGAGCCGGGTGTCATGACAGTCATTAGAACATTTTTGTAGTGAGTTGCATGGCAGATCGTTCTGCCATGCACCCCTGATTGAATAAGAAAAATACTTAGCTTAGAGCGTATCTTTCTTGAATGTAGTGCGTGTGCCGGTTGGAACAAAAATATCAAACGATACATTATCAACCGCAGTTGAATTATTACTTTGTCTGAAGTTATTAATGGCAGCACCACCACCATAAATGCTATCAATGCCACCAATTATCCAGCCACCCCAGCATAAGTAACCGTAGCCACCGACACAGGTTTTACGTAAGGCCGCAGCAAATGCACCAACTGAACTAGGTGGAACGACTGGTGACGCCGGACGATCAACACCAACTGAAGTACGAATGCCTACATTGTCTAACACATGAACGTAAAGACGTTTTCTAACGGCTTCTTCAAGCGCAAGAATACCGTCTGCTTGTTCTGCGGGTGTATTACCAATCAGACCTACATCACCGGTAAAATTAAAAGTCCAACGTTCGCTAGCCCAGCGATTTTCCACCAAGCTACGCACGGAACTGGAATGGAAGAAGCGACGTTTTTTACGCACGGATTCGATGCGTTGCCAAAACGTGTAAAGATTGTAGCTGGCGGTATAGCTTGCATGAGCCAATAATTCAAAATCAGTATCTAGATCGACAATTAGGTATGCATCAAGATCTGTCTTTTTGCTTGGATCGGCTTCGATCGGACAGGCACCGAGTAGTGATAAGGTAATACCAGAACTAAAAGTGTCAGGAATCACAGTGCTAGGCGTTGCGTTTTCTGGATTGGGTGTAGGCGCAGTTCCATCTGGAAACTTGTGCACACCATACTCAAAAAAGCCAGGCACGGTCGCAGACAGAATAACGGGGATATTATGCGAACCACTGACAATATTACCACTGAATGAATCATTGACAGCAGCCATAATGCGAGCACCCGTTAATGGAATGCGTTTCCAGTTTACGGCGAGGCCAGGATTGGCGACAACAAAATCATTGACTAACTTAGTCCATTCGGTTGTATAAATCATGCTAGCAGCAGCGCCATTAATCACAGCATAATCATCATAAACTTGAGCCGCACGATCGCGAAGTGTTTCCGCAGCTGACAGAATTGAGTCATAGGTTGTGGTGATTGATGCCAAACTTCTATCCGCACGGGTCAATGCTAGTTCGGCGCGAGTTAAATCGGCACGACGCGCATTAACATTGGTACGCGCTGGATAATAGACACTAGTACGATGAATATTGAACTCATCTCTAGCATCTAAGTAGGCAGTGCGCTCACCATCACAATCAAGCAATGGATCTTTTAACGGATCCTCTGCACATTGAACATATTCAAAACGGGCGGTTTGGTATGCTTCAAGAAGTTCGTCATACATGGTTTGCGCAGTTAGCAAATCATCTTCTGCTTGATATAGTGCTGCTTCTGCTTCATCTTTTGCTTGAGTCAATCCTTGAATATCAATCAGATCAAATTCATCAGTCAATGCAGCCAAACGAGTTTCATAACGAGCCACCGCTGTCAGCAACACTGACTCTTGATTTTTCGCCGTTTCTAGATTAGAACAAAAGTTCACATTGTTGTTTGAAATATAAGACGATAATGAAGCCGTTCCGATTGTGGGCGGCGCGACATAACCCGTATTGCAGTCTTCACTATAATGATAGGTCGAACCATTAGCCGGCACAGTCACCTGCACACCAGGATGACAATTGGATACCAGTGCCGGATTCGCGGTTGACGCCTGGACAGAACCGACATTTGCAATCGCAAACAAAGCACTTGCAGCCGCCATTCCTACGCTGTGTTTATTAAGAAATCCTCTTCTCTTCATGTTTTATCTCCATTAATCTTTGTAAACATAAGCATGTGTTTATTCCTACTCCTGTAAAAAAACGTTATACCTCCTTCAATTAATTAATTTGTTTATGGACACTTAAACTTCTCCCTGTTTTTCGACATCCACAGGATCAATCGCCAATGCGTCATCCCGCTGTTTTTGTGCTTGTAGCTCTGCTTCAGCTCTTGATAATTGCTGTTTAACTTGGGCATCAATATCTGCTTTATCTTTTTCAGTTAAAGTCACCGCAGCGGTTTTTCCTGTTTTCTGCGAATACGCTTTCACTTCTTTTTCATAATCTTCTATTTTTTTTACGTATTGTTCTGCATGGTCTTTGTAGTCACGCAGGCGCAATGCTGTCAAATGGGCAAACAACTTCGACAATTGCTCGCGCTCACTCTTGGGCACTACGCCTTCTTCATTTAATCGCGTGACCACATCATTGCTATCAATATAATCACGAATTTTTTTGATTTCCTGACCTACCTCAGCTGAGGGTATTGCTGTTACATCAGCACTTAACTCCATACCTAGAATCAATTTTGTTTGCATATCAACAGCGGACGTTGCTGAATCAATTGATTGGTGTTGACTGACGGATGGTTCATTTTCATCTACAGCAGGTGAATTACTAGGTAACTGCGGGTCCAGTGTTTCCTGAAGATTGTTATTTGAAAATGATTGAATCGAGGCAAGCTCCCCAGTATTTTCTATTTTGGATGGTTCATTGACTGTTTCGATAGGTTTTGTTTCTTTGTCAGACACTACATATACCAATACAGCACTGGAAATTACTAACATCACCACAGTCATTAATCGTTTAGTTTTCATTAACTCACTCCTTGTCACACAACATTTTTCAATACTAACTAGCGCTAGTCATTCTATTGAACCGGGATACTGATATCCGCAATATTGGTTTGAACGACATAATTGCCCAACACCTCACCTTCGTCATAAGCTTCACTCATGGAATGGATTAACATGCTGGCGCCGGTGGCGTTAGGATACGAACGCGCTTCAATAAAGCTCTGCATTACATTCCAGTCATTGTAATTACGTTGATCAATTAACCCATTACTACGACTTGAACCTTTTGGATAAACATACAAGGTGCTGCTATTTATGCTTGTTTCAATCTCAATAACAAATACCGTCTGATTACCAACAACACTTAACCAACGTGACTGATAGTCATTATCGTAATAAGCAGCGAAAATACTATCACCATCAAAATAGGCTGCATGACGGCGGTAGGGCCCAGCCTGATCCGTATCTGATTCAATTCCGATTAAGAGATAACGACTTTCACTCAGTGCGCCGGTTTCCACTTCTGCACGAAAGACAATATTTTGATTAGGTGAGTACTGGCGCTTTGAGGTCGCTGCAACCCATTGCCAATCAGGTGTTACAATTGATTTCACTTCTAATTTGCCATTCAAAATTTTCATGTGTTGCTCTGGTACTTGCCAAAAACCATTCGCATTTGCATCGAAGTGTTGCGCCCAAAGCACAGGAATAGGTTTGTTGCGATGAAACGTTTGTGATATCGCATTATTGTTTGTATCGTATTGATAACGTATAAGTGAGCCAGCAGTGTCGATAATGGCTTCAACTTGATTCAAATCGTTATATATAAATTCCCGCACGCGATCTTTATCATTCTCTACGGCAATGAGTTGCCCAATAATGCGGCCATTAATAACAGATTCAGACATGGCACTAATATACATGCTTGCGGGTGCTTCACCTGGGCCGGCTTTGGCTTCGATAAACGTGCGTAAACTACCCCAATCTGAATAATTGCGTACATCAGAAAAACCCGCACTACGATCAAGACCTTTTGGATAAACAAACAAACGTGTTCCGCTCGCATGACTTTCTACCTCGACAATATAGGCAGCATTGTTCTCAATTGTTCCCAACCATTTGGTTTGATATGTTCCATCATAGTAAGAAACAAATAGAGCATCACCATCAAAGTAGGCCGCGTGGCGACGGTATGTGGGTTTACTCCAATCACCATCAATGCCTACAACTAAGTATCGGCCGTCTACTTTCTCACCCGTTTTTACTTCAGCTCGAAAGGTGACCTGCTCATCCAATTGATAGGCACGTGTGCCCCAAACACCTTTCCAAGTTGGCGTTGCATTCGATTGTGTAGTGACTTTTAACTGACCAGCCACGACTTGCATGAAAGCTGTTGGCAGATTAGTTAATCCCGAGCCGGCCAAAGAAAAATCGGTGGTCCATAATGGTTTCACTGGCGTATCCGTATGTCGACGTTCTTTTACAATGCGTCCATTGTCATCAAAAATATATGTAGTCAAGGCGGTTTGATCATAAACTGCGTTCAATTGACCTTCGCCGTCATGCACATAGACTTGAATTTCATCAGGTAAGCTTGGCCCAATCACCGGTTCTTCAACCGTAGTTTGGTAACCGACTTGCAGGCTAGCATCCTTGCTAAAAGTGGTTCCTGAGTTTCGCTCACTCAAACCCGTGTCCTGAATTTTTTCGGTGACCCACTTATCATTTTGCAAACGAAAATTGGTAACCAATGTATCGGAAATTGAAAACAAATATTGATTGAAACGACATAGGCTACCGTAACGTTGCCAACAATCGTCGCTTGCAGCAGGAGCTGCACTGGGATTGAACGCTAAATCAGATTTAGCCACGATAGGTGTTGCACGATAAACCAATGCTAGTTCACGAAAAGCTTTGCGTATTAATTCAGATTTGACTGCTAAACGTATTTCTTCTTGCTCTAACAAGTCATATTGATAATCACTGTCCGCATCAAATTCCACATAAAACCAGTGCGCATCCACATTGGAATCGATAAGACTAGCTAATTCTTCGTTGCTAATATTGTTAATCGATAGTTGATTATTGCTGCTACCCAAGGTTTTTCGTTTGATAAGTTCATCCAGCAATTTGTAATAAATTGCTCGCGTAAATACACTTTGTACCAATTGATACAAATTATAAGATACGGTATAGCCAGTTTTTGCTTCGACGTAATAGGTATATTGCAGATTTACCGGTGTAAACGCCGTGAGATTACTAAGCGACGTAACATCGACCGCTGTGTTAACACCTTGCGAGAAATATTGGCAAGCACCTAATAAACCCAGGCCAATATCAACATGCGATGTATCCGTGATAGTGATTGGATCAATTTTGTTACTCACCAATTTTGTTACTGTGGTATTGCCGGACGGGAATAAGGTATAGTCAAATGTTTTGTCTTGAGTATTCATCCATAGCACCGGTGATCCAGTGGTTGCGCCTACGCTCTCAAGATTGGTTAACAAATCTACTTTGTTGATCGGCAAATAGCGCCAGCTTAACTGCGAATCTGAATTTAGCTTGCGATATTCATCAAGATGGGCCTGCATATTGAGCTTATAATCAAAGCGAACCATTGCTCCTTCAAGTACTGACAATTCTTGGTAAAGACTCAAACCCATTTGCTGTAGCGCATTGAATTCCGCCCACAAACCAAGATAAACAGGATCACTGCTTAGTTGATTACGACGATACTCCGCAACTTGCAGCGTCAAGGCCTGCTCAGCATCTCTTGCTTTCATGTAATTAGAAAGTGTGGTATCGACTACGTCTTCCAGCACAAAACGCTGCATTTCAAGATCGAGCAAGTGGTCAAACTCTAAATCGCATAATCCACCCATGCCAAAACAAATATTCAAGTCGTCTTCGGCAAAAGTGATTTCAATGTCTTTTTCTTCCAATTGCTGTAGGGCAAACTGATACGCCGTAAGGGTTTGCTCCACGATTAAATTTGCTTCAACAATTTGTGATTCTAAATATGCAGTGGTTGCGTCAGAGGTAAGCTCATCTGCCAAGTCAATAAGCCGCTGCGTGATTGATACTAATGCATTTGTTAAATAATCTGCCTCCGTACCTGCACTATTCAAAACAGGACAAAAATCTAAGTTAAGGTTCTTTTCCAATTTTGTAACCTGTGAATTTCCAATTTCTGGCGGCGCAATAAAAGCCGTGCTACAGGTTTCATCAAATAATATTTGTTGATTACTGTTTTGCGGATGCGTGATCACATAACCGCATTCAACTCGTTCACTTGGCAAATCGCGCAGAACATTATTATCGATGCTTGGCGTGCCAAATAATTGCGAATAACTCGATAGGGCAATTCGTTTAGTTGAATGTTTATAATCATAATAGATTAAGTCACCACGTTGGTCTTGATTCACATCACGAATTTTTGCATGTTTTATACGATAAGGCGCAACACCTAGTGCATTTTGATCAAGCACCTGACGCACAATCGGCGCACTACGTTCACCGTATTGACCGGGCGTGGAAAGAATTAGAATGGCAAATGGCAATTGTTTGGAGCGACTGATCAGCACCATATCACTATTTTTGTCAGCATCTACATCACCAATGACTTGCTTAAAGGGCGCTGGCATTTTTGAGCCAGTTAAACCTAATTGAGCCCTATATTTATCGAGGCAACTTGCTTGATCAACATCACAATCAGCAGCTAAAATCGTCCATGTTAATGGATTCACAAAATAGTCTACATTCAATTTTCCACTGCGATACTGCATACGGGCATCCTTGATGTCTCCGGCACTACAATACAAGGGGGTGGGAAAGCGACTGCATTTTTTTTGTTCATATGACGATCGCTTAAGGTTCTTGTTTGCTTTTAGCAGAATAACCCCGTTAGCAAATTGATAGGTTTTATGTGAATGGGTACTAAACGATTGTGCGTGCGCACCAACGGAGAAAATCCCAAGTGTTAATAATACAAGTATCTTCTCTATATGTTTTGTCACCACAATAACACTCCTCTCTAATAAAAAACGGCTAACGCATTTTAAAATGCAAATCTCGCCATGAAAGACGAAACATTAATTACAAAAACTTTCTGGATTATTTTTCTTAGGCGAAACTATTGGCGATTAGCCAGCGCAAGACAATAGTCCGTTAGGTTCATTTTGCTGAGAAAACAGAAGAAATAAATTGAGCACAGCCCAAAGCAGGAAGTTTTAGAGATTCCTGACAGATTTGTTTCTTTTAACAGACACTTGTTTCAAACGTTTTTTCAGGCGCTAGGCCCAAATAACCACATCGAGTTTTGTTGCGTTTTCACGACTGATTAATAAGATAAGTTCAACCTTTTAATGTTAGAAACCGCATCAAGGTCAATTAAAACCTAAAGGTTTAATTTGCCACTCTTTATTTTGAAATAGGAATACTAGACGATAAGGACACTCGCTATAGCAAAATGTAAAATAAAACAAATTTGGTTTTACTAATGACGATGTCAGCCTTACCTGCAAACAAAGTGCTGAGGAGATTTTCATTTGGTTTGATAGCCAATTAAATTTGGTATTTGAAATGCTCGTCAAGCAGACTCGGCAAAAGCAAAACACTGTTAGTGCTAGCTTAAAGTTCCTTGAATGGTATTCCAAAGCTGCCAACAAATTAAAATTTAGCTAATGCGCTTAGGCCAGTTAAACTACAAACCGTTTCTAATTCCGCTGAATTACTCCAGAGTTCATGGCTTTCACCAG
>Ga0224506_10002314_pt1 | contig 13011 bp, 10 predicted proteins | sample SF_Jan12_sed_USG_2_FD_169108 | JGI IMG/M metagenome (GOLD analysis project Ga0224506, IMG submission 169108) | Sediment microbial communities from San Francisco Bay, California, United States - SF_Jan12_sed_USGS_8_1 | ecosystem: Environmental > Aquatic > Marine > Sediment | place: USA... | reverse complement strand
AGATACGTTAGTACTCAAAGTTAAATTACAATAACTTCGTGAGTGATCGGCTAATGTTAAATAACACGGAAATCCTGACTTCGATGAAACCTAATGGGTTGAGAAGCAGAAAGAAGCCACAGAATGAAGATCCTGCTAATCCTACATTATATGTGTGGGAGTCTGGCGACGGCAGGCATGGTTTGGGCTGAACGTGTGTATATATATACAAAAAAGATCATGACTCCAACAACAATAATTCAGGTATCTACTTCTATTTTTGTGCATTATCAACATTTATCCCCAAATTGACATACATTTATTCACACTAATTTGATATAATTAATATAATTATTCAATTCCATGAGTACGAGCGAATATGATCTTTAAAAAAATAATTATAGAAATATTGCTTGTAATTCTACTGGTGACGTCGGTAGTACAAGGGCAGACGACTACTGGAGTCGAAGTTGGAGATGAATTCTCGTTTACTGTAAAAGAAGAATATACTCTCAATATCAATGGAACAAATTATGATACATTTGAGGATGTAAACGAAAAATATGATGTTGTAGTAACAAATGTAGCTGAAGAAATTGTTGAGTTTACTGCAGAGGACAAAGATGGTGAAACTACAGAGCATTATAATGACATTTCTGAGTTTTTAGAATTATTAGAAATTGGATTTGGGTTCAAAGAAATGATGGCAAATGATCTTTCCTCTTTCCGAAATCCTAGTAATTTTAATGTTCCACAAATCGACAATAGTGAAGAAAATACTCGATTAAGCTCAATCTTTTCTTTTTTTGTACCAAATGATGACCAGTTTTATGATGATTATGGAACCTTTTTAGAAGAAGTATTGGCAGATATTGCAGAACTAGAGATATCTCATGAAGAAGGAAAATCATTTAATCTTGAAGTAATATTTTATGACTCCATAGTAGAAGGAGATGATTCTTTTACCATGAATTTTGAATATCAGATAGAAATTGATATAGAGGAGAGTATTGCAAAATATCAATCTTTAACTTTTGAAATGGATATAAACGTAGGAGATGCATCTAAATTTTACCAAATCGATATAGAAGTGTATGAAGGATTTCGTTTATTCGGCTTAAATACTACACCATTATGGACATTTATTACTTCAATATTCGGAATTGCTATATTTTATAATAGAATCGCAAAAAAGAAATTTTCAATTTATAATTGATTTAAATCGATATCTCAACCTGAAATTATTTAGGTTAATAACATTCCTAGATTTTATAATTCAAAGAATTAGCCCATATACAAGGAATTCTTAAGTTTTTATTATTATTTGATTGTTATAATTGTCTAATATATGAATTAATCATCTTCTTCTTGTTAATTTCTTTATTTACTACTATTATAATTAGTAAATGTTTATTAAATCTTTTTCTCTGTTCCCATTATGGGAAAAAATTTTTATGTAGTCATATTATTGCTTTTCTTAATTCAACAATATCCAACGGTAAATGGAGCTGTTATTCCAACCCGAGAATTTGATTTTAACTCAATGCATTGGAAAAAGACGATTGTCGACTCAAATACATATGAAGATATTTTTTCAACTCACAGTGGAAAAACTAACTGGGAGATCATTGGTGCAGAATTAATTATTACAGAGCAATATGGTTCATCTTACTTGTATTCATCAGGAGTATCTACAAACTATACAGCCACAGATAGTTATCTTAATATTTCTGCAATAGCTTCATATACAGCCGGTCATGCTTCACCTCAAGCAAGTGGTGCTCGAGTAATATTATATAGGTTTCATACTAATGGAAGTTGGTACTCACCTGTCAATAAATTATTAACAAATAATGAAACCATGACTGAAGCATCTGTATCTTTTGATGGTTTAACTGTTGGTGTTACATATGGAATATTTATTGGTTATGATGATGCTTGGCTGTATAACTGGGTACAAAAAGTAACAATCAAAAATATTCGAATGTATGTAGACTTTTCCAATCGAATATCACAACCAACACCACTTTGGTCTTTACAACAATACACCGATCCAACCAGTATCGCACGATCTGTTTCATTGAGTCCAGATGGGACAAAATTTGTCGTGGGATATGATAGTTCAGTCGGCGTAATTTATAATAGTAGTGATGGAAGTGTTATTAACAATTTAATTGGTCATACAGATCGTATTCAATCGGTTTCATGGAGTCCAGATGGAAGTAAAATTGCAACAGGGTCATTTGATAATAGTAGTAAGATTTGGAATCCTGATACAGGTGCTCTTATTATATCTCTTTTAAATCATTCAGCAGAGGTGATGTCTGTTTCATGGAATGCAGATGGGACAAAATTAGCTAGTGGAGCATATGATAATTCAACAAAAATTTGGAATATTATCACAGGAGAAGTTATTTCTACATTTATTAATGATGCACCTGTTGATGCAGTATCATGGAGTCCAGATGAGTCAATAATTATTTCCGGAAATTTGATGACAATAACCATGTTGAATTCCTCAAATGGAGAGCGGATTAATTCATTTACAGCTCACAGTAATAATGTAACTTCATTAGCATGGAATAGCGATAGTACTGCATTTGTATCTGGATCATTAGATAATACTGTAAAAATATGGAATGCATCCACTGGTGATCTCATAATATCTCTACAGGAGCATACAAATGATATAACTTCAGTTACTTGGAGCTCAGATGGTAAATATATTGCATCTAGTTCATTAGATAATATTGTAAAACTATACAATTCAACAACGGGTGAGTTACTAACTAATTTTGTACAGACAGGTAATCCATATTCAGTATCATTCAATTCAGATTCTGATAAATTATTGGTATCAGTCCCTTCAATTGGTAAATTCAATATTTATGAAAATGTATTGACCTTCAATACCGACTTTTTCAAATCAGTTGATGATAATATTTCTATTAGTTTTAATGATACTAAGTTAGATGTTTATTATTATTGGAATTCAGGTCCATTAATACCGGTTGATACATCAAAAAACATTACCGCAATTAACAATCCAGGATTGAATAATCTAAATATTAGTATATTTGAATCCAGCATCTTGGTAGTGAGTGACATTCTAAGGGTATTACTTTATAATTCCTCTACCGATTATGATGGTGATGGTTTACCTGATTTTTGGGAGGATCAATATGGTACAAATTTAGCCGTTTTCGATCAATCGGAAGATATTGATGATGATGGACTCACAAATATTGAGGAATATCAAATAGGTACAGATCCTTTAGATATTGATACAGATAATGATCTAATGGACGATGGATGGGAAGTTACATATGGTCTAGATCCAACTCAATCATCAGATGCTGATTCAGATTTAGATAATGATAACCTAACTAATCTAGAAGAATACAATCTAGGTACAATACCAGACAATACGGACTCAGATGATGATTTGATGGAAGATGGTTGGGAAGTTGACAATGGGTTTAATCCAACTAATCCAAATGATGGGTTTGAAGATGCTGATCAAGATGGATTAACCAACAGTCAAGAAGTTATACTAGGTACTGATCCTTTTGATGAAGACTCGGATAATGATCAATTACCTGATGGATGGGAGTTTGAATATGGATATGATCCATTAAATGCAGCAGACGCAAATGATGATCTTGATGAAGATGGTTTAACCAATATTGAAGAATACAATTTTGGTACGTCACCAAATAATTCAGATACCGATGACGATGGTATGTCTGACAGTTGGGAAATTGAATATGAGTTGAATCCATTAACCAATACAGATTCTATATTAGACCCTGATAGAGATGGACTTATCAATGTTGAGGAATTTAATTTCAATACCTCACCAATTAATCCTGATACCGATGGTGATTCCATGCCTGATGGATGGGAAGTGGATAATGATTTAAACCCAACTAATGCAGTAGATAGAAATCAAGATGCAGACAATGATGGATTAAGTAATGCTGAAGAATTTATTCATCACACCAGTCCTATCAATTCTGATACCGATGGTGATTCTATGCCTGATGGTTGGGAAGTAGCCAATTCACTAGATCCATTAAATAGTGCAGATGCGAGTTTAGATACAGATGGTGATGGGTTATCAAATAAGGATGAATATATGTTTGGCATGAATCCTAATGATAATGATTCTAATGGTGACGGAATTATAGATTCCTTATCAACAGGTGAAATCAAAACACTGTTAACCTTACCCAATTTATACTTAATTCTACTATTAATCATAAATATTATTTGCTCCACAATTTTATTTTATATCATTCGATTACGTGCAAATTCATTTAAATCAATAAATAATTGGTTCCTGGACAATGAACAAATGCAATTTGAGATTATTTCATCAATGAATAGCATAACTCAACTCAACGAAGATACTTTTAGAAATATATCTTATCTTGAACTTAGTAATATAGCTTCTGGGAATTTACAAAGTTTTCAACATCACATCGGTGAAACTGTTAAATACAAACCTCCACCTCAAATAAATCACCTATATACCGCAAAATCCAATGAGTATTATGTATTATCAGGTGTTAAAATAATCTTTATACTATCCATCGGAATTATTATTTCTAATTTAATAGGAAGAATATTGCAGCTTCCATTGGTTACTTATGAAGGATGGTCACTATTCCATGTTAGTGTTGATCTTTCAATATTACTCGTTAGCTATATTACAATTCATATCTTATTATCAATGAAGAAATTACCATTGATAAATCATGAACTCATTGATCCTGCGAGCTATGATTCTGATGAGTCCCATTTGAAAAAGACAATATCAATTACTGGTGGATATCCTGCAGCTTTAGCATTAAAATTATTACAATTTGAAAAAAGACATCAAGAATATTCATCTCAATTTAATAAGATATTTAATTCTATAATTTCAGAATATACACAAATATTAGATGAGTTTACATCTGTTTATGATAAGACAGAAAACCAGGAATTAGTTAAGATCTCTAAATTAAGATTTATTCAGGAGATGATTACAAATCTTCAAGCAAAAAGATATTCAGATTCTATTCCGTATATTCAATCAACTGTGGAATTATTAGATAAAAATATATTACATCACTTAAACCATATATTAAAGGAGAATATAACTTCAATTATCCACACTCATGAGCAAATTGAATTCTCAGAAATTCTAGTACCAGATTCAATTATAGACCAACAATCAACAAATGTAAAATGGGAAATATCTTTTACAAATAATGACGATTTACCCCGTCAAGTATATGGAGTGAGATTATCCTTACTAGATGAAAGATACAAGGTAACAGAAGATATTATATCAAACTTAGATACAATTAACATCTTAAGTAATACTGATTCAGTTCTTATGCCAGGTCAAATCGGAAAAATAGATATCGCAGGAGATATTACTGTTAATAAAATTCAAACCATTTATCCTGTGTATGATTTAATAATAAAACTTGATGATATTTTATATTTATTAGATGGAGAATTCACCTACCACGGAAAAGAAATAAAGATTCAATATAATACATAAAATTCAGATTAAGTCTTCTAAAAATCTATATTATCAATGTCCTAAGTAATTTTATATTTCCAATCCTTATTAATTTGCAATTAGGGTATTTATTTCTATAATTAGTAATATTTAGATAATTAAATTATTTAATATCTCAAGAATACAATTATTTTAATAGATATATATCACGGATTAATTACGAATATGAATAAATATGAGTTTACAGAAGAAGAAAATAAGGTTTTCAAAGGATTATCACTTAGATTAACCTTAATCGCATTATTCTTAATAATGTGTGGATTACTGACAATTGTTACAGGATTGATTTATTTTAAAATAGGAGTTGGAAGTCTTGGAACTGTTCTTTTCTTAGAAGGTTTAGTTTTATTTCCACTTGCATTCCTCTTATACCGTCCAGCAGATAATTATACAAGAATAGTAGATCGAACTGGAGGTGACATTGATGAATTGATGACTGCAATTAAGGAGACAAATTTCAGCTTTAAATACGTCTATATATTTGTTGCTCTTATATTTATTTTTGAATTCATCAGAATTTTTACATGAGGTGAGAATAATGACAGAATATGAATTTAATAATGAGGAAAACGAACAATTTAAAATTCTAGCAACTAATTTATTGTATACTGCAATTGGTCTGGGTGTAATCGGTTTATCAATGTTAATTCGCTACTTTGCTAGTGGTGATTTAGCTAATGTTATTCCATTATTTACTGCTATTGTTAATTTTGGAATTGCAGGTACAGTATATTTACCAGTAGTTCATCTCAACAACATTATTCAAACTGAAGGCAACGACATTAAAGAATTAATGGCTGCATTGAGAAAATGGTCATATTTTTGGACATTTACAGTTGTAGTATTGGGTATAAATGTAATAATTCTCATAATGTATCTACTAAAAGCAGTTTAGTTTTATTATTGTGTTTTTCTAATTGGAAATAGTCATTCAATTATGTAATGATATCATCACCGTTGAACTCAAAATATTCAACAAATCAAAGTCCAATATAATTTGGAAAAGATACTTGTTATTCAGGTATTCGTTTAAAGTAATTTTCATTTATTGAATATTATTTTCAACAGAGTGAATTAATGCTGTACTAGAGTATTAGTTGATTGTTCTATCTGTATCTTTATTGAAGAAAAAGTCTTTTTCCATGAACACCAAAAATATTGAAAACACACCCAAGGATACTGTTTGCCAAACTTTATTTCCTTCAGTAATTGCAAATATTTCTGCAGAAGCATTAACAAATAGGTGAAATAATATAGCAACTAACACACTTCGATTAGTGTTGAAATAAATCCAATTGAAAACAATTGTTAAAGGTAATATACTTAGGAAATAATTAACTACAAATAATGGATTTTCTAGATAGAGATTTCGATGATAGAAATCATTAACAAAGAACAGTGGTACATGCCATAGACTCCACATAGCCCAGTGAATGATACTTGTTTTAAATATATTATTTTTCTTTCTTAGTGAGTCAACAGCATAGCCTCTCCAACCTAATTCTTCGAAAATTGAGGCTATAAGGGGTATTAACATTGCAGAAAGAAATCCAGCAGACATGGCTAATTGGCTTTTATCACCACCAAACATTATTGATAGAAGAACAGCTGTAAAAAAAGTTAAAGGTAAAAGTAAAACTAGCATAAAGAAGGTAAATGGTTTATTTAAACCTTTAAGAGTAAATAATCTTTGTCTGAAATCTTGTTTTAATTCAGAACTACCGGATCTATTAAATAAAATTAAAGATACAATACCAGGAGCAAATAAACCTAGTATTAAAAGAAGGTATGTTGGTACTATATACTCTGCATTGTAGCTTAATGCAGCAGCAATAAACATAGAAACCCATGTCAAAGCAAGAGTGCTGAGATAGAATTTCTTAGGGTTATAATCATGATTTGGAAGGCTATTCACAGTAATTCACCAATTTTATAGAGCTTAATTTGTCGTAGACATATTAAAGAGTGATAATACATCAAATTAAGTCCGCATATATTTATACGCATCGGGAGTATTTAAGGATGGTGTTTTTGTTACCCCTTTTATGGTAACATTTCATAACCCATCAATATAAACCTACACAAACCAAATTAACACACTATAGACAAATTTACCTCATAAATTCAAAACCTCATCAATAATTTTCAAAACTATAAATAAAATTGTTAACTAACTTCTCTCCTAATCTAATATTTGACTCATTATAGGTGATAACAACAAAATACAACCATAGTTTTTTGAAATTTTTTTATCTAGACTGTTAGAGGTTTGATATTTTTTTAAGCTCGTTTTGGACGTTGATCAATTCTTTTTCTTTTTCTTTTATTTCATTTTCAAATTCAATTAAATCCTTATTTTTTTTGGGATTTTCTATCTTCTTTACTAATTTTTCTTCTTGTTTTCTCAAATTGTCTGTCCCCATCACTAAATTCTGTAAATATTTTTTATATTCACCCGCAGACTCAAATTTTGCAAAAATTACAGGTTGTAAGATTTCTGTTTCTTCAACTGTCAATGAATTTTTAAAATCTACAGCGTCCTGGGCCATCTGATTTGATTTATCAATTTCTGCTTCTAAATTTATCTGTCTTAATTTTTCTTCGTTCTTTTCAATTGTAATTCTTACAAATTCTAATTCATCTTTTAATTCCTTTAAATTCTCATTTACTTCCACCAATACCATTTCCTTTAGATCCGTGAGTAAACTAATCTCACTTTTTATATCTTCAATTTTAAGTAGCAATTCTTTAGTTTTATTGGATTCCATATGTCCTAAAATTATCAATGGCTTAAATTTCTTTTCGTCACTTTTCGATAAATATAAAATCAATTCCTGAATGTTTCGTTATTATTGATACCTGAGTTGTGTTAAACACGCGTGTTGTTTTTCATACAAAATTTGAAAGTCATATTTCATAGTATAATTACAATTTAATTGATAACCCTAGATAATTATTCTATATTCAATCCTAAATTTCATATTAAATGATGTAGTAATGATCGTAATAGTGACTAATGGTTTTTATCTTCTATTAGTAAAGGATTATAAATATATAATCATCAAGAAAACAAGGAAGTTTGCCATTAGAGAAGAACTTTCAACTCATTTCAAACAACTTGCCGTTGGAAATGTATTGTTAATTGGAATAGAACATGAAGGAGCTGTATTGATAGTAGCTGAATATGAAATTGATAAATGTTCAATTGGAGTAGATTCTATTACATTAGATTTAGAACCTATTTATAATGCTCCAATTCAAAACGGTATTAGATTTAACGAAATGGTATATGCTAAATTTGAGAGTTATGAGTTAAATCAATGGGCAGAAATGTTAAAAGAGAAAATAGTAAAAATAAGTGAAAAAGATTATCTCAAATTAGCAAAATTACTTGTTGTATAATAAATTACCAGTATATCTCATAATTATAAAAAAATACTGAATTTAAATTGGAGTCAACTCAATTTGCACATTTTAATTTTATCTGAAAATAATATTGTTGAGGAAACAAAAGAATTCACTCCCTCAAAGGCAAGACGTGTTATTTATCCAACTCAGAATTGACATAATATTTACAAGAAATTTACAACATTCAATAAATCATTTTAATTTATAAATCAGCTGCCATGATTGTATATGTAAGGATTTAGTAAGAAGTTTCTTTTTGTTAAAGTAGATAATTTATTAGAACAAATTACTTAATTTCATTATTCTTTCACTAACTGATTGAATTAATCTAAATTTAATTTCTATATTATGTTGTAAAAATCATGATTTTTTGATATTTGTTATTTAATTCTTGATAATAGAACTGCCCAATACATCATGAACAAGTTCATCAACATGATTCTTTAAAGTATTATTTAAGGGGCCAAGTTCTACAACTTTTGCATTTTCCTCTATTTGGGCAAGATTTTTTGCTCCAGGAATAGGTATTGAATTAGTATCATGTGATAGTATCCAAGATATCAGACCCTGAATTAAAGTTCGATCATGATCTTGAAATAATTGTTTTAATTCTATAAGTTTCGGATGTCTTTTGTGAAATCTTTCTGAATTAAAATTTACAGTTGATAACATATGATCTTTAGGTAAGTCATGTGTTTCAGGAGTATATTTCAATGTAAGAGTGCCAGATGCAAGAGGGCTACGAATTAAACCCGTGATGTTTTGTTTATTACATAGGTCCACCATCAGATCATTTCGATGAAATACATTTAAAGCATATTGAACGGATGAGCAGTTATTTCCTTTGGCAAATGCACTCATTTTTTCTACATCATCAGTAGACCAACCATATGAATTGATAAATCCTTCATCTACTAGTTCCTCAAGGGTATCTCTAATTTTCAATGCATCCTCTAAATCGTGATTACCTGAATGAAGTTGATAAATATCAATGTAATCAGTTTGCAACCTTCTTAGACTTTCTTTCACTGCATACCTAATATAATTTGGAGAGGTATTTTTGCCACTTGCTTTTTTTTCACTCTCATTAAATACATTAGCAAATTTTGTTGCTATTACGACATCATCTCTGTATTCCTTTAATGCTTCGCCAAGTACTCTTTCACTTCTACCATATCCATAAATATCAGCAGTATCAAATAAATTTACACCCATATCAATTGCTTTGTGAATTGTTCTAATTGACATATCATCATTAACCTCTCCATATGCATAAATATTTTCAGGGGTACCGAATGGACCACCAATCGCAAAACAACCCATACCGATTACACTCACTTCTTTGTTAATTAGTTTAATTTTTCTTGTATTCATAATTTCACCAATTTGATATTCAGTATTTTATATTTACATTATTTGTTTGTTTATTCTTATATGTCTATACAAAATTAGACTTATTAATATTTGTAATTCGGCAATTTTTGTTCTTTTGTAAAGATAAATAACTCCTTTCAGTATAATAGTTCATCTTAAGATTTCTATTCGATTTTAAAACAAATTTAAGGAATAATTAAAATTTAAAATTATCAACCCGAAAAAACCTAAATATAAATACTTAAATAATTTTGAGTGATACAAAACTCAATGTTAACAATCAATCCATCAATAACTCAAGATATAGATGATATCATAAATGAATTAAAAAAAGAGCTAGAAAGACAAAATATTCATGGTTATGCACTTAACATCATTAGTAAACAAGATACCTATTTGAGCTATTACTATGGATTTACTGATTTATCAAAAACACAGAAAATTTCTGAAAATACCATATTTTGTCTGCAATCAACCACGAAATCACTAACTACTCTTGCCATTATGATTGCGGAAAATATTGGTTTATTGAAACTTGATGATACTATTTACAAATATTGTCAGGATATAAAATTCAAAAGTAAGTTTGATGAGAAAGAGTACCAAACCATTACCTTCAGACATCTATTATCACATTCATCAGGTATTGTATGTGAAGCAAGATTAGGTGGTGTATTCAATAATACATACTGCACTTGGGAAGATCATGTAAAAAGTTGTTTTGATAGTTGGTTATTATTTCCTGTTGGGTCAAGTTTTTCATATTCTAATATTGGGATGGATTTAGCTGTTTATGTATTGGAAAGAATTACTAATCAACCATATTCAGAATTCATTGATAAATACATAGCAAAGCCATTAAAAATTGATATATTATTCGATCTAAAAATGATTTTTGAAAAATCAGAGATCGCAAGAGGGCATTCTTGGGACTTCCAAACATCAAAAACCGATGGAATTGCATTCGGCTGTGGTGGAGCTTATCTATCAATGTCGGATATGACCGTTTTAGCAAGATTATTTTTGAATAAAGGGAGATTCAATGATTCAATTATATTACCTGATAAATACTTTGATGAAATGATATCTGTCAATGGAGTGTTGGGTTATGGATTGGGTACTATGGTTGATTCTCATAATGGAATTTCAATCCCCAATCATCCGGGAGGAGGATTTGGATATAGTTCTGATTTTTATTGGTTACCAGAATATGATCTCTCAATAATTGCTTTTTCCAACCAAGAAGATTCTCTGTTTTCAATGAAAATTCATTTGAAGAAGCTGTTGTTCCATGTTCTGAAAGCTAAAAGGCATAATATCAGTTCAGCACCTAGAAAAACAGGATCTCGAGATTTAATAGATCTTAATATAGAACGATTATCCGGTGTATACAGAGGAGTATGGGGTAATAAACATATTGTTTGGAAGAACGACAGTCTAGTTATTGATAATGGCTATTTATATGAAAAATTAATAGCAGTAAATAAAAACCAATTTTTAACTGAAGATGATAAATTATATGAATTTAGTAGAGATGACAATTATAATCCACTTAAACTAACAACATCAACAGAATTGCTTGGAGATATTAGCTATGATTTCGTTCGTCAATATCCAAATTCTCCAATAAATGAAGATAATATTAATCCAGATTGGATTGGAATTTATTCTTTTATTCTTTATCATACAGATATTTTATATGTGGCTATACTGATTGAAAATGGGTATTTAACACTATATGGTATGGAAAAATATATTTTAATTCAAAGAGAGAGTACTCCAAATATCTTCGACTGTCTAACAGGAGAAGTAGTGATTTTTCAAGAAAACTCGGTAATTCTACCATCAAATACCGTAGCAATAAAAAGAGAAAATATTGTACAAGAGATGAAGGAATTAAAAGAAAACAGCCCAGACCATAGACATCTAGAAGGGTGGATATTGGATGAATTGGTTTCAAAATTAAAGTTATTAGGAAGCAATACAGAAGCGGAAGAAATAGCAGGATTAACAACTAAATAAGTATAAAAAATATATGATTATATTTATCAACGGAATTCATTAATATTTAGGACAGGATTTGAATTTATTATAGCCATCCCCATAGATAATTATATTGTTTTTCGACTTTAGTTTATTATATCTACAGAAGCTATTGTAAGTATCTTGATTTTCAATTATAATTACTTTTCCGACTTCTAAATTATAAATCCATTGTACTATTGACATATAGGCTTTATAACTCAAACATAACCTAAATAAATTAATTTATTTTGGAGAAACATTCTGTATTTTAAATCTAACAGTTTCTAATGTATCCTGTGGTATAATGTGAATTTTACGTGTATAAATAACTAAATTTGTTTTATAATAGATTATCTTCAAATAAAACTAAACTTATGTAGTTTAATTACAGCAGTTTCAATCCTATACACGGTTTTATCCAATTAGTTCTAGTATTAATTGTCATGAAACTGATTAAATTAAATAAAAAATTAATACATAGGAATATAGTTTCAATTGTAATTCATGGCTTGGGATTCAACCTTCAAAAATATGCTAAAACAATTATTAAGTCAAACTGGTATATCAGTAATAACTGAAACAGATATACCAACTTCTAATCAGAGAATTGATTTTGTTATACCAGATAATGATGATTCAATAGATTC
>Ga0224506_10002313_pt1 | contig 13011 bp, 8 predicted proteins | sample SF_Jan12_sed_USG_2_FD_169108 | JGI IMG/M metagenome (GOLD analysis project Ga0224506, IMG submission 169108) | Sediment microbial communities from San Francisco Bay, California, United States - SF_Jan12_sed_USGS_8_1 | ecosystem: Environmental > Aquatic > Marine > Sediment | place: USA... | reverse complement strand
TTTAGTAGCAGAAACATACCTTAAATTGCTTATCTCATAAAGCTGTTTTCTCACAATATATTGTTCATAAGCCTTTACTAAATCTCTATTAAGCGAAGCTTTCAATTTTTCTGTTCTTATATTGCCGATATCCTCCTGAATAATTGCTCTTTGAATAGCTCTATTAATTTTTCCTCCATTATATAAGTTAAACGAAATGGTGAAATTAGCCCCATACCTCACATTTCTATTATTACCAATATCAAGAACATCAACAACTGCCCCTGTACTAGGATCACGAATTTCACGTCTTGCAACTGGCCAATCCGTAACATCTTGTGTATTGGTTGTATAATTGTAATTAGCACCGACACTCAACTGAGGAAGTCGATTTGCCTTACTCAATTGTACATCATCATTAATTATAGCTTGAGATAAATATTGTTTTTGTAAATCAATATTGGACTGATTAAGCCTATTAGCTAACTTATCAAAGTTCAACTCTTCGTTGTCTATAGATAGATCATCGGTAAGGTTATATATAGTATTACTCTCTGCTTCACCAATAAGAAAATTAAGGTTATACATCGCATTTTTAAAAGCTAAATTCTGATTAATATAATTTGCAGAATCGGTTAAATAATTTCCTTCTTCTAATAGTAAATCAGTAGTAACTGCACTACCTAATTCAGATTTTAGTTTTACCAAGTCATATTTATCGTTACTAAGCTTGAGTTGTTTTTTAAACTCTTCTGTACGCCTTTTTTCCAATACAGCAATGTAATATCCTAAAATTATTGATTGGATATTATTAGCAATTACAATATCAGCATTACCCATGCTTTCCTTTTGTAAGGTTTCAAACCGATGCTTAGTGATAAAAATATTTTTCACTCCCAATAAATTCCAATTTAAGTTTAGTGATGGCACATACTGCTGAGTAGTTTTAGTTTGCGCTACAATTTGAAAGGGGTTTAATGATTCTTTATTATCAAAAACATTAGCACTCCCTTGTAATGAAGCTGTTAAGCTAGGAAACAAACCTGCTTCACCCCAACTATTATTATTTTCTGAAATCTCAATATTTCTTTCTTCTATTCGAATATCATAATTGCGTTCTAAACCTAAACGTATGGCATCGGAAAGGGATAAATCTTCTTGTGCAAAAGTAATATTACCTACTAGTATGATTAGTAAAGTAATTGTATGTTTTATATTCATTATTTTGATACTAATAAATCAGAAAGGGTTAATCAATTAATACAGGATACTATCTCTCGAGTCAATGTATTGAGATTTATTCTTTCAATACATTTCCTAATCGAGTCAATGTGTTTTGTAGTACTCTACCTCCACTACTTGAAAGTAAATTCACTTGTTGGTGGTCGTTAGCTACGAAAGAAACAGTAGTAACTCCTTCTTCCGTAGCTATCATAATACTTGAATTATCTATCTGATATGTTTTTCTTTTTAAATCCTCTATCCTACAAATGGTTATTTTTGATCCTTTTTTATTGATTTTGAAGGAGAAATAGTCTACAAATCGATACAGTGTCTTGGTAAATAAAATAAGTCCAAAAATTCCAACAATAGTAAATATGATACCAAAAATTAAGTCTAAAATTTCAAAACCATTATAAACTATTTTTTGCCATTGTCCAATTGCAAGTTTTAACACCAACAATAGTACAATACCAATAACTGCACCCACAATATCTACTAATTTAGCCGATCTTGTTCTAATAATTTTGAAGTCATTCATTGTGCCGATTATTTTAAACCCTAGATTAGATAGATAATTTAATGAATTAATATCTTCCTCTTCTAACTGGTAAGATTTCTTCAATTCGTCTAGTTTTTCACTACTAACCTCAATCCCTCTTTTGTTTTCCTGTAAGTATTTGTACAAGGCCGTTTTTGCCTCATAACTTAATTTGTCAATGCTTTCAAGAATTAAGAAAATTTCTTTATGGGTTTTTTCTTTATAAATATTAGCGTAATTCATTCAATGTTTTTTTAAGCTGCCTCACCATATTGATGTAACCTTTCTTCGTCTATTATAACCCTTTCGACTCTTTCTTTTACTTGTTTTTGACCTGACCATATCCACTGAGTAAATATTCGTACATCATTAAATATCATTATTAATGGAGGGAAGAAAAGAAGGATAAAAAATGTACCTATCAGCACCCCATAAGCTACAGATATTGCCATAGGAATTAAAAATTGTGCTTGGAAACTAGTTTCAATAATTAATGGCCATAATCCAACAACAGTAGTAATAGAAGTTAGCATAATTGCTCTAAACCTAGCGATCCCTGCTTGGTAAGCAGCATCATACACACGCATTCCTTCTTTTACCAGCGAATTAAATTTTGCTAAAAACACTACGGCATCGTTAATAATCACTCCCGATAAAGCTATCATTCCCCATGCACTTAATAATGAAACCGGATGACCTTCAATGCCATGCCCTATACTTGCGCCCATCCAACCAAGTGGAATCATAGCAATTATTAAAATTGCTTGGTAAAACGATCGAAAAGTAATCATAATAACAAAAAACATAATCATAAATGCACCTCCAAAATACAATGCAATTTCCTGTCCAGCTTTAGCACTTTCTTCAGCTTGTCCTCCCATGTCAATGGTAACGGTAGGAAATTTTTCTTTCAAAACAGGAATAATATTGTCTTGCACCTCCTTCACTATTGGTGGAACTTCTCCGAACGGATCGACCATATCTGCCTCTACAGTTACAGCTCTTTTTCCATCAAAATGTCTGATTCCAGAAATACCTCTCTCCACATTATAACCAGCTAACTGCGATAGTGGCAATTGTTGTCCACTATTGGTTTTTATCTTCATATCCTCCAACTGACCAACATTTCTTCTGCCTGAGCCTGGATAACGTACCCAAACACGTACTTCATCGTTTCCCTTTTGCAATCGCTGTACCTCTTCACCAAAAAATCCCTGACGAATTTGTTTTGTGATGTCATTATGAGAGAGTCCTAGAAAATATGCTTCAGGGTTCAAATCAAACAACATTTCTCTCCTGCCAATAGCTACATTATCCTGTACCTCTGTCAACTCAGTAATATTGAGTAATTCACCCTTCAGGTAATCTTTTGCTTCTTGAAGTTGTTCATTATTTTTACCTAATAAACGGATAGAAATAGGTTTTCCCCATCGATTAGCACCACCTACTGTAAATTTTTCCGCTTCTGGCACCGCACCAATATGCTTCTTTATTTTAGCTATTAAATCGAAACTATTAATTCCATAGTCGTCTAATTCTTTATAAAACACATTAATATTTCCTGCATGAGAACCATTATCGCCCAACCGATTGTTCCCCACTGAACCAAAAGTATAGTTTATAATATCATCTTCGGTTTCCAACTCCTCTTTAAAATCATCATTAGCTGCCCACACAGCATTTTCAAATCGTTCAAGATATTTTTCAACTTTCGCTTCTCTTTCACCTGGCTTAAAAGCTACATTAATATTGAAGCTGTTAAATGGTATTTGAGGAAAGAAAGTAGCTTTAATAAATCCCCCACCAAAAAGACCACCTACTATTATGAACAATCCTAAAATAACACATATCGAAATAACTCGGTATTTAAGTGTGAATTTAAGTGCATTGCCATATATGTTATAGCGCATAAAATCAATGACCTTATTGATAGCTCCACGAATTTTGTAGCTACGTGTATCTGTTTTTTTAACACTTAATACCGATTTACTTGCCAAATGGGCAGGTAGTACAAAGAAGGCTTCCAATAATGAAAAGGCTAAACTAAACACCACTACATATGCCATGTCCTTCAAGAATTCCATGCCCCCAGTAAGTAAAAACAATGGCGTAAAGGCAATAATTGTTGTAGTTACAGATGTAAAAACAGCAGGTAAAACCTCCAATGTACCTTCGATAGCTGCTTTTACAGGATTTTTGTGTCGTTCGAAGTGTGTGAAAATATTTTCAGCAATCACAATACCATCATCTACTAATATTCCAATTACCAGAATCATTCCAAATAATGAGATCATGTTAATAGTAAGTCCAAAGAAAGTGCCTACTATAAACATTCCTAAAAACGAAGAAGGAATACCCCATGCCACCCAAAATGATAAACGCAAACTTAAAAAAGTGCCCAATGCAATTAATACCATTAGTAAGCCTATCATACCATTATTGGTAAGTAAATCGAGACGCTGACTAAGCAGGTTCATAAAGTCCCAAGGTATTTCCAGTTTAATTCCAGAATGAGTTTGATTAAATTCTTCTACATAAGTATTCACCACTTTAGAAATTTCCTCTAAATCTTCATTTTCAAGTTTTCTTACCTCAATAAACACTGCTGGTTTACCATTTAACATTGCTTTATTTGGCTGATCAGCATATTGTTCTTTAATAGTAGCTATATCTTTTAAAAATAAATCACTACCATCTGGATTGGAACGTACAACTATGTCACCAATTAATTCGGCATCAGTTTCTTTTGCTCTAGAGCGTATAAGTATTTCCTCGGAAGTTGATTTGATGGAGCCAGCAGAAATGTCACGGTTATTCTGGCGTACTGCATTAGCTACCTGATCGAACGTAATATCATAACGCGATAAATTTTGCTCAGATACCTCTATGGATATTTCCAATGGATTGATACCATTAATATTCACTTGGGAAATAACCCCAGAAGCCAATAAATCATCTCTTATCTCTTCGGAATATATGTCAAGTGTCTTTATGTCTACATCACCAACAAGTGCCATCCATTGCGCAGTAGATCGTTGTCTTTGCTTGAATACTATTGGTTTTTCAGCACTTACAGGAAAGCCATTAATACCATCTACAGCATTTTTTATATCGGTATATACTTCATCAATGTCAAAACTTTCCAACACTTCTACACTTATGGAAGCACTGTTTTCCGAAGAAGTAGATGTGATTTCGTCAATACCAGCTATGCTGGTCAATGACTCCTCAATTTTTATAGTCACACCTTCTTCCATTTCCTCAGGTGAAGCCCCTGGGTATGCAACCTGAATATTTATAAAACTATCTTTTCTAGTTGGGAAAAATGATTTTTTAGTTTTCACTAAACTTATAGTACCTAAAATGAGTGTTAGGGCAATAATTATATTGGCGAGTATAGGGAATTTAACGAAATACTCTATTGCATTAGCAATGGCTCCTCCTTTTTTCATCGTTTAGTTATTTACTAATGTCGTATTAGGGTCTTCTTCCGTTTCTATATCAAAATCTTTTTTCTCTTCCAATTTAAATGCCTTCATATTGTTATGTGCATTAATTAGTGGTTCAACTACCAAATTTTCTCCTTCATTCAATCCTGAGAAAATTGCATTTTCAGGGTTAAGTTTATGCAATTTGACTTTTTTTACTTTTAGAGCTGTATCTTCAAGTACAAATACTTCGTTTCCATTAAAAATAGCATTACGAGGAATTACCATTGATTTTTTTACTTGCAGTCCAGGTATTTGAGCTTGTAAGTAAATGCCATCATAAATTGGAGTGTCACCTTTTTCAATAGCAACATAAACATCAATTGATTGAGTTTGCTGATTAACTACCTCTCCTATTCTAATTACTTTACCTTTCCAAGAGTTTACTTTATTATCAGTAGTAATAGTTACAGGAGCTCCACTTTGTACCCAGTTTATATCCTTTAGAGCAACATCAACTTTTATTTCCATATTATTAGACTGTACCAAGTTAGCAATATTACTACCTGGATTAACATAAGATCCTGATTGAAAATTAACCTTTGTAATGCTACCATTAAATGGAGCAAAAAAATGATATTTTCTCAAATTGGCTTCGGCACTTTTAATAGTATAATAACTGCTAAATATATTTTTTGTAGCCAAGAACGTTTTTTCTTTACTGGACTTATGTTCTGGAAGTTCAGGTAGAGGTTTTTCAATATCTATAGCTTGAAAATAATTTTCCCAATTATCGAAGTTATCAGAAAAATCGATTTTTAAGTCTGGAAGAATACCTGCTATATCACGTAAAAAATTACTTTTTTGAGCATTCAGATTTAATTTCACTTCTGTATTATCAATACTATAGAGCAATGTTCCTTTGCGAAATTTTTGACCAGCCTTTAGTGGCACCGATCCTCTTTTCATTTTTCCAGAAACCTCAGCAATCATATCTAATGTTTGCGCTGTAGACACTCTCCCATGAGCTGTAATCCAAGTATTAACATCTCCATATACTACTGGAGTGGTCTTTACATATTTCTTAATTTCTTTTGGAGGTTTCTTTTTAGGAGGGTCTTTCATTCCTCCTAAAACTTTTGAAAGTGCAAATGAACCCAAAACAATACTAATACCAGTAGCCACTATTATAAACTGACGCTTGTTCATATAAAAAATGTAAAATTATTCTGACTTGTATACAGACTGTAAAAATGGTGATTTTGTTACATAAATATACAAATTAACAGCTAGATGTTTAAACTTTTATTTCAATGGAAAATGGCAAGGATGAACTTATAATATCAAGGGTGTGAAAATTTGTTTAAAGTCTATTATATTTTCCTGTAATTCATATTAATCAATAAAGATTCTATTTAGCTTGTTATACAAGTATATTATTGCAATTTACATATTACTTAATAATGTTATTGTTTAAATTTTAAAATTGTACTAAATAATTTCTCTTATATAAAACTCAATATGAAATCTATTTTTACTTTTTTCATAATTATTTTTTTACTTTCTAGTTGTAGCCCAAATGATAAAAAAGAAGAGAAACAAGAACAATATGTAATTTTAATATCTCTAGATGGTTTTTCTCATGAATATGCAAAAAAATATAATGCTACCAATCTACTTACATTAGCCAAAGAAGGAATTGAAGCTAAAGCATTGATTCCACCCTATCCTTCCAAAACTTTTCCTAGCCATTACACCATTGCTACAGGTCTATATCCAGAGCATCATGGTATAGTAGGTAATAATTTTTACGACCCTAACTTTGAAGAATATTATTCCACTTCAAATAGAAATACTGTAGAAGATGGAAAGTGGTATGGCGGAACTCCAATTTGGTGTTTAGCAAAAAACTATAATGTACGATCAGCCACCTATTTTTGGATAGGTTCAGAAGCAGAAATTAATGGTTGCAGACCAAATTTCTACAACAATTATGACAAAACAGTTTCTATTAAAGAACGAATGGATAAAGCAATTGAATGGCTTCAATTACCAAAAAACGAACGCCCACAACTAATTTCTTTATATTTTTCATTAGTTGATGACAGTGGACATAAATTTGGTCCCAATTCAAAAGAAACTGAAGAATCTGTTAAACAAATAGACATAGCACTTGGTGATTTATTTAGTGAACTTGATAGTATAGATTTACCTATTAATATTATTGTTGTATCCGACCATGGAATGTACCCATTAGACCAATCAAAAAAAGTGTTTCTAGAAGATCTTTTGGATTGGTCAAAATTAGATGCCAACCCTACTGATGCTTTTGCAACCATTTATACTAGTAGCTCTACTGAAAGAGATAGTTTATTTACTATTTTAAAAAACAAAGAAGAAGGACGTTATATTACTTATAAAAAATCTGAGGTTCCAAAAAATCTACATTATAGTAATAATGACCGTATTGGTGACATTGTACTAATTGCAAATGCACCTCATTTTTTTATAAAGAAATCAAAAAAAGATTACTGGGGAACCCATGGGTTTGATCCTTATAAATATTCAGAAATGCATGGAATATTTTATGCTAAGGGATCAGCTCTAAAACAAAACCAACAAATACCAGCATTTGAAAGTATTCATATATATCTACTGATAGCAGAAATCTTGCAACTACCTTATGACTCTTCAAAAATTGATGGCAAACCTCATGTTCTTAAACATCTGTTGAAAGATCAGTTTTAAAATTGTGGTAAATGGCTAAACTAAAGCCTACTATTACTCCTGCAAAATGTAATTCATAACTCACCGAATCAAGTTGCTTTACCAAACCAAAAAACAAACTACTATATAATATTACCACCATTATGGCAATTAATAGAGATTTAATATCTCTTCTTAATAAACCAACCATAACTAAATATGTTGCTAACGCATATATTATTCCGCTTGCACCAATGTGCATTAGTGGTCGCGCAAAAATCCAAACCAAAACATTAGGAATAATATATGAAGCATAAAAAACAAATTTTGCTTTTTTGTAATAAAAATAGAACAATCCACCCCCCAGTAACAAAAGAGGGATAGTGTTAGAAATTATATGTGTAAAATTGATGTGTAATATAGGAGCTGTTAGTATGCCTAAAAGGCCGTAGTAATTTCTTGGTAGAATTCCGAAATGATGAAATTGATAACCATAAATATACTCTACTGAGAAAAACAACCACATCAAAAACACAAAACGAAAAGGGATGATCGATCTGCTAAAAACATTTGTTATATCGAAAGATAGCATAAAAAAACCCCCGACAAATCGGGGCTAATAATTATTTAGAAGGATCATCAATCATCTTCAATCCTATAAGTTTTGATTCTTCATACCCTACAGCCATATACCCAAGTACACCTCCTGAAGATTCAGCAATTTTTTTAGCAATTTCTTTAATACTTTCATAGAATTCAACTGCATATTGCTTATCAAACTTAGGTAATACATCATTTAGCTTTTCAAGTTCATCAATAATAATAGGGTTTCTATCTTGAGCGTCAGAAGGAAAACTTTGAATCATTATTAATAATTTATCTTCGAAATTATCAGCCACTTCCCTGTAATAGTCTAACAAACTAGCTCTAGCTCTTTTTTGCTTTTCTTTAGAAATACTTATCGCTTTTTTAATTTCTGTTTTATCAATATTGTTATCTGCACCTGCAATAAGAATTGAAACTAAAATTGGCGTTTTCAATATCAAGTCTATTTCACCTTCAGATAATTTTTCAAATTCTGGAATCATATTACTTATGGATTAAAATTACTATAGAACAATTAATTTATGATTTTTAAATTTAATACTAAATTTAAAATACAAACAGATTTTAATTTAAAAAAAGTAACTTATACTTAATTTAAAAAAAATAAAATATCCATCTCAACAATACAGATAGAAGAGTTATATTTAATATTAAGATAAAACAGTAGCTATTATGTACGAAAATTCGGAATTAGAAATATTTGTTGTTGAAGATGATCCCACTTATACAAAATTCTTAAAATATGTACTTGATCTAAATCCTGATTTTAAAGTAAAATTTTTTGATAATGGAAAAGATTGTGTTTCTAGTTTATATGAAAATCCTTCCATAATAACTCTTGACTACTCATTACCTGATATCTCAGGAGAAGAAGTTCTTCTAGAAATTAAAGAACAGTGTCCATCCGCCAATGTAATTATTATTTCTTCACAAGAGAAAATTGGCACGGCAGTAGAACTACTTAAACTTGGTGCTTTTGACTACATATCTAAAGATGAAGAGACTAAAGACAGGTTATTGAACAGCATTAATAATGCAAGAAATAATGCGTCATTAATTCAAGAAATCACACATTTAAGAGAGGAAATATCTGAAAAATATGAATTTGGAAAAAGTATAATAGGAAATAGTAAAGCTATAAAAAAAGTATTTTCATTACTTGAAAAAGCTGTTAAAACCAACATTACAGTATCAATAACAGGTGAAACAGGAACAGGTAAAGAACTCGTGGCTAAAGCTATTCACTACAACTCATCAAGAAATAAAAATAAGTTTATGGCAGTAAATATAGCTGCCATCCCTAATGAACTAATAGAAAGTGAATTGTTTGGTCATGAAAAGGGAGCGTTTACTGGAGCAACTACAAGACGAATAGGGAAGTTTGAAGAAGCAGACGGTGGGTCTATTTTCCTAGATGAAATTGGAGAAATGGACATAAACATGCAAACTAAATTATTGCGGGTATTACAAGAACGAGAAGTAACACGGGTAGGAGGAAATGAAGTGAAAAAAATAAATGTGAGAGTAATAGCCGCTACTCACAGAAACCTGTCTGAAGAAGTTCAAAAAGGAAACTTTAGAGAAGATTTATATTATAGACTCCTAGGGTTGCCTATTCACCTTCCTCCTCTACGAGAACGAGAGACTGACATAATTACTATTGCTAAATTTTTATTAAATCAATTTTGTGAAGAAAATGAAATGAATCCAATAACTATTAGTAAAGAAGGGAGTGAAAAATTGTTGAAATACCATTTTCCTGGTAATGTAAGAGAACTTAAATCAATAATAGAATTAGCAGCAGTTATGGCAGATAATGGTGTAATTGAAGACAGTGATATTTCATTTAATAGCCTTTCCAAAGAAGATGGATTTGTATTTGAAGAAATGACAATGCGCTACTATACTTTTAAAATCATAAGACATTTTCTAAATAAATATGAAAATGATATTCCATTAGTTGCCAAAAAACTAGATATTGGTAAATCTAGTATTTACAGATATTTAAAAGAAATGGAAGAAGAAAACGTTTAAGCGTATGCCAAGTTCATCTCAATTAGAAAAATATGTTAAGAATGGAAGCTTTTATAAGGCGGTGGTGGAGGATGGTGCTGATATAATTTTTGTAGTGAACTACGAAGGCGAAATATTATACCATAATCCATCTGTAGAAGAAAATTTAGGTCACCCCCCATTAAGTCTAATTGGCTCTAATTTTTTCGATTATATACTCCCCGAAACTATTTTAGAACTAAAAGCTAAGTTCTTTGATTGTATAATAAAACCTTATATTGAAAGTATAGAATTTCGTTTTAGAAAAAATGATGACACATATAGTTATTTAGAATTTAATTCTGTTAACCTAAAACATAAAGAAGGTATTGATGGACTAATTCTAGATTGCAGAGATATTACCCAACGTATTAAAGATTCGGAAGAACTTCTGAGAGCACAAAAGGCTAAAGAACAATTTCTGGCTAACATGAGCCATGAAATTAGAACCCCAATTAATGGAATAGCAGGTATGGTGACTCTACTATCAGAAACTTCCATTACTCCACAACAAAAAAAATACCTTGATGCAATAAGAAATTCTTCCGATAATTTAAAAGTTATAATCAATGATTTTCTAGACCTTTCTGTTATTGAATCTGGAAAACTTAAATTAGAAAAAATTGGATTCAATATTAAATACCAATTATCTCATATTATAGAAGGTTTCAAGTTTCAAGCAGATGAAAAGGGGGTAAAATTAGACTTCTCATTAGACCCATCTCTTGATACCGTGATATTAGGCGACCCAGTTCGATTAAATCAAATATTAATTAACCTAATAAGTAATGCTATCAAATTCACACATGAAGGGGGGATTAAAATAGTAGCTAAATGTGGAGAAGAAGATAAGGAATGGCTTACTGCTACATTTGATGTAATAGATACTGGAATTGGTATATCTAAAAATAACTTATCCGCAATTTTTGAGAGTTTTACTCAAGCTGATGAAACTGTTACAAGACTGTTTGGAGGAACAGGTCTAGGGCTATCCATTAGTAAACAATTGGTAGAGTTACAAAATGGTACTATTAGCGTGAAAAGTGAGGAGAATATTGGAACTACTTTTAGTTTCAGCATCATTTATCAAAAAGGAAATAATAAAGATTTAGTAATACAAAGAGGATCAATCGATGGTAAAATAAACAAATATGACCAATCGCTAGAAAATGTTAAGGTACTTCTTGTTGAAGATAATGATATAAATAGATTGTATGCCGCTAACATTTTAAAAAAATGGAAATGTAATTATCAAATCGCAGAAAATGGTCTTATTGCTACTGAGAAAGTTAAAAAAGGTAATTATAATATTATTTTAATGGATGTACAAATGCCTGTAATGGATGGAATTGAAGCTACAAAGATTATTAGAAAAATGCCTGATCCTATCAATATTATTCCAATAATAGCTCTAACTGCTAATGTAATTAAAGGTGATGATGAAAAATACAAAAAAGCTGGAATGAATGATTACTTATCCAAACCATTTTTGCCTGAAGACTTGTTCGATATCTTACTAAAATATACAGAAATAGATCAAAGAGAAGAAAAAGATAAAAACAACATCAATAAAACATTACCGAATAATATCCAACCACATAAATTCATTGATTTAACTTATCTTAAATCAATGAGTGGTAATGACATGAATTTCATAAAAGAAATGATAATGTTATTTTTGGAACAAACACCTAAAATTATTGCTGAATTGAAACATAGTTTAGATAACAATAATTGGGTCGAATTAAAAAAAATTGCACATAAAGCAAAACCAACAATGGTATTTTTTGGCTTGAAAAAATTACAAAAAATATTATCGCAACTCGAAAAATCTAATACTACTAAAATAGATATTCTCTCAACTAGAGAAAAAATAAATGAAATAGAAACTGATTTTAAAAAGATTTCTATTGAATTAGAAGAGCTATTGCATAATCCTATTTAAATACAAGTTGCCATAATTGTAAACTATGTCATCCTCTTCTAATTTTAGTAATTAGGTCAAGGCATGATTTTACATTATTTTTTAATGTCTCCATATCCCCTTTTGCTAAGATTTCTTTAGAAATTAATTGAGAACCCATTCCAACACAGGTTACACCTGCATCAAACCAGCCTTTAAGATTTTCTTCGGTTGGAGAGACTCCACCGGTAGGCATTACGCTTGTCCAAGGTTGAGGTCCTTTTATTCCTTTCACAAATTTTGGCCCGTACACATCACCCGGGAAAAGCTTTACAATTTCACACCCTAATTCTTCAGCTCTAGCAATCTCTGTTAAACTACCACATCCTGGTGACCATAACACTTTACGTCTATTACATGCAATAGCAATATCTTCCCTCAACACAGGCGTTACAATAAAATTTGCACCCAATTGCATGTATAGCGATGCCGCCCCAGCATCGGTGATAGAGCCTACTCCCATAATCATTCCGGGTAATTCAGCGATCGCGAATTTATTTAGCTCTCCGAAAATC
>Ga0224506_10002312_pt1 | contig 13019 bp, 14 predicted proteins | sample SF_Jan12_sed_USG_2_FD_169108 | JGI IMG/M metagenome (GOLD analysis project Ga0224506, IMG submission 169108) | Sediment microbial communities from San Francisco Bay, California, United States - SF_Jan12_sed_USGS_8_1 | ecosystem: Environmental > Aquatic > Marine > Sediment | place: USA... | reverse complement strand
TAATCCTTCAACAGAAGTCTTGGCTGTTCCCGGGCTCATTTTACCCGCTGAATCAAAAGCCATTGCTAAGTGAGTAGCATCTGGCATTTTTTCTTTTAATTGACTGGCCAGACAATCGGTCGGGATTACATCAAAACCAACACCAGGACATAAAATGACGTTTGCTTGTTTGGCTTGTTTAGAAAGGGAGTGGGCCAATTCAAATACGCTGATTTCTCCGGTAATATCGGTATAGTGAGTTTGAGATTGCAGGCAGGCTTGCATCATCGGTTTCGCCGTTGCAGAGAAAGGTCCTGCACAATGAATGACTAATGCAATGTCTTTCAATTGATTAACTACTTCATCAATATTATCCAAACCAAATACTTGACAGGCAAAGCCTAAAGACTCTCCCATTTGATTGACAGCATTGGCATTACGACCGGCTAACACAGTATTTAATTTTTGCTCTTTCGCCAAATGGGCAATCAAATTGCCGGTATAACCATTGGCGCCATAAATCATTATTTTAGGTTGAGTTGCACTCATCACCTTTATCTCCTGTTAGTCTTTACGGGTTTGTTTGCCTTGTTGTTTGCGTTGAAAAATTTTGTGCCCCCGTTCGATGGCTTTTTTCATCATATAGTTAGGGAAAAATCTGAACATCCACATCATACGTCTGGCAATTTTGTGAGTCACTACAAAAAGACGATTCTTTTCTATGGCATTGAGGATATCTTTAGCTACATCTTCGGCAGTGACGCCTGACGTTTCCATCCATTTATTGATCTGATTTTTAACGGCATCACTGGCATGAGTCATGGACTCAACCAGATTGGTTTTAAAGAAAGCAGGGCATACCACTGATACACCGATATCACGACCACCCACTTCAGCGCGTAAGGTTTTACTCAAGGCAATCACGCCAGCTTTACTGACGTTGTATGACATCATGGAAGGCTCCAACATTATTCCGGCAAATGAGGCAGTGTTAACAATATGAGCCGGTCCATTTTCAGGTAACAGTGGCATCCAGTAATGACAACCACGATAAACACTATTCAGGTTAATGTTGAGTACGTTGTACCATTCTTCATTATTGATTTCTTCCATCATGCCAGAGGAAGCAATGCCTGCATTATTAATAATAATATCCAGGCCACCCCATTGCTTCTTTATTGCTTCAGCAATGGTGACAAAATCTTCATCCTTGCCAACATCACAATAATAGACGTTTACTTCGGCTCCCATCTTGTGGGCTTTCTCTGCAACTGTTGTGGCTTTTTCCAGACTGATATCAACCACTGCAATTTTCCATCCCAATTGAGCAAATTGATAAACCAGTTGTTCACCCAGGCCGCTGGCTCCGCCAGTTATTAAAACACTTTTTTGTTTAAATCTTGTTAGCATGTTGGTTACCTGTTTTAAAGATTCCAGTTGCTCACTTCTCGTTAACTTGAATCGTAAAAAATTGAAATATTAATCCTTGTGGATAATTGAATGCAAGGTTATCACAGAAATGATAATAAATAAAACGAACGCTCGTTCGTTATTGACATTCCAGGCACTTTTGTTTTAAGGTAGATTCATTCAGTCGTATTCATTATCAAACGCCAGCAAATTATGAGTCATATATATCTTATCAGACATGGTCAAGCCAGCTTTGGGCAAGCAAATTATGACAAGTTATCTGATTTAGGACGTAAGCAAGCGCAAACTTTGGGTGAATATTTTGCTTATCACCAAATAGCTTTCGATCTGGTAATGCATGGCACTATGGAGCGGCAGGCTGATACAGCATTGTTGATGGCAGAAACTGCCGGACATAATAATGGTCTTACAGTTGAGCCGTTATTAAATGAATTTGATAGTGATAATTTGGCCAAAACCTATCTGCCAGAAGTGCTGAAAAATTTCCCAAAAGAAGTGCAGGAAGATCCGCGCTTCTGGTTAAATCAGTCTCACTATTTTAATCAGGTTTTTGGCATGTTGGTCAATACCTGGCAGCAAGATAATGATTGTCCCTTTGAGTCGTGGCAAAGTTTTTCTGATAGGGCTAAAGCATTGCATCAAAAACTTTCTTCAGATTTTCAACATTGTAAAAAGATTGCACTGGTGACTTCGGGCGGGATGATTAGTTTGCTGATGAAAAGTATATTAGGCTACGACAACCAAAAATTTACGGAAATGAATTTAACCATTAACAATGCCAGTGTGACTGAAGTTAAGCTCACAGATGATGGTTTCAGGCTTATAAATTTTAATAATGTCAGTGCGTTAATGAAGCCAAATGATAAACAATTAATCACTTTGAAGTGATTAAAAGATATATTTACACAGGATCCAAACAGGTAAGGTGAATTATGAATTTTGAAATTGATGAAAAATTAAGTGCCAAACTGGATACCATCAACCAGTTTGTTCAGGAAAAGTTGTTTCCGATCGAAAATGAAATTATTTATTCGGATTACTTTGAAGTTGAACCAAGAATTAAAGCATTAAGAGATGAAGTCAAAAAAATGGGCTTGTGGGCGCCGCACATACCTCAATCAATTGGTGGAAGTGGTGAAAACTTAATGCAATTGGGTTTGATGTCGGAAATATTGGGTCAATCTCCATTAGGCCATCTGGTCTTCGGCTGTCAGGCGCCAGATGCCGGTAATATAGAATTACTGCATATGTTTGGTTCTGATGAACAAAAAGAACGCTGGATGTTACCACTTGCCAATGGAGATATCAGAAGTTGTTTTGGTATGACTGAACCAGCAACGGCAGGCTCAAACCCCACCCTGCTTGAAGCCACTGCTGAACTAGATGGCGATGAATGGGTCATCAATGCTCACAAATGGTTTACTTCAGCGGCTGACGGTGCAGCTTTTTGTATTGCCATGGTGGTTACTAACCCCAATGCAGCCAAGCATGAAAGAGCCAGTATGATTATTGTTCCTACTGATACTCCCGGATACAAAATGGTGAGAAACATTCAAATTATGGGAGAAGCTGGCTCAGGTTTTTATTCTCATGCAGAAGTTAAAATGGAAAATTGCCGAGTATCAGCCAGTAATTTGATTGGAGAAGCGGGTAGTGGATTCAAGCTGGCGCAAGAAAGATTGGGGCCAGGGCGCATTCATCATTGTATGCGTTGGTTGGGTATTTGCCGTCGCGCCATGAATGAAATGATTGATTATGTGAAGATAAGAAAGATTACTGACAAATATGCTTTGGCTAACATGCAAGCCATTCAAAACTGGATTGCAGAATCTCAGGCTGAAATTGAATCTGCCAGAACGCTGGTACTTCAAACTGCGTGGAAAATAGAAAATATTGGTTTTGAAAAGGCCAAAACAGATGTATCCATGATTAAATATCATACGGCTGGCGTTTTACAAAAGGTTGTTGATCGTTCTATTCAGGCTCATGGTGGACTGGGTGTTACTGATGATAAAATTCTGGCTTACTTCTTCCGCCATGAAAGAGCAGCGCGTATTTATGATGGCCCTGATGAAGTTCATAAAATGGTAGTTGCCAGACAGTTGTTAAAATAGCCGATTGTAAACTTTATTGGTTCTGATTTAACGGAGTTGCAAATGAGTTGGCAGGGTGAGAATGACTATGCTTTGTTTCAATCAAGTTTTCCTATGCTTGATAAGCAATTGTGGTCGGCTTTCTATCAGTTAAATCAGGACAAGATAAACGTAAAAAATGACAAGATTGCAGTCGAAAAATTGCAAAATATCATATTGACCACTTTTAAATTAGCCAGTCAACATGGTTTTGCTTCCATGAGTTTAAGAGAGCTCAGTCAGAAAACTGGCATCAGTATGGGCGGTTTGTATAACTATATTGGCTCCAAACATCAACTGGCGCAGATGATTAACGAGTTTTTACCCTATGCATTTTTCACCTGTCTTGAGCCATTCAATCAGCAATCCAGTTCAAACATTGATAAACTGCTGACTTTGGTCAGAACCCATTTGTTTGTCAGTCAGAGTATGAAAGACTGGTTCTTTTTTGCTTTTATGGAAGCCAAGCATGTTGATAAGGATGTGCGTGCAATTGTGAAATCCAATGAAAGTGAGACAGAGCAAATGCTGTTTGCTACATTGAATCAGGCTAATCAATCAGGTGAGATTTCGTTGGACGAACATGAGATTGTTTTAATGGCAATGATGATCAAGGGGTTGTTGCAGAATTGGTACATCAAGCATTATCGTTATCGTCAGGCCAAGATAAGTTGCGAACAATATAGCGAATTTGTTGAAAAATCCATTAAAAAGCAACTTGGGCTTGAATTGGATGAAGAGTCGAATAGAGAGAAAAATTTAACAGGAACGGTATGATGAATTTACAACTCAGTCAGGATTGCAGACCATCAGATCAGTTACCGCTGGATCAACTTGCGAGCTATTTGTCTGAACAGCTGCCCGGCTTTATGAAAAACAATCGTCTGGAAGTTAAACAGTTTGCCAGTGGTGCATCAAATTTAACCTACCAGTTGTTTAATGGTCAGGATTATCTGATATTACGTCGTCCACCTTTCGGCACCATAGCCAAATCGGCTCATGATATGGTGCGTGAACACAAGGTGCTCGATCTGCTTCAATCTCATTATTCCCTGTCGCCAAGACCCGTATTAGTTTGTGATGATGAGTCAGTGATTGGCGCTAACTTTTTTATTATGAAAAAAATTGAAGGTATGGGTATCGGTCTTGAGCTGCCTGTTGAAATGTCACCAGATCAGCTGCAAAAATTATGTCAAAACTTTGTAGAAGGTTTGGTTCACTTGCATCAAATTGATATTCAATCCGGAGATCTGGCAACGCTTGGCAAACCGCAAGGTTATGTAGAAAGACAATTGGAAGGTTGGCAAGGGCGTTTTGTAAAAGCCCATACTGATGATGTAATGGAAAGTCATCAAATATATCAGTGGCTGAAAGAACATTTAAATTATAATTCCGGATATCAATCTCTGGTTCATAATGATTATAAATTTGATAATTTGATTTTAAATCCGGACAAGCCGGAAGAAATTGCAGGGGTACTGGATTGGGAAATGACAACTCTGGGTGATCCATTACTGGATTTGGGATGTTCTTTATCCTACTGGATTCAGGCAGACGATCCGGTTGAGTTGCAAGCCATTAGAATGATGCCAACCCATTTAAAAGGTATGATGACCAGAAAGCAGGTATTTGATAGCTACTGCCAATCCAGAAATATAACAGGTGTTGAAATGGAACCCTATTATGTTTTTGGTTTGTTTCGTTTGGCAGTCATCGCACAGCAAATTTACTATCGCTATTATCATGGGCAAACAGACAATCCCAAGTTTGCCAAATTTGGCCAAATGATCAACATTCTGCTGAAAAGAGCAGAGTTGGTTATAGATCATAGTATTTAAAAATATATTTAGATTATACAAAATCAGGTGAGGAAAAAATGAGTCAGACAAATTACGAATCTTTATTCAGACTGGATGGCAAGGTAGCCATCATCACGGGTGCAAGCCGTGGTATTGGTGAAGCAATAGCCAGACTTTATTCAGCTTATGGTGCAACGGTGATTATCTCAAGTCGAAAGCAGGAAGCCCTTGATGAATTGGCCGCAGATATTAACAAGGCCAATGGTAATAAAAATGTTGTGCCAATCGCTTGTCATATTGGTGATACTGAAGCAGTTAAAGGCTTGATAGCCAAGGTCAAAGCTGATCATAAAACCATTGATATTCTGGTCAACAATGCAGCAACCAATCCATTTTTTGGTGAACTCATTGATACACCGGATTCGATGGTGGATAAAACTATCGAAGTTAATATCAAGGGTTATTTGATGACAAGTCAACTGGTCAGCCAAATCATGAAAGAGCAGGGTGGCGGTGCTATTGTTAATACAGCCTCTATTAATGGTGTGATACCAGGGATGATGCAAGGCATTTATTCCATTACCAAGGCCGCTATTATGTCTATGACAGCTTCTTTGGCCAAGGAAACCGCAAAGTATGGTATTAGGGTTAATGCAGTGTTACCCGGTTTAACAGAAACCAAATTTGCTTCGGCACTTACTCAAAATGAAAAAATTCTTAATCAATTATTGCCTATGATTCCAATGCACAGAGTTGCACAGCCGCATGAAATTGCGCCAGCCTTTCTGTTTTTAGCTTCTGATGCTGCTTCCTATATTACGGGGATAAACTTGCCAGTAGACGGCGGGATTTTGTGTTAATTATTTTGTTTCTGGTCTGTCAAAAGTGAAATTTTGATAGGCCCTTGATTTAACTCGTTAATATCCATTTTCAAATTCTGATTATCACAGTTTTTATGTTGGGCTGTTATTTTCAAGATACAGAAGCACTCAAGTATAGTGCATTATTTTAACGCCTGTTAAAAATTTTCAATGACATTGTGATTTTTGCCAAACAGTTTTCATTTTTTGTTTCTACAGAGTTAAAAGCCTGATTTTTATAACAATTTAACAGCAAAATCAAAATACTCATCTATACTCATTTAGTGGGGGTATTTCAATGGTAACTTCGTCAACAGAAGAGATTTCATCAACTATGGTAAGGCAACCGATACCTATCGGTGTAAGAATATTTGATGAAATAAAGCGTAAAAGACTTGAACAGACAATTAGAATGTTCAATAAGCTCAAAGGTGATATCTGGCAGCTCACTCCTGCCGGTGATGCTCAGGTTGTCATATTTTCACCAGAAGAAGCTGGTGGAGAGGTATTTCTGAAATCAGCTTTGGATAACAATAAAATCCATCCGGTTATTTATGCCAAGAAGAACAATTCAACCTGTCCCTGGTTTATTGATCAGGCAGGAGGCTCTTTAGCCTGCATGAACACATTGGCTGATGTTTTTCGTTCAATTAACAAAAAAAAGCATAAATCGACGGAAAGTAGTGCAGAGAACAAGTCAAACGACATTAATCCATTCATAAATAGAATAAAAAGTTTAACGCGTTCACAAATTGTTTATAAAAACTTGCTAAGCATCTACGTTAATGTAGACTCAGAGGAAGTTTGTATAGAAAAACCCCAATTAAACAGTATTGCGCTGGATAAATTGAGAAAAGTATTTGAAACAATTGGTATTGGAAATATAGAAGTTAGGGAAATCTCGTCAAGCGAGTTTGAAGAAGGTAAGGCAAAAAGTAGCATAGCCGATTTGTCATTAAGCAATTTCTTTTGGGAAATGGCAATCAATGACAAGCAAGCCAGCTTGTTTGATGAGACAAAAGCCAGTAAGTACAAACTTGAGCGTTGGCCCAATTTTACGCGTTTGCAACACAAGTATGAACATGTCGTTCTGGCCGCTTTCTTCAGAAGATTTGCCGCAGATATTGATACAGCATCAGCTAAAACAGGAATTCCAGCTGAAGTGGTTGTCAGCTTTTTAAATGCCACACATTTGTTAGGCATTGAGGTAATAGCTGATGAAAATTCAATTTCCTTCACCAAAGAAGCCAATTTAACACCAAAAGCGCCTAAAACAGTAATGCAAAAAGTTTTGGGTACGCTTTTTAAAGAAAAGATACATTAAAAATGGCACAACTAAAAATAGTATTTACAGGCACAGTGGGCGCAGGAAAAACTCAGGCGGTAGAAGCCTTAAGTGAAATTCCGGTTTTGAAAACCGATGTTCAGGCAACTGACGAAGTGGTTGATTTGAAGGATAGTACCACTATCGCAATGGACTATGGTGAAATGGCGATTTCCGATGGTGAAACTTTGGCAGTATATGGTACGCCAGGTCAAAAACGTTTTGCCTATATGTGGGATATTTTGTCACGTAATGCTTTGGGGATAGTTATTCTGGTTAATAACTCAAGAAAGGATCCTATTGAAGATTTGTGTGTTTATGTAAACAATTTTAAACAGCATATTGAAAATACGACTGCAGTGTTTGGTGTAACACATTTGGATAAAGCTAAAAATCCTGCAGAAGAAATGAATAAATACTATACTTTTTTTGAACAACAAGGTTATCACTATCCAGTGTTTCCTGTTGATGCAAGAAAGAGAAATGATGTTAATGTTCTGGTTGAATCTTTATTAGCCATGTTGGAGGTTGGATAAAGGTGTTATTAAAAAAATCAGGCACCCAATTCAATGTTGATGTAATCAAATCAAAATTAAGTGAAGCGATTGATCGATGTGATGTAATGGATGCCGCTGCAGCTGTAACAATTGATGGTCATTTGGTTGCAAAAATTGAAGCCAGAGATTGCCCTGTCAATCGTATAGCTTCAATGGGTAGTTCAATGATGTCTTTGGGCGATACTATGACGGCTGAGCTAAAAATGGGGGTATGCAGAAACCTGATAGTTGAAAATGAACGCGGCTTTTTGGTTTTAATGCATATCAGAGACGATTTGATCCTGGTAACTATTTCACATGATAAAAGCAGTTTAGGAATGTTAGTTAGTTCATCAAAAATCTGTGCTGAGTCTATACGCAAAGCACTTTAAGTTAATAATGTAAGTTCAATTTAAAATGTAAGGAGAATGTAATGTCCGATTTAAACACAATATTAAAAGGTATTGTTGATGATGTAGATGGTGCTGTAGGTGCTGCAGTTGTTGATCTAAACACTGGTTTATTGATTGGTGTAGCTCACAATGTACCTTATTTCACACAATCTTACCTTGACGCTGTTGCTGCATCAGCAGTTGACATGTTTAGAGGTAAAAACATCAGAGCTGTTGAAAAGTTAATGTCTTCAACTCGTGGCGAAGCTGTTGAGAAATCAATAACAGAAGTACAAATGACTACTGCCAATACATATCACTTTATGTTGATTCACCCTAACAAGCCAGATACTTTGATTGTTTTGATTACCACTAAAAAAGCTAATTTGGGTATGGGTTGGTCTGCAGTAAGATCTTCGACTATTGATATTGAGCCTTTCTGTCCATAAGATGATAAATTGGCTGGAAACAATGAGTTTTTAGCTGTTAATTTAATTTGAAGTTGGCTGCATGTTTTTCAAGAAACATGCAGTCATTTGTTGTTGTTTATGAATATAAATGAAAAAAACTACGTAGAAAACTTTTTAAAAAACATTGAGATTACGCATAATTTAAGTGAGCTATTTTTTGAAAAGCTTTTTGACAAAATTCCTGGGGCTGAAAAAGTATTTAATAAAAATTTAGAGTCAAGGCATTCTAAATTTGTAAATATGATTTCAATTTTTAAAAACCTAAAACATTATGAAAAAATGGTTTCAGCTTATCAATCTTTGGCGGGCAGACACCAGAATTATAGTGTAGATCCTGCGTGGTATCCTGTTGCGGTTGAATTATTAGTTGATACTCTGGATCAAAGTTTTGACGAAATTCAAGCGTCAGAAAGAGAGATGTTTAAAAATGTTTTCAGTTATATCACAACGATTATGCAGTCGTCAGTTTCAGATGAACATTTTGTTTCGGAAGAATTGAGCAAAAAACCTGAAATTAAAAACTTCCTGAAGGAAGTTGGTGGTGAAGATGTTATTAAGCAAGTTCATCAGCGGTTTTATGATGTGATTTTTGAAGATGAATGGCTGGGCACTTTTTTTTATGGCAAAAACAAGCCTACTCTGGTAAGAAAACAAACGGAGTTTATGTTGAATTGTCTGGGTAACTACAGTGATTACCACGGCGAAACTCCGGCATTAATTCATTTGCATATGTTTATTACTGAAGATATGTTTTTGTTGAGAAGGCAAATGTTAAAAGATGCTATTTTGAGTCATGGACTTAGTGAATCAGTTGCTGAAAAATGGCTCTATATAGACGGTATTTTTAGAGATGGAATTGTTAAAAAAGATATTTCTGAATGTGTGATGAAATGTGTGGGACAAATGCCGATATCTGCTAAAAAACCTGCAGGTTATAAATATCAATCTTCGGTTTTTTACAGTGACGACTTAGTATAGTAATGAATGATACCAGCGACCTCTATGACGAAATAATTATCATCGGCACAATTGGTGGTTCTATTGATGTTGAAATTGATGATATAGGGCAAGCTTTGCAAAAAACGCCCAAGCTAATGCAGCATGGTAGTGAATTTACTGGTAGGCCCAGCACTATAATTCTGGAAGATCAGGGATGGCTGTATAAGCTTAAATATGATATTTCACTGAATGCCAGAAATGCTGAAAGCTGGGTCAAAAAGAACATTGATAAGGAAAAAGAGTGGGGTTTACACCACCCATCTAAAACCTGGTTTGTGATTAAAAAAGGCGACGAATATACGCCTGGTAATGTTACAAAAACTTTACTTCCTTTGCATATTGCCTTTGGTGTGCTTGATGCAAATGATAAGCGGATAGTTACAGATCAAAATCAAAGACAACAGATTTTACACAACCTGTTTAAGATTTATCTGGAATTCTCTCGAGATACCGATGAGAAACAGGATGAAGGTCTGTCAAATTATGGTATTGATGAAGACTATAATCTTTTTTATCTTGATGACGATATATACTCCTGGGATGATTTTTCTGCGTTCACTCACATGTTGGGCGTTTTTATGCGATCTATTCCCTGGTTTGATGAAAAAAATGCACTATGGATAGCCAGAGTACTTAAAGAAACCTTGTTAGAAGTTTATGATAATGACTTTCATTGCCTGCGAGTGATTCATGAGTTACTAAGAGGGTTATTTATTCCCGATGATCTAAAATCCACACTTGATATCGTTGCCAATGAATTGCTTAATATCAAGAAAGGCAAGAAGTCCACAAAAACAAAAGAAAACGAGGTGGTTGGTAACAAGTTTGCGGTATTAGCTGATATTCATGCCAATTATCCGGCGTTGGAAGCGGTATTCGAAGATTTGAAGTCATGTGGTGTAGAGCAAGGTTATATATTAGGTGATATTGTTGGCTATGGCCCACATCCAAGAGAGTGCATTGAGTTTATACAGAAATCCAATTTTATTACAATTCAGGGTAATCACGATCATGCTTTAGGGCATGGACGTTGGGAAACACGGTTTTCTCGACATGCCAAAATTTCGGCAGAATGGACCTCAAAACAAATTAACGATAAAGACAGAGAGTGGTTGAGTAATTTACCGCCTGTGATTAAAAAACCAGAATATTGGTGTATTCATGGTGCACCTGTAGATCCCACATTTTTTAATGCCTATGTTTATCACATGACCTATGAGAGAAATCTTGATTTTATGCAGGAACATAGTATTCCTTTGTGTTTCCATGGTCATACTCACATGCCAAAAGTCTATGTTCGTGGTAAAGGGGATGTGGATGATATTCTGGAGCAAGAGTCCATGTCTTTAGTAAATGCTTTTCACAGGCTTATTTGTCCCGGTTCAATCGGCCAACCCAGAAATGGTAATCCTAAAGCGCAATATGTGATTTGGGATGGGGATACTCAGGATTTAATTTATCGCACGGTAGAATATGATACTCAAATCGTGTTGGATGACATGTTAAAAGCCGACTTTCCTCAAATTCTTAAGGATTATCAGACCCGATTGTTTACAGCTGTTTTTTCCGGGTAGTTTTTCATTAAAAATAGAGTCCAGTATTTTCTTTACCTACAACTTGCATAAAATTTTTGCTTGAGTTTTTAGGATAAAAGGCCACAAAACTTTGTGGCCAACTTCAGAAATGTTTGTAACTATTTTGCAAAATCAGATTTAACAATGATAACTCTATGTTTGTTAGATGTGTTATTTAAAACAGGTTCTGGAACTTCGGTGAGATCTCTTTTAATAATAACACTTTTCTTGATGTATTTTGACATAAATGCTGTCGTGTTTTTTGCCCCAAAATTTTGTGAAAATTTGAAAATATTTTGATTATTGCATTTCAATTTGTTTGAAATAATAACATGATTTTGGCTTGTAAAACGTGTTTGCAAAGGGAAGTTATCTACTAAACGTGAGTATCGCTTAACATCATCTTTTACTGCTGCAACACAGATTTTGGTTTCCATGCTATCGTCATAGGCAACGAATTCATATGTATCAGCACTAATATATGTTGTTGCGCTTGTTAAAATAGCCAGAAATAAATATTTAAAGTATTTCATGATTTGCTCCTGAATTTAAAGTCAAGTGGGGGCTGTGTTTGATTCTTCGGGATGGGTTGAGAATCAGGTTTTATAGTAATCCCTTTTGATTTTTAAAATCCTCAGGAAGTTATGAGATTGTTGTGAGTTATATATGATGAATTTCTTAGAAAAGTAGATGACCGCAAAGCACGGATTAAATAATCTTGATCTTTTTAGAGTTTTTAAGTTTCTAGCAACTTGGCCAACTTTTTAACGACACTGTCACGCGCTTTAGCCGTTTTAAACACTGTTGGTATATGTAGCAAAAAATGCTGCCATTTAAAATTATCTACTTTTCTTGTACTTCCGTTAAGAAAATCATAGAGGTCAGTTGCAGACTCTCTGTTAAACGCCCAGAGAACTTTTCCTTTATGTTCAATTGAATAGTAGGCGTCTTCAGGCCATTGTAAAGTATGTTTGTTATTCGTTTTACAAGCAGGGCAGGCATATGAACCTAAATAAGTTTCATTGCTTCTGGTCAAATATTTTGAATGTGCCCAATGGTCAGGTTTGTAATTTTCTGGTAAATCACTAATAGCGTTTACCGAGCTTCCATGAAGGCCTGCAAAATAAATGGCTGCATGCCATTTGTGACCACAGGAATCAGAGAATGTATGATATTCAAATAAATCACTATCCTGAAAGAAAGGAATGTCTTTCTTTAATTTGATTCTGACCAATTCTGCAAATTCAAAAACTGCCAATTCATTGCATTGCGGGCAGAGAATATCCACTTTATGAGGCATTGGATTCCAGTCATATGTTCCTGTCACGGGTTATCCTTTGGGTTTAATTATTTTATGGATTACAGAATAAATTTTATTTTGGAATAGTATATTCAACCCCTGAGCGCTCCAGAATTTCAATATAAAAAGCAGCTTCCTTAAATCTTTTTGCTTCATCAGCCTCTTTAATTCTTTTTATATATGCCGCAATCATTTTCTTTTGACGTTCGGGGGCTGCCTGTTT
>Ga0224506_10002311_pt1 | contig 13032 bp, 10 predicted proteins | sample SF_Jan12_sed_USG_2_FD_169108 | JGI IMG/M metagenome (GOLD analysis project Ga0224506, IMG submission 169108) | Sediment microbial communities from San Francisco Bay, California, United States - SF_Jan12_sed_USGS_8_1 | ecosystem: Environmental > Aquatic > Marine > Sediment | place: USA... | reverse complement strand
ATAGGTGAAGAATGGGGAACCTTGTGCTATCGACTCATAGCTCCAGGGACCCAGGGGGAGGTGAGAGCACCAACGTCATGGTCGCTTTTGCAGGATTTTGATGTTTCCTTTTTTATTTTCACCGGTCGAGTCAGATGTGAATCTCCCGTAGACAATCCGCATCGAGACATGGTCATCGTCTTTCATTACCAGGATCCCACGCATTTTTATTATGTGCATTTCTCTGCCATGAGTGATGAGCTCCACAATATCATAGGTCTTGTGGATGGGAAGGACCGCGTGAAGATCAGTCTTGAATCGCCAGAGGAATCGGATGCTCGGTTGACGGATATGAGATTTCATGATTTTAAGGTCACCTATAATGCAGAAACAGGCGATATCAAGGCTTATTTTGACGATATGAAAACTCCGATATTGACGGCAATAGATAAGACTTTTAGACATGGACAGGTAGGAGTCGGGTCGTTCGACGACACCGGAAGTTTCGATGACATCAAATTATGGGGTAAAATACATAAATAACGAAAAAGGAGATTCCTGTGAAAAACAAACCCATTCAGAGGCGTGATTTTTTAAAGACATGTCTCACAACAACGGCTGCTTTGGGAACCCTATCCTATAAGGGGCTATTGTCGGCAAAGCCTGAAAAAACATACGATGCCAGAGGCCTTCCCACGGTTGTTTATGGGAAAACAGGGGCAAGAGTCCCTCGGATGGCAATTGGTTGTGGTAGCCGATTCTGCAACATCAAGGATCCAGAGAAAAACGTGGAGCTGCTCAATCATGCTCTGGACAATGGGTTTTATTATTGGGATACGGCCCATGACTATTTTTTTAATGATGTGATCAGCGAGGAGCGCCTGGGTCTGGTCTTGCGACAAAGGCGAAAGGAAGTTTTTCTCGCCACCAAAGTCGGAGACCGCACGTATGACGGGGCCATGCGCCATATAGAGGAGAGCTTAGAACGCCTGAAGACCGACCATCTGGAGATTTTACAGATACATAGTGTCCAATCGCTGGAGGATGTGGATAAAATTGGGGCCAAAAATGGAGTTCTCCGGGCTCTCCAAAAAATGAAGGGAGAGAAGGTCACCAAGTTCATAGGCTTTTCAGGCCACAGCCATGCAGAAGCCATGGCCGCCATGGTCAATCGTCATGAATTCGATACCATGCTGATCGCTTTGAACCACTACGAGGAACGCAAGGGTGACATGGAGAAACATGCGATTCCTGCAGCCGCTGAGAAGAACATGGGCATCATGGTGATGAAGGTTATACGACCAAGAGAGATGGTCGAAACCTTATCCACGGAAGACCTGATTCGCTACGCTCTGAGCCTTGAACAGCCACATGTTGCTGTTATCGGAACAGACAGTTCGGAGGTGGTGAATAAGAACAGGAAAGTGTTGATGAATTTCACGCCCATGACTCCAGAAGAGATGGAGAAGATGAGGGGAGATTTGAAGCCTTTATTTGCAAGCCAAAATTTACCATGGATGCAGCCAGATTACACAGATGGCTGTTTCGCTTAGATTGCGCACCGTTCACGGGTTAGTAAGACCGCTTTTTTTCAGTTTGATTAATTCCTTTTCCTCGTGCTTTGTGAGAATTTCATAGAGTTCTTTCGTAAAGTCAGTCTTGGCGCTCGAAAAAGTCAAGTCGTATCCTGTGAACACTTGGCCAAAAATACATTTAACGCGCTTCATGTGAAAATCTGAGGACACGATGACCAAGGATTTCACTCCATGCTTTTCGACTATAGGCTTGGAAATGAGTGCATCTTCGAGGGTGTTTTGGCTTTCAACGATTTCCAGAATATCGGTTTCCAAAAGTCCTTGTTGGAGCAGATAGTTTATGGCGTAACAAGCATGGGGTTTGTCCGTGGTGTTGAAATGCTCTCCAAATCCCCCCGTGCATAATATTTTATATCCTGGATGGCGTCGGTACTCCTGTAATGCCTTGTTGAGCCGTCCTATGGCCGTATCGGATAGATTGCCCTGCTCGTCGTTTGGCGATCCTAATATGATGATGATTCCTTTCATTTCCTGGTGGAGGTCATTTTACTTCATTTTGCATCCTCCTTCCACGCTGAATAAAAGATGCTGATTTCAAGAGGAGAAAGAAATGAGCATTCTGTACAAAAAGAATGAGAATTGACATAGGAAAGAATTTTCATATGATTGAAGAGATATCGATGCCATTTCAGATATGAAAAAAGGAAGGCTATCCTCACTCGATGCGTTTCGGGGAATAACCATTGCGGGAATGATCCTGGTCAACAATCCTGGAAGCTGGAAACATGTGTATGCGCCTCTTCAGCATGCCGAATGGCACGGTTGGACGCCTACTGACCTAGTCTTCCCTTTCTTTTTGTTTATCGTCGGAGTCTCTGTTTCATTGGCCTTATCCAAAAGAATAGCTAGAGGAGACCGCCTACCATCGCTGTACTTTAAAATCTTCAGCAGAAGCTTTATTCTTTTTGCCCTCGGGATTTTTCTGCGTCTGCTTTTTCGCTTCGATTTCGGAAACCTGAGGATTCCCGGTGTGCTCCAGCGTATCGCAATCTGCTATCTCCTGTCCGCTCTGATCTTCACAAAGGTAGGTACCAAAGGTAGGCTTGTTATCTCCCTCTTTATCCTTATGGCCTACTATCTGATTCTGAAATTTGTGCCAGTTCCTGGGTATGGCCCTGGAGTGTTGGAGTATGAGGGAAATCTATGTGGGTATATCGATGTGAAAATACTCGGAGGACACCTCTATAAGCCTAGCTTTGATCCTGAAGGGATACTGAGTACTTTTCCGACCATTGCCACAACTTTGATCGGAACCTTGACTGGAGATTGGCTGCGTTCCTCCAAAAAAGTCCTTCAGAAGACGACGGGCCTCTTAATCGCAGGGATTGTGATGACAGGATCAGGCCTGCTTCTCCATCCTCATTTCCCGATCAATAAGCAACTCTGGACCAGCACCTTTGTTCTTTTCACGTCAGGTGCGGCCCTTGTTCTCCTGGGATTGTGTTTTCTGCTGATAGATGGTATCGGTTTCAAGAAATGGGCCTATCCCTTCCTCGTCCTTGGTACAAACGCCATATTTGTCTATGCTGGGTCAATAGTCATGGCTAAGCTATTGGTTTTAATTAAGGTGTCCACCGGCCAAGGAACTCTGACTCTCCAGGCATTCATCAATAAAAATCTTCTGGTTCCTCTATTTGGAAGCCTTAATGGCTCGCTGCTTTTTGCTCTACTTTTCATCCTCCTCTGGATTGTTGGGATGATACCTTTTTACCGAAACCAAATATTTATCAAAGTATAATAATACGGTATTGTTAGTCCTGGTCGGTGGGCTTGGTGAGATCCCTCAGCATATCCACGATGTTTCGCGCTCCTCCGAAAATCACGATGATGACCAAAAGTGCATAACCACAAAGTGTGAAAATCAGAACAACCTTCCAGAGCAGTTCCCAGTTCATTTTTTCCCCTCCTCTGTTTTGGATTTATCCGGAAACAGAAGCGACCCGATGATCATTCCCAGGAAAGCGATCAGGAAAGTCATGACACCGATGAATTTATCTGTTAGGTAGAAGGGGACATTTTCGCCTGTTGTCCAGGGCCCGATTCCAAGGATGGCCAACAGCCCGGCATAAAGGGCAATTTTTGCGCCCGTCTTGCTGGCCTTCTTCCAGTACAAGCCAGCAGTTACTACGGTGAAGGCTCCGGCCAAATAAATGGTCCCTGTCACGGCCATATAATTCCAGAGGGAGACCGGTGCCTCGAACCAGAGCCCCCATATCAGCAAAAAGAGACCGATACAGACGATACAGATTCTGGTGATGAGGAGGCGGCCTTTGTCTGAGAGTCTCTCTTTCTTCAGAGGTGCAACAATATCTTGGGTGATCACTGAGCTCCAACTGAGCAGATAACTGTCATGAGTGGACATGAACGCTGCAAACATCCCGGCAGCGATCAGTCCTAAAAAGCCGCTCGGCAAGATTTTAGCCATGAAGATGGGCATGCCGAACTGGCTGTTTAAGGAGTCAGGTCCTTGAAAAGCCGATAAGAGCTTAGGTGTTTGAGAGACAAAGACAAATGCACAAATGCCCCAGAGCATGGGAATGACGCGGCGGGCCAGATAGGAGACAGAACTCCAGGCATACAGTTGTTTGGCTATCTTTGGAGTTTTGGCGGATAGGGCCCGCAGTGTCCCGGACTGCCAAAGGGCACCCGCAGAGAAGGTGAGGACCACCATAAAGATAACATAGAGCGTCCCGAATCCTGAACCCTCACTGACCGGATTGAACCAGGAAGCGCTGTCAACTATGCTCGGCGCTGCAAAGAGATTTCCCCATCCAATTTTAGATATGGCGAATGCGGATCCTATGAGCATGCCGATAGAGAGGACGATGAATTGCATGAAGTCATTCAGGACAACCGAAACCATCCCTCCCATGACCGTATAGATCAGCACCATGATCAGCATCACAGACATGAAGAGCTTCAATCCTGCGGGATTGCTGTAACCTGTCACTCCCATCATGAAACGGGCTCCTGCCTGGAGGAAGAGGCCCATGTTCAGGATTCCTCCCAGAGCCAGGATGATCCCACCGACGATGCGCACATTTCTTCCAAACCGCATTTCGTAAAACTCCGGGATGGTCATGATCCGAAGCTGCCGCAGTTTGTAGACGATGAATCCTGTCAAGCCTATGGCCAGGATGCACAAGGTTTCGATGATTCCCACGTGAAAGGCAGAAAGGCCATGTTTGAAGCCAAGCTCGGCGTTGTACATGACGGTGACCAAACCAAGCTCGGTCCCTGTCAGAGTGGCGATGGCGATGAACAGCTTGAGCGAGCGGCCAGCCACGATAAAATCACTCAGTTGTCGGATGTATTTCTTGACAATAATACCGATCACAACTGGAATGCAGATGTAGACGCAAACGATAATCCAATCGACTGTACGGAAATTTGTGGCAAAAACGTCCACCAGTCCTTACTTCCTTTCCTATAAAAATAATGAATTCATCATTCTCCCCAAACATCCCTTATCCAGGGGATGGCCGCTTGAAGAGGTTTGATAAACCGTATTGTCTGATAATGGCTCAGTCCCTTTACAATCATAAGTCGTATCACAGCACCTCCGATCATTTGTTTTTCAAAGAGCTTTTTAACTTCCTCAAGTGGAAAAATCTCATCGGATTCACGTGGATGATATAAAATTGTTCTATTCATGGATGCTGAGGCAAAATTTTACATCAATCGACAATTTTTTCAAATCAAATTTTATATCTCCATATCTCTGCGAACGTGGTGAGGATTGCTATTCCCCAGTTTTTTAAAGTAGAGGACACTTGACCTTTTTTCGCCACAGCAAAAAATGTGACTTTGCCAGATGAGGGGTGAATAATTTTTGGCATATTTTTTGCATCTCTTAGAAAGTCGGATACGTGCTATTGATTGACATGATGGAATAGACTAACATAGAGATAATGTCTAATGTATGGGATGAGAAAAGGCCTTCGACATTCGAATAGAACAAGACCATGGAAATTTTTTCTGAGATGAGACTTATTGCAACTTTTCGCTTCCATTTTATGTTATAATAAATATAGGAAATATAGGATAAATAGGAATTGAAAACAAAATCAATCGAGGAGGAATACAAAATGTTTTCCCATAATTTCTCTAGATTTTTGGTGATATTCACACTTTTCCTAATGGGAATGGCTTCAACGGCATCTGTTGTCCATGCTCAGTACTTTGGACGGAATAAGGTCCAATACGACACGTTTGATTTTAAAATTTTGAAAACCCAACACTTTGATGTGTATTACTATCCTGAAATGGAGCAGGCAGCCAAACAGGCTGCGCGTATGGCCGAACGCTGGTATGCCCGTCTTTCTCGAATTCTCAACCATAAACTCAAGGGACGGCAACCTTTGATTCTGTACGCCAGCTCTTCAGACTTTCAACAGACGACCACTATATCTGGAATAATTGGAGAAGGAACCGGCGGCGTGACAGAGTCATTTAAACGCCGGGTCATCCTCCCTGTTGGTGGATCCTTGGCCGCAACCGATCATGTTATCGGCCATGAGCTTGTGCATGCCTTTCAGTATGATTACACCTCCCAGGGCAGCACAAGTTATGCCGGAGCCAGTCCTGGAATCGAACGTCTCCCGTTATGGTTTATAGAGGGATTGGCAGAGTATCTATCCATTGGCTCTATCGATCCTCACACAGCCATGTGGATGCGTGACGTAACGCAGAGGAAGAAACTTCCCGAAGTTAAAAAACTCGAAAATCCCTACAAGTATTTTCCCTACAGGTATGGTCACTCACTCTGGGCCTATATCACAGGAAAATGGGGGGATGACTCTGTGCCGGCACTCTTGAAGCAAGTGAGTAGGACTGGAGAGTTAGAGCCTGCATTGAAGAGAGTTTTGAATGTCGATTTTAAAACCTTGTCGAAAGAATGGCACGAATCGATGAATCAAATGTATGATCCTATTACCAAGCTGACTCGACTGAACGAGGAAGGCAGCCGTCCTCTGTTCAAAGGCACCGAAGAGAGCAGGTACAATGTGGCACCTGTCCTTAGTCCCGACGGAAGCAAGGTCGTTTTTCTTTCCAGCCGAGATTTGTTTTCTATCGATATGTATCTGGCTGATGCTCGGACAGGAAAGATCGTCCGAAAGCTTGTCAAGACAGCTGTGGATCCTCATTTCGAAAGCATTCAATTTATCAAGTCTGCGGGTTCATGGGATCCAGAAGGAAAGCGGTTTGTTTTTGGTGTGATAACCAAAGGAGATCCTGGCCTCGTCGTGGTCAACATCGAGAATGGAGAGAGGGAGAAAGAGGTTGTTTTCAAGCATTTGGGAGAGATTTTGAATCCCACCTGGTCTCCTGACGGTCGGCTTATCGCTTTTTCTGCCCTTGATGGCGGTTTGACGGATATTTTTGTGTATGACCTTGGGACTGAGGAGCTGAAAAAGCTAACGGATGATGTTTTTTCGGATCTCTATCCCACCTGGTCTCCGGATGGACGAACGATTGCCTTTGTGACCGATCGATTCACAAGCGATCTCTCTATTCTAGACATAGGTGATTTCCAGTTGGCTCTGTTGGATCCGAAGACTAAAAAGATTGAGCGGCTTCCTGGATTCATCGGTTCTAAAAACATCAATCCCCAGTGGGCACCGGATTCGAAGAGTCTGCTTTTTCTATCCGATCACAATGGTATATCCAATATCTACAGATTAGATTTAACGAGTAAGAAAATATACCAAGTCTCCAACTTATACACGGGAGTGAGCGGCATCATGGCAGATAGTCCTGCTCTGTCTGTGGCAAAGGAGACGGGTCAAATGGCCTACAGCGTTTACCAGGAGGATTATTACGGCATCTATGCCGTCGATTCTTCTGAGTACATATGGGGAGAGGCACCAAAAGATGTGTTCGGAGACATCTTACCTTCTCTTCTACCGCCGAGAAAAAAGAGTGAGGGTGAAGTCCTTGCTTTCCTCAATAATCCTCTCTACGGTCTTCCTGAAGAAGCAGAATTTGAGGTCGCAGATTACAAACCGAAATTGGCTTTGGATTATGTCAGCCCTGCTCAGATAGCGGTGGGTGCGGATCGATTTGGTTATTACTCAGGAGGAGGGATCAGCCTTCTCTTCAGCGATATGCTCGGATATCACAACTTGTTCACCATGGTTCAGGTGAGCAGTCGTGTCGAAGACTCGGCCCTCTTGGTGGGGTATCAGAATACGAGGCGGAGGCTGAACTGGGGAGCGGCCTTGCAAAGGATCCCCTATGTCTATGGCGGATATTCTGTGGGATATGGTGATTATTTTGGGCAACTGGCTTTGGTCCAGCAGGAATACATCTTTCGGCAGATTAACTACCAAGCATCTGTTTTTGCTCTCTATCCGTTCAGCCAAACGCGTCGATTCGAACTTTCTGCAGGCTATAGATTCATCGATTATCAGCAAGAAGTCCGCTCTCTTTATTTCACTCCTGATGGGAGTTTTTTCCTTGATGAGTTGAAGCAGGAGCTGGAAGCGCCGGACAGCATCCATTTTGGATTTGCCTCAGCCGCGCTTGTGTATGACAGCTCCTTCTTCGGGGCAACGGCTCCTATCCTCGGGCAGAGCTACCGCATTGAAGCTACACCCTATATAGGTTCTATCAACTTCTACACTGTTCTTGCTGATTACCGCCGCTATTTCATGCCGGCCAGACCATTCACCCTCGCCTTCCGGTTTATGCATTATGGCCGCTATGGAAAAAACGCAGACGACAGTCGGTTTTACCCGCTCTTCTTAGGGTATGAGACCCTGTTGCGCGGCTACAATTACTCTTCTTTCAGCAGTGATGAAAACGATGTGTACAGTCAGCTCTTTGGCTCAAAGATGCTCCTGGCCAATATTGAACTGAGGTTCCCCTTATTCGGAGTGTTGGGAGTCGGGAGAGGATTCTACGGGATTCTCCCGATGGATTTTGTGGTCTTCTATGATGCCGGAATCGCCTGGGGATTAGAGGGGGAGGGTGATAAAGAGATGAAGCCCTTCTTCCTGGGGGGTGACCGGAAACCATTAACGAGCGCAGGAGTTGGAATCCGCATGAATATGTTCGGATACCTCATCCTGGGATTCAACATGGTTAAACCTTTTGATAGACCGAATAAAGATTGGGTCTTTCAGTTCACGATCATGCCGGGATTCTAAGATAGTACTGCAGCCGGTCTTCACATCTACCAGAAGCCCGGCTGTATACAGCCTTCTTTTTTCCATCCACCTTCTCTAAGTCCTCTTCAAGGATCGACCACTCCTTGCTTTTGCTTTGGATAGAGGCAAAAATAAAGAAGATTTTTAGAATAGGCCGAAGAGCTTGAGGGCCATAATAATGATGGCGACTGCAAGGATGATACGGATGACCTTCTCGCCCCCCTTGACCGCAACATGCACGCCCCACCAGCCTCCGAAGGCATTCCCGACAGCAAGGGCTAGGCCATACTTCCAGTTTATATTTCCTGATAGCAAAAAGATCAAGAGAGCGGGCAGAGTATAGATAAGGATGATGAAGACCTTGTGCATGTTAACGGTAACCAAATCAACTTTGAGCAAATGGTAAAGAGCAGCCATGAAAAGAAAACCCACTCCTACTTGGAGAAATCCCCCGTAAAAACCTATCCCTAGAAGGGCAGGATAGATGAGCCAGTTTTTCTGTTCTTGCTGGTCAGGCTCTCTCTCCTTATAAGACCGGGAGAAAAACAGAGAGATCACGATGAAGATTAGAACTCCTCCCAAGATCCGTTCGAACACAACACTGCTTATGCGCACGGCAAGAATGGCTCCAAGGATGGCTCCTGGGAGAGTGAGCAAGGAAAGTTCTGTGCTCGTTTTGAACTGGTGCATTTTGTTCTTTCGGAAAGAGGCCACAGCAAAGATGTTTTGGATAAAGATAGCGACGCGGTTTGTGCCATTTGCCAACGCTCCCTCGAGGCCCATGAAAATCAGAGTTGGCAGGGTGAGGCTTGATCCACCGCCAGCATTCACATTGATGAATCCTGCGATCGATCCAACCCCGAAAAGCAGCGCCAGGTTCCAGTAATCCATCCGATGTCCTTGCTGGGATAAATTTCTTCTGAATAATACCTGTTGTCGATAAAAAACGCAATGAGCATAGCGCATAATCGCTTTGTACACGACTAAATTTAAAGAGGGAGATTTTAAACGAAGCGGTTTTTTGCTATTATAGATACAGACATTTTGGGAATGTCCTTAGGTGTTTTGAAGGTAGTTAGGATGAAAAAGGCGTTTTATTTTTTGTTTTTGGTCTTTTTAGCTTTGTGCTTTATCCCATCCGGTGCTTATCCTTGGGGTTCGGCAACGCATGCCTACATCATTGACCATGTCAGTAAAAAGTTAGGTTTGAGCAAAATTAACGAGATTTACGGTGCGGCTTGTCCTGATATGTTCAATTATCCGTTCGCTGCAGTCTACCAACAGTATTTACACGATCAAACCCATGGTGATCCTGGCGATGATTCATTCTTAAAAGTGTGGTGGTCTGCTAAGAAATGGGGATATCAAGAATCACTGGCCTCCGGATTTGTCTCTCACAACGATATGTGGGCAGCCGATTTTACTGCTCATCATGAAGCTCAAACCCATCCTGATCCTGGTATCCTGCCGGATGGTTATGATCCGGGCTGGGTGATCATCAAGGCTTTCGATTTAAATGCTGTCTGGGGATTAGCTGAATATTTATGGTCTATTAAAAAGGAAGGCGTTCCAGACGATATCGTCTTCTATTTTGCTCTAGAAATTTGTCACAGTGTCATAGAAACTGCAGGTGATATAGTGATGATGAGTATGGATTCCCAGCTCGGGATGAAATTGTCCTCTTCGGCGCTCCTTAGGGATTCCAGCTTCCCCGATCTATTGGAAGAAGCTTATGCCGGTGATTTGGCCTTTAAGTACGATATGCCTTATGAGGAGGCCGCTCAGGTCATAAAAGATGCCGAGAAGGAATTCAGGAAGATGATGATCCTGTATGGGACAGCTTTGATGCAGGATAAAGAAACCGCCAGACAATTGCTCGCTCAGCAGATGGCTGATCTTGCCCAAGGATATCTAGGGAAATACTTCAACCTTTCTTCTTATAATGAGATTTTCGTTAAGCTCGATGAAGGCATGATGTATGCCATTGACATGTGTGAGACAGACAACTGTTATCTGGGCGAAATTCAGGAAACGATTAAATTTGTCCACTCGAATCTTCTTCTCCATAGGATCTATCACTGGTAGCATTTCAAATATCGGCATCTGCATTGATTATGTTTTAAGGATTCAGTACCCTATGCTCGCTTACGGGTATGGATGAGATGCACCCTCTACTGGATAAGAAAAGACAGAAACAAGCCAGACAATATGAAAAAGAAAAGAGACTGCTTGGCCTAATCAGTCTGGGTGTTTCCCTCGCTCTACTCTTGACCTTTTATTTCAGCGGCTTGAGCTCACAACTGGCCAACCTTGAGCTCGATCATTCCGTGGTTTGGACTTTCCTGATCTATGTGTTCGTCTTTTACGCTTTCATGACGGTATGCGGATTGCCTTTGAATTTCTACAATGGGTATGTCCATGAGCATAAATGGAGTTTCTCCAACCATACCGTTAAGAGTTGGTTTTGGGAGCAGGCTAAATCCTTTTTCGTGGGGCTTATCATTCTATTCATCGTCCTTGGCCTTCTTCTATGGATCATGGCCGAATCACCAAAATGGTGGTGGTTGGCGGCTGCTGTAGCCATGGCCCTGGTGAGCGTTGTCTTTGCTACACTCTTTCCTGTTGTCATAGCCCCAATTTTTAATAAGTACACGCCCATAAAAGATCGGGAATTAACTGAAGCCCTGGATGCGATCCTTTCCAGAGGGGGGTTGAGGAGCAGCGGATTCTTTAGAGAAGACATGAGTCGGCAAACCAAGAAAGAGAATGCTTTCCTTGCTGGATTGGGGAAAACCCGGAGAGTGGTGTTGGGTGACAATTTGATGGATAATATGTCCATTTCTGAGATTGTATCGATTGTTGCTCATGAAGTGGGTCACTACAAGAATAGACATATGTGGAAAAACATACTGATTGGAGTTGTTCAACAATTGATTGTGTTCTTCATAGTAAACACATCCCTCAAAGAGATCTTCCCAGAGTTTCTCACTTCCACTCGATGGAATCTCACCCTCTTTCCTATTTTTACCATACTCCTAGGAGCACTATCGGGTTTCTTACTCGGCCCTTTGAATAATGCTCTATCCCGCTCTTTCGAAAAACAAGCCGATAAATACGCTTTGGAGAGCATTGAAGATAAAAAGCCTTTCATGATCGCCTTAGCTGGTTTGGCGGATCGGAATCTCTCCAATGCCTATCCAGAATGGTGGATGAAGTACCTCTTCTATTCTCACCCTCCTATTGGCGAACGCCTGAAAACGGCTGATCGTTCCTCTTCCTAGGTCTCGAATCACCCTCAAGAGGGGTGAAAATTTTTTTGATAAAATTCACCCCTAAAGAGGATTGTGTCTTTCATCCTCTGTTGATCATAATAATACCTGCACAGTGAGGATATGTCTGAAGGATGGCGCTTGAATCTGAAAATTAAGACGGAAGGGAAACGATAGGGGATATTTAGTGAAGAACAAAACAAAAGGAGCTTTAAGCCTCTCCCTCTTGTTCTTGGCTATGCTCTCCTTGTCTTCAGCCCTGCTTTTCTCCTCCAACAGGAAGTTGAGAGTTGTCGTGGATGGAGCTTATGTCCATTTGGATCCAGATAGAAAGAGTTTGGTGGTAGCCACTTTAAAAAAAGGCGAGCTTTTGAGTTTAGGCAGTGAAAGGAAATTTCGCAAGAATTGGAATTATGTCTATTTCACGTCCGAACGGACAGGACGGACCAAATCGGGATACATTCTTGATTCCTTTGTAGAAAAGCTCTTTGAAGGGAGTAAAGTACTGACGATCCAGGGCGGTGAGGAGAGGACGGAAGATCCAGAGGAATTAAAAACTCACTTCAGGAACACACGATGGGGGATGAGCAAAGAGCAAGTTTTAAGAATCGAAGGGCGATCGGATCATTTAGAAAATTCTGGAGGATTAGATATCATCAATTATTCACAAAAAATACTAGACATGGATTGCATGGTAGGATATGTGTTTGCAGAAAACATATTGGCCAAAGCCAAATACAGCTTCCTGGGAAAACAAGAGGATAAAAACCAGTATCTTCTAGAATACAAGACTATAAAAGATATATTGATAAGAAAATACGGGAAGCCTCTAAGCGAAAAGGCTCTTTGGTCGAACCCTATGTATAAAAATGATGACTCAAATTGGGGATTAGCTGTAAGCCTAGGTCATCTTGAATTCAATTCTAGATGGAGGGATAGCGAGACTGAGATTTTGCTTCGTCTGTCGGGAGGAAACAACAGATTGTCTCTCGTTGTTGAATACTCCGGACTTGAATACAGAGAGCTGGCTAGAAAGGC
>Ga0224506_10002310_pt1 | contig 13033 bp, 21 predicted proteins | sample SF_Jan12_sed_USG_2_FD_169108 | JGI IMG/M metagenome (GOLD analysis project Ga0224506, IMG submission 169108) | Sediment microbial communities from San Francisco Bay, California, United States - SF_Jan12_sed_USGS_8_1 | ecosystem: Environmental > Aquatic > Marine > Sediment | place: USA... | reverse complement strand
TGCTTGAAGATGCTGTACCACGATACTACACAAACAACTACACAAAACAGTACATCAAGAAATAAGCCTAATTCAAGCTTTAAATCACTAGAGAAGTTCGATGCTTACGTATACTTCCTCTGGCACTCGTATTCTCATAATTCGCCGCATGACCCGTTCTTCCGCGTCAATGTCAATAAGCCTCTTATGAATGCGCATTTCCCACTTATCCCAAGTCGCGGTACCTGCCCCTGAAGGAGCCTTCAAAACTGGAACTTTAAGTTTTTTTGTCGGTAAAGGAATTGGCCCAGTCATTTTGACGCCTGTCTTTTCGGCGATGGCTTTCAGTTCGTTACATACGTCTTCTAACCGCTTGTAATCGGTGCTTGTAAGTCTTATTCGCGCTTTTCTCGCCATCGCTGTGGTTTCTCCTAGTAACTTCACTTATCCACTATTACATGTTTTAAATACTTTTTCCCTAACTTCTGGATTTAATACTTATACTTCTCAAACATCTTAGGCTCCCTAAACACTTAAACTCTGTTTATAGTCGTGAAATATTCGAAACCTGCTGCCGACAGTTCTTTTGCTTCCTCAACCGATGTAGCTGTGGCAACTTCATAATCATCTTCCTCAAGTTGAACAAGCTGTTCAAGGCCTTTGAACAAAAAAATGGGAGGGATCGCGGGTGATTTCTCCACTGTAGGAGAGTTCAAATTTCACCTACAGCCTCCAGCATGCATTTACATAGAGTTGAGTGTATTAGTTTTTATTTTATTTTCCTACCACACTATTCATGATGATAGCTTCTCTTAGCGGGCTAGAACTCATGCTCTTGTTCGTTTGGTTTATCGTGGGCATCTTAGTGGGTATTGCATTTGACATTCTCTGGTGGAAGACTGGAATGAACAAGTATGAAAGGAGCGTAGAATTTTTCGAACACTATCACTGGGGTATGGTGTTGCTGATTCTTATGAAAATCTTGCTTGCAGTAAGTGATGTATTCTCATCTTTTGCAGGGACAAGTATTGTACTTATTCTCGTCGAGGCAACTCAAGAACATCCTTTTGCACTGAAATCAAATCATCAATTATCATCGACAGCAATTGGAGCATTTCTCTTTGTTTTGGTTGTTTTCATCTAAGGATTTATATGTCTAATTTTTTCAAAGAGCTTGTTCGTGTATAATTCGGTCAAAAATGCGCATTTCTGATATGTATTTGTGGTTCAAACGAGTTAAATACTCAGCATTTTAGTTTGAAGCAGAGTGTATTTAATGCCTAGATCAAAACGAAATGGCAAACGTCGAGTTCTTAGCAAGTTGGAGGAGGGGACAACTGTCTGTTCCTATATAGGGTGTGGCAAATCCTTCGGTAGACCAATTGAGGTCAGAGTTATTGGGCCAGATAATGCGCCCAAAATTTACGATGCTTGCCCTTATTGTTTCTCAAGAGTGATCCATCCCAATCAAGATCCAAAGCCCGTAGAAAAAATCTCACTTCCTACTATCACCTCAAATGAAGATTTAGATAGGGAACAGGGTAGCGAAAAGAAAGGCAAACCAACTGGTTGTTCGCATTCATTTGGATATCTCAGCAACCGTCCCAAGGGCACCTCGATTCCAGATTCCTGTCTAACATGTCCTAAAATCACAAAGTGTATGCTTCAATAGGTCGATGGACCCATACTGCATAAAAAACGGGAGTTGTGGGAGATATCGCCACCACATAAGTTTTAAATTTTTTTTGCCCATTCTCATATTGAAAAACCATAAGAGCTTATCTATAGCAGCAACCATAAATGCAGAGAATGGAAAATGGCGCAACAAAAACTGGAAGCCAAAGCGTTGCTTATTGATTTGGATGGAACAATAGTTGACTCTTTAGAAGCTTTTGCTGAAGCTGCAGAAACTGCGCTCTCTACAATTGGGGGCAGTCAAAGCTCTGATAATGTGGGTTTGGAAATAGCCCGACGTTTACAGCGTAACCTTCTGCTCGACGAATTCTTTAATAAAACTAATGTAGATGAGGATTTGAGAGAGAAGTTCCTAACGTTATTCTTGCAATCTTTCTATAAAATCGCTCCAAGCAAAACTAAACTCTTCCCAAATGTCGATAAAACTCTACGAAAGCTATCGAGAAATTTTCTGCTTGCTCTTATCACCCGCCGACGTGTCCCAAAAAGGCTGGTGAAGAAAGAACTAGAACGCTTGCATCTTGACAGCTATTTTACGACGATTGTAACATCGCTGGAAGTTGAGAGACCTACACCTTTTCCAGATGCCATTCTAAAGGCGGCAGATGAACTTCAAGTGCCAGTCCATGACTGTGTGGTGGTTAGCGATTCTGGAGTTGATGTCCAAGCAGGCAAGTCTGCTGGTGCAAAAACGGTTGCTGTACTCTCTGGCTTATTTAAGAAAGAAGAGTTGATAAAGGAAATACCTGATCTCATTATAAAAGATATTACATGTCTTCCTGTGCATCTTCTAGCAACTTAGACTAACGCTATTCCTTTTCATGAATCACCATTTACAGAAACGTATTGAATACATCTGACTAGACGTACAAATTTCTTTAATGCCTGAACTTTTCTGGTTCTAAATGGCTTTTGGTAGCGCTTAGAAAAACCTGCGCTTCTTTTTAGACTCATGCTGCTCAGGTTCTGGACTTGTTTCCGGCGCAAAATCTGATTCCATTACTACCATTTCTTCTTGCTGCGCTTCTTCCGCCGCTTCTTCTATGATCTCTGGTGGTAGTTGTTCCTGAACTTCGGTGGGGGCTTTTGATTTCTCTTGTGGCTCTTTCAACTTCTTTTCAAGTTCTTTTATCCTAGATTCAAGTTGATTAATTGCTTCACGCCTTGTCTTGACTTTCTCGTCTACCTCTTGAATTTCCAGCTTTTCTTCAAGAATCTTGACTTTCTCGTCTAAGGTTTTTTCTCTTTCTTCCATCGATTGAAGTTCATTTTCCAGGTCAGTTTTCTTCTTTTGCAGTTCTTCTAGCTCTGGGGGACTCATAATTGTTCACTCACAGTGTTTCTACAAAGACTTGGGATAAGTAAGTTATGAAGTTAAAATCAATATTGGAAATATTTTAGGAATATCGCTTAGAAATTACCCGATTCGTGATTCTTAGAAGATTGCCTTAGAGTCGCATGTACTTTGTATGCTGCCTACATGTTGAGATTGAGAAGTTAATAAGAGAAATTAGAGCTCATAGGGAAAAAGGACTCTCTCCTCAGATTATAAAGAAGGAGTAAGATGTCAATGGAAATTTACACCTTTATGGCTACAACCTACATTAAGCGGACATATGGCATCATAGTTCTAAATATTACTAACAGAAAATATTACTCAAAAAATGTTATAGAAGATATTATAAATAACGCTTAATTAAGACGCTGAGTGGAATATTTATCGGAGAAGGCTCTGGGAAGAAACAACAATGAACTTTCTTGAGCTGTTGCTATCACAATGCTTGAAAGACCATAATCCACTGTTAGATCTCCAAAGCTCAGACCGACGAGTTTTACAGATAGCTTGTGAAGACTTGATAAACTTCTTAAAGGTTCACTGGAAGCTGATTGGCCAAGAGAATAGCGATTACGATTTAATTGAAAAAGTTCAAGAGTATTTCAAAGACAACTCCGAAGAGTTTTCAGAGTTCGTAAGCATATGGGCTGGTCTTTGGATCAAGAAGTGGAACGAAAGAGTTAAGCTTCTCATAGGAAACAACGGTTCTTCTCAATGGTCCAGAGTGAACAAACGGTTAAAAAATGCAGAGTCCCCTTGGAGGCAGCTCAAAAAACGCGGGGAGCTCAAAGATATTCTAGTAGAATCTTTGATACGGAACGGCGAAATCTGTGGGACCTCTATAATGTCAGAAAACTTGCTGAAACTTGAACTTGGAGCATCTAAAGAAAAACATTGCTGGAGCAGCGAGCAGGAAAGGCTTCTTAATGTTGTAAACATGACTCTGCGTAAAGCCAGACAGCTATCCTACAGCAAAGGTCCTCTCATCTTTGTGAAAGTTGACAAAAAATACTTTGCACTTCATTAATGCGTCTCTTTGTCTCGGATGAAAATTAGAAGCATGTCATCTTGTTCTTTTACCTTGAAGAGTTTTGGTGCGCCATGAATATGTTTTCAGAATGGCTAAGACTCCATAGCCGCATGCGGAGCATCTTTTTTTCTTTATGTTATAGGCTCTTCTTCCGCATCTCCTACATTTGATGTGTATAAGTTTTCTTCCATGTTTTCCGAAGGATGCGGTGCCTTTTCCCAAGTTTTTCACCTTGGAGGCGGCGAGATTATTACCACGTTGTCGCCTCGGACGATTAGGATGTTTAGTTTTTTGATGTTTTCAGGGTCTGTGGTGTCTTCTGTTTCGTCGAGGACTAGGTTTAGGTGTTGGTCGAATCCTTTTAGTTTTCCTCGTAGGCTTTTTCCGCCTTTTAGGCGTACGAGTACTGTTTTTCCTATGCTTTCTTGGAGGATTTGGGTTGTCATTTCGCTCATTTTTTGCCCTCTTGCTAATGTGTGTCTTTTAATAGGTGAAATCATTAATCATTTAAATGTATCTATATGGTTTTTGCTTTGTTTTGAGAATTGTGTGTGTGGTGCGGTGACTAGACTGTTCTATTAGGTTTCAAATAGACGGTTGATGTGGGTGTGTTTGTAGCGTTGGTAAAAGAGAAATAGGGTTGTGTGCTATAGTGGTGTTGTGTATGGAGGAGGTGAGTGTTAAGATATGAGTGAGACTGAGGGTTCGGTTGTTGCGCCTGAGCGGAGTGAGCAATATTCGGGTTCTCCTACTCCGTTTGCGTTTTTCTTAGCGTTGTGTTTGGTTTTTCTGGTGTTGACTGTTCTTGCTTTTCCTAACGTTTTGTCTGCCCTGTTCGGCATTATTGCCTTCGTTGCGTTGGGGTTCTTGCCTGGTTGCGTGGCGATTAATAAGGAGTGGGAAGAGGCTATTGTGTTGCGGTTTGGGAAGTTTCAGCGGTTGGTGGGTCCTGGCTTCTTTTTTAAGTGGCCTTTGGTGGAGAGCTTTTTGAAGCAGGATAGGCGGATTATTACTTTGGATGTTTCGCGGCAGGAAGTGATGACTAAGGACAACATTAGCGTGACTATTGATGCGGTGGTGTTTATGAAGGTGGTGAACACGAAGGATAGTTTGGTAAATATTCAAAACGTTTGGAACAGTGTGACGAAGTATGCGCAGACGACGATGCGAGATGTAGTGGGAAACGTAGAGTTGGATGATTTATTGGCGAGGCGGGATGAAATTGCGAATAGGATTGCGGAGATTGTGGAGCAGGAGACGCAAGATTGGGGTGTGGATATTACTTCGGTGAATCTGCAGACTGTAGAGTTGCCTGAGAGTATGAAACGAGTGATTGCGCGGCAGGCTGAAGCTGAGCGAGAAAAGCGAGCGGTAATTATTAAGAGTCAAGGCGAGTTAACGGCTGCTGAGAACTTGGAGAAGGCGGTAAAACAGATGAGCAATCGAGCTTTGTACTTGCGTACGTTGTCGAGTTTGGAGGACATTAGCTACGATCAGAGCAATACTATTGTGTTTGCGATTCCAATGGACATGGTGAAAGGAGAGATTCTAGGATTGTCAGCATTTGCAGGGGCAAACAAAGCAGCAAAGGCGTCGCAACAGCAGAAGAAAGAAGGGGAAAAAGATTAACAAATTCTTGAGTGGAGACTGTGTGAGCGCGTTTGGCGAGAGAAGAGTATGAATAATAGAAAGTCCTATTTACCTTAATTTATCCTGTAAGAATGATTGAAATGGGAAACCAGCATATCATGGTTCGTACTAGAGCTGTGATTTTTGATAAAAAAGGTAAGGTGCTTGTTCAACATCATTCACGTTCCGACCCCGATTTCTATAGGCTACTAGGTGGTGGAGTCAAATTCAGAGAAAAGGTAGAAGATTGCATAATCCGTGAGATAAGAGAGGAAGCTGGATTGGATGTTAGAGTTGACCGTCTTCTCTGGGTGCGTGACTTTTTTGATGAAAGTCCATATCATTCTGTTGAACTGTTTTTCTTGGCAACTGTGGTGAAGGGGAAGTTCAAGCCATCTCCAGAGGCTGAAAACATTGAATTATTGTTTATGAGCCTTGAAGAGCTGGAAAAACTTGTATTTTATCCCAAAGCGTTCATTCCCAAACTAAAACTTCTTAGAGATAACAGAAACTGGATTGAAGAAAACCCATATGTTAGATCAGCGAACTAAGTTTTTCTTGTTTGTTGAGTTTCTCGATCATTTCAACGCATTTTTCTATGCTACTTTTCCAAGTCAGCAATCCAGCCCTTATAAAAACGCTCTTTTTGTTCCCCTTTTCTGTTGATAACGAATCTGGAATAACTAAGTTGTGGGTAACCATTTAAACATAGAACCTTATACGATTTCTAAAGCGTGTCAATCAAAAATGAGCCAAAACAGGAAAAAAGCGCAGCCCAACTCAGCTAGCAGCGTTGAAGAGTTAAGCAAAAAGCAAGACCTGATAATAAAACGCTTAGACACTCTTGAAACATTGATTCTTGAAAAGCCCGAATATGAAGGCTTAGCGGCATCATTACGGCTCACAAAAGTAGGTTTAGGCTTGTACGAAGAACCTTTGAAAATCGCGGCGCGACTAAAAACGGCAGAACGAGTCATGAAAAAGCCAAGGGTTGCCAGAGACGAAATGAGCTGATGCACAATACAAGCCCTCGCCGTAAAAGGACCCCTAAACATCTCAGCCATAACACGACAAGCTCAAGCCATGCGAGGCACAGCCTCAAGACGCATAATCAGACAACGTGTAAAGCAACTAGAAAAAGAAAGCGTAATCCGCCAAACAGAGGGCTTCGGCAAAAAATACGAACTAATCGAACAGTGACCAAGTGACTGCCCACTTTTCCCCACGATACTAAACTAGAGTGCCCACACCTTCTATTATAGTGAGGTGAGTGAAACATGGAAAAAAGTTTAGATAAAAGCAAGCTGTTCGGAATAAGGAAAGCAACTTCACAAACAGTTATATCAACTACAAGCAATGACATCTCAATCACACAACGTAACAACTGCACAATAGAAAAAGCATTGTTGGAAGCGGAACGCAAAAAAGCTGAAGCCACCATAATACACACAATACTGAGACGTTACACTCTAGTCCGTTAACAACAAGAGGTGAAAAACAAAATGCTAGAAAAAAAGGATAGAAACAGAGAAAAAAGCCCGCGAGAAGACGCAGAAGAAGTTAAGGAAATCCTAAGCGCCGTCTCAACCCAGATTCCAGCACTCATCAAAAGCATCATCGCAAGCGTCTTCAGCGAAGAGGCAGGACGCAGCATGGGCAAGGCTGCAGGAGCTTTCTACAAAGAACTAAAAGACAGCGGAATACCAAACGACATGGCCCTGAAAATGACAGAAGACTACATGAAAACGTTCACAGGATTCGGCGACCTTCTCAAACAAATGGGCAAAGGTCCATTCTCCCAACACAAAAAGACAGAAAAGAGCGCAGTAAAATCTGAAAACGAAGAAGACTAGGCCCCCAGCCTCCCACTCCACACGGAGCCACCGACTTGCGAATACAAACAATCCTCAACATAATCCCCCAAACCATTCAACTACTCTCCCAACTATTTCTAATCTGGATAACATTAGACTGGAAAGTGAGAAAAACAAGAAAAGCGTTCGAAGAAGAACTCATTCGTAAAGGGATATCCAAAAAAGCCGCAAAACAACTGAGCAAACAAATCAAAATCGCCAAAGACCAAATCATGAGCTCACTCTGGCAATTCGCCTTCAAATAAGCTTTATTCCGTTCCCTTACTCCCTTTTATGTCGGTTTTCTCTACGCATTAAATTTCCCAGTTTTTCAGATCTTCGAAAATCTGAGAACAACACAAAGAAGAAAACGAGACTTCATAGCCTAGCGACTTAGCCAACTCGATCGCTTCTTCTGCTGGAAAAGCGACTGCGTTTACGCCAGACTTCACCGCCAAAACATCTGTTTCTGCTCTATGAACTCCTTTCGGTCTCATGCAGCCTAACGTCAAGGGCGTAGACGGCATCATAAGCCTAGCAGCCACAAGCACCTTAGCTATAACTGAAGGAACAGGCGGTGCAACATTTTCCATTATCGTGCCTCGTATTGGCATAAAAGCGATCACAACGACTGCCGAAGGCTCGTAATTCGCAATCATCTTTAGTGCATGTAGTTCGCCTTTCAACTTGCCGTAATCAAGACCCACCAAAACATGCGGCACAATCGGAATACCGACACCGTGTAATGCCTGAAGCGAGTTTTCATAATCTGCCACGCTAACATCTAGGTTGTAGATTTCTCTAATTGTTTCATCTGAGCCAATAACGTCAATTAACGCAGCGTCTATTCCCGCCTCCTTCAACTGTTTCGCCACACTCTTGCTGACAATGCCCGTGTGAACCATCAGAGTCCACCCTAATTCTCGCTTAATCTCCGCTAACGCATCTACAAACTCTTCAAGTGGCAATGAGCCGTCTGGCAAACATCCACCACTAATTAAACATCCTACAGCGCCCTTGCTCTTCAAATCCATACAAAGCTCTAAAAGCTTCTCAGACGTGTAAGCAGGATACATGGTGTTCAGAACAATACCGCCACAATGTTTGCACTTTAAAGAACACGAAGAGCCTGTTATAGAGATTGACGGAAAAACAGTTGGAGAAGAACAATAATAATCTGTTTTGTAATAGACAAAGCTGGGAGCGTAGAAGCGAATTTTCTTGCCAAACTGTTTCTGGCTTACTGTCCGCGCCTCTTCGAGAGCTTTTTCAAGCTTTTTCTCGTCTGCATTCAGCAATTCTTCGTATTTCAAAGTGGTCAAGCTCCTACTGTAGTAACTAAGCTTCAATGCTCTAATTTATAAAATTCGCATCCTTAGTTGTCTCGCAGCATTTTTGCTCAGACCTGCAACCGCCAGTCTTGCCGCCTTAGGGCCATCAAGCTTTTTAAAGGATTATCGCAAATAGTGTGCTCATGAAACAGCAAAAGCTTCTTAGACTACTGAAAGAGATGCTGAGAAATTCTAAGAGAAGCGACAGGGAAATAGCCCGCATCTTGGGAGTTTCGCAGCCAACCGTTACTAGAACGAGAGCCCAATTAGAAAAGGAATACATAAAAACTTACACGGTTATCCCAGACTTTGCGAAGCTCAGCTACCAAATCTTAGCCTTCACCTTTATCAAAGTGAAGCCTTACCCATCGCCTGAAGATGTTGAAAAAATAGTGCAACACGCAGCAGAATGGACAAATAAACATCCAAACATTGTTTTCGCCGCCGATGGCGAAGGATGTGGAAAGGACATAGTCATGATATCGTTTCACAAAAATTATTCTTTGTACAGTGACTTCATGCGAACGTTAGCCTTGGATTGGGGACAACATGTAAGTGATTTTGAGTCATTCCTTGTAAGCATTGGATCAGGATTCAAGATGAAGCGTTTTGATTTAAAATACTTGGCAGACGACTTGTAGGGAAAATATGTCGCTAGAAAATCTTGGTCAAACTGAGGCACTGCCTGCTCTAATTCGAGTTTCATCTGGCTCAGCCATAGTACTAGGCTTAATAGAAGGCTTTTTAACCGCCAAACCAACAACCGCGTATCTCCTCACCTACCTTGAAGGCAAATGCACAGCAAACTGCGGCTTCTGTTCACAGGCAAAAAACAGCAAAGGTCAAGCAAACATGCTTTCCAGAGTAACTTGGCCAGTTTTCGCAACGAAAAAAGTAATGTCCAAGCTAATAACTGCGGCGCAAAGAGGAGAAATAAAGCGTGTCTGCATTCAAGCTCTAAACTATCCCACGGTTTTAAATGACCTTTTAGCTTTAGTTAAAGAAATTAAGTTGCAAGCTAGCGAAGCGCCTATATCCGTCTCATGTCAGCCTTTGAGCAATGAAAAAATGGAGAAGCTGGCAGAAGCAGGTGTTGAAAGAATAGCGATCGCATTAGATGCGGCGACAGAGAATATTTTTGACAAAGTTAAAGGCAGTTCTGCAGGTGGACCTTACGACTGGAATAGACAGCGTGACGCGTTGCTGGAAGCAGCAGAGGTGTTCGGCAAAGGTAAGGTAAGCACCCATCTTATCGCAGGGTTGGGTGAAACAGAAAAAGAAATGGTCAAAACCATCCAATGGTGCGTGGACAACAGCATATACCCAGCACTCTTTTCCTTTACGCCTATACCTGGAACAGCTTTAGAACATAACCGTCAGCCGACAATAAACCGTTACAGAACAATTCAGCTTGCCCATTACCTGATAGTACAAGGAAAGACAAGATTTGAAAAAATAGGTTTTGACGAAAAAAACTGCATAGTTGACTTCGGGTTCTCACAAGAGCAGTTGCAAAGCGCTATTCGAAGCGGAACACCATTCTTGACCTCAGGATGCCCCAACTGCAACCGTCCATACTACAACGAAAAACCAAGCGGTCCTCTCTATAATTTTCCAATGCAACCAACGCCACAAGAGATTAAAGAAATAGAACAACAACTCAAGAACAATAGCTAAACAGTCATCTTTTTGTCCAAAGACTCTGTGATTTCCATTACATTTTCTTCTTCTTTTTTCTATAGAGCATGAAAGTGTGTCCCCTAACCTCCACAAGCACCGATTCGGTTTGCTGAGCAATTTTGGCTGCAATCGTCTTAGCATTGTTTTCTCCTAACGCAGTTTTCAGAATTCTCACTTTCAACATCTCTGTTCTCTCCAACTGCCCATCTATCTCAGCCAGAACTTCACGCGAAACTCCGTTCTTCCCTATCCAAACCGTCGGCTCTTTATCGCTTAACTCGCGCTTTATTCTGCGCTTCATTTTCGGCGTTATCACGTTTTTGTTTCTCTCCGATTTTTTATTGGAAACCGCATATGTTTGCCACAATAGCCACAAGTGACGACTACGTGGGATTCTCGGCTTTGCTGAATACGCACACGACAGTTAACGCCAGGCAAAATAAACTTTTTACAACCTCTGCATATTTGCTGCCGACATTCTCTTGGAATACGCACTCTAGATGCCATAGAAACTCTTCGAGCAATGACGATGTAGTGTTGCGCTAATTTTTCATCTTCATGAATTACGTCTTTAGCAAGCTGAAAAAGTCTGTGAATTCGTTCCACCGCGATTTTCTTTTTTGTTGCGGTCAATTTTATGCGTTTTCCTCTAAAAGCAAATTACACTCCTTAACAGTTACGACGACGCTTTCATTGAAATAGCTTTTTATATTAGAACTTATGTTTTGACAGTGCGATCAACATTGGGCATAAGATCATTCATTCAATCAGTAAGTCGATTGCTGAAATTAGCCACAAAACCCGGTCGATCGGAGATTTGGCAATCGACAAAAATCTGTTTCCTAGGCATTGCAGCAGTAGGTGTAGTTGGCTTTGTGATCAAACTGATTTCAATGTTTCTGTCAGGTCTCTAACAGTGGAGAATTGAAAATGCCAAAAGAAAAACCTCCTTTAACTTCTGTTTTCGCTGTCCGCACCACCGCTGGACAGGAAAGAAACGTAGCAAATTTGATTACTGTGAGAATTGAAAGCGCTAAATTACCGATTAAAGCAGTTCTAGTGCCAGAAATGTTGAAAGGCTACATCTTTGTAGAAGCTGAAGGTCCACATTTTGTGGAAGAAGCAATCGCCGGAATTAAACATGTCAGATCCCAAGTTCCGGGAATTGTAAGTTTTCCTGAAGTAGAAAAATACATTGTGGTCAAGCCTGTTATCGAAGAGTTGGATGTTGACGATGTTGTGGAAATCATAAGTGGCCCTTTTAAGAACATGAGAGCAAAAATTACTCGAATTGACAAAACAAAGAATGAAGTAATCCTTGAGCTTTTAGAAGCCACTTTCACTCTTCCTATAACGGTTCACGCGGATTATGTTAAAGTTGTGGAAAAAGCAGAGAAGGCGGAATAGAAAATGGTGGAAAAGAAAACTATTGATGCGCTAGTAAGTGGTGGACAAGCAACTGCTGGACCACCGTTGGGTCCTGCTTTGGGTCCGCTGGGTGTAAACGTTGTTGCTATAGTGAACAAAATCAACGAGCTGACGAAGGATTACGCTGGAATGAAGGTGCCTGTTAAGATTGTTGTTGATCCTGAAACTAAAGAGTTTGACGTCACCGTGGGCACCCCTACCACTTCTGCGTTAATTGTGAGTGCATTGAAGATTCAGAAGGGTTCAGGTAGTCCGAAGGAGGAGAAAGTGGGCGATCTCACTATGCCGCAAGTGGTGAGTCTAGCTAAGAAAAAGCGGCTAGAACTGTTGGCTAATTCGCTTAAGCTGGCAGCCAAAGAGGTTTTAGGCAGCTGTGTCAGCATGGGCGTAACTGTGGAAGGCAAAGACCCTCGCGAAGCGCAGCAAGAAATCGACGAAGGCAAATACAATTCCCTTTTTGAGAAAGAACAGTAACAATCTTTTTATAACGGGTTTCCATACGAGATTTGGCACGAGGCCTAGGCAATGTCACTGAATACAAAGACACTTCAAGAAGCGGTCAAGCAAGTTAAGGAGCAGTCTAAGAAGAAAAAATTCAACCAAACTATGGAATTAATTATAAACCTTCGCGACATCGACATGAAAAAGCCTGAGGCAAAAATTCAAGAAACAATAGAACTTCCACACGCTCCAAGTAAAAAAGCAAAGGTATGTGTAATTGCCACAAGAGAGCTTGCCCTTAAGGCGAAGAAAGAAGGCGCAGAACTTGTTATAGGCAAAGCAGAACTCGAATCTTTAGCCACCGACAAAAAACGACAGAAACAGCTGGCAAATAACTATGACATTTTCATAGCTGAAGCTCCACTAATGCCTCTGGTGGGAAAAACCTTAGGCTCGATTCTTGGACCTAGAGGTAAGATGCCGAAACCCGTTCCTCCAACAGCAAACATTAAGGCACAAATCGCAAGATGGAGAAAAACCGTAAACGTACGACTGCGAGGTCAACCCGTTCTTCAATGTGCTGTAGGGACGGAAGACATGAAAGACGAAGAAATCGCCGAAAATGTTATGG
>Ga0224506_10002308_pt1 | contig 13034 bp, 13 predicted proteins | sample SF_Jan12_sed_USG_2_FD_169108 | JGI IMG/M metagenome (GOLD analysis project Ga0224506, IMG submission 169108) | Sediment microbial communities from San Francisco Bay, California, United States - SF_Jan12_sed_USGS_8_1 | ecosystem: Environmental > Aquatic > Marine > Sediment | place: USA... | reverse complement strand
CAGTAAGGATACAGAGCCCAGCCATGTATTGATGGCGATGGGAGTAGAGACTGAGCTGGCCCGCGGAGCGGTGCGCATCAGTCTCGGTAAAGAGAACACACAACTACAGGTAGAGGCATTGGTCAGGGCTGTGAAGCAGCAGGTCGAGAGCATGCGACATCAGGCCTGTAGCTGGTAACGAGAATTACTAATTAGATGTATCGAACTTAATTGATTATCGATACCTGGATTTTAGCGCGGAGATGAGTATGAAAACACCGATTTACATGGACTATTCTGCCACCACCCCGGCGGACCCCCGGGTTGCAGAGAAGATGTGTAAATACCTGTCGTACGACGATGGTCTGTATGGCAACCCCGCGTCACGTTCCCATGCCTACGGCTGGGATGCCGAGGCAGCGGTCGATGAGGCTCGTCAGCATGTGGCGGCTCTGGTAAATGCCAATCCCAAAGAGATCGTCTGGACCTCGGGTGCTACCGAGTCAGACAACCTGGCTATCAAGGGGATAGCCCATTTCTATCAAAAGAAAGGCAAGCACATCATCACCAGCATGACCGAGCACAAGGCGGTACTGGATACCTGCCGTCAGCTGGAGCGCGAAGGTTTTGAAGTGACCTATCTGCAACCGGAAGACACCGGCCTGATCGACCTGAAAAAGCTCGAAGCGGCGATGCGCGATGACACCATCCTTGTCTCCATCATGCACGTAAACAATGAAATCGGTGTGATCCAGGACATCAAGACCATCGGTGAGATGTGTCGTGAGCGCAAGATTATGTTCCATGTGGATGCGGCACAGAGTGCCGGCAAGGTCGATATCGACCTGGAAGATCTGAAGGTCGATATGATGTCCTTCTCTGCCCATAAGATCTATGGCCCCAAGGGCATCGGTGCCCTCTATGTGCGCCGCAAGCCGCGTGCCCGTCTGGAGGCACAGATGCACGGTGGTGGTCATGAACGTGGTATGCGTTCCGGTACCCTGCCTACCCATCAGATCGTTGGTATGGGTGAGGCCTTCCGTATTGCCAAGGCTGAGATGGCCGAAGAGAATGCCCGTATTCTGGCGCTGCGCAACCGTCTCTGGAATGGCTTTGCCGATATGGAAGAGGTCTATCTGAACGGCGATATGGATCAACGCATCCCGCATAACCTGAATGTCAGTTTTAACTTCGTTGAAGGTGAGTCGCTGATCATGGCGATACGTGACCTGGCGGTCTCTTCCGGCTCTGCCTGTACCTCGGCCAGCCTGGAACCGTCCTATGTATTACGCGCCCTGGGCCGTAACGATGAACTGGCACACAGCTCGATACGTTTTTCCATCGGTCGCTTCAGCACCGAGGAAGAGATAGATTTTGCCATCGCATTGCTGCACGACAAGATCGGCAAGCTACGTGAACTCTCTCCATTGTGGGAGATGTACAAGGATGGCATAGACATTAACAGCATTCAGTGGGCTGCCCACTAAATTCAGTACAGTACATTTGAAGAGGACATACGGTCATGGCATACAGTGACAAGGTAATCGACCATTATGAAAACCCCCGCAACGTTGGCGCCCTGGACAAGGACGCTACGAATGTAGGTACCGGCATGGTAGGCGCACCCGCCTGTGGCGACGTTATGCGTCTGCAGATCCAGGTCAACGATCAGGGCATCATCGAAGATGCCAAGTTCAAGACCTACGGCTGTGGTTCTGCCATCGCCTCCAGCTCCTTGTTGACCGAGTGGGTGCGTGGCAAGACGCTGGATGAAGCGGCACAGATCAAGAACACCGAGATTGCCGAAGAGCTGGCCCTGCCACCGGTGAAGATCCACTGTTCAGTGCTGGCGGAAGATGCCATCAAGGCTGCGGTAACAGACTTCAAGACCAAGAACGGTATGGCCGAAGGCGAATAAAGCGGCGATAATATCCGTATTGTTTGTCTGTATTTCGGAGAAATAGCGATGGCAATTACACTGACAGAACCGGCAGCACAGCACATTCGTGCCTATCTGGAAAACCGTGGCAAGGGCATCGGTCTGCGCCTGGGGGTGAAGACCTCCGGTTGTTCCGGTATGGCCTATGTGCTGGAGTTTGCCGATGAGCTTAATGAAGAGGATCAGGTATTTGAGGACCACGGCATCAAGGTGATCGTCGATCCGAAGAGCATGATCTATCTGGATGGTACCGAGCTGGATTTCGGTAAGGAAGGCCTGAATGAGGGCTTTCAGTTCAATAATCCCAACGTCAAGGATGCCTGCGGCTGTGGCGAAAGCTTCACCGTCTAGGAATCATCATGCAGGTCGATTTCAGTCAAAATCATTTTCAGATCTTTGCGCTGCACGTCAGTTTTGAGATCGACCTGGATGCGCTCTCCCAGCGTTACCGTGAACTACAACGTGCAGTACATCCGGACAAGTTTGCCAGTGGCACCGATCAGGAACGCCGCATCGCCGTACAGCGTACGGCCCAGGTGAATGAGGCCTACGACACCCTCAAGCAACCCCTCAATCGCGCCCGTTATCTGCTGCAATTAAACGGTATCAATATCAATGATGAGACCGATACCACCGTGGATATGGATTTTTTGATGCAACAGATGGAGATGCGTGAGCAACTGGCCGAGATCAGGGAGCAGGACGATCCGGAAGGGGCGCTGTTTGATTTGAGTCAGACCATACAAAAGCGCAGCAATGCGATCGTTGATGCCTTGCGTGCACAGTTTACCGATATCAATGCAGAGAGTCTGGAGCAGGCGCGTGAAAATGTGCGCAAACTGCAGTTCATGGTCAAGTTGCAGCAAGAGGCCGATCAGCTGGACGAAGAGTTGGCTGAACTGATTTAACGGCATTTTTAGCTGCAATTCGGGTACAATCGCAGCCCCGGATCATCCTCATAAAACAGATAAACACAAGGTTTTAGTATAAATGGCATTACTGCAGATCAGTGAACCCGGCCAATCCACGGCACCTCATCAGCATCGACTGGCCGTGGGCATAGACCTGGGTACCACCAATTCCCTGGTCGCGACGGTGCGCAGTGGCAAGGCCGAGACCCTGGCCGATGCCGAGGGGCAGCATACCTTGCCTTCCGTTGTTCATTATCTCTCCGACGGTAGTTGTGAGGTGGGTTATGCTGCGCTTGATGCCGCCACTACCGACCCGCAAAACACCATCGTCTCGGTCAAGCGTATGATGGGACGTGGCTTGGATGACATACATGCCAGTGGCCATAACCTGCCCTACGAATTTATCCAGACCGACTCTGCGGTACCACGGCTGAAAACCGCGGCTGGCGAGTTCAGTGCGATGGAGATCTCCGCCGACATCCTCAAGGTACTGAAACAGCGCGCCGAGCAGAGCCTCGGTGGTGAGCTGAAGGGTGTCGTGATCACGGTGCCGGCCTATTTTGATGATGCCCAGCGTCAGGCGACCAAGGATGCTGCCACGCTCGCCGGTCTGAATGTCATGCGCCTGCTTAACGAACCCACTGCCGCCGCGGTTGCCTATGGCCTTGACCATGGTGCGGAAGGCGTCCACGTGATCTACGATCTGGGTGGTGGCACCTTTGATGTCTCCATCCTGCGTCTGAACAAGGGGGTCTTTGAGGTGTTGGCCACGGCCGGAGATTCCGCCCTCGGTGGTGATGATTTGGACAAGGTCGTGGCCGAATGGATCATGCAGCAGGCTGGCATTGCGGATGATGCCGGACACCACCAGATGCGCCGCCTGATGCGCGATGCACGGGCCGCTAAGGAGGCCTTGACCGATAGTGACAGTAGCGGGATTAAACTGGAGCTGGACGATGGCAGCCATTGGCAGGGAAGCCTGACGCGTGAACAATTTAATCAACTGGTCGAACCGCTGATCAAAAAGACCCTGGCACCGTGTCGCCGTACCATTCGGGATGCGGGCTTGACGCTGGACGAGATCAGCGAGGTGGTCATGGTTGGTGGTTCTACCCGCGTACCGCGGGTACGTGAAATGGTCGGTGAATTCTTCAAGACCGAGCCACTGGTAGATATCGATCCGGACAAGGTAGTGGCCATCGGTGCTGCTATACAGGCCGATGTGCTGGTGGGCAACAAGCCCGATGACGACCTGTTGTTGCTGGATGTTCTGCCTCTGTCGCTGGGGCTGGAGACCATGGGCGGCTTGATGGAGAAGGTGATCAATCGCAACACCCCGATCCCGGTATCCCGGGCCCAGGATTTCACCACCTTTAAGGATGGTCAGACCGCGATGGCGATCCATGTGATCCAGGGCGAACGTGAGTTGATCGATGACAACCGTTCGCTGGCGCGTTTTGAGCTGCGTGGTATCCCGGCCATGGTGGCCGGTGCGGCGCGCATCCGTGTGACCTTTCAGGTCGATGCCGACGGCCTCTTATCGGTGTCGGCAAGGGAGGAGACCTCGGGTGTGGAGAGCAGCATCCAGGTGAAACCGTCCTACGGTCTGACCGATGACGAGATCACGACGATGCTGCAGGCCTCGATGAGCCATGCGCAGGAGGATGTGGATGCCCGCACACTACGTGAACATCAGGTAGAGGCCGACCGTGTACTCGAGGCGATCAACTCTGCCATCGCCGAGGATGGCGAGGCGCTGTTGAGTGCCGAGGAGCGGGTCCTGATAGAGACGACCATCAGCGAGCTGCAACAGAGCCGTGATGGTACAGACAGTCGTACGATCAAGCATGCCATCGATGCGCTGGACAAGGCCACGGCCAATTATGCGCAACGTCGTATGGATGTGAGTATCAACAAGGCGATGGCCGGCCACAAGGTCGAAGAATTCGAGGTGTAAGTACTTAAAGCGGCTCTGACTGCGTTGAAAAATCACTCAAAATGCGTGTGCCCTATGGGTGCTCACTTACTTATTGTAAGCTCCGCTTTCTTTGTACCCATTGGGTATGAGTAATTTTTCGCCTTACCAGCCCCCGCTTTATGAACTCACTAAGCAGTTATTTAAGCGAGAAAAGATATGACCCAGATTATTTTTCTTCCCCATGAAGAGATCTGCCCCGAAGGGGCCGTTATCGAGGTAGAACCCGGTACGACGACGATATGTGATGCCGCCGGTGCTAACCACATTGACATCGAACATGCCTGTGAAAAATCCTGTGCCTGTACCACCTGTCACGTCATCATCCGCGAAGGCTTTGATTCACTGCAAGAGGCCACGGAGGACGAAGAGGACCTGCTGGACAAGGCCTGGGGTTTGGAGCCGGAGTCGCGTCTCAGCTGTCAGGCGATAGTCGGTGATACGGATCTGGTGGTGGAGATACCTAAATACACCATCAATATGGTCAAAGAAGCGCCACACTAAATTCGATAAGGGAGAACCATCATGGGCTTGAAATGGTCTGACAGTCTGGATATTGCCATTGAGCTGGAAGAGAAGTTTCCTCAGGCGGATGTGCAATGGTTACGATTTACTGATTTGCACCAGTGGGTCTGTGAACTGGAAGACTTTGATGACGCTCCTGATGGTTCGAATGAAAAGATCCTCGAGGCCATACAGATGGCCTGGCTGGAGGAGCGTAGTTAGACAATAGAATTCCCTCCCAGGTCTATCGGATCAAGCATGATAGAATATTTAATTCATACACATTACCAGGCCCTTTTTCTAGCAAATGTGCCGGGAATGGCCGACTCATTGGTATGAATTTCATCATAGAAATATATTTGCACGGGTCGCTGCAGCGTTAAATGATGATATGGGTTGCCAGATCGCAAGACTTTAGTCGAAGCCATGGTTGCACACCTGCTGTGCTAGGTGCTGTAGTTCTGGCATAAAAAGATCTATCTGCAAATGTAGAGCCCATTGGCCAATAGCGACAGTAGGTCTATCAATCAGCTCTAGCTGAATTCTCAAACCCTGCCAAAACGCTCCACTCGCATAAGACTATACGGGTATATCCAGCGATTATGGAGTTAACGCTTCCTCGATTAGTCCTCAGGCCGTTTGATTGTCGAACAGTTCGTCTCCAAGGGACCTGGCTATAGCGCGGTATAGAAGTAAAATTTCATATTATTCAGTATATTAGTGAAATCTCTAATATGTATCATCAATGCGTAACGGATTGCGTCAGCGGGGAACACACGGTAAGATCACCAGCTTGGATTTTGTCTGCAAAATCAATCAGATTTCGTGCCGGTCGTACTCTTTACGGGCGGTCAGTATTGTGAATTTTTACTATATTACTGGAGTTGTGGCCATGGCCGTTGAACGTACTATCTCTATCATCAAGCCCGATGCCGTTGCAAAGAATGTCATCGGCAAGATCTACAGCCGTTTCGAGACCAATGGTCTGCAGATCGTTGCAGCAAAAATGAAGCAATTAAGCCAGGCTGATGCCGAAGGTTTTTATGCCGTACACAAAGAGCGTCCTTTCTTTGCTGATCTGGTTGCCTTCATGACCTCCGGTCCTGTCATGATTCAGGTTCTGGAAGGTGAAGACGCTGTTGCCAAGAACCGCGAGATCATGGGTGCAACCAATCCTGCCGAGGCCGCCGAAGGTACCATCCGTGCCGATTTCGCCGAGACCATCGATGAGAACGCGGTACACGGTTCCGATAGCCTGGAAAATGCCAAGATCGAAATCGACTACTTCTTCTCTGCCGACGAAGTATGCCCACGCAAGCGATAATCAAGTCTGCCTGTCCGGCGTGACGGTCAGGCAAAAGACCCGAAGGGGTCACAAATCCTGTAACAAGGTAGGAGTACCAACCGGATGACGACCGTATCCAAGGTCAATCTGCTGGGACTGAATAGACAAGACATGGGGGCCTTCTTCACCACTATTGGTGAGAAGGCCTTTCGTGCTACTCAGGTCCTGAAGTGGCTACATCAATATGGCGTAGCAGAATTCGACGCCATGACCAATCTGAGCAAACCCCTGCGTGAGCGCCTGCAAGAGGTCGCGGAGATCCGTGTGCCCGAGGTGATCATGGATCAAAAGTCCGAGGATGGCACCCGCAAGTGGTTGTTCCGTCTCGACGATGGCAATGCCATCGAGACCGTCTATATCCCTGAGAAGGAACGCGGCACCCTGTGTGTTTCCAGTCAGGTGGGATGTGCCCTCGACTGCAGTTTCTGCTCCACCGCCCAACAGGGCTTTAACCGTAACCTGACCAGTGCCGAGATCGTCGGTCAGTTGTGGCTGGCAAACCAGCTGCTGGGTCGAGAGCCCAATGGTGATCGTGTGGTGACCAATGTCGTTTTTATGGGCATGGGTGAGCCGCTGCTGAATTTCGATGCGGTGACCTCCGCGATGGACATCATGATGGAGGACTTTGCCTACGCACTGTCCAAGCGTCGGGTGACCCTGAGTACCTCGGGTGTCGTACCTGCGCTGAATCGCCTGAAGGAACGCTGTGATGTGGCGCTGGCGGTATCCCTGCATGCGGTACGCGATGAGTTACGTAATGAGCTGGTTCCAATCAACCGTAAGTATCCGCTACAGGAGTTGATGGAATCCTGTCGCAACTATCTGGACCGTGATGGTCGCCGTCGTATCACCTGGGAGTATGTGATGCTGGCTGGCGTAAACGATAGTGATGCCGATGCCCGCCAATTGGCCAAAATGTTGAAGGGGATACCCTCCAAGGTGAACCTGATCCCGTTTAACCCTTTTCCCCAGACCCATTACAAGTCTTCCGATCGGGAGACCATCCTGCGTTTTCAGAACATTTTGATCAATGCGGGTATTACCACCATAACCCGCAAGACCCGTGGCGAGGATATCGATGCGGCATGTGGGCAGCTTGCCGGCAAGGTAGAGGATCGCAGCAAGCGCCGCTTTCGTAACATAGAGGTACACCAGGAGCAGATATGATGCGACTCTGGATATCTCTGGCAGCACTGCTTTTACTACTCTCACTTACGGCCTGTAGTTCGAGCAAGAAGAAACAGGAGCCGCCGCCTATCAAGGAGACCCCGGCCAAGATCAACGCCGAGCTGGGGCGTGGCTATATGCAGCAGGGTGACTACAAGTTGGCGATGGAGAAGTTGCAGACCGCGCTCAGATTTAATCCCAAACACGATAAGGCCCACCATTATCTGGCGCAGCTGAATCGTCTGCTGGGTGATGCTGAAGCTGCGATTATGCATTACGAACTGGCCATAGAGCTGGCTCCGGATAACTCACAGTTACGCAATAACTATGGCGCTTACCTGTGCGAACAAAAAAAGTTTAAACAAGCTGAAGTCCATTTTAATCTGGCGATCAATGACCCACTATATGGTGGCAAGCTGCAGGCATACGAGAATATGGGCCTGTGTGCCTATGAGGCAGCTGAGAATGACAAGGCCGAAAAATATCTGCGCAAGGCACTACAGATACAGCCACGCTTACCTTATTCACTGATACAGATGTCTATCATTTACTTTGATCGTAGTGAATTTCTTAATGCACGGGCCTTTTTGCAACGTTACGAAGAGGTTGGTCCTGTCACCGCTGCAAGCCTGTGGCTGGGTGTGCAGATTGAATACCAGTTAGGCGATCGTGAAAACATGCAGCGCTACGCTACCGAGCTATCGCGCAACTTTCCCGATACGGAGCAATGGCGTGCCTATACCAGGCGACGCTGGGAATAAATTGATTAGAGGATAGAAGTTTGTCGAAGAATATCCAGGCCATCCGTGGCATGCATGATATCAAGCCGGAGCAAACCCCTTTCTGGCAGTTTCTGGAAGGCGCTGTACGTGATGTATTACAGGCCTACAGTTACGATGAAATTCGCATGCCTCTGGTGGAAAAGACCGAACTGTTCAAGCGCTCCATCGGTGAGGTGACCGACATCGTCGAAAAGGAGATGTACACCTTTGAGGATCGTAATGGTGACAGTCTTACCTTGCGTCCTGAGGGTACAGCCAGTTGTGTTCGTGCCTGTATGGAAAATGGTCTGCTGTATAATCAGACCCAACGTCTCTGGTATATGGGGGCGATGTTCCGCCATGAGCGGCCACAGAAGGGGCGCTACCGTCAGTTCCACCAGATCGGTGTCGAAGCCTTTGGTATGTCGGGACCGGATATCGATGCCGAATTGATCCTGATGAGTGCCCGTATGCTCAAACAGCTGGGCCTATTTGATAATGTTGTGCTGCATATCAATTCGCTGGGCACTTCTGAGGCCCGCGCGGTCTATCGTACGAAGCTGGTAGAATATCTCTCTGCCCACACCGACAAACTGGATGAAGACAGCCAGCGTCGTATGCAGACCAATCCCCTGCGTATCCTGGATTCGAAGAATCCGGACATGCAACAGCTGATCGAGGATGCGCCCAAGTTGATGGCGCATCTGGATGCTGAATCCGCTGCGCATTTTGAGCGTTTGAAAGAATATCTGGATCAGGCAGGTATTAAATATATCGTAAACCCACGTCTGGTACGTGGTCTGGATTATTACAGCCGTACCGTATTTGAATGGATTACCGATCAGCTGGGTGCCCAGGGTACGGTTTTGGCCGGCGGACGTTTCGATGGTTTGGTGGAGCAGCTGGGCGGCAAGCCTACCCCTGCGATCGGTTTTGCCATGGGTATCGAACGCCTGGTAGCCCTGTTGGAGGATAACCATCTGGCACAACAGGTGGAACATGCGCCTCATGTCTACCTGATGCCGATGGGTGATGGAGCACAGCTCAAGGCGATGGAACTGGCTGAACAATTACGAGACAAAGTAACCGGTATCCGGATTGCCCTGCATTGTGGTGAAGGAAGTTTTAAGAGCCAGATGAAAAAGGCTGACAAAAGCGGGGCGACTTTTGCGCTGATCCTCGGGGAAGACGAGATCAATAGCGGCACCATTGCGATTAAGAATATGCAATTGGGTGAGCAGGAACATACAGAGCAGACAGAGTTGGCAGATTATCTGGCCACAGAACTGGCTCTGAATAAATAAAATAGACGGGGAATTTTATATGGAACACGAAGAAGAACAGTTAGAAAAAATTCGCGAGTGGTGGCAGAAGAATGGCAAGGCGCTCATCCTTGGTGTAATCGCTGCGATCATTACGGCAGTAGTGGTGCAGATGTGGATGAAGGATCAGCGTGAGCATACAGAGACCGCTTCGGCAGAATACGCACAGTTGCTGCAATATATCGATAGTGATCAGGTCAAGGCGGCTGGCTTGGCAGATCGCATCATTAGTGATTATGACGGTACCATATATGCCACTATGGCTGCGCTATTACAGGCCAGGCTGGCTGCAGAAAAGAATGACTGGGATAAGGCTGCCGCGTCACTGAATTGGGCGATGGAGAATAGTGATGATGAAGGGTTGGCCCATATAGCCCGTCTGCGTCTGGCTCGAGTACTGATGCAGCAGGATAAAACAGATGCAGCATTGGCATTGCTGGTAGATATTGAGCAGGGCGCCTTTAGTGCGGATTACCAAGAGTTGCTGGGTGACATCTACCTGCTTCAGGGGAATAAGGACAAGGCGCGTGCCGCCTATGCCAAGGCAGTGGTATTGTCGACTGCTGGCAGCAATAACCGTCTGTTACAGATAAAGCTGGATGACCTGGCTGCAGAGAGTAAGGAAACGAAGTAGTGCGTCGATTAAGTCTATATATCCTGATCACAGGATTGCTCGCAGCCTGCGATTCTACTCCGGTACGCCATGTGAATCCGGTGCCCGAGATAAAGCCGGAATTTGTATTGAAAGAATTGTGGCAGGTTGATGTAGGCGTTGGTGTGGAACAGCGCCATTTGAAGTTGGCTCCCGCCAGAGATAACAAGATCCTCTATGTGGTAGATATCAGTGGCAAACTATTGGCTCTGGACATCGATAGTGGTAAACGACTATGGCAGAAACACCTGCCGATCCAGGTATCTGCAGGGATCGGCATAGGTGGTGGTCAGCTTTATGTGGCCTCATCCGATGGTGATGTACTGGCCCTGAGTGCGAAAGATGGCAAGCTGATCTGGCGTGCACTGGTCTCCAGCGAAGTATTGGCTCCACCGGTACATACCACTGATTCATTGCTGGTTCATACCACCGACGGAAAGTTGTTTGCCCTTGATAGTAGCAGTGGTCGTGTACGCTGGAACTATGATCGCAGTGTGCCGGTGCTGAGCCTGCGTGGTACCAGTACGCCTGTAGTAGATCAGGGAACCGTATTTGAAACCTTCGGCAGTGGCAAACTGGCTATCATGCAGTTAAGTGATGGCAAGATATTGTTTGAACGTCCGCTGGGCTTTGCCTCAGGTCGTTCGGATCTGGAGCGTATGAATGATGCAGATGCCGGGCCTTTGCTGGATCAGGATAAATTCTATACGGCAACCTATCAGGGCAGCATACTTGCGCTAAATCTTCGTAACGGTGCGGAATTGTGGAGTCGGAAGATATCAGTCTATCAGCCGATGCAGTTCGATGAACATATGCTCTATGTCGTTGATAGTGACGATACCGTTTGGGCCTTGAACAAACGCAGCGGAGTTCCTGTATGGAAACAGGATGGCTTGTCTGCACGACAGTTGTCTGCGCCGGTGTTAGTCGGAGACTATCTGATATCGGGTGATTATCAGGGCAACCTGCATGTGCTGAGTAAACAGGATGGACGCTTTGTAGCCCGTTATGATGCGCACATTACCGAGCATCGCTATAACAAATCCAGGGGTGGTTTGCAGGTCAAGCATCCGTTGGAAAAACTTGCCATTCTCTCTATACCGCTGGTAGTCGATGACAAGATCTATATATACAGTCGTAACGGTCGCCTGACGGCCTTGCAAATTCCACAAGTAAGGCAGTAAAAACAATCATGAAACCGGTCATAGCTCTGGTGGGTCGTCCCAATGTTGGAAAGTCGACTCTGTTTAACCGTCTCACTGGTACCCGTGACGCATTGGTCGCGGATCAGCCAGGGCTGACTCGTGATCGGAAATATGGAGACGTAACCTATAACAAGCGCAGCTTTATCCTTATCGACACCGGAGGTCTGAGCGGTGAGGATGAGGGTATAGATGTCAACATGGCCAAACAGTCATGGCAGGCGGTGGAAGAGGCCGATCAGGTGATGTTTCTGGTCGATGCCCGCTCCGGCATGAATGCGGCCGATGAATTCATTGCCAGACAATTGCGTCAGTTTGGCAAGCAGGTAACGGTCGTGGTGAACAAGGCCGAAAGTCTGGACCCTGTCGTCGTCTCTGCAGAGTTCCATGCCCTGGGACTGGGCGAACCGATGGCCATCTCCTCGGCCCATGGCCAGGGCATTGCCAAACTGATCGAAACCCTGTTACCAGAAGAAAATCTGCTTGAGGATGAAGAGGAGGAAGACAAGGGTATAAAGGTTGCTATTATCGGCCGCCCGAATGTCGGCAAGTCCACTCTTATCAATCGGATTATGGGCGAAGAAAGGGTGGTGGTATTTGATATGCCAGGCACTACACGAGACAGTATATTCATCCCCTTCGAAAGAGATGGCCAGCTTTACACCTTTATCGATACCGCTGGCGTGCGCCGCCGTGCCCGCGTGAACGAAGCGATCGAAAAATTTTCCATCATTAAAACACTGCAGGCCATTGATGCCTCCAATGTTGTGGTGATGGTGCTGGATGGCAGTGAGGTCATCAGCGAACAGGATGCTCACCTGATGGGTTATGCCACCGAGCATGGTCGCGCCATTGTTCTGGCGATTAATAAATGGGATAACCTGGAATCGTATCAACGCGACAAGATAAAAATGGAAGTGGAACGCAAACTTCCTTTCATGAATTTTGCCAAGCTGCACTATATCTCTGCACTGCATGGTACCGGAGTGGGTGAGCTGTTCGGTTCGATTAACAATGCCTATAAATCCGCGATGCGTGATTTCTCTACCAATGAACTGACCGGTTTACTGGAAGGCCTGGTTAGCAAGCATCAGCCACCTATGGTACATGGTCGTCGTATCAAGTTGCGTTATGCCCATCAGGGTGGCAAGAACCCTCCGATCATTGTTATCCATGGTAACCAGACCAAGTCGGTACCTGCTGCATACCGCCGTTATCTGGCCAATGCCTTTATCGACTACTACAAGTTGCAGGGCACCCCATTACGGGTAGAGTTT
>Ga0224506_10002307_pt1 | contig 13041 bp, 12 predicted proteins | sample SF_Jan12_sed_USG_2_FD_169108 | JGI IMG/M metagenome (GOLD analysis project Ga0224506, IMG submission 169108) | Sediment microbial communities from San Francisco Bay, California, United States - SF_Jan12_sed_USGS_8_1 | ecosystem: Environmental > Aquatic > Marine > Sediment | place: USA... | reverse complement strand
GCCGTATAAACAGGTCGTGTTTTTTTCGCACTAACATGATTTTAGGTGAATAGTGCTACACATGTAAGAAATTTATAAAAAATGATGAGAAGTTCAAAACCAATTATGCTTGTCGATGATGATGACATTGATTTTATCACACTTAAACGAGCCTTAAAAGAACTAAACATAAAAAATTATGTTGTAAGAAGTGTGAATGGAAAAGAAGCCTTGGATTACCTCAGCAATCCCGATAATGAAATGCCCTGCCTGATATTACTTGACATTAACATGCCTGTAATGAATGGTTTGGAATTTTTGCGTAACAGGATTAAAAATGAGATGATTCGAAGTATTCCTACCATCGTACTCACTACGTCCAAAAACGATTTTGATAAATCTGAAGCCTTCAGGCTCAGTGTTGCAGGTTACGTAGTGAAGCCCGTTGATTATCATAAATTTAAAGATACCCTAAAAGTCATTGACTCCTACTGGACAATGTGCGAGTTTGTAGCTGATTAACGTATTTTATAAAGGGCAAGAAAGGTGGCTATGGTCGAAGTAAATGTTATTGGTAAAACAAGGTATTCGGTACTCCTTATTGAAGATAATAAGGTAGACCAACTCGCATTCAAGCGTATGGTCAAAACAGAAGGCAATCTCTACGATTACCAAATTGCCGGATCTGTAGCTGAAGGGCATAAAATATTGCAAGACCATGATTTTGACGTGGTCATCACCGATTATTACCTGGGTGACGGAACAGCCTTTGATATTATCAGTGATATTAAAGATACCCCCATCATTTTCATGACGGGATCGGGTGATGAAAAGCTCGCTGTAGACGCCATGAAAAGTGATGTCTTTGATTATCTGGTCAAAGACAACAATTACCATTATCTTTCGGTACTTCCCTCTGTTATATCCAAGGCCATAAATTTTCATGTCACACAAAAAAAGCTAGATCAGGCCAACCGGAGGTACAAACTGCTTGTTGAGAATGCCAACGACATCATTTACGAAACAGATGGTCAGGGATTCATCACTTTTGTCAACGAAGTAGGCCGAAAGATTACAAAATATGAAATAAATGAAATACAGGGTAAGCACTACTCTGAATTTGTTCGGCCAGATTACAAGGAAAAAGTAAATCAATTTTACCAAAATCAACTTGACAACCATATTTCCGGCACTTATATGGAGTACCCTATCATTTCAAAATCAGGTGACGAAATTTGGATAGGACAGAATGTGGCCATTTTATTCGACAGCGAAAAAAAGACAAAAGGACTGCAGGGTGTTGTTCGGGATATTACTGAGAAAAGAAAAAATGAGCAAAAAATCCGGGAACAAAATGTTTTGCTTGAAAAGCAAAACAAAGAAATAAAAAATGCAATAGACAACTTGCTCAAGGCAAGAATAGGGAGAAAAGCAACAACCATCGTACTTGGCATTGCCATTATCCTTTTCCTTATCTCTGAAGCAATATTTGAACCTATCGTGGAAAAATCTTTTGACAGCGCATATGTTGGCCTCTTTTTTAAAGGTATCATCGCGATTGCTCTAAAACCTATTGATATCTTTGTCGAAAAGTATCTGGTAAACAAGAGGTACAAAACAGGAACCTGACAAAAAACACAAATATGGCAGATATAACCCACGAAACACTGCTCCAAAACTTACCTGTTTCAATTGTTGTCACAGATAACACCAATACTATTGTTTATGTAAATGAGTATTTTAAAGTGCAATTTGAACCGCATAGCCCCGGTGAAAATATTGCAGATCTCATCCCTGATTTTCCCGACGACTATTTGGTAGAATTCATGCGTGATGAAAACCGGATTAATGGATTTTATTCGACCAAAATCATTGCAGGAAATAAAGACTCTGCTCCTTTTGATATCGCACTGAAAAAATTCACAGAAACCCAGGAACAATTTATCGCTATGGTTATCACCCCCCTTAAGGAAGCTGATGCTATTAAAGAAGAATATAAAAATTTTGTAAATATTGTTTCTCATGACCTGAAAGCCCCTATTCGCTCTGTGAATATGCTTTCTGACATTATTTTAGATGATTACGGAGATAAGGTAGATGAGGAGGGGAAGGAAATGTTCGCCTTGATTAAGGTCAGTCTTGGAAAACTCAATGAAATGATTGACGGACTTTTGCAATTATCGAGAGTGGTAAACCGCCCCGAGCGCTTTACAGCGATAAACACCTATGAACTGCTGAATGAAATCACAAGGGAACTTGCCACAGGCAGCGATATTAAGATCAACTATGGAGTGGATATTCCCCCGATAAATGGAGCTTTTTCTAAAATCAAAAAACTTTTTCTGGCTCTGGTTCAAAATGCTTATCTTCATAATGATAAGGACAATAAAATAGTAAGTATAACCTTCAAGAAAGAAGGGGATCAGGTTCATTTTTCTGTTTCCGATAATGGGCCAGGAATTCCTTTGCAACATCATGAACGTGTTTTTGAGGTCTTTCAGAAATTAGTAGCTCGTGACGATTCTCCTTTTACAGGAGTGGGCTTAAGTTTAGCAAAAAAAATAGTAGAAGTGCATGGGGGCAAAATTTGGATTGAAACCAATGAAGCCCCTGGAACGACTGTTTCTTTTTCTCTTAATAACAAATTATAAATGGGCTGAAGGTGATGAAATATAATATTCTTTATGTGGAGGACGACGAGGTGCTGATTTACCTTTTCAAACGAAGTTTTAAGGCATATTTTAACATTTTAACGGCAGTCTCCGCTGAAGAAGCACTGAATGTTCTTGAAAACGAGGAAATCCACCTCCTGATCACAGATCAATATTTACCGGGATTTACAGGAACAGAACTGCTTAAAGAAATAAAGGGAAAGTATTTCCCGATGTCGAAAGTGATGATTACCGGATCAGATGAAACAGATGTATTAAGAGAGGCATTTGAAAATGGTGAAATTTGCAACTATGTGCAAAAACCATGGAATGATGACATTTTCCTCTTTACAATGAATAAAGCCCTGGAAACTTATCAACTTAAAAAAGATCTGGCAGAGGCACAAAAATCATTGGAACTCAAAAACTAAATCTGCCCGTTTAATCAACTGTTTAATGTTCGTACTTTTAAGTGATCAATCAATTTCTCGATTTTTTCAAAGACCGTCACTTTGATTTGTTCATAACTCTTTTGCCTCGCTTCAAAAGCGTAGATCATTTCTGTTAAGTCTACAACTTTTAATTGTCGGCTTACAGCCAGCAATTTATGTAAATGCTGTCTCAGTAACTTTTCATCGTTCGTTTGCTCTGCTACCCTGATTCCTTCCAACGTATTTCCAAGATCCTCAACGCAAAGCACCAGATATTCCTGAAGTTTATCCTGATCGTATTCAAAAAGTTCCTCTAAGAGCGTCAGTTCAAACATTAATTATCCAGCAGTTTTAACGTACCTATTTTATTTATTAATTCAACAGCATTGCTAACCCCTAGTTTATGCATCACATTCCCCCGGTGCTTATCAACTGTCCTCACACTGATAAATAGTTTTTCAGCAATCTGATTACTTGTAAGTCCGTTTTTTACTTCAGTAATTATTTCTTTCTCTCGCTCGGTTAGTTTTGGCAACTGGGCTTTTGCCTGCTTGGTTTTAATGTCTTGTGTATATTGATTAACAATAACTTCCTTAACATATTCACTATAGTATTGTTGCCCTTTGAGAATATCTTGTATGGCATCCTTAACTTTACTTCCTTCCGTTTTCAGTAAATATCCGTGTACTCCCAAATTCACACACTTTGAAATATGTTCATCATCATCATGCATAGTAAGAATAAGTATCTTCATATCGGGATAGATCTGAAGTATTTCTGAAGCTAAGTCAGCACCATCGTCATTTGCCAATGATAAATCAAGCACAACGATATCAAAATGCCTTTCTTTTAATCGCTCTAAAGCCTCTTCTCGCTGCCCGGCTTCTTGTATTTCATGATCTGTGTCAGAAACTTCAAGTGACATTTTAATGCCGCTTCTTATTAAACTGTGATCATCTACCAATAATATGCTTGCCATAATTTTATACGAGATACAAAAAGAGATCAAATTTATAAAAAAATCTAAATCATTTTATTGATAAAGATCATACACTCCGTATTTATCGCATTTTTATTTTTGCCCCAATATAAAAAAAGCAGGCCAATACATAAAATTACGATTCAATTAAACACTTGCTTTGCTAATACTTCATTATTCACTTTTCCCTATCTTATACTCTTCAGCCATCTTACAAAATAAATTGAAAACTAAATTTAATGCCAAATTTCCGCACATCGGAACGATCCAAATAGGTAAGCCTGTGAAATGCATCAACTCTCAGTACTTTAAATACATTTTCCACGCCATACCCTACTTCTACGTACGGTCTGTGATCAAACGTATAAAATGGCATAACAGGCTCCCCTGCAGGATTAACTCCCGGAACGACAAGATCTATATTTTCTTTCCTCATACCGCCATAAATAACATCGGTATGTGCAGTTAACCGCCACTTTAGCAACCGGATTAAAGGAACCCGGTTCAGCACGAGTCCCTCAAAATGGTGCCTCCACCTCAATGCGCCATAATGGTCACTCGAAAACTCAAAATAGTCCATAAGGTTATTGGCGAAACTGATGTAAAAAGGAGTCTCATTTCCCACGTGTGCCTTCAATAAAGGGTATGGTAAGGCACTGAAAATATTACTACCAGACAGTGTAAATAAGGAAGATCCGAAAATACCCATCTTTTGATTTTTTTTAATTTCTGCATACAGGGTGTGATAACTAAAGTCACTCCCAAAGATATTTTTCACACCAAGCGTATATCTCAACTTTATTGAAGGATACCTCACCGGCCCCAGGCTCAATCGTTCATTATCATTAATCACAAAAAGTTCATCCCTGGCATACTGGGTCTCAACACTGATTTCGGCAGTCGAGAAATTCGATCCCATAACAACGCCATTTGTATCTGTACCTTTAATGTACCGGAAGTCAAATTCGGGATCATACAACTGGTGTCGCAAATAAAGACGATTGACCCACCCCCTTCCACTTTGTGTTTCGAATCGCAAAAAACTAAGTTGATGAGCAAATGGACTTGAAAGTGTACCGAAACGGCTATAGGCATAAAATAAGCTCTGAGGACCCACTTCCTCGTTGAGTATCCAAATAGGATCAATTTCAAGCTTGTGTCCTAACTTTATTGTTGTCCAGGGTGATCTGCTCAAAATATACTTCACCCCTGCTCCGTACTTCCAACGACTGTCCAGTGTTCCGTACCCCAGACTTCCCTCAAGCACCACTTTGCGACTGAATTTAAGATTTGTGCGCAACCCAAACCCAAACCTGTAGCCTTCAATATTATTTTGAGCAAACATCGTAGAGTAAGGACCCAGGTCAAATACACCTACCGGAATGTACCCATTCGCTGCGAACTTTGAGAGCTCTGTTGATACTTTTATGAAAGGAATAGCCTTCATCGTATCAATCATCTCATAAACACTAATCTCAGTATCTGTTAATGGATCGTGCCGCTCTGCTTCCCAAAAGTCATCATCATACTCCCTGATATCCTCTTCCATGACAATTGGTAACTCATAGAAATCATCCGGTCGCGGTTCATTAATAACGATATCCTTATTAGAAACGTAGAACTTTGCCAGCATCCCAGCCATTTTCCCGGTAATTTCACCAACATCAATTAAAACCCTTGTTTTAACGGGTAACCAGGGGCCTGCCGGAGTAACTGCCAGTTCCTGTTGAATTTTAATTCTTTCAATATAATTCAAATTGGCTGAGCGATTTATAGTCGCATCTATTTGTTTTAGTGCATACTCATCCCGGGTGATCCAAATAGTACCCGAAAAGGCCAGGTCTTGCTTTCTCCTTGGAAAAAAATCTAGGCGATAACAAAAATCATCACCGACCAAAAGGCTGTCTATGAGGTCATACTCATAATATCCCTTCCAACCATCAGCTATGGGAGAAATAAACTCCTTTTCAACAATATTGAGCCAGTTGCGATAAAAATTATATTCCTGAAAAGTAGTGCCAATAAACTGACTGGTCAGTGTACCATCAGTAATTCCGATCCCAGACACCTTCGTCTTTATAATATTTTCGTGCTTAAATTCAGGATTCTTTTTATAATAATAACGTGACAAGGCCTCTGACATAAATACAGGCAGTACCGGTTTGCCATCCTCTCCGGCTATTTGGCGGACACTGTCCATTATTGAAGTAATATTCCTGACTACTTTCCGGCTATTAAATTTGTCAGAAATATTATCCACATCGACTTCAATTTTTGTGTATGAGGCATACTCATAAGCTTCCAAGGCCTGTTTATTATTTTTGTCTTTGTTTTTTACCACATTTCGCATAATGGAAAAAGCCGGGTTTTCTCCAGCCCGGAAAACAACTTCATGGAGCGTAATCACATCCTCTTCAATCTGAAAATCGATTTCCTGTTGTAGTTCTAAAGTAACTGTTTTGGTTTTGGTTTTATAACCGACATACCTTACTACTATTGAATCATAATGCTGGTTGGAAGTTAAGGTGTAATAACCATCAAAATCTGTGGTGATACCCGTTTGTGTCCCTTGAAAAAAAACATTCGCGAACGGTACCGGATCGCCTGTAGCTACATCTGTCACACGACCGCTTACTGTAACCGCCTGAGAAAACACAGACCATAAAGGCATAAAAAAAATAGCACAAAATAAAATCACCTTCACCACCGAAGGACTGTGTAATAAACTTCGACTGGTCATTTTAATCGCTGATTATATTCTCTTGAGCCATTTTATTTGAGACAAACAAGTCCCAAATTGCAACAGGCCTGGCCAACAATTCGCGTAACATCACTTTTACCGTTTTTTGCACTGGTAATTCCCGGGGAACCATGGCCACTACATCCATCTGGTATGTTTTTCCAATAAACAACGCACGATAACTATGAAACAATTGAGTGACAATAGTAATTTTTTCCTGGCCGAAAATATTTTTACTTCTCATTATTGAATTAAGCGTTCTATTCCCTTCATAATCCATTTCTATCGATGTAGCCGGCACCCCCTCATCCTCCAAAGCATTTTTCATCATCTGAGGTTCGTTGTAATATTTTGAGCTATTGGAACCACTCACTAAAATATGCTGCACCTTTCCTGCTTTATACAACTCAGCCGCGATATGTATCCGCTGAAAGAAAAAATAATTTGTATCGCCACTTATGAGCTTATTACTGGTTCCTAATACCAGGGCCACACGATTATACGGTATTTCATCTATTTGATCATAAACCAGGTTTTCTGTAGCAATAATTATCCAGAAATTGCATACCACAATCACAGTCAATATCAACGCCAGCACATATAATCCAAATCTGAATAATCTCTTCATTTAACGATCTCCTTGTTGGTAATTCGAAAGAATAATTTCCTTGTTTTTCACAATCTTTTTATACCATTCAAGTCTTATTTCCTGTTTCTCTTTGGCCGATAAACGCCAGTCTAAGCCTGAATGTTCGAGTTTATGTCTGAATATATTCAAACATAGAGCAGCACTTACAGAAATATTAAAACTTTCGGTAAATCCATACATCGGAATATATACCTGATCGTCAGCCATAGACAGCGCTGAAGAAGACAATCCGGTCAGCTCAGTCCCAAACAACAGGGCTGTTTTTCCCTGAATTTCATAATCATATATTGATGGACAATCCTTTCGGGGTGTAGTCGCCACAATTTGGTATCCTTTATTCTTCAGCTTTGAAATACAATACTCAATACTCCCCTCCCCTTCCTTATATTTCTCCAAATTCAACCATTTAGATGATCCCTGTGTCACTTTTGGGCTTACGGTAAACTCATTCGTGTTTTCCACAATATGAATATCCTGTACACCAAAACAATCACAAGACCTCAAAACGGCACTTGCATTATGCGGCTGAAATATATTTTCAAGAACTACTGTCAGAAGGCGTGTTCTCTTTGCCAATACTTCATCAATAAGTTGCCTTTTATGTGTAGTCACCAAACCACCCAGATACCTGACCAGCCCGTCTATATCGTTATTATTCATTTCATTGCCCATTGAGGAAAAGGCAATATAATGAATTCCCCTACTAAACTAAAAATCCAGCTCTATCGTTTCTCCTACTCCGTAATCACCTGGTTTTTTTCCCTTAAGCTGATCATTCTCCTTCTTTTCCGTATTTTTCTCCTCAGCAGGCTCTTCCGCTGAGGAGGTGTTATCCTTAGCAATCACGTGGTTTTTCTCCTCACTTTCCACATTGTGTTCTTCCTCTGCTTCTTCTTTTTCAACCTGCTGTTCAGTTGGTTTCTCCGGAGGCAACAAAGTCATTTTAACCACCTTGTGAGGGGTCAATCTGTTTCCCTGAGCTCGCCAACCCTTCACATCGACTATTTCATTCAGCTTGAGGGTTTCCGTCACTTTATCTTTGGACTTCCCATTTTGTGTAGTTAAAGCCACAGCAGCCTCAAATTCAGAAGTGACCAGTTCCAGCTTACATCCGGAATCTTCTCCTATAAACTTAAAAGTCTTGTCAAGTGTTGATGTTTCTATTTTAAACCTCTTCACATAATAATTACCGCTTTTCTTATCATAATGAATAGCCGTATATACCCGATTGGGATCAAATTTCTCTATTAACAATACCTTATCAGCAGCATATTTATTGGTTAGTTCGTATGACGTTAATTCATAACTTCCATCAGAAAAAAATGCAATAATATTATCGTGCCCGTCAAAATTACCTACAAATATGCCGCGTTCATCTTTATTGAGTCTTCCAATGGAGTTATCAAACCACAAATTCAAACCGCTTAACGTTGATTTTCCCTCCTGTTTTAATTCTATGCGACGAACCGGATACTTCGTTAGAATATTTCCATTAGCTCCACGTCCCTTTATATCAATGGTGCTAAAATCAAAATCAAATACTTTTATTCTTGCCTTACTGCTGGGGGTAAGCTTTACCGTGATTACCTCGGCCTCACCATTGGGATTGGCTGTTAAATAAAGTATTTTGGAGTTTTTATTTCCTTTGGTCAGATCGTAAGGTTTGTCTCTTGTCACCGCCGTAACACAAAAACGTTTCACCATCGACCTTCCCGATTTTCCGTCCAGATATACCAGGTTATACACCATTCGATCGTCTCCTTTTTTCCAAACACCAGCATGGAGTATATCCTTCCCCATAAACACCTTTTCGGCCACACGGCTTACCACACATTGACCATCCCTTCTGATGACAATAATATCGTCAATATCAGAACATTCAGCCACAAACTCGTCTTTCTTTAGCCCCCACCCGATAAATCCATCTTGTTTGTTTACATATAGTTTCTGATTATTTGCAACTACCATTGTCGTATCAATGGCGTCAAAAGATTTTAGTTCTGTTTTTCGATCCTTGCCTTTACTATATTTCTCGAGGAGTGAATTAAAATAATTTATGGAAAAGTCTATAATATGTGCCAGGTGATGTTCCGTTTCTGCCAATTGTTCTTCCAATTTCCGAAGTAATTCATCCGCTTTAAAACTATCAAATTTTGATATTCTCTTTATCTTTATCTCAGTAAGCCTGACGATGTCTTCTTCGGTTATTTCCCTGTAGAATTGCACCTTGTAGGGATCCAAACCTTTATCTATCGTTTCAATTACGGCCTCCCATGTTTCGCACTCTTCAATATCCCGGTAAATTCTGTTTTCAATAAATATTCTCTCTAATGAAGAAAATAATATTTTTTCTTTTAGCTCTCCCTTTTTTATTTCCAGCTCATTGGTGAGCAGTTCAACAGTTTGATCAGTATTAAACTGCAGTATATCACTTACTGCAAGAAAATGTGGTTTTTCATCAATGATAACACAGGCATTTGGTGCAATAGACACCTCACAATCAGTAAAAGCAAACAAAGCATCAATGGTCAGGTCTGGTGATTGGCCAGGTGCCAGCGTGATCAGGATTTCCACATCCCGGGCTGTGTTGTCCACCACCTGCTTCACCTTGATCTTCCCTTTATCATTGGCTTTGATGATCGAATCGATAAGGCCTGAAGTGGTGGTGCCAAAGGGAATTTCCTTAATTGCCAGCGTTTTTTTGTCTACGACTTCTATGACTCCCCTCACCTTTACTCTTCCGCCCTTTTTTCCCTGGTTGTACTCAGTGATATCCGCCTGACCACCGGTAGGGAAATCAGGATAAATGGTGGGTTTTTTTCCTTTTAATATATCGATAGAGGCATGGATCAGCTCGCAAAAGTTGTGAGGCAATATTTTCGTTGAAAGCCCCACAGCAATACCTTCCACTCCCTGTGCAAGTAAAAGCGGGAATTTTACCGGTAGGGTGACCGGTTCCTTTTTTCGTCCATCATAAGACAACTGCCATTCAGTAGTCTGTGCATTATACACCACTTCCAGCGCAAACTTTGATAACCTGGCCTCAATATACCGTGGCGCCGCTGCACTGTCACCTGTGCGTACATCACCCCAGTTACCCTGCGTATCGATAAGCAAATCCTTTTGCCCCAGATTTGTTATGGCATCTCCAATTGATGCATCTCCGTGCGGATGATATTGCATGGTACTTCCAATGATATTGGCCACCTTGTTAAACCGGCCATCATCCATTTCTTTTAACGCATGCATAATTCTCCGCTGTACTGGCTTTAATCCATCATTTATGGCCGGCACAGCCCTTTCCAGAATCACATAAGAGGCATAATCAAGAAACCAGTTTTCATACATACCGGAAACCGGAGTCACCTCATGGATTCCTTGTTCGCTATCATAATGTTGTTTATTCTCTAAATCACTCATTTTTCAAAATTCATTCACGCCACTAATTCACGTTCTTCTTCCAATAAATCCCTTTCAACCTTCAGGTTTTCCACAATAAATTCCTGTCTTTCAGGTGTGTTTTTCCCCATATAAAAAGTGAGTAGTTTCTTAATCGCCGTATCCTTTTTAAGAATAATGGGCTGTAACCTCATTTCATCGCCTATAAAGGCGGAAAATTCTTCCGGGGATATCTCACCTAAACCTTTAAATCGGGTTATTTCCGGCTTATTACCAAGTTTTTCAATGGCCCGTTGTCTTTCCTTATCGTCATAGCAATAATGGGTTTCCTTTTTGTTTCTAACCCGAAACAAAGGCGTATCCAAGATAAACACATGACCATTCTTCACCAGATCAGGAAAAAACTGAAGAAAGAATGTCAACAACAGCAAACGTATGTGCATCCCGTCAACATCCGCATCTGTGGCAATAATAATTTTGCGGTATCTTAATCCGTCTATACCATCTTCTATATTGAGCGCATGCTGAAGCAGATTAAATTCTTCATTTTCATACACAACCTTTTTCGTGAGATTGAAACAATTTAACGGTTTGCCCCGCAAACTAAAAACGGCCTGAGTTTGCACATTACGTGATTTGGTGATCGAACCACTCGCCGAATCTCCCTCGGTAATGAAAATCATGGTATTTTCAGCATTCTCATTTTTCTTGTCCTGATAATGCACCCTGCAGTCCCTGAGTTTTTTATTGTGCAAATTGGCCTTTTTCGCCCGGTCATTCGCCAATTTCTTGATGCCCGCAATCTCCTTACGCTCACGTTCATTTTGCAAAATGCGTTTTAATAAAGCATTCGCAGTATCTGTATTTTGGTGTAAATAATTATCAAATTCTTTCTTGATAAAGTCGTTGATAAAAGTGCGCATGGTAGGCCCGTCAGGTCCTACATTCTGCGAACCTAACTTAGTTTTGGTCTGCGATTCAAATACAGGCTCTTGCACTCTTACAGCTACGGCCCCAACTATACTCGACCGGATATCAGTCGCATCAAAATCCTTTTTATAAAAATCCCGGGCGGCTTTCACAAGTGCCTCCCGCAGAGCAGCCAGGTGAGTGCCCCCCTGTGTTGTGTACTGACCATTCACAAAAGAATAGTACTCTTCACCATATTGATTGGCATGAGTCAGAGCCACTTCAATATCATTTCCCTTTAAATGAATAATAGGATACCTGATGTTGTCTGGTTCCGTTTTTCTCTCCAATAAGTCAAACAGCCCGTTTTTTGAAAAAAACTTCTTTCCGTTAAAGTTGATGGTCAGCCCGGCATTTAAAAAGACATAATTCCACAAAAGGTCTTCGAGGTATTCCGGAATAAAATGATAATTTTTAAATACAGTGTCATCCGGTTCAAAAGCAATAAAAGTTCCGTTTTTTTCTGCAGAATTTGAAATTTTATAGTCATTGGCCAATTCCCCCCGGCAAAATTCAGCCACCTTTTCCTTGCCTTCCCTTATAGCGTGAACCTTGAAATAATTTGACAAGGCATTCACGGCCTTGGTACCCACACCATTTAATCCCACAGATTTCTGAAAAGCGCCAGAATCATATTTTCCCCCGGTATTAATCTTTGACACACAGTCAATCACCTTCCCCAGGGGAATGCCCCTACCATAATCCCTGACTTCCACACGATGATCCGTTATTCTTATATCAATGTTTTTCCCAAAACCCATCATATGCTCATCAATGGCATTATCTATTACCTCTTTGACCAACACATATATGCCATCGTCTGAAGCTGAACCATCACCCAACTTACCAATATACATGCCTGGACGCAGACGAATATGCTCCTTCCAGTCAAGTGACTTTATACTATCTTCTGTATATGTAAAGTTTTCTGTAGCCATAATTCATTAACTCATTTTGCACAGTTTAAAAATCGACAAATTAATATTTTTCATTTAAAACAGTTCAATATTTTTCAACAATTTGAACAAACATACGCATAAATATGCTCCGATTGGCATGCCGGTTTTCGCCCTTATTCTCACCTTACTTACCCTGAAATTGTTTGCTAACATTCACATTCGGCCACCTCAAAAGTTTACCTTATTCCAATTTAAAACCTTCCCCATACATCCATGTAGCCTTCATGAATTCCCGTGGTATGATTTCGCCCATAGCTACATACTACTTAAACCGAACCCGGGCTG
>Ga0224506_10002305_pt1 | contig 13048 bp, 10 predicted proteins | sample SF_Jan12_sed_USG_2_FD_169108 | JGI IMG/M metagenome (GOLD analysis project Ga0224506, IMG submission 169108) | Sediment microbial communities from San Francisco Bay, California, United States - SF_Jan12_sed_USGS_8_1 | ecosystem: Environmental > Aquatic > Marine > Sediment | place: USA... | reverse complement strand
AGATGGGGTTGGCAAAATTTTCCATAATATCGTAGAAATACTATTAGCTGTATCTAGATAAATATCTGCAATATCTGAACTGTAAAACAATTGACTCTTGATTTTAGATAAGGGCACATTTGGAAATTTTATTGTGAATTTAGTTCCAACATTTATCTCGCTTTGAATTTGGATACTACCCTTCATTGCCTCCACTTGCTGCTTTGTTAAAAACAAACCCAACCCTTTACCTTCTAGATGATCATGAAAACGTTTATACATACCAAATAATTGAGCACTGTACTTTTTTAAGTCAATACCTATTCCATTGTCTTGGAATTCAATAACACAATCATTTTCTGCAATAGTAGTTTTCACTTCTATCAAACAATCTTTATTAGTATTTCTATATTTAATAGAATTGCTAATAAGATTATACAGAATACTATGAAAATAAGATCGTACACCATAGATAACTGGTGCTTTAATATCAAGAATTATTTGAGCATTACAATGTTTAGTACTTGAACCTAACATTTGCCAAATGTTATCAATCTCTTCTTTAATAATAATTTTTTCCTTAATCTGCAAGAGATTATTTCGTAACTCAACCACCTTATTAAGGTCTTTAATAACAACATCCAAAGATTCAGCAGATTTGTGGATATGCCCCACTACTTTTTCTCTATTTACTTCAGATTTATCCATTTCATACAATTGTGCTAAACCTAGTAAATTAGCTACAGGTGCACGTAAATTATGTGAAAGTGTATTAGAAAACTGATGAAGTTCATTATTTTGTTTAATAAGTTCTTCATTTGCTTGCCTAAGTTCTGACGTTTTAATCTCAACTTGTTTCGTTAATTCTAAATTAGCATTTTCAAGAAGTTTTTTCTGATTACCAATAATAACTTCATCTCTTTTTAATACTTCATTTGCATTCTCTAGTTCCTCAAACAGAGTGCTTAACTCCATATTTTTTTCACCTAAATCATCTGCAAGCAAATCATTATCCTCAAGTAGGCTTTCAATATTAAATTTAAAATAATACATTGATCCTACTGCGAAAAAGAGAACAAAATCAATATAAATTCCTGAAACAATATACGCTTTGGGCATTACCCCAAAGTATTTTTCAAATCCTACTCCAAATAAATTATGTATAGGGTCAAAAGCTATAACTACAAAAAATAAAAAAATAAATGCCGAAAGCATGAGTGTCTTTTCTGTTTTATAAGAAAAAAACAAAAAAGGAAGCATAAAAAAGCCAACAATTAAAACTCTAGCATCAAAAAAATCATAAACTACAACACTCTCTGGATAATCTAGCTTCACCAAAATGCTTGCTGTTATCGTAATAAATATTGGATAAATAGATAAAATTAATCTACTTAAGTTTAGGTAGCCTAAATAATTAAACCAAAGCAATATGGCTAATACTAATATGGAAAATAAATCAAGATATGCGGATACAATCCATCCATTTTCATAAATTATAGTAAATAAAATTAGTACGGCAAAAATAAAAAGAAACAAAATTAAGATATTGGTTAGCCTCACTTGACGAACCAATTGCTTTGTCATTGATTTTTTTACTCCAATATTTATTAATGAAAACCGCATAATCTATTCTTCTTGTTACTAGTTACACTTCTATTTTAAGTACTATTTCCTATAAAAAAGTTAGTTATAAATAATTATGTAATGTACACTGAATTAATATTAACTAGGAAGCTTAGACTATTACTACTTTATTAAATAATCATACCAGCACCAACCGTTTTATTTGTCTGTTCATCTACTAATATTATACTACCTGTATCTCTATTTCTTTCATATCTATCATAAAATAGAGGTTTAGTCGTTCTAATTTTAATTCTGCCTATATCGTTTAGAGCAATACTCTTATCATCTTCTATCCTATGCAGGGTATTAATATCTATTCTATATTTAATTTCTTTAATCATACATCTGGCATCATTTGTAGTATGTCGAATAGAATACTTACCTCCTTGAACTAGTGGTTTTTCATGTAACCAGCAAATCATTAAATCAATATCTTGACCTATTTCTGGCTGATTACTATCTCTTACAATCATATCTCCACGAGAAATATCAATTTCATCTTCTAGCGTCATCGTAACGGACATTGGAGCATAAGCTTCTTCAAAAAGCTCATCCATAATCTCAATGGTTTTAATTTTGCTAGAAAAACCACTAGGAAGAACTGTTACTTTATCGCCAGGTTTAAAAACACCACTTGCAATACGACCAGCGTAACCTCTAAAATCAGGATGCGATTGACTCTGAGGACGAATAACTGTTTGAACAGGAAAACGACAATCTACATGATTAAAATCGCTTCCAATATGAATAGTTTCTAATAAATAGAGCAGTGTACTCCCTTGGTACCAATCCATTACTTCGGATTTATTAACTACGTTATCCCCTTTTAAAGCGCTTATTGGAACAAACCTAATATCCTTAATATTTAACTTAGATGCGAATAATTCTGTTTCCTTTTTAATAGATTCATATACTTTTTCGTCATAATCAACCAAATCCATTTTGTTTATACAAAAAACAATGTGAGGTATACCAAGTAATGACGCAATAAATGTATGTCTATGAGTTTGTTCTTGCACTCCTCTTCGGGCATCAATGAGTATAATAGCTAAATTGGCCGTTGAAGCACCCGTAACCATGTTCCTAGTATATTGAATATGGCCAGGTGTATCAGCAATTATAAATTTTCTCTTTGGAGTTGCAAAGTAACGATACGCTACATCAATAGTTATACCTTGCTCACGCTCGGCACGTAATCCATCAGTAAGCAATGCAAGGTTTACTGTTTCGTCTCCCTTTTTCTTACTAGAAAGCTCCATTGCTTCGTATTGATCTTCAAAAATTGATTTTGAATCGTAAAGCATTCGGCCAATTAAAGTGCTTTTACCATCATCTACACTACCCGCTGTAGTAAAACGGAGCAGCTCCATGTTTAAGTAATTGTCTGTATTTTGAATCATTTAATTAAAATTTGGAATTTGAAGATTAGTTTCAGGTTTTCTTCTTGGTTTTAACTTGAGAATGTTAGATTTAAAAGTATCCGTCTTTTTTTCGATCTTCCATCGCTGCTTCTGATCGTTTATCATCTGCTCTAGTACCTCTTTCTGTTACACGTGTAGAAGAAACCTCTTCAATTATTGAGTGTAAATTATCTGCACTAGAATCAACAGCTCCAGTACAAGTTATATCTCCAATCGTTCTAAATCGAACTAATTGCTTAATAACTTTTTCATTCTCTTTTCTTTCAATATGTTCAGATGCCGCCATAATAACCCCATCTCGAATAAATACCTCACGCTCCTTAGCAAAATACAATGAGGGCAATTCAATTCCTTCGATTAGAATGTATTGCCAAATATCCATTTCTGTCCAGTTGGATATCGGAAATATTCTAAAATGCTCTCCAAAATTCTTTTTACCATTAAAGAGGTTCCACAATTCTGGTCGTTGATTTTTAGGATCCCACTGACCAAATTCATCTCGATGAGAAAAAAAACGCTCTTTTGCACGAGCCTTTTCTTCATCTCTTCTTGCCCCTCCAATTGCTGCATCAAATTTATTCGATTCAATTGTATCAAGCAGTGTTACTGTTTGCAGCGCATTACGACTTGCATTAAAACCTTTTTCCTCAACTACTTTTCCTTGGTTTATTGAGTCTTGAACTAAACCTACAATAAGTTGAGCCCCTATTTCTTCTACATATTTATCTCTAAACTCAATCGTTTCAGGAAAATTATGTCCCGTATCAATGTGAACGAGTGGGAATGGAAGTTTAGAAGGATAAAATGCCTTGCGAGCTAAATGAGATACCACTATAGAATCTTTTCCTCCTGAAAAAAGAAGGGCAGGGTTCTCAAATTGGGCAGCAACTTCTCGTAAAATAAAAATAGATTCGGCCTCTAGTGCTTTTAAATGATTGAGATTATATGACTGCATTTGGTTTTATATGTTTTATGATTGAATTATATAAGGTATCTATCGATTCCTCAATTGTTTGAATATTTGTATTTAATAATACAGCAGGCTGTTTAGGTTCATCAAATGGAGCATCAAGACCTGTAAAATTTTTAATTTCGCCAGCCAATGCTTTTTTATAAAGACCTTTTACATCGCGTTTTGTACAGTTTTCAAAAGATGCTTTTACATATACTTCTAAGAAGTCGCTTTCTCCAATTATAGCACGAGCATTTTGCCTTATTGCAAAAGTTGGGCTTACAAATGAACAAAGGGTAACAATTCCAGTTTCTACAAACAACTTAGCAACTTCGGCAACTCTTCTAATATTTTCTTCCCTATCATTTTCTGTAAAACCAAGATTACTATTAAGTCCTGTTCTTAAGTTGTCGCCATCTAACAGTTTTGTAATAATTTGGTTATCATAAAGTCTTTGTTCTACTCCTTTAGCGATAGTACTTTTGCCAGAGCCAGAAAGCCCTGTAAGCCACACAACAACCCCTTTTTGATTTAGAAGTAATTCTTTGTTGGTTCGATTTAATATGGAATCGAAAATTGGATGGATATTATCAGTCATTTGTTTCTTTTAAAATCCGAGGCAAAGGAACGAAGCATTTAGCAAATTTCCCTTATTATAAGTAAAAGGAATTTCACTTATACCTTTATAAACCTGACCTCCAGCGGCTAACACTATTGCATGGCCAGCACCTGTATCCCATTCCATGGTTGGCCCATGTCGATAATACACATCCGCTTTACCTTCAGCAACCATGCAAAATTTTAAGGAGCTTCCTACTGATATACTATTAACAACATCAAACTTATCCAAAACGACCTCTTCATCTACAGATGCATGGGATTTGCTTCTAACTGCAATTCTATTATTATCTGATAAATTTACTTTTAATAAAGTAGCAGGCTCTTTACCAATTTGTTTGAAAGCTCCATTAACACTTCCCCAATACATTACATCTGTAACTGGCACGTAAATCACTCCTAAAATAGGATTGCCATTTTCAATAAGTGCTATGTTTACTGTAAACTCGCCATTTCGTTTAATAAACTCTTTGGTACCATCTAGAGGATCAACCAACCAAAACGTGCTCCATTCTTTTCGTTCTTCAAAAGGTGCATGTTTTGATTCCTCAGATAGAATAGGATATTGAATAGATAATGTTTTTAAACCTTTAATTATAATTTCATTTGCTGCCCCATCCGCTAAAGTTAATGGAGAATCGTCTGCTTTATAATCAACCACTTCAGCCAAATTGCTATCGTTATAAATTTCAAGAATTTTTTCGCCTGCTTTTCGGGCAATTTCTACTATTTTTTCAATATGCATACTTCAAAATTAATACCTATCAGCAGATAGTTGATTTATATTTAAAAAAGTCTTTTCTTCCATTGCAATTTCTTTAACTAATTGCCCTGTAACTGGCCCTAAGGTAAAACCCATCATGGCATGCCCAGTAGCTAAAATTAAATTCGAATATTTTTTAGTTCTCCCTATATAAGGCAATCCATCAGGTGAGCATGGCCGTAAGCCTGCCCACACAGGCAATTCTTTTAAGTAATCAAATTTGTATTCTGGAAAATAATTTTCAACCGATTTAATAAACCCATTTACTCTCTTATATTTTATTTTTTGATTTAAACCATTTAATTCCATGGTGCCAGCTATTCTTACTCTATCATTAAAAGGTGTTACTGCAACTCTTGCTTCTACCAAAATATAAGAAACTGTAGGCTTGGCAACAGGGCTTAACCAATCAACGCTATAACCTTTACCTGGCTCTAAAATCAAATTGATATTAAGCTTTTTTAGAATTGAGGGAGAAAAAGAACCCGCTGCCATTACAAATTGATCCGCTTTATACTGATTTTGATGAACAAATACAGAAGTAATTTTCCCATTACTATATTCAAAATCATTTACATCAGATTCATAAAGAACAGTAACATCGTATGGTTTTAATATTTCTGGAAACTTTTTCATGAATTGATTGGGATCAGCATGAGCATCCATAGGAAAAAACACTCCACCTAATGCTTTTTTTTCTATATCAGGATCTAGAATGTTTAGTTCATCCATAGTTAAAATTTGCGATTTCATCCCTAGATCAGAGGCTATTGACCCAATTTCAATTTCATGTTTTAAAGTACTTTCTGTATTACAAAGCATTACAATTCCTTTTTCTTCTAAATCACCTCCACTTTCTTTGGCTAAATCAACATGAAGAGCTCTACTGGCAAGAGAAAGATCAGCTAAAATTTGCTTTGAATTAGAAACATGCTTATCGGTTGCATGTTTCATAAATTGCATTCCCCAACGCATTAAGTTTATATTAAGCCTCGGATTAATATAAAAAGGACTACTACTACTCAACATCCATTTTAATCCTTTTGATACTATTCCTGGAGCAGACAAAGGAATAAAATGACTTGGAGATACAAAGCCTGCATTTCCATAAGAACAACCATCGTTACCATTACCTTTATCTAAAACAAGTACTGATTTGCCAGCTTTACCTAAATAGTAAGCAGAACTAAGGCCAACAATACCTCCACCAATTATAATCACATCGTATTGTTTCATTGTATTTATTTAATGTTTAGAGTAGAATATTTTCCATTTATTAATCGCAATAAATTCAATGGATTATTATCCTTTAAAGCTTCTGGAAGAATATTAGAAGGCGCATTTTGAAAGGAAACAGGTCTTAGAAAACGTTTAATAGAATGTACTCCCACTGCTGTAAACCGAGAGTCTGTAGTTGCTGGATATGTACCACCATGTGTCATAGATGGACAAACCTCAACACCTGTAGGAACACCATTAAATATGACACGTCCTACTTTTTGCTGAAGTAGATCTACAATTTCTCTATGCTCTTCAAAATCTAAAGGTTCTCCTATTAGTGTTCCTGTTAACTGCCCATGTAATGATTTTACACAACTATATAATTCATCAACAGATTCACATTCAACTAGCAATGAAAACGGGCCAAAAACCTCTTGGTGCAAAGTTGGATTAATAATAAACTCAGCCCCTTTAACAGTAGCTATAATTGGACGACCTTGACCTGAAATAGATTTATTATCAGACTCAACTAACAAATTAACTTCAGAACCAGAAAGAACACTATTTGATTTTTGAACAAAAGCTTCAGCAATGCCTTTATGCAACATAATACCTGGGTTGACATGTTTAAAAACATCTATTAAGTGTTTTTTAAATTGCTCCAAGTGTTTACTACCTACAGCTAAAAGTAAGCCAGGATTAGTACAAAACTGACCTACCTCTAAGGTTATAGAAGCTGCATAATTAATAGCTATATCATTTGCCCTAATTTTTAAAGCCTCAGGTAAAAGCACCACAGGGTTAGTACTTCCCATTTCCGCAAAAACTGGTATAGGAGTTGTTCGCTTTGCGGCCAAATCAAATAAAGCTCTACCACCTCCAAGTGAACCTGTAAACCCAACTGCAGCAGTATATGAATGCTCTACTAATGCTTTACCAACTACAAATCCGTTATCAAAAAGCAAAGAAAACACTCCATTTGGCATATTACTTTTTTTTGCAGCTGTACAAATTGCATGTCCCACAAGTGCACTAGTTCCAGGATGAGCAGGGTGCGCTTTTACTATTACTGTACAACCAGCAGCAAAAGCTGATGCAGTATCTCCTCCAGCAACTGAATAAGCTAATGGAAAATTACTAGCTCCAAATACAACAACTGGACCTAATGGAAACATCATTTTTCGAATATCCGGTTTAGGTGTCGGTTTTCGATTGGGTAATTCAGTATCTATAGTAGCCTCAAGCCAATTACCTGACCTTACATGTTCGGCAAACATATGTAGTTGAAATATTGTTCTAATTCTTTCGTTTTTAATTCGTTCTATTGAAAGCCCTGTCTCTTCATTTATTTTATTAATTAGCACATCACCTAAAACTTCTATTTCATGTGCTATAGCCTCTAAAAACAAAGCTCTTTCCTCTAAACTAGTTTTACTAAAATCAATAAAAGCCTCTTTAGCTTTAATCAGAGCAGAGTCTACATCTTCTTGCGAAGCAATATAAAATTGTTCAGGAATGAGACTATTTAATGTTGGATTTACTCCTTGAAAAATTAACCCCGTACCGCTTGAGTAATCAAAACCAATTACGTTTCTTCCCTCTATTTCCATCTTAAATAAATTATTACTGAAATTTTAAAATTAACACTAATTTATCTCTTACTAAGAGCAAAAACCATAGTATTTATTAGATTTACTTTTATGAATTTAAAGAAAATATTATTACTTAATTTAACTCAATTATGAGGAGTTTTCTTACAGGCTCAATCGGTACAAATTACCCCTCAACTTACACCTACAGAAGCTAGTTTAAGAGGTGTATCTGCAGTAAACGAACTGGTAGTTTGGGCAAGTGGTTCCGAAGGAACGGTACTTAAAACGGTAGATGGGGGAACAACATGGAAAGATGTAAGTATACCTAATTCTAACTCTTTAGACTTTAGAGATATTGAAGCTTTTAGTGCTAATAAAGCAATTGTAATGTCAGCGGGTAGCCCAGCTAAGATATACTTAACAGAAGATGGTGGCACATCATGGGCAGAAGCATATTCCAATACTCACCCTCAAATATTTTTTGATGCAATGGGCTTTTGGGATAATCAAAGTGGAATTGCTTTTAGTGATGCAATAAATGGCCATTTAATAATTATTACAACAAATAATAGTGGCAAAAATTGGAGTGAAATAGATTATTCAAATCTACCAGAATCACCTGAAGGGGAAGGTGGTTTTGCAGCTAGTGGAACATGTTTAACAACTTTTAGCGATTCAACTGTTTGGATTGGCCTAGGAAGCCCAGCTTCAAGAGTTTTTAAATCAGAAGATAAGGGAAAAACGTGGATTGTTATTAATACTCCCATGAAGAAACCGAAGCCTTCTGGAGGCATTTTTTCACTAGATTTTAGTTCAGAGCTTTATGGTATTGCTGTAGGAGGCGATTTTGAAGACGACACAAATAACAACCAGAATGCAGCCATTACGTTAGATGGAGGCAACACTTGGAATATACTTCAAGAAAATCAACCCAAAGGATATCGATCTGTAGTAACCAATGTACCTAATACAAATTGGTGGATTGCAGCAGGTACTTCAGGAGTTGATATATCAAAAGACAATGGTAAAACTTGGGAATTTTTGAGTGACAGTGGCTTTCATTCTGCTAGTTTTGGAAATAGCAAAATTGGCTGGTTGAGTGGCTCAAAAGGCAGAATAGCTAAAATTGTAATTGAAATGTAAAAAATATTAGTTCAATTATCTATTTCAACTCCAACTCCCAATTCGTTGAAATTACTTTCATTGCTTCCTTACTAGTAAGATCGTATTGACATGGAACAACTGAAACATAGTTATTAGCAACAGCCCACTCGTCATTGGATTGCCCTGTATCAAAATTTACAAATTTACCAGCCATCCAAAAATACCTTCTTCCATAAGGGTCGTGTCGTTCATCAAATTCCTCTTGCCATTTGGCATCGGCTTGTTTACAAACTTTAATACCCTTAATAACTTCATTTTGCCTACGAGGAAAATTAACATTTAAGGCTACGCCTTTGGGCACCCCTTTGGTTAATGCTTCTTTTGCTAATTGTATTACTATTGGAATTACATGACTAAAATCTGCTTCAGAAGAATAATCGCATAAAGAAAACCCTATTGCTGGCAACCCTTCCAATGCAGCTTCGATTGCTGCTGACATAGTGCCAGAATAAAGTACACTAATAGAAGTATTACTTCCATGGTTAATTCCACTAACAACCAAATCTGGTTGTCTATCTTTAAGTACAAAATGTTTAGCTATCTTAACACAATCTGCTGGAGTTCCTGAACACTCATAAGCAGCTACATCACTAAAAATATCTGATTTCTCTAACCGAAGCGTATTACCTATTGTAATAGCATGCCCCATTCCAGACTGTGGACTATCGGGAGCAACTACAACCACTTCTCCAATGGTTTTCATAGCTTCAACTAGTACACGTATACCTTTAGATGTAATACCATCATCGTTGGAAACTAAAATTAAAGGTTTTTTCATAAAAATTAATTTTTGATTATTTTATTAATCAACAATTCAAAAGTAAAAATTTATAAAAGAATTAAAGACTAAATGATATCATTATAAAAAGATAGAATTCGCACTATGTCATTCCGCTTATCGGCCTTTAAATGATTTACCTTCATGTACTCTTCTATTTTATTAGCTTTTTTTGACAATGCTCTTAAAAGATCCTTTTTCTTGGCTGAGTATTCGGTAATTCTTCCATTACTATCTAAAAAATAGTAACTATACAACAATACCTCTCTACTATAGGTCATTCTAGATGAATACGGATAAGGGTTATTGTCTTGCTCAAGTTTAATGGAAATAGATTCTCGGCATAGAAGTGTTACTTTTCCTTCTACTAATACTTCAAAAAAAACAGGTGCTTCATATTTGTTTACAAGCGCATAAGGCAGTGTATAAAATTGCCGATAGCTATCTACTGTTTGGTCAAATATTTGAAAATAAAATACTTTATTTCCACTATAAGTATATATTTTATCTTTAGTTTCAATTTGAATAAGTTCTTGATCTAAATTATATTTTAATTTACCAGAAAGAGTATCTTCATTTACAAGAACAAGAAAACCTTGATGCCATAGTTCTGAAGGAAATTCTTGAGCTTTAGAAGCAGAAAAAATTAAAATAAAAATCCAAACAAGTAACGTTTGTTTCATTTTTCCTTTAGAATTTGATGACCCATTTTATCACGTTTGGTAGTAAGATACTTTTCGTTGTGTTTATTTGGGTTTATTTCAATTGCTACGGTATCTACAATTTCTAACCCATAACCCATCAATCCTGCTCTCTTTTTAGGGTTATTAGATATTAGTTTTATTTTAGAAACACCTAAATCACACAATACTTGTGCTCCAACACCATAGTCTCTATCATCCATATTAAAGCCTAATTCTATATTAGCTTCAACGGTATCCATTCCTTCCTCTTGTAATTTATATGCTTTTAATTTATTTACAAGACCAATCCCTCTCCCTTCTTGATTCATATATAAAACCACTCCTTTTCCAGCTTTATCTACCATGCGTAAAGCTTCATGTAGTTGAGCTCCACAATCGCAACGGCAAGAACCAAAAATATCTCCAGTTACACAAGATGAATGTACTCTAACAAGTATCTCATCCTCTTTATTCCATGTGCCTTTGGTAAGAGCCAAATGATTTTCGCCTGAATTTTTTTGAACATAATTTGTTAAATTAAATTCACCAAATTCGGTAGGCATTTTTACAGTAACACCTCTTTCTATTAACGACTCTTTTTGAAGTCTGTAATTAATTAATTCTTCAATGGAAATAAGCTTTAAGCCAAACTTCTCTTTTACTTTATATAAATCAGGAAGGCGAGCCATTGTGCCATCTTCATTCATTATTTCTACTAAAACTCCCGCAGGAGAAAACCCCGCTAATCTAGCAAGGTCAATAGCTGCTTCGGTATGACCCGATCTACGAAGTACGCCTCCTCTTTTAGCTTTTAATGGAAAAATATGTCCTGGTCGCCCTAATTCTTCAGGCTTGATTTCAGGATTTACTAAGGCTCTTAAGGTACTGGCTCTGTCACTTGCAGATATTCCTGTTGTACAACCATATCCATTTAAATCAACTGAAACCGTAAAAGGAGTTTCATGGAGAGCCGTATTTTTACCCACCATCAAATCAAGTTTTAGTTCATCGCAACGATCTTCAACCAATGGAGCACAAATAAGTCCTCGTCCATGAGTTGCCATAAAATTAACAATCTCAGGAGTTACCGTTTCAGCAGCACAAATAAAATCACCTTCATTTTCTCTGTCTTCATCGTCTACTACTATAATTACTTCACCTTTTCTTATAGCTTCAATGGCTTCTTCAATGGAATCTAATTTACTCATTCTTAATGGGTGTTTTATTTTGGTTCAAAATTAATCAGTTCTATTGGAAAACTAATTATCAAACGTATTTCTCTCAATTACTTTAAAATTACATTTCCTAATTGTAGGGCAATTTCAGACTCCATTCGCTTTAACTCTGCATGAATTTGCTGGATTTCTGTTTGCTCAACTTCTAAGGTGGCTGATTTTAGCTTTTCAATATTATCTTCTAATAACTTTCTAACAACACGCTGCTTTAGCCTAAGTACATTTGTTAATGCAGATTGCTCTAAATGTAATTTATCCTTTTCATTTGGAATAATAATTTTATATTTATCTGTCCACTTTGCACTTACCTCATGCTTATGACTAATGATATCTATTACAGTTTGGCGCACTTTTGCACTACTGTTTTTTATAAAATAATCAATAGTTAAAGGTTTTCCACTAGATAAGTGTTCTTTAAAAACATTAAAGATTTCAGCATGTGTTTCAGATAAAAATGTCATTTCTTCCAATTCATTTATCAAATAAGATTGAAGTGAGGTGTCTACATCTAACTCAACAGGTGCATATTCTAATAATAGTCGTATGCTTTCTCGCTCTTGATAAATAATTAAATCGCTTGCATCCCAACTTACCTCTTGTTCAACAATTTTTACTTCTTGCTTTTCAACTTCTTCTGTAGAAACATGTTTTAAACTTTTGGACTTACTCCTTAATATTTTATTAAGCTCACCAATCAAAACTTGCTCTTCGATTAGTAGTAGATCTCCAGCTTCTTTTATGTAAACTGAACGCTTAATACCATCTGGAATAACTGCAATAGATGAAACGATTTCCTTAATTGACTCTGCTTTTTTTATAGGATCTTTCTCGGCTTCTTTTGCAAGTAAATTAGCCTTAAAGTGAATAAAATCTTCTTTTTTATCTTCCAAATAAGCTTTAAAAGCCTCGCTTCCTAATGCTTTTGAATAGCTATCAGGGTCTTCTCCTTCGGGCAGTAACACAATTTTAACATTAAGGCCTTGAGCAAGAATCATATCAATACCTCTAAGTGAGGC
>Ga0224506_10002304_pt1 | contig 13050 bp, 16 predicted proteins | sample SF_Jan12_sed_USG_2_FD_169108 | JGI IMG/M metagenome (GOLD analysis project Ga0224506, IMG submission 169108) | Sediment microbial communities from San Francisco Bay, California, United States - SF_Jan12_sed_USGS_8_1 | ecosystem: Environmental > Aquatic > Marine > Sediment | place: USA... | reverse complement strand
AGAAGATAGATCGTTCCGATTCCAAAGCAAGGGCGCTGTCATCAATTGTATCAGCGCTTGCAGAAAAAGGGAATTTTGGGATGGCGACAAAGGTGGCAAAGAAGATAGATCGTTCCGATTCCAAAGCAAGGGCGCTGTCATCAATTGCCGCATCCCAGTCTGCAACAGACAAGGAAAGTGCGGCAAAGACATTTGAGATGGCGACAAAGGTGGTAGAGGGGATGTATGATTCCGATTCCAAAGCAAGGGCGCTGTCATCAATTGTATCAGCGCTTGCAGAAAAAGGGAATTTTGGGATGGCGACAAAGGTGGTAGAGGGGATAGATGATTACTATGACAAAGCAAGGGCGCTGTCATCAATTGCCGCATCCCAGTCTGCAACAGACAAGGAAAGTGCGGCAAAGACATTTGAGATGGCGACAAAGGTGGCAAAGAAGATAGATGATTACTATGACAAAGCAGAGGCGCTGTCATCAATTGCCGCATCCCAGTCTGCAACAGACAAGGAAAGTGCGGCAAAGACATTTGAGATGGCGACAAAGGTGGCAAAGAAGATAGATCGTTCCCATTACAAAGCAAGGGCGCTGTCATCAATTGTATCAGCACAAATAAGATCCAAATCAGGCTTGGATGCATTAAAGACAATCAAACTAGTGACCCATCGCAGAAACATATACCTGTATGAAATTGCAAGACTTTTTTCATATAGCAGTGACAAAGAAAACTTCAAGTTGCTGCTGCCTGAATGCAAGTATTATCCCGACACGGCATACATGGTATGTGCCCTGCTGTGTTTCTTTTACCCTGAAAAAATCATGCAGATCAAGAGTTTGATGGATGTGAATTTTTCCATGCTGAAAAATTGATTCCCTGCAGGAAACAAGAACATCCAATGTTGGTACAGATATGCAAGTTGTGATGGCGGTAAAGAAAATTCCCATGCATGACACCTGATTTTATTCGGCAACTATGCAGTTTGCTGGCCTTGCTGTCATATGCAGGACAGTCCAAAATATCAATCAAAGGATGTCTGAAACATCGTCTAGTTACATTTTTGACCGTCTAGGAAAAACAATTAAAATTCTCTAACTGATTTTCCCAGATTCGCATCTTCAATCAAACAAAAAGTTTGTTACTCTTGAATATTTTGTTTTGTGCAGATTGCTGTTTTGAGAATCAGGCATGTTATCGCAAATCAAATTCAAGGAGCCGCTTTCAGACAAGGTAGCATTGTCAGTTTGAATATCAGGGACTGGTTGTGACCTTTTGGTATGAGAAGACATTCTCAGCAAAGGAGGGACATGGTTGGATATCGGAGCATCGGCCTGACTTTGCGATGGTCGATGATGAAATTTTGGCAATGATGCTAAAAACTACTCAAAGGCAAGTTCCTGGTATGTCTCCGAATCTCAAAACAAAATGCTTGCAGATCTTAATAATTTGGATGCAAATTATGGTGCTTTGATTTATCCAAATTATCCTGAAAACTGGGATGATTTTACTGGGGATGAGAAAATGTGGCGTCTGGTTCTTTACATTGCTTCAAACAATCCTGGTCATACGCACTCTGGAACCCAAAAAGAAGCCAGAAAATCTGTTGATTTGGCTTGGAATCAATTGCCTACAGAATACCAGGCATTGGTGCCTCCTCTAGCGATTCATAAATTCATTCATCCCGCGTCTGGAAAAAAAGCCAGATTCCACTTTGAGCAAACATTGAGTCTGATTAGGATGCCTCCTGATCAGTCAGAGATATCAATTCGGCTCAGAAATGAATCCTTGGAAGAGATCTTCAAAGCAATTATTTCTAGAATTCCACTTACTGTCTAGGCATCACTTGAGCACATATCTGACCTTGATGATTCTGGACAAATCATGACATTGTAGACAAAATTTGACTTTATTGGACATTTCTCATCGGACAGATTGGACATGTCAAAGAATTATCCAAAAAATAAGAAATATGTCCAATAATATTTGACATTGCTTGGACAAATTGGGACATTGTCCAATAGAATAATCTTAATTTGAGTAAAAAAATAAAAAATGTCCAAAATTAATTGGACATTTGTGAGTAATTAGTCGTAAGTGCCATTAATCTAGTTGTTATCTTGTTTGAGTTTTCTGTATAGAAGAATACCTGCAACTACGGTTGCCATGGCTCCAAATGCCAAAGTAACTTCTGTCCAGTTTGTTTTTGGTTCAAGAGCAATATTTTCATTGGCTGTTGTTTCTGGCAGTTCATCCGACTCCTCTTGTATTTCTGACTTTAACCTCTGGAACCTCTTGTATATGGCCCAGTTGCTCAGGCCGGTTTCCTGACTAATCTCATCAATGCTCTGGCCGGAGTCCCGTCTTTGTTGCAACTCTTCTGTCGAATATTTCATATTATCACCCCCTTTCTCTGTTTTTTTGTAAGTTTGGGGAAAGAATCCTCTAGAATCTTGTGCAACGTGGAATTGTGCAAATTTGGAATCCTGCCGTCTCTTGCCTTTTTCTGCAATAAAATGAGGTTGCTTCTGGAAATGCCAATCCTCCAGGAATCTCTTGGCCTAATCCGGAGTATCTTTTTTACAATGTTTTCATATTTTGTGTATGGCTCTGAACTCATTGCTGTCTTCTCAGACTCTGCCAAATTCTTTGACTCTTTTCCAATGTATTGAATCGAGGACTGGTCTATCCTGACTTTGAGTCTCTTTAGAATGCCCACACTGCCTGATGACTTGGAGTCTGCATGGTTGACATAACCCACAAAGTTTTCAGCCAGTGGCTTCCAGTAGAATTCGGGCTCTAAATCACAGGGGTATTTTTTGCCAGAGTTATAGTCTACAAACGGCATAAACGGCGCATGTTCACACTTTGCATTCCATGGAAGCATTGGAATAATGTGTAGACCTGTTTCAGAGTCCATACGGTTTGCAGTACCAATTAAAATTCTGCTAAATGGTTTTATCTTTGTGTGTGCTAATTTTTCCAGCATGTGTGGTGTAGTGACTGTCATCTTTGACATGGAGTACTTGCTGTCATATTCAGCGGTGCAGTAATTTTTGGCATAATGGGAATGAAGAATGTTTTTCCACCATCTCTCTTTGTCGACATCAAACAAATGCCCCAATCCGTGCAGGGAATACTTGAATATTTGAAAATCATGCTTTGCTGTTTTGTATAGTGTGTATCTCTTTGAGGAAATCCCATAAAACAACACATCATGGAGGAGTGTACCGTTTTCATCTTTCTCTATCTTGAACATCTCCACTGCATTGTATGGGTTCAGGGACCTGAAAAAATCCTGCACCAGTTTGGTGTGCCTTGGGGAAACCATTATTCCATCGGTATCACAGTATGCCATGTATCCATTATTTTGCAAGACCAAAGACTCTGCACCAGCTAAAATCAATCTGGCCCCTGCAGTTAGAAACGTAGCAATAATTGGGTTGAAATACTTGGAAGCATACTCTTTTGACTTGCACTCAAATGACTCTAGCCCATAAATTGTATTCTCGCTGGGTTTTCCAGAATTGACCTGAATGAAAACCCCATATGAAATGGCATTTGTCATAATTTTCAAAATGCCTTGAATGTCAGAGTTTTCCTTTTTTAGCTCCAGTCTTTTTTGAACCATCTGTAGTATGAAGTCATCCCTTGCAGGATCAACTGAAACATCTTTTAGAATCGCCACACTGTTGTCTGCAAAATCTTGTATTCCCTGCGGCAAGAATGTAATTGCGTCTTGAATTATCGGGGTCTTTCCTGTAAGTAACTTTGAGGCTATCAAGTCAGGCAAGGCATACCATAGAGAGGCATTATCAGTTGACTGGACATAATTCAGGCCGGTGTTTTGCGCTATTCCTTTTCCAAAGTTTGAGCGGACTGGCAGCATGTCATTGTTTGGTGCAATTTTACAAAGCGTAACCAAATCTGGCCAAAATTCCATCTTGTTTGTCTGCTCTAGTGTGACATGGTCTAGAAACTCTTGTGTTTTTTGTTTGGCGTGCTCGCAAATTATTTTCTTAGAGGCCAAAAACCTGTTCATCTCAAGCAAAATGGCCATGGTTGGGTACATACTAGTAAAATCAAGGTAAGTCACATGCACTGGTTTTTTCGCTATTCGTACTTCGGCTCTTCCGCCATAGTACGAGCTCATCAAATATCCGAGAATCTCTTTTGGAAAATCTGGGTTCTTTTCTAAAAATGGTTTCACTCCCAGTTTCTCCAGGTATTTTTTGCAATAGAGGCAGGCGAGTAAATCTTGTTTGCACATTCTGCCGGCAACAAAAACACATCAGTGAATTGCCGTACCAGTTTTTGGTAAAACCGGTATGTTACAATGGTCTTTTCAATGCTTGACTCGGGTCTGTTTGAATTTGTATGGCTTTCAATGTTTCCAGCTTGAAAGACATCCTCACATGACTTGTTTGTCATGGAATAGTGAAATGTCTTTAAATCAAGAAAAAATCCCCTGTATGCTTTTCTCTTCTTCTGACTCTTGTTTCTAATTGGTGCTGCAAACTGAATAATTGCAGCATTACCATTGAGGTTCTTTATTCGAATGTTTGGAAAAACAGGGTTTTCTGTTAGTTTAAAAGAAAATCCGTTTTCCATCTTTCTTGCCTTGCCCCAATGAATTGCAAGCCTTGAAATCTCAAAGGGCAAGTCAAACCCTACACACTTTGCCCTGCCAGAATAAACAGTTGGAAAAAACACTTTACATGCAAACTCGTCTCTGGACATGACACTAATGGTGCAATTATTTGGCAAGTGTGCTGCAAATTTTGTCTTGTCTATTTGCTGTACCGAGTCATCATAAAGGCAGAACTGCTGCAGTTTGCCATTTACCCATATTCCGCATGTACCCACAACCAGATTCTGGTACTTGTCTTGTGTTGTTTGTGATCCAAACACAAGTACAGTTGAATCATTACTCAGAAACGAATCGTTGTAGGCAAGTGGTCTGCCTGCATCTGCAAAGCACCGAAGGCTAATATTGCATCTGGTCATACGCAAACCTCCTGGGTAATTTGCAAATCTGAAATTTTCTGCCTCAAAGAAACGGCCACTCTATAGCATACATCATTTACTGCAAGCCTTGAGCGAAGAACCAATACATCGTGCAACCCCAAAAGCAAAAACGCCATCCGGGCATTCTCAGGCTGGTTGTCTTGTAGCCATCTTTTATCCCAAGTCTTTTGAGACTCGGACAGCATGTTGTGGCATCTCCTGCATACTGTGACTGTTCTGTAATCATGCTTCCTTCCAGCCAAATGGTGCAATTCTAAATTGTACTGTACCTCTCTGGAACTGCAGACCTCGCATCTCTCATTTTTTGAAACGCATTTTGGCTGGAGTAGTATCTCATTTAGCCAATACTCTGTCTTGTTTATCTCTAGCTGCATGTCGTCGCGAATCTGGCCAATTTTAGAATTTACAAATGTTGCAAGGTAATTCACCTGGAATACACCTCGTAGAATTCCGGCTCTTCTATTTTCTGGTTTATCTTCATTATTTTCTCTGCATCAGTTTCCAGTCTATGAATTTTTCCAGAACTGTCCTTAATCTTTTTGTTTCTGAATTTATTTAATTTTGACTTGTCTCCGGAATTTAGAAAATACTTTACAGCATTGTGGTATCTTCCTATTACTCCTGCTGTTCTGGAATGTTTTATCTCAATTGACATTGTCTTTCCGTCTTCGTTAATCAGCATGACGCGGGGAATTGCATCCCATTTTTTTGCTACCAATACTCCGTTTACTTTTTTGAATCCGTTTGTATGGCTCTTGAGAGTTTTTACCTGTATGTTGTTTTGGCGTGCTATGACATGCAGCGAGTTTTTAGAGTTGCGCATTACCTTCAGCACTGCAAGTGACTTCTCCCTTGCCAGTTTCTGCCTTGGTGTAAGTCTGCCCCATGGCCTTTTGTAAATCGGAGTGCTCATAGTCCTAAAAATCCCCCGAATATCTTCCTGTTGAAATTATTTTGCGAGCTGTGGCACCTTGGGCACCTGCACCTGTTTTTGACTCTGGGTTGTCTGTGTGCTAGTTTTCCGCCATAAAACCACGTATAGCTGCAACGAAGGCAAATTACTCTTCTTGTGTTTTCAGAGGTTTTCTCCCTTTTTTTTGTAATTTGTGTATTTTTCATACACATATTATGCCTGCACAATATTTAAAACGCTATACTTGGTATAGTATTATGTATATGAGTATAGTAAACTGTACTATTCAAAATTGGGGAACATGAAATGTCAAAATTTGAAAGACAGGAAGAGAAAGAACCAGTGATACTTTCGGCAAAAGAATACAACCGATATCATATTCTCAAAATCATCACAAAACATGGTCCGCAGAGATTCAAGGATCTGGAAGAGAAAACCCAACGCTCTCCACGTGGACTAAACAACATGCTAAAGGATCTGCTTGAGGAAAAAAGAATCCAAAAGATAATTCACAAGGACCATCAGGCATATGCACTAACGGATGCCGGAACCAATGCATTCAAGCATTTGGATCTTATGCTAAGGTACAGACGAAATTTGATTATTGGTGGCAGTTATTTTGAGGGTTATTCCAATCTGTGGGAATTCGTAATATCTTGTAATTTGCCGTGGGGAATAGAGACTGAATTGATACTAGACAAGAACATCTCTGAAGAATTAAATCCAATCACAATAGATACCGCGGATAAAGTTCAGAAATTCCTGTTTAACAGAATTCTTTCTGATGTAAAAGACAAAAAAATCAAACTCGATCATGCAAAAAATGGAACGATACTTTTAGAGTTTTCAATCACCTACAAGGAACTGGTAAAATCAATTGAGGGAAATTCCCTGAAAATATCTGAAAACATAACACAAGAAGAACTTGATCTTTACCAAAAAATAGATGACATGAGTTTGCAGAAATGGGAAAGTGATCTGCTCAAAGAGGTAAGAGAAGAAAAGATAACAAAGGAGCAATTCAAAAGAAAACTAAAAAGATTGCAAAAGCAACACGAAAAAAACGAGGCAATGAAATGAACCCTCTGTTAATTTCTGGATTTGGAACATCAATCAACGTGGACAAGAGAAAACTGATAATCACAAACAGACTAAAAGGAACAAGACTGGAATTCTACCCTCACAAGATTAATCATGACGGAATAATTATTGACGGACATACTGGCAACATTACATTTGAGGCAATGAGATGGTTGATGAAACACAACATCAATCTGACATTGCTGAACTGGAATGGTCAATTATTGGCAAATGTGATGCCTGAGCAGCCAAAATCAGGTAAATTACGCGTAAAACAGTACCAGAAATACCTTGACTCTGAGAATAGATTTGAAATTGCGCTCAAAATCGTACAATGTAAGGTAGAGCATTCCCTGAACTTGTTGGAGAAATTATCTAGATTCTATTCTTCTATAGACATAGTCAGCATTAGAAAATCAGCAGAAAAGGAAGATTTGTGCTTGTTGGATATTATGAAAAATAGTAACAAACAGGAAGTTTCAAAATCAATAAAACGATTAATGACATATGAGGGAAGGATTGCAGGAATTTATCATGAGAATCTAACTGCAATATTCAATCAGTTATATCCAGAGTTTAATTTCACAGGACGAAAGAACAAGTCAAACTCTCGAAACCATAATGCGTCTGACGAGATCAATGCTTTGTTAAATTATGGTTATGCAATATTGGAATCAGAAATTAGAAAAGGAATTAATTCTGTCGGTCTTGACTATTCCATAGGATTCCTGCATGAAATTAACCAGAGTAGAACACCGTTGGTTTATGATGTACAGGAACTGTTTAGATGGCTTATTGATGTATCAATAATTCAGTTATTAGAAGAAAAGAAGATCAAAAAGTCAGATTTTATAATTACTGAAAACTATCATACAAGATTGGGCGAAGATGTTGCTAAATTACTCATTGAAAAAATCAATTCAAACTTTAATGCCAGATACAATTACAAGAATGGTAAACAGTATTCGTGTCAAATTATCTTACAAGATAATCTGCAACAGTTATCTAATTTCATTGTGGAGAAAAAGAAAGAATTTGATTTTGTAATTCCCAAGATGAAACTGAATAGAAATGATAACTTGGAATTGAGAGAGAAAATTCTGAGCATGACTTCTGACGAGAGGAAAAAATTAGGAGTTAACAAATCCACGTTGTGGTATATCCAGAAGAATTTGTCTGAAGAAAAAACTTCTAAAATCTATGAGAAAGTTCTTACAAAACTTTGAATTTAGCTATTTGCAATACGTTTTCTTACTTCAGGAAGTGCTAACACAAAACCAACATGTACACAATCATCAGTATCATCAGTTATACAAAAGGGAATTTTATCTCTAATTTGAACCTCTACAAAACTTTCATTTTTTCGAAAATCCTTAAGTGTTATAATGCCATCATTTTCTCCAATCAAAGAAATGAATTGTGCTTCGCGTAAGATATTTTTTCTTTCAAGTTCCATCAATGCTGATTCTGTAATGAATGCTGAAAACGACAGGGTAGGACGTCTTGCTTTTTCTTTGGCATATTTAGCCTCTAATTGTTTGAGTCGATCTCCGCTCATAGTGATTGTTTTTTGTCCTACTTGTGGCAACTTCTCGTTTTTAGTCAGTCTCACAGATAAGCGTTACTTAGTTAAAATTATTTAGCTAACGTTAAACTACCTGAATAACCGTTATTTTTAAATTCACTGCGAAGTAAACTAACATAATGACATTTGACAACGAAGTCATAGACAAGGTTTGGAATAAGGCCAGAAATATTGATGGCACAGATCCGAACAAATGGAAGCAGGATGCATGTAGCACCCCAATGAAGAAGGATGACTATGGAAACAGAGATTCTCAATATGGTTGGGAAATAGACCATAAAGTTCCAAATGGTAATGATGATCTTTCTAATCTGCAACCTTTGCAATGGGAGAATAATTCCAGCAAAGGTGATGGCGATTTAAAGTGTAAATGTAATAAAGATTAATCCTGCTTCTTCCCATTTTTTATTTTTTATGTGATTAATTATGTCTAAATTTATGAAAAAATCTATAGTTGTTCAGATTTTGAATCTATTTTTAATAAAACATTGTCAATCATAGTATTGAACCGAGTTGGAAAATCACTGTGAACGAATTAATTTCAGAGAAAGTGGTTTCTATAGGAGAATTTCCCACATAAACACAAAAATTTAGGCTTAAAATTAATTCAACTGTAAAAAATTATTGAATGGGTGCAATTTTTGAAAGATCAACACCAAACAGATTAGAAATTTCTGAGGCTATTTTTGCTCTAATCTCTTTATCGGCAGGACCATATATCAAAAATTTCTCTACATCTCTACCAGAAATTGGAGAAAATGTATCAAAATCAAAAACATCATCTCCAACTCTAAAAAGAATTTCTCCTTTTTTGAATAATTTATTCTTAATAGTTGATTTGAAGAAAATCACTTCATGAGGTTCTAAGTTTAGTGAATCACTAATTCCTAATGCAACTTTATTAAAATCATCTGATTTCATTTTCATGAATTTACCATTAACATCTGCAGCATTTTCAAGATCTTTAGGTGTAAATTCACAAGCACGTTTCAACAATTTCCTTTTTTTGATATTATTTAGGATTAATTTTGATGATTTAGCTTTTTCATCATGGATAATTTTGTTATATATTGAACAGTCATCAAGAGAAGAATAAAATTTTAAAAATTCAGTATTATCTTTTTCCGGATTAAATTTTAACAAAGATTCATCAATAATTTTTTCATCAAAAATTGCAATTTCAAGAGCTTTGAGAAACATTTTATCTGCTGCTAGTCTTGCATGATGTGTATACACTTGAACATGCATTAGATAACGAGCTAATCTATAATTTTCAAGGGCATCTTTTCCTTTGTTACTAATACAAATTTGAGAACATTTTGGTGTAGTTGTAAGAGTATGTAAAATTCTACTAAAGTCAAATTGTCCATATGCAACACCAATATGATATGAATCTCGTCTAAGATAATCTAGTTTGTCAGCATCAATACCACTTGAAATAATATCTGATTGAAGTAATTTTGATGTGTCTTTATAAGAAATTTTATCTTTCTGAAGTAATTCGATTATTTCGCTTTTTTTTGAACTTAATATCGAATCAAGTTCTGGATCTTCATCAATCATAATTTTTGAAATTTTTTCATGAGGTTCTTCAATTGTGGGATTGATTTTTTCAATAATAGCCTCAAATAAATGAGAAAAGGGGCCGTGACCTACATCATGAAGTAAACAAGATAATCGTATTCTTTCAATATCGTCTTGTTTTGTAAATCCTAACTCATTAGCCATAATATTAGAAACAAAATTAGTTCCTAGAGAATGTTCAAACCTAGTATGAATTGCAGAAGGATATACAACATAAGCATGAGAAAGTTGTTTGATAAATTGGAGTCTTCTAAAAATTTCAGTATCAATGACTTTTGTTTCTAATTCAGAAAGATCAATGAAACCATAAAGAGGATCTCTTATTGCTTTAGATCTAAAGTAGCTATGTTGTAGAGACAAGATCTAGGTTTTGAAGTAGTTTAAGTCCAGTTAATGCATCATCTTCCGAAATATTCCAATCAAAATCTTTTGCAATTGTTTTTACATCCTCTGCTGAATATTTATCTTGAAGTTTATCACTAGAGTTTGCTAAAATGTAATGTGCTTTTGCGGCATATGATAATGGTGTAGGTTTCAATTCACAATATTCTTTACATATTTGGAGAGTTTTAGTGATTATGTTAAATTCATCAGGATATTTTTGTTGTGCAGTTTCAGCATATTTGATTCCATTTTCAGTTAATTTGTAATTATAAGTTTCATAATATCCAGAAATTATATTTTGATCAATATAAGAAAATTCAGACATATCTTCCAGTGCAGTTGAAACTTCACGATTAAAAGGTCCATAGAAATGATGAGTATAATTTGAAATATCTAAATTTGGAATTGTCACAGTATGAAAATAAATTAATTTCTGTACTGTAGTCTTACTTATTATTTCATCATTATTTGCATGAATAGTTAATGCTATAGCATCAAAAACATCTAATCCCATCTTAGATTCAAGAAGACATATGACGATTTAAGCCTACTGAGAATTTTTTAGTTGATTTATGAGTGACCATCAATTGACTAGATCATATTTTTAGATGAGATTATTATGTTATCAATATGAGTGACTTTAAGGTTAATTGTCATTTATGTGATCAATTAGTCATTAGAAAGCCTGCAGAAGATGGTACGTGGCCAATGTTTAATCTTGATGAAACAAATCATGAACATTTAGCAGTCTCAACAAGTACAATTTTAGCAGATATTCATTACAAAGATGATGAAGATAAATCAAAACAGATAGGAGAAATGACAATAAAAGAGCTTGAAGATCGTATTAGAAGGCTATCATCACAGGAAGCAGCGATGAAATTAGGCACATTTCTACATGCTACAAATGGTTTTGTGAGTAAAGGATTCAAACAAGATTTTATCAAAAAAATCATCAATATTGGAGATAAAGAATATTTTATCACAGGTAGTTTAGATGATAAAAATGAAGATACAATTATTGAGGCAAAATTTATGCCTACTAGACGTCAATTAAAAAAAGTTCGTCAATATGCAATCGATCAATGTGACATTTACAGTTGGATTACAGGATTGCCAAAAAGTAAATTATTTTTGCATATTATTGACGAGCAAAAAAATGAAGATGAATCACATTTGAACAATGTTAAAAGAGGTGAACATTTAGTAAGAAACTATATCGAAAGTAATTTTGTAAATAATAATTGAATGAATTTTCATGTAACTTATAGTCAAAATTCAAGAAAGAATTTCTATTAATATTTGAAAGCAGTATATGCATTATGGTAAATGCTGTTACATTAACAGGAATTTTTACTGTAATAGTTTTAATTATTGCATTGAATCAACTTCCAAATGGAGATGTATCAGATTCTAAATCTGCTGTAAAGAATGCACAGAAAGGTCTTGTTACAGATACAATTGTTAAAGTAGGTGAAGAAACTATGGAAGTAACAGGTAACCAAGCAATAGATTCCGCTTGTAGAGATGGACCCTCTCAAAGTTGTTCCGTTACTACTAATTCAGTCAATATGATTGGAGTGGTATTTAGTATTTTGATAATTGGTCTCATCATATCAGCAATAATAGGTGCTGCCAAGTTTATGATGAATATCTTAGAATCATTTTGATTTGATTTTTGATTTCTTTTCACATTTTGCCTGAACTTTGATGTATTCTTCAATGATATCATGACAATCTCTACAGATCATTATCTTGACTTTTAGTTCTTTATCATGGTGCTCAGTAAGTGCCTTCCATTCCTTACAGCAAGGACATGTTCCTAACCCACCCATGATTATGAGGACGTGAAGAAACTAATAGGATTTTCTTTGCCAGTCTCGTGTAAAATGAGAATGAAACAAAACCTAGTGTATTGCCCTATACTGATAATTCACTTAGAATTATCTGAAATCATTTTACAGCAAATAATTGTAAAGTATTTTTTTCTATACCATGTAGATTCTTTTTCTTCCACGTGGGTCTTAAAACAATGTACCTAACTATATCCCCATGCATGTCGTGCTCCTAACTAAATTTGAACCGCTTTACATATGGTGTAAAATCTTTGCATCCAACCACATCTCATACAGGTATGCAAATACAATCAAAAATCAGCCAATCATAGTACTCTAAACTAGCCCTTTTTTGCGCCTAGAATGTGTCTTAGTATCAATTTTGTCAAAACCATAATTGGTATGAATAATTGCAAAATACAATCAAAAATCAAGGCATAGCTAACGCTGGGTCTGATTTTAAAAATGAAAATCATCGTACAAGTCGTGTATATGTTCTACTAGATGAAAAATGATTCATCGCGCATAGTCTCTATGTAAGTGGCTGAACTGATGTGTTGGTCTATTAGTAAAGGCTGGCTCACCACTCGCCGAAGCTTGTGATCTACACCACCTTCCTATCAACGCAGTATTCTGCTGCCGACCTTCAT
>Ga0224506_10002302_pt1 | contig 13062 bp, 14 predicted proteins | sample SF_Jan12_sed_USG_2_FD_169108 | JGI IMG/M metagenome (GOLD analysis project Ga0224506, IMG submission 169108) | Sediment microbial communities from San Francisco Bay, California, United States - SF_Jan12_sed_USGS_8_1 | ecosystem: Environmental > Aquatic > Marine > Sediment | place: USA... | reverse complement strand
AGACAGTGCGGTTAGTCAGCGCATCGCACCCGTAAAGAGGCAGGTGGCAATAGCATCTGCTGGCAAGGGTGATGGTAGCTGGGAAGATTTTTAGAAAAGCAGGTAACAGGTTTCAGCCTGTCGTGTTCTGCCTGAAGCGAGGTAAACAGCAGCGCCCTTTCAGTTTGAGAGGGCGTTGTCGTTCTAAGTTTTAAGTTTTGAGTTCAAGTCTTCTGTTTCCGGTTCTCCTGTGTTTATTAGTTAGACCAGGTTTAGTCTCGATTGGCTTATGTCTGATTTAATAGTGCTTTCCAGTTACTCAATAAATTCGACGTATACCAGGGTGATACGTCAGCGACAGGCGGCAGGCCTTTGCATAACCATTGCGCCAGTCTGTCGACCAGTGCTGTTTGATCGCCAGCAGGATAGCGATATTGTTCGGTGTACTGTTCCGGGTAACACAGGGCATCGGGGACAAGCGGGATTGCCCCAGAACTGGCTGCCTCCAGTATAGAGAGCCCCTGAAATTCGTGTAACGATGTGCTCACGGCGATACTTGCCTTGCCAAGCAGGTGTCGATAAGTGTCTATATCGACTTTGTCGTCAGCAATGATTCGATCTTTTAATTTTTTACGCAGCAGTGTGAGCATGTCCGGTGTTTGAGAGGGGCGTGCACCGAGTAGTGCGAGTTTGAAATCAACACCGCGTTCTGCCAGTTCCAGCATTGCATTTGCAAAGATCTCGGGCGCTTTGTCATATTCCCAGCGATGATTCCAGATAATTAATTTGTTATCCTTTTCTGACGCGGGCGCGATCGGTTCAAACGGAACTGGATAGATTTCGCACTTGCTTTGTAGCTTTTGACGAATGCCTGTTGGTATGGCATCCGGCATCTGCTTTAGCAAATTATCGACACCATCCAGAAACGTGTCACGGTTGTAATTTGAATTGAATAATAATTTTTCTGCCGTTAGCGCGCCATAGAGCTGAACCATTTGAGGTTCGATGGATTGCGTTTGATGTTCACTGACAGGATACGCAAACTGGTTTTCGTGGAAATAATAATAAGCAGGCACCCTGGCCAACCGGGGGTGCAGGCCTTTTATTGTCGCCAGATCAACCATGGAGGTAGCAATAATGAGATCGGGTTGGTTAACAGGTAACGTATCCAGCCAGGAAAGCGGGTTGCCGCGAATACGCCAGCTAAAGTAACGGCCGGGCAATTCCAGTCGTTGCCATTCAATCTGCGGGAAATTATCAATCAGCCAGTCTGCCCAGGCGGCATGGCTGTCTGCGCGGTAGGCGGAGAGCAGCCAGATATCAGGTTTTTTCATAACAATCTTTCGAAATTATTTTTCAGCCTGTGTTGGCTGATTGTGAGGGATGATTGTATAGCCGCCTGATACAATAACAAACATGTATTCAAGTGTTGTTTCTATTGCGCCAATGATGGGCTGGACCGATCGTCATGCGCGTTATTTCCTTCGTCTTATTTCAAAGCGCGTGTTGCTGTATACCGAGATGGTAACAACGGGCGCGATGCTTCATGGTCATCGTGACTCGCTATTAAAATTTCACCCGGCCGAACATCCACTGGCGTTGCAATTGGGCGGCAGCGATGCAGATGAATTGGCCCAGTGTAGCAAGATGGCGGAAGATGCGGGTTATGATGAGGTCAATCTGAATGTCGGTTGCCCCAGTGACCGGGTTAAGTCCGGTCATTTTGGTGCCTGCCTGATGGCGCAGCCCGCCCTGGTGGCAGAGTGTGTTCATGCCATGCAGTCGAGGGTGGCTATCCCCGTCACTGTGAAATGCAGGATTGGTATTGATGAGATGGAAGGCTATGCAGACCTCGCCGATTTTGTGCGTGTGGTCTCGGCATCGGGGTGTAATACATTTATCGTGCATGCGCGCAAGGCGTGGTTAAAAGGGCTGAGCCCGAAACAGAATCGTGAGGTGCCGCCACTGAACTATGATTTTGTGTATCGCTTGAAGCGGGAGTTCGCTGATTTAAATATTACGATTAATGGCGGTGTTAAAACACTCGATGCGGTAGCTGAGCATCTGCAATACGTTGATGGTGTGATGTTAGGTAGAGAGGCCTACCACAACCCTTATTTGCTCATCGATATTGACCGGCGTTTTTTTAACGACGTAGATTCAGTCATGACGCGTCACGAAATTATCGAAACCCTGCTTCCTTATATCGAACGGGAGTTGACTGATGGAGTCAGGCTGCATTCGATAACGCGTCACCTGCATGGTTTGTTTCTGGGTTGTCCCGGCGCAAAGGCCTGGCGCAGGTATCTCAGTGAGAATGATCACAAGGCGGGCGCAGGTGTCGATGTGGTGAGACAGGCTGCTGCTTTGGTGAACGATGAGCGCCTGGATGGATAAATGGCGGGATAGATAAGTAGCGGGTCGGTTCACGAAACTTGTTTGTATGGAAGAAGATAATGATTAGCCGCATTTACCTGTTTTGCTTTCCCAGCTAATCAGAAAACTTACGTCAGGGGTTGATTCAACTTTTATGTCCTCGCTGACGGCAATAACTATATCTGAACAGGTGCTTAGATGGATCGCGCCGCCAAACACAATGTTGCGCGCTTTGCCAAGCGGGATCAGGTTGCTGTTTGAATAATATTGCGTGTGTCCGCCAATTTGAATTCTGAGATCAAACTCGGGTAATGGCTGCCACTGTATGGCGGCATGACCAAACCAGATGTTGTCTTCCACCGCGAGTGTGCCGAGATGGCTTTCACCGGGGAACAGAATACCCAGGTTCGCATCGGCGTTCCATTCGGGGTTGAGTTTATATTCTGCTGCCAGCCAGAACGAAAGATCGCTGGCATCATTACCGGTGAGATCTGATTGGTCACCAGTAGGCAGGTCGACCGATGACCACAGGCTTAACACTGATTGTTGGTTCTGGTGTAACGCTCTACCAAGGCCAAGCTGGATATCACCGAAGCCGCTAGTTGGTTTTGTCAGGTCGATAACAGGTACACCATTGCGACTATAAAAAATACGAAACTGGTCATCGATGACCCTGGGGCGGTTGCCCCGAGGTAGTCCAAATATGTCATGCCAGTTATCAACGGTGCTATCAAGAAAACCGCTACCGTAGTGAATGACGGGGACATCTATTCTTAGTGCCCAGTTTTCAGAGAGGCCGTAAACAAAGTTAAACCTTAGATGGTAAGACTCAAAATCGATGAGCAGCGATTCCTGGCTGTTGCTCATTAAATTCAGTGTATTGGTAATATCCAGTCCCAGCGACCAGGACGATGTGTTTTCAACAGGCAGTCTGGCTGTTGAGGGCTGTGGTTGACCATGAATTAGCGAAAAAGGGTTTTGGTCCTGGGTTGGAAACGGGCTCGACGTGGCAATGCCTGGCAGTGTTGCAGATAAAATCATCAGGCATAAAAAAGCCCCGATGGCTTTTAAATCATCGGGGCTTTTCGTCGGCATTTGATCTATCTGCCGAGTTACTCCAGCTCTGGCTATTTCAAACCCGCGTAGTAAGCAGCAACATTTGCAATGTCGGCATCGCTCAGTGGTTTAGCCATTGCATTCATGGTGGGCTCTTTGCGTGAACCGTCTTTGAAAGCTTTGATCTGTTTTACCAGGTAGGCTTCTTTCTGGCCGGCCAGGTTAGGGTAAGTCGGTACCGCGCTAATGCCTGCAGCGCCGTGACAGCCGGCACAGGTAGCCGCTTTGGCTTTACCGGCAGCAGCATCACCAGCGATCGCAACATTTGAAGCAGCAACAAGCATGAGAGCCGAAAGGGCGGTTAGAATTTGATGTTTCATGGAGTTCTCCTAAGTATTGTTATCCCGGCTCAGTTGTAAAACCAATAAAACCAGAAATAATCATTAAAATCATGCGCTTAGTTAAAAATAATGCGCGCTGTAAGTCTTGTGGCGGCAGATGTTACCGTAAAATGTCCTGTTTTCATAGTTAGCCTTATTGGCTATTTCGGGGGATATTGGTGATGTCATTTTACTGGCTACTGGCTATTGGTTATTGGCTTAGGCGAGAAAGCGGCCGCTGCTTGCGAAGATGGCAACTGCAAGCCCCAGTAATATATTGATACCGACCAGTTTTCTTATTTGAGCCAGTATTCTTCCGCCCTCGGGATAATCTTCGACGATAATCGCCTGTTTGAGCCGTCGGTAGCACGAAAAGAATATATACAGGTAAATCAGCACCATCACGATGCCGACACCGTGCATGAGGTGAATGTGTGTGCCAACATTGCCAAAGCCGCCATAAAAGCCCAGCACCATCCAGTAGCCACTGGCCAGGAGCGCAATAATGCTTAGCCAGACCCAGAAGAAGAAGCGTTTAAAGACCTGTACCCAGAGCTGGAGCCGTAACGGCGGTTCTAGAACCTGAACGGCTGCAGGGCGAAGCGCCATGTGGGCAAAGAACATACCGCCAACCCAGATGATGGCGGCTAACAGGTGCAGGGCAATACCAACGAGCATTTCAGCCTCCATGAAAAATTGGTCAGAATAAAATTTACTGGCATTTTAGCCTGAATATTTCGCCAATGTGCGATTGTGCTGTAGGGGTATTGTAATATGACATATAACCTTAACAGTACTGGGGTCAAGTGATGCGCAAGGGAAGCGGATGCACGCAGGGTATCATTCATGTAAAATGCGCGGCTCTTTACATATTGCCTTTGAGCGCCTTTTGAGGAAAAACCATGGCTGATTTCCAGATTTCACCTTCGATTTTATCTGCTGATTTTGCGCGTTTAGGCGAAGAGGTGGATAACGTAATTAAGTCAGGTGCTGATGTTGTTCATTTTGACGTAATGGACAATCACTACGTACCCAACCTGACTATTGGTCCGCTGGTGTGTGAGGCACTGCGCAAACACGGTGTCACTGCAGACATTGATGTGCACCTGATGGTCAAACCGGTTGACCGCATTATTCCGGATTTTGCCAAGGCCGGCGCTACCTATATTACATTTCATCCGGAAGCCAGTGAGCATATTGATCGCAGCCTGTCGCTGGTTCGTGAATGCGGATGCAAGAGCGGCCTGGTGTTTAATCCAGCGACACCATTGAGTCATCTTGATTATGTTATGGACAAGGTGGATATGATTTTGCTGATGTCGGTCAACCCCGGCTTTGGCGGCCAGTCCTTTATCCCTGCAACACTGGATAAATTGCGTGAGGCTCGCAAGATGATCGATGCTTCAGGGTTCGATATACGCCTGGAAGTCGATGGCGGTGTAAAGGTGGATAACATCCGCGAGATTGCTGAAGCCGGCGCTGATATGTTTGTCGCGGGTTCGGCAATTTTTGGTGCTGCAAAGGAAAGTGATGCCAATGATTACGATACCGTAGTTGGAGCCATGCGCGCCGAACTGGCAAAAGTTTCCTGAAGCATGTCAAACTTAAACAGACCCGAGATGGTGCTGATAGATGTTGACGGCACCCTGGTAGACAGTGTGCCTGATCTGGCCTGGTGCGTCGACGAGATGATGCGCGAGTTAGCTATGCCGGTACACGGTGAACAGAAAGTGCGCCACTGGGTGGGTAATGGTGTTGAGCGTCTGGTGAAGAGAGCGTTGATCAATAAACTCGATGGCGAACCAGACGATGCCCTGTACGCAAAAGCATTGCCGATATTTCAGGACCTTTATAGAGATAACACCTCGAAACGCAGCACTTTATATGATGGAGTGATTGAGGCGCTGGAGTTTCTAAAAGGCACCGGCGTACAGGTGGGTTGTGTGACCAATAAGGCCAGCCAGTTCACCCTGCCGCTGCTCGAGGATATGGGCATCAAGAAATATTTCGAGACCATCATTTGTGGCGACATGGTAGAGCGAAAGAAGCCTGATCCCATGCCACTGTTGCAGGCCGCCGAGAAAATGGGCGCAGACCCCTCAAAATCATTAATGCTTGGTGATTCGGTGAATGATGTCACCGCAGCGCGTGCGGCTGGTTTCGCTATTGTCTGCATGCCCTATGGTTACAATCATGGTGATGATATCCGTGATAGTAATCCTGACGCGGTGATTGATTCCATGGCAGACATTAAGAATATTATTGACTGGTAGAAGCGGAGTGCCTGCAGAGGGCCCGCGAATAGAGTCCATGAACAGGATATGTGCAGTAGTGTTTGACCACAACTTGATCTAATATCCACCCATGAAAACGTTTTCCGGACAACAGGTATACAACGATAACAGCATCTGGCGATGCTAATCTAATGGCGGTGGCTATTTTGGTCACGCACAGCCATGAATATTATTTTGTATACCTGTAATCTATGTTCTGGAAAACACTATGTCATCTGAAGCCAATAACAAATCAAGATTTGAATCCCTGAAAGGTGCATCGTGTAATCGTGTGCCGCTGGTGCGCGAAGTGCTGGCGGATCTGGATACGCCACTCAGTACCTATCTAAAACTGGCCAACGCTCCCTATACCTACCTGTTCGAGTCAGTGCAGGGCGGAGAGAAATGGGGCCGATATTCCATTATTGGTTTGCCGTGCCAGACCGTTATCAAAATTAATCATCACACTGTTCGTGTAGAAAAAGACGGGGTTATTGTTTCAGAGGACCAGGTGGATGACCCGCTTGAGTGGATTGAGAATTTCCAGAAGCAGTATAACGTTCAGGAAGATGCGGAATTGCCGCGTTTTACCGGCGGCCTGGTGGGTTATTTTGGTTATGAGACTATTCGTTATATTGAGCCAAGACTGGATCACGGCGATAAGCCGGATGTTTTGGCGACGCCCGATATTTTACTCATGGTGTCGGAGGAGGTTGTGGTCTTCGATAACCTGGCCGGCAAGATTTATATTATTGTGCATGTGAATCCACAGCAGGAACAGGCGCTTGATAACGGTGAAAACCGTTTGCGGGAGATTGAGAAAAATCTGCGTAGAGCAGTGCCAGAAACACCGGCACACGAAAAACACACCGTCAATGAAGAGGATTTTGTTTCTGGATTCACGGAAGATGGCTACAAGGCCGCTGTTGATAAGGCGAGACAGTATATTATCGATGGCGATATTATGCAGGTGGTGCTGTCGCAACGATTGACCATTCCATTTCACGCCAGACCAATGGAACTGTATCGCGCCTTACGCAGTTTGAATCCTTCGCCATATATGTATTACCTGAATCTGGGTGACCACCAGGTGGTAGGCTCGTCTCCCGAAATTCTGGTGCGGCTCGAAGACGGTAAGGTAACCGTCAGGCCGATTGCCGGCACCCGTCCGCGCGGCGAAGATGAAAGCCAGGATATAAAACTTGAACATGAATTGCTGGCCGATCCAAAAGAGCTGGCAGAACACCTGATGTTAATAGACCTGGGTCGCAATGATGCGGGGCGTGTCAGCGAAACAGGCAGCGTGCAGCTAACAGAAAAAATGATTGTGGAACGTTACTCGCACGTTATGCATATTGTTTCCAATGTGACTGGAAAACTTAAACCCGGCATGAATGCTATAGATGTTTTGCGTGCCACCTTTCCAGCCGGGACCGTGAGTGGTGCGCCTAAAATTCGTGCGATGGAAGTTATTGATGAACTGGAGCCGGTAAAGCGCGGCATCTATTCAGGCGCAGTAGGTTATCTATCGTGGAATGGCAATATGGATACCGCCATTGCAATTCGAACCGCAGTGATTAAAGACGAGCAGCTGTCGATTCAGGCTGGTGCGGGCATTGTCTATGACTCGATACCTGAGAATGAATGGCAGGAAACCATGAACAAGGCGCGTGCAATTTTCAGGGCTGTCTCGCTGGCCGAGGCGGGTTTGATTAAACATAGTTGAAAGGTTGTGGTTGCTACCGTTAAATTTTTATTCATATTGCTGATTTTTGTATGCATGTCTTCTGCCGGGGCGGAAGATGCCGGCAATGTTATTACCAGTAAGCAACTGGCGATAGTGGTGAATAAGGCTGATCCCCAAAGTGTACGGATTGCTGAATATTATGGAAAGCAGCGCCATATTCCGGATGAGAATATTATAGTTGTCGATTTTGCAGCCAACAGGGAAGTTATAAGCAAAAAAGAATTTGAGTTGATTTATGAAGAGCTGAAAGCGAAAACTCCGGCACACGTTCAGTTTTATGCACTGGCATGGAGTACGCCATTCAGAGTGGCCTGCATGTCTATAACCAGCGCATTTACTTTTGGCTTCGATGAAAAATATTGCGCCAAAGGTTGTGTGTCTACTGCCCCGAGTCCTTATTTCAATGCCGCCAGCAGAATGCCTTATGATGACTTTGGTATCAGGCCGTCGATGATGCTGGCCGGGAGCAGTATCGAGCAGGTGTATAAGATGATTGATCGCGGTATCCGAGCCGATGATAGTAATCCGGACGGTACAGCTTATCTTGTCAGCACGACGGATAAGGCGCGAAATGTGAGGGCGAACCTGTATTCGTCAGCTATCGTTGGGCTGGGTGAGCGGATAGCTATTCAGCAGGTTAATGCCAATGCGCTTAAAGATAAAAATGATGTGCTGTTTTATTTCACAGGGCAGGTAAAGGTAAATGACATAGACAGTAATCGGTTCGTCGATGGCGCTATTGCTGACCATTTAACCTCTACCGGGGGAGTATTATTTGGTGGTTCGCAAATGAGCATTTTGAGATGGCTTGATGCCGGCGCGACCGCAAGTTATGGCTCAGTGGTCGAGCCGTGCGCCTTCCGGCAGAAATTTCCGGTACCGGCCATTGTCATTGATTACTATACGCGCGGCGAAACATTAATTGAGGCGTACTGGAAGAGTGTGTCCTGGCCAGGTCAGGGTGTCTTTGTTGGTGAGCCCCTGGCAACCCCTTTTTTGGCGTCAGCTTTTTCGAAGCCAGTAAAGAACTCGGTAAATCATCCACTGAGTCATCCACTGAGTCATGCTGGACAGTAATAGATCAGGTAAGATTCACCTATGCTTTTAATGATCGACAATTATGATTCATTTACCTACAACCTGGTTCAATACCTGGGTGAGCTGGGGGCGGATGTCGTTGTCTATCGCAATGATAAAATCACCCTGGATGAAATAGAAGGCCTGAAGCCCGAAAGAATTATGATTTCACCGGGTCCGTGTACGCCCGATGAAGCCGGTGTTTCAATGGATGTGATTAGAAAATTTGCGGGTAAAGTGCCTGTATTGGGTGTGTGTCTCGGTCACCAGTGTATCGGCCAGGTGTTCGGGGGAACAATCATACATGCCAATGAAATCATGCATGGCAAGACATCGTTGATTCATCACACGGGCCAATATGTATTTAAAGGTTTAATAAACCCATACACGGCTACGCGTTATCATTCACTGGTGATAGACAAGCATTCGTTACCGGATTGTCTCGAGATTACGGCCTGGACAGAAACCGAAAGTGGCGAGATGGATGAAATAATGGGAGTCCGGCATAAAGAGCTGGCCGTGGAAGGCGTTCAGTTTCACCCTGAGTCGATACTGACAGAGCACGGACACGAGTTGCTCAATAATTTTTTGAAAACACCCTAGTCGTATAAACAAACTGGAGATAATTATGGATATGCCATCGGCGATTAGTGCTGTTATCGAGCATAAAAATCTTTCATCTGAAGAGATGACATCTGTCATGCGTTTAATTATGACGGGTGAAGCTACGCCAGCACAAATTGGTGGTTTTCTCGTTGGTTTGCGCATGAAGGGTGAAACCGCAGAGGAAGTGGCCGCGGCGGCGTCCGTAATGAGGGAGCTTTCAACAAAGGTGCATGTAGATAAAACACATCTTGTAGATACCTGCGGGACCGGCGGTGATGCATCCGGTAGTTTTAACATTTCGACAGCAAGTGCCTTTGTTGTTGCGGCCGCCGGGGGCAGAGTGGCAAAGCACGGTAATCGCTCTGTCTCGAGTAAATCGGGGAGTGCTGATGTGCTTGAGGCCGCAGGCGTGAACCTGGATCAAACACCGGAACAGGTTGCGGAATGCATTAATGCCATTGGCGTTGGTTTTCTTTTTGCCCCCAAACACCATGGCGCAATGAAGTTTGCTATTGGGCCACGCAAGGAAATGGCGGTGCGTACTATATTTAATGTGCTGGGCCCGTTGACCAATCCAGCAGATGCACCCAACCAGGTGCTGGGTGTTTTTAGCAAGGACTGGGTCGAGCCGTTGGCGCAGGTGCTGCAGAGGTTAGGCAGTGAACATGTTCTGGTTGTGCATGCTGCTGATGGCCTGGATGAAATCAGTATTGGCTCGCCGACCTTTGTCGCAGAACTAAAAGATGGCGTTATTAAAAATTACACGATTAAACCGGAAGACTTTGGTATGAAATCGTCAGATTTAAATTCTATCCGGGCGGACGATGCCAGGGATAGCCTGCGCATGATTCATGCGGTGTTTAACGATATCGAAGGGCCGGCAAGAGACATTGTTTGCCTGAATGCGGGTGCAGCTATTTATGCCGCTGGCCTTGCCAGCACACTGGTGGAAGGTGTGGCACGAGCAGGCGAGGTAATAAGCAGTGGCGCGGCAGCGAGCAAGCTGAAAGAGCTCGTTGCCAAAACATCCAGTTAGCTAAGGCTGTAATTTTGATGGAGAAAGGGCGCCCAGACATCCTGAAAAAAATACTTCAGCGCAAGCATGAGGAAGTTGCCGAGCGTTCGGAGAAAATTAATATAGATGTGTTAGCGCAACAGGCCGAGCAGGCGGATCCTGTGCGTGGGTTTATAAGCGCCATAGAAAAAAATATTGTTGCGCACAGACCGGCGGTTATTGCCGAAATAAAAAAGGCATCTCCAAGCAAAGGCGTGCTAAGAGAAAATTTTGATCCGGCAGCGATTGCAAAGACCTATGAGAAGAATGGCGCGGCCTGTATTTCCGTACTCACCGATGCGGATTATTTTCAGGGTTGTGAAGACTATCTGCTGCAGGCGCGATCAGCGTGTAACCTGCCGGTTATTCGCAAAGATTTCATTATTGATCCATACCAGGTGTTCGAGGCGCGCGCAATCGGTGCGGATTGTATATTGCTAATCGTGGCGGCCCTGGATGATGTTATGTTGCGCGAGTTGCTTGAACTGGCTCACCACCTTGAAATGGACGCGCTGATTGAAGTCCACGATGAGTATGAACTGGAGCGCGCTTTAAAATGTGATGCCCGGTTGATAGGAATAAATAATCGAAGCCTGCATACTTTTGAAACAAGTCTGCAAACGACACTGTCAATGCTGGATAGTATTCCTGATGACAGAATCCTGGTGACCGAGAGCGGTATTCACACGCCTGAAGATGTAAGGCTAATGCGCGACAATGGTGTGCATGCCTTTCTTGTTGGAGAGGCGTTTATGCGTGCGAATGACCCCGGGGAGAAGCTAAAAGAGCTGTTTGGTTAATATTGCGTTTTTCGCGGAGGAAGCTTTTCTTAACGAGTTCCAAACACAACCACGGTCTTGCCGTGAGCACTGATTAACGCATCATCTTCCAGTTCTTTGAGAACGCGCCCGGCCATTTCACGTGAGCAGCCTACCATCTTGGCGATATCCTGACGTGTAACCTTGATCTGCATGCCGTCGGGATGTGTCATGGCATCAGGTTCGCGGCTCAGTTCGAGTATGCAGCGTGCAATCCTGCCCTTGACGTCGAGAAAGATTAAGTCGCGGACTTTCATGCTGGTCTTTTTTAGCCGGTTGAACAGCTGGCCGGTGAGTAGAAACATGACTTCCGGGTCTTCCTTGACGATTTGTCTGAACTGCGGGTAACTGATTTCAGCTATCACGCAAGCACTTCGAGCGTGAATGCAGGCGGACCGTTTATTTTCATCGTTGTCATCGAAATCAAACAGACCGGCTTCGCCAAAGAAATCACCCTGGTTAAGCTGAGCCAGGATAATTTCTTCCCCTGTATCGCTTTCCACCTGTACGCTAACCGAACCCTCAATGATATAATGCAGGCTCTTCGATTCATCACCTTCATGAATGATGACTTTTTTGTTGGCGTAGTTTTTTCGGTGTGCATGCTTGAGAAGATACTCAAGAGAAGGGTTGGGTGCTGGTTTTTTCTGTACAATGCTCATTTTCTGATTTCATGGATAGTAATATTACTTGCAGCGCCACTGGCTGAGATCATGATACACATAGAAGTATAGAAGACAATAGAGCAGGAATTTCGAGTTTGTAGAGAAAAGATAAATGAAAGCAACAATAAAATGGCTGGATCATATGTCCTTTGTTGGCGAGTCAGGCAGTGGGCATTCAATTGTAATGGATGGCCCGCCGGATGATGGCGGACGCAATCTGGGTGTGCGTCCCATGGAAATGGTTTTATTAGGCATGGGCGGCTGTACAGCCTTTGATGTGGTCCATATATTAAAAAGGGCGCGTCAGGAAATTACAGATTGTCGGGTCGAACTTGAAGCGGAACGCGCGTCAGAGGTTCCGAAAGTCTTCACAAAAATACGCGCGCATTATGTGGTGACGGGAAAAAACCTGGACAAAACAAAGGTGGAGCGCGCCATTAACATGACCGCTGAAAAATATTGTTCGGTTTCTATTATGCTTGCCGCGACTGTGGAAATAAGCCACGATTTTGAAATCATCAATGAGTAGTCTTCATGCATCACTGACACCGAGTCAGCTATTTAAGGAATTGCAGCAGCAATATTTTCAGGCGTGGTTCAGGTTTCATCCAGAAGAGGCCGTTGACGTTGGGGTTGCGGCCCATGCCGGTGAATTGCGTAGTTATGATGACGACGATATTGGTGCGCTTAAAGCGCTAAACCAGAAGCTGGTTTGTGCGCTGGACGAAATGAGTATTGATGATCTGGATGATTCGGCGCGCATTGATTATAAGATTCTAAAAGGAGCAGCTGAGATTGAATTGCATGAGCTGGAGGAAAGGGACTGGCGGTTTAGAAACCCGTCTGAGTTCATCCCGCTCAATGCGATCTACCAGTTACTGATACAGCCTGTAGATAATGTACATCGCGCCATTAAACATCGCTTAATGCAGTACCCCGATTACCTTCGTGGAGCGAAAGTATTTTTGTCGCAGTCTGCGGACAGAGTTGTTCCAGTATGGCTCGAATCAGCGATTCAACAATGTCACTCT
>Ga0224506_10002301_pt1 | contig 13063 bp, 8 predicted proteins | sample SF_Jan12_sed_USG_2_FD_169108 | JGI IMG/M metagenome (GOLD analysis project Ga0224506, IMG submission 169108) | Sediment microbial communities from San Francisco Bay, California, United States - SF_Jan12_sed_USGS_8_1 | ecosystem: Environmental > Aquatic > Marine > Sediment | place: USA... | reverse complement strand
CGCATAGACCTTATAGAGCAGATCAATGAAATCCGAGACCTCGCCCTGAATCTGCTTTTCGGTGCAGAAGATATGTGCATCATCCTGAACAAAGCCACGCACACGCATCAAACCATGCAGGGAACCACTCGGCTCATTACGATGACAGGAGCCAAACTCCGCCATGCGTAGCGGCAGGTCACGGTAACTCTTGAGCCCCTGATTGAATATCATGATATGACAGGGACAGTTCATCGGCTTGATTGCGTAATCGCGCTCTTCCGAGTGCGTGGTAAACATATCTTCGTGAAATTTTTCCCAGTGACCGGATTTTTCCCACAGAGAACGTCCTACAACAGTAGGTGTTTTTACCTCGGTATAACCTGCCGCACGGATCGTATTACGCACGTAGCTTTCAATGATCTGATAAATCGTCCAACCCTTGTCGTGCCAGAATACCATACCCGGTGCAAGCTCTTCGGTATGAAACAGATCAAGCTGCTTAGCCAGCTTGCGATGATCGCGTTTTTCGGCTTCTTCCAGGCGATGCAGATAGGCCTTGAGATCTTTTTTGTTCGTCCAGGCGGTACCATAGATACGCTGTAACATTTCATTCTTTGAATCGCCACGCCAATAAGCACCGGCAACTTTCATGAGTTTTACTGCTTTGATCTTGCCAGTACTGGGAATATGGGGGCCACGACAGAGATCAATAAAATCACCCTGCTCATAAAGCGAGATAGTCTCTCCCATGGGGATCGCTTCGATAATCTCAGCCTTATAAACTTCATCCATCTCCTTGAAGAAATCGATGGCCTCTTCGCGTTTCATCACCTTACGTGTAACAGGCAAATCTTTTTTGATAATTTCCTGCATGCGTTTTTCGATCGCTTCCAGGTCTTCGGGCGTAAAGCCACGCTCAAAGGCGAAATCATAGAAAAAACCGTCTTCGATTACGGGGCCGATGGTTACCTGCGCTTCAGGGAATAATTGTTTTACAGCCTGAGCCAGCAAGTGAGCCGTGGAATGACGGACAATCTCCAGCCCCTCCTGATCACGTTCGGTAATAATGCTAAGTTCAACGTCAGACTCAATCAGGTGCGAGGTATCAAGAAGTTGATCATCGATCTTTCCGGCTAATGCAGCCTTGGCCAGACCGGGACCGATATCGGCAGCGACGTCGTGAATTGTTACAGCTTGATCAAAAGAACGTTGGGAACCATCGGGAAGTGTAATAACAGGCACTGTATTCTCCTTTCAGTGGCGACCGATACGAGGGGCCGCGTGAAACACATGTATAGTGAACAAACAAATAAGGCACCGTCTTTTGGACGATGCCTTTAGAATTTGGTAGGCGCGAGTGGACTCGAACCACCGACCCCCACCATGTCAAGGTGGTGCTCTAACCAAGCTGAGCTACGCGCCTAAATTCGAGGTCGGGACAATAGCATAAGGATTTTAGTAAAACAAGTTTGAATTGATTTTGAACCGCCAAGACGCAAAGTACGCCATGGTCTATTTTGGGTCAAACTATGTGGTAAGCCAGTAAACCTCACACTATTAATAGTCTTAGGTCTACGGCTACTTTGATGATAATAATTAACCAGCTTGGCGTTCTTGGCGCCTTAGCGGTTCAAAAACCTACCCCACCAAACCCATGTTCGCTTCCTGTTCGCGTTTGATCTGATCTCATACTCTGGCGATTTATTCGAACTCCAGATTCTGGGCATGCTTCTGGAATTTGTCACGATTAAAACACATGAAAAAAAAGGCCTCCCAAAAGGAGGCCTTTTACACTCAAAATCTTCGAGCCAATTAGTCACACATTTCGACTCTCTAGCCCAGAATGTATGAAACGACTTACAATCCTATTCGATAAACTCTAACCAATAGGCCCCAAAATCGTTCGGATCCCCGCCAACGGTTCCCGACATATACAAACGGCCACCGATTTCTATCGGCGACTGGGACGGATAAATACCGGAATCGTGACTTTTGCCATATACATATCCAGTGGGATCCAGATCTACATAATATAAAGAACCGCCAGTATCGACTTCAGTCTTAACTGTATAGGTTTTGCCAATCGAATAATCGCTTGTATTTACAATTGAGAAATCATATTGACTATTCAAATCAGTGTGGGAACTTGCGTATAAGGTTCCGCCGGCACTCAATAGACTTTTAGGACTTTCTTCAGCTAGTTCGTAAACGGTAGCAAATTGGGCGCTTGCTGTTGCGCCTGTGCCAGAGACCGACGCCTTAACCCACATCTGTTGCGACGAACTACCGTAAGAAAAATAAAGTTCGTTATTATGAACAATAAACTTATCAGCCTGAACATTTTGATTGATCGTGTAGTATCCGCCCACGCTTTGGTCATCAAGATTTATCCAGTACACCTCAGAATCTTCGGCGATGGCATCACCGTTCAGGTCTTGGCTTGGGTACGGAACAGCAAAGAGAATATTTCCAATCACCCGCACATAGCCCCACGAATAACGAAGCTGCCAGGTGCCAGGCTGTGACCAGTTTGCCACAACAAAGGTACCATCATGATAACCGGCAAGTCGGGTCACCGTAACATTGGCCGAGTCGCTATAATCAACCATATAGAGAAATTTGCCGCCGTCACTGGTTCGTATACCAGCGCCGTAAAGCACATTATTCTCCACATGAAGTGGAAAAACCCCTGAAATCTCATCCGTCGGAATACCAACTACTGTATGCGTCACTGTAACTGGACTCACCGATGTGTCGATCGAGGTCACGATCAACGACGTTACGCCTGCTTCACTATAAGGATACGTCACTATCGTATCCGCACTATAGTCCAGACTGAATTGGGTCTCCGTCGTCGACTGGTCATTCGTCAAATCGTTGATAATTACCTGTGCCTCAAAGTCGCCATCCACATAACGATAGATAGTCGGTTTCAATGTACCGTTTATCAATTTACTTGACTTCATGAAGGTATGAGATTTCGTCTGCATGAGTGTAACTCTGGGATAACAACTATCGAACCCACTCACATACTCGCTGCAAAGATAGGCCTGATTAAGCAGAACTTTCGGATCAGAAACAGCCGTATTCGTTTGATCTGTCGTTTGCGCTCCATCCTTTGTCGTATCCGTCGAATCCGTTGTCTCGGAAACTGGCTCTTGATTACCTTCGTCTTCCGGCTGAAGTATGTCCTGTACACATCCACTGAGAAGAAATATTAGAAAGGAACTTGAAATTAAAACACCTCTAATACGGCCCATGATAAACCCCTTATTTTTTTGTTGGTTAGTAGTCTATCGTCTATCGGAGGGAGGGGGTTTGTAGGTCAAACACTGACATTGAGGGAAGTGCGAACAGTATCACGTTTTATGCGCCGAGGTGTGTGGCGGCATTATATACCCTACGTTGGTATTGCGTTTTTTCCTCACATATTCATTCAACACCACACGAAGACGTAGTTTTCCCCGTCGTTGATCGACTAGGCGTCGACAATATCAAACCAAATTAACAGGAATTGACCCAGCATTACTGGCGCGATTTACCAAACATATGTCGCATTTAGACAAGGATAGCAATGCAAGTGTGCTTTACAATGGTTTAAATAGGGAATATCTCGGCTTTTCAGGCGCCTACCTTAATATTCTTACCTAGCGGTGAGCTAATGGTGGCCAGTATGGTGAAGGCGCTCTAAAAGACGGACTATCCTACGTAAAACAAAGGCAATTTCGCATGCAACTAAGCGTATCGAGTCTGATGATATCCAAAGCACTCAGTATTGCGGCCGAGCACGACGTTTATGCGGCTGAATTGTGCAATCTTACCGGCATCTCAATGTCCTTGGTCAGGGACCCGGACGAACGCCTCCCCTACTCCGCCTATCTGGGAATCCTCGCAGAGGTAGTACGACGCACTGGCAATGAATATTTTTGGTTACAAGAGTCCGGCGCTGAGCTTTACGCCCACGACAATCCAATGTGGTACGTCATTTTTGGCGCAAGCACCTTGCAACAGGCTTTGACACGTGCCGAGCGTTTTTATACCTTTTACTCCGATGTTCATTACCCGTCCTGCCATATAAACGGTGATTTTTTTTCGATCCGACGTTCGTTACACGCACCGGGCTATCCCTTTACCGGACATGCCCTCGACTGGGCCTTCGCAAGCTGGTTTAGTATTGCACGAATCTTTGCCGGCACCTCTCTCAAGCTGTGCGCGATTAATCTTGACGGGGTCTACAAATACCGCAGACCATCCTATGAGAACTTTTTCAAAGTACCGGTATATGTCGATGCGAAACATAATGAACTGGTTTTCCATCGCCGCGATCTGGATCTACCTAATCGCCACCAACATATCGACCCCCATCTGGAAAACATTCTTCTCGGCCTGGTCTCATCGCACAAGCCGACTGTAACAGGTGTCAGTGAATGGAAAAAAGATTTACGGATTGTGCTTCAATGTTATCTACTTTATGGGGCACCTGACCTCAAGACCATCGCTATGTTACTGGGCATGAGCCCGCGCACACTTCAACGCAAACTGGCTGGAATTGGCAGCAGCTTTTACGAACAAGTTCACGAAGTACGAAGCACCTTGGCCAGCACCTATCTAAAGCAGGATGATTTGTCCGTAGCTGAGGTCGCACGTCGTATCGGCTTCGAAGATGGACGATCGCTCTCTGTGGCCTTTCAGAAATGGTATGGCATGTCACCCACCGAATATCGCGATCAACTGAAGAAAACTGGTGCCTGACGGCTTCTTGAAACGACTCGTATGCGTAGCACTGGCCTATAGCGACATCAATTCCTCATCGGTATCACATGTGAACGTATACCGTTCACATGTGATTAAAAACCTGTTTTAACAACTAAAAGCCTCAATATGAACATTACTGCCAGCGTACGCTCATTTATCAACTATGTCCTTCTCGCCAAGCGAGCAGGTGTGACAATCGAGGAAGTCTGCGAACTTGTTAACCTCGACATATCCATATTCAAAGACATAGACGCTCGTGTTCCCTATGAAGTCTACCCAAAACTACTGTGTGAGGTCGTAAAGCGGACTGGCAATGAAATGTTTTGGCTGGAATCGCCTACCGCTGATATCTATCCAACAAAAAATTTATTCTTGTATATGGTTTTCAGCGCCAAAACCTTGAAAGAGTCTGTTGACCTGGCGGAACGCTACTATCGGCTGGTAACCGATACATTCTATCCAAGCTTTGTTTTACGCGATTCAGAGTTGGCCATTCGGTTTTATTTCAGTCTGCCCGAGGAAAAGATAACCCCCTATACCCTCGACTTTGTTGTCGCTACACACAAGATATTCGCCCAAATGTGGGGAGGCGATGCTTTCAAGGTACGCGGCGTAAACCTAACATCGCGATTTTCCGTTAGAAAAAAGGATTACGAAAAACACTTTTCGGTGCCGATAGAAACTGGCCAAGCCTTCAATGAATTGCTGTTTGACCGCGACTGTGCCGAGTTACCCAATCATTGGCGGCCATACGACCCCAATTTAGAGAAAATCCTACTTCGCCAGGTAAAACACAACTACGAAACACGATTCGAAAAAACCGACTTCAGTGAAAAACTGTCCCAGGCAATAAAAAACAACATGCAACAGGGAACACCAACTCTCGATGCGGTCGCCCGTGACTTAGGTATGAATTCGCGCGGCTTACAACGCAAACTCGCGGGGATGAATACCAGCTTCACTGAGCAGCTCCAACAACTACGTAAACGACTTGCTGGGGACTACCTTGCAAAAGACAAACTCAGCCTAATTGAGGTCACTTATCTTCTTGGTTTCCAGGATGCCAGTTCCCTCACGGCTGCTTTCCGAAAATGGTATGGTGTGCCACCCTCTGTATATCGCGAACAAGAATGCGAAAAGGTATAAGGACGTGTGGTACGAGCATAATACGGCCGCGCCAAAATTTCACCCCCAATTGGTCAACACCTAGAATAACGTGTAATCAAAACCACCGCCAATAAGGAAAAACATACCCCCCTGACGATTTCGATCTTCTATATTATAAGCAACCTGCGCAAACCCGCGTGGCTTCGACACAACACGACGAAATATTGAAGCAGAAAAGAACACAACACCGCCCAAACGCTGGCGCCGCAAGTCCGCCTCCACGCTTTTAGTCAATTCATAGAAAGTGCCTGCCAACAAACGAGATTGCGGCATGGAAAAATCAAATAGCAACTGAGAGGTATTGACCAAAACGTGACCATCCTGCGCAACCAAGATATCTATTGCTCTATCTAGAAAGACCTCACCCTGCTGAGAAAAACGATATCGATTGATATTGACCACATGCCTGGCGACGAATTTTCCCAGCCGTAGCCTAACGGTGGGCTGCAGTGCAAATCTCTGGGCAAAACCACTCTGTTCGCTCCCTTGTCGCACCATCAAAGTCGAGTCACTATAGGCATCATTCGCATTATCAAAAGACAAAACCGTGCCGTACTGGCCGAAATGGTGGTAGGCGTCGTAAGAGGCTCGTAGTTTGAGCAGGGCAATAGGTAACCATTCGATATGGGTACCGTATTGAATATAGGAAGGGTTAAATACAGTTTGAACTCCCCATTGAAAATATAAGTCCTTCCACAGCATCGACTGATTCTTACCATAGTGGAAACGTCTATAAGCGGTCATCCGCAATCCCAGAGTAACCGGGTTGTGGCTCATCGCTAAATCGACGCTACCTTCTAGAGCCGGCGAGGTAGAATCCAACTCTTCACCCAGGCAAAGGGATGGCAACAGCAGGAACATAAAAAGAGAAAATTTTCGAAACAGTGGTTGCACATAAAGCATTCAATCCCCTTGCAAGGCTTTAATGATTTCTATTCGTGATATTAACTAATTGGAGATGATATTGTTAGCATGTTGGGTTTATAATATTGTTCTCAAATCAACCTGGGGCATTGTATAGGATGCGCGGTAGAGTGAAGAACGACAATCGCCCTGATTATGATTCGGATCGCATACTGGTTTCAACTAAGGCAAAAATTGCTTTTGGTATGGGCGGCAGTGCCGAGAATGCCGTTCTAATTGCATTCAATACATTCAATTTTTTATTCTACAATGGTGTGCTTGGATTATCTGGTACCTTGTGCGGCCTGGCGATAAGCATTGCGCTCGTTATCAATGCTGTGGCTGACCCCATCGTCGGCATGATATCGGATCGCTTTCACTCACGCCTGGGACGTCGCCATCCCTTTATCTATCTTAGCGCCATTCCCTTTGGACTATTCTTCTTCCTTATTTACTCCCCACCGGAAGGAATTCATGGCTATGCCCTTTTCGCCTGGTTCGTCATATTCTCAACCTTGCTCAATATTTCGAAGGCCTTCTACCAGATTCCTCATCTGGCTCTTGGGGCCGAACTGAGTAAGGGCTATCACCAGCGCTCAGCTATCACATCCTACAAGATGTTACTTAGCGTCCTCGGAGCAGCGATAACGTATTTTTTCGCCTGGACATATTTCAACAACGAAGGGGGCGTTGACTCTGCCGAGACGGGTAGCTTCCAACTCATCGGACTAACCGTTGGTATCTTTGCTACCGCTGCGATGCTTTCCACTGCTCACTTTACGCGCCAATACATCCCGCGACTAGGCGCTGCCCCGCCACGCACCCGGCTATCTTTAAAAACTATTTACATACTGGTTCGCAACTGTTTGCGTAACCGTAATCTTGTGTATTTGGTCGCGGGAATGGCACTTTTCAATCTCACGATGGGAATACGCGATTCTATCCATTCTTATATGAATTTGTACTATTGGGTTTTGGATGAAGGGCAGATACGTTTTTTCGGAGCCGCCGTGATACCTGGCGCATTGCTCGCATTTATCATTGCTCCGCTATCTCACCGTCGTTTTGCCAAACACAGTGTGGCCATGTTTTCCATCTTCTTCGCCATCCTCGCAGCCGCCTTGCCTGTCCTGTTACGTATGACAGACCTTATGCCGGAAAACGAAAACCCGGCTCTCTTTAGTATTATTCTGATTGCGATATTGACTTGGTATACCTGTTATTTCGTCTACATTATCAGCATGATGTCTGCTCTCGCCGACGTAGCTGACGAGAATGAAATACACACTGATCTACGACAAGAAGGGATGATATTTTCCATTCGAACCTTTTTCGGAAAGCTTAGTACTGGCCTCGGTAGTCTCGTTGCCGGCGTGTATATCGATTTGATTGGCTTTCCAGCCGGCCAACGATCTAGCGAGATCGAACCTGAGGTTGTATACAAGCTCGGCATACTTGATGGCGCAATCGCTATTATTCCAGCCCTTCTTACTCTGTATTTTCTGAGCCGCTACGACATCAATCACGAACGACATCGTGAAATCAATAGCGTCCTTGCTCTAAAAAAGGGCCGCTAAACTTTAACTATTAGACAATCATATAGCCATGAAAAATAGCATTACCGTGAGCTCACGTGCTCTTCTTAACTTCGTTTTGCTCGCCGAACGAGCAGACATACCGAGAAAGGAGCTATGTGCACTGGTGGATGTGGATCCAGAAGTCTTCAATGATCCTGAAGCAAGAGTTCCATATGATGTATATCCAGTTATCCATCGGGCGGTCGCAAGGCGCGCTGGCAACGAGTTATTCTGGCTACACTCACCGACGGCCGATCTATTTCCGGCAAACAATCTTTTCTTCTATATGGTTTTTAGCTCAAATACAGTCGCCGATGCCCTCGATCTAAGTAAAAAGTACTATCGCCTTCTAACGGACACGTTTTACCCTAGTCTTGACGTACGCGATTCGGAAATGGCCATTCGTTTGAACCTCTGCATACCGGAGGAGAAATTCACCGACTACAATCTCGATTTTTTTCTGGCAGCTCACCGCATTATCGCTGAACTTTGGGGAGGCGTAGCATTTTCCGTAAGAGGGGTTAATCTCACCTCAAGATTTTCCCACCGTAAAACAGATTACGAGAATTTCTTTAACTGCCCTGTAAAAACGGACCAGTCCTACAATGAGCTACTTTTTGATCGCGCATGTGTCGATATCCCCAACCAGTTGCGGCCCTATGATTCCGACCTGGAGAAGGTACTTGTTCGTCAGGTCAGGAAGAACTATGAGGCGAAGTTTCCCCAATTAGGTTTTGACGAAAAGTTTCGCCTGGCGCTACAGGATAGTATGCAAAGAGGAGCACCAACCCTGGACTCTGTCGCAAGTCATCTCGCCATGAGTCCACGTACGCTTCAACGTAAGCTTAATGACCTCAATTCAAGTTTCTCTCAACAACTACAAATCGTTCGTAAACAATTAGCCAAAGAATATCTCGACAACAAGAGACTCAGCCTGCTGGAAATCGCCTATCTGCTTGGCTTCAAAGACGCCGGAACGCTAAGCTCGGCCTTTCGCAAGTGGTATGGAATGACTCCTTCGGCCTACCGAAAGGGATAGTCGCAAGGCCGAATACTAAAATGCGAGAGACCTGTTAGCTAGCGATCGACGGCAACGCGGTCTGTCATCAGGTCTCGCTACCCACTACACAACAACTACAGCCCCCATTACAAGGCTTGATTGAGTGTATGTGAAAAAACCTCCACTCTCTTAATCATTTTTTATGTAGCGTTTCTCTGGCGATACTCACTGGGAGTCATATCAAACCAGCTACGAAATGCGACGGTGAGTGAACGACTATCCTGAAATCCAAGAAGAAAGGCTATTTGTGAAATACTGAATTCGGATTGTCCAAGATATTGAGTTGCCAGTTGAGAGCGCAGTATGCGTACCTGCTCGCTGAAATTGGTTCCATCTTCGCTCAGTTTACGTTGAAGAGTACGGGGGCTCATTAAGAACTGAGACGCAATAGCGTCCAGGTTTGGTGTACCGTTCGGCAACTGCTGACGTAATATATCCCGTAATTTTTCCAGAAAATCATTCGACTGAGACTTACCATGTGCTCGACCCTTGAGTTGCCGCATCAACAGCTTTTCCAACTGCGGATCGCACAGGTTACGAATGTTGGGTAAGTCCAGATTGCTACGTGGTACATAGACCGCGATCTGCGGCTGATCGATTCGTACGGGTACCTGAAAATATTCTTCGTAGACCTCGCGACGACTATTGAAGGGGCTACTAAGATAAATTTCAGTCATTTTATACTGTTCGCCAGCGAACAAAGTTGCAGAAAGCCTGGTGATAGAAAACCACCAGTCAACTCGATAGGGGGATACCTCGGACTCCGGGCGATGGAAGTTGGCCAGATAGAAATAATGATCGTCAATCAACCGATGAGATGGCGAAACTTCGTCAGTAAAATAATTATATAGCCGTTCCGCACGCAACATAAAATCGAATAAGGTTTGCGCCTGAAAAAGGATATAAAAAAATAGATTGTTGGTTGGTACTAGTTCAGGGCTCGGAGCCTTCAGCCAGAAATATTCATCGCCAAGTCGATTGACCACCTCCCGAGCCAATTCATAAACCACTGGCGCAGGATAATAGGCTTCGAGATCATAGAGTGCGGAAGGCTCGACACCGATGATGTTGCACATATCTTCTATCGGTATACCGGCGTGCTGAGCTGGCAATACATACTGCAATAAACTTGCAGCAGAAACCATTGGCGTTTTGCTCACGAATTTGTCGTTCCTCTTGAAAATAGCATCAACGGCGGATTACCATCCGCCCTACGCCAGACCCATATTCGCTTCCTGCACCCGCTTGATTTGATCACGCACTCTGGCGGCTTCTTCGAATTCCAGATTCTGGGCGTGTTTCATCATTTTTTGTTCCAGGATCTTTATCTGCTTTTCTAACTGAGATGGAGTCATGGCTTCATAGCGGATAACTTCTTCGGCAACCTTGGCGTAGGTTTTAGCATCACTCGCAGGACCGCCACGAAATGTCACTTCCATCACATCCTTAATGGCCTTTTGCACTCCCTTAGGTGTTATGCCGTGTTTTTTATTATAGGCGACCTGTTTTTCGCGACGACGATCGGTTTCGTCGATGGCCTTTTTCATCGAATTGGTAATCTTATCTGCATACATAATGACGCGACCATTGAGGTTTCGCGCCGCGCGGCCAATCGTCTGAATCAGGGAACGCTCGGAACGCAGAAAACCTTCTTTATCCGCATCGAGAATACCGACTAGCGAAACTTCGGGGATATCCAGCCCTTCACGCAATAGATTGATGCCCACCAACACATCAAATTCACCCAGGCGCAAGTCGCGCAGGATCTCCATGCGCTCGACTGTATCGATGTCTGAATGGAGGTAGCGCACCTGAACTCCATGCTCGAGATAATAATCGGTCAGATTTTCGGCCATACGCTTGGTCAGGGTTGTCACCAGTACTCGTTCATGCTTCGCGACACGCTTATTAATTTCCGACAAAAGATCATCGACCTGTACACCCACAGGCCGAATCTCGATTTCCGGATCAACCAGACCTGTCGGGCGGACCACCTGCTCTACTACATCTCCGGAATGCTCGTGCTCATAAGGACCCGGCGTAGCAGAGACAAAAATCGTCTGTGGAAGCAGTTTTTCAAATTCATCAAAACGCAGGGGACGATTATCCAGTGCTGAGGGCAGACGAAAGCCATATTCAACCAGCGTCTCCTTGCGCGAACGATCACCTTTATACATGCCTCCGACCTGCGGCACAGTGACGTGACTTTCGTCGACAAACACCAATGCATCCTTAGGTAGATAATCCATCAAGGTCGGCGGCGGTGCGCCAGCACCGCGCCCTGAAATATAACGGGAATAATTCTCGATACCAGAGCAGTAGCCCAGCTCCTGCATCATTTCGATGTCCATTTTTACTCGTTCGCTCAGCCGCTGGGCCTCGACGAGCTTATTTGCCTCATAAAGCTGATTAAGCCGGACCTGCAACTCTTCCTTGATATCATCAATCGCATTGACGATAGTGTCCCGTGGTGTCACATAATGTGTACAAGGAAAGACCGTGACGCGTGGCAGTTTTTGCAGGACTTCACCGGTCAGCGGATCAAAATAGGCCAGTGATTCGATTTCATCGTCGAACAATTCCACACGAATCGCATCGCGTTCGGATTCCGCCGGAAAGATATCGATGACTTCGCCACGCACACGAAAGGTACCGCGGAACAATTCCATGTCATTACGCTTATATTGCATTTCCGCTAGTCGACGCAAAATCGTGCGCTGATCAATCTGCTCTCCACGAGACAGATGTAATACCATTTTCAGATAAGACTGCGGATCACCCAGGCCGTAGATCGCCGATACCGTGGCGATAATGATAACGTCTTTGCGCTCAAGTATGGCTTTGGTGGCCGAAAGCCGCATTTGTTCGATGTGTTCGTTTACCGAAGCGTCTTTTTCGATAAAGGTATCCGAGGACACCACATAGGCTTCAGGCTGATAATAATCATAATAAGAGACGAAATATTCTACGGCATTATCAGGAAAAAACTCCTTCATCTCCCCATATAGCTGGGCCGCCAGGGTCTTGTTAGGCGCCATCAACAATGCCGGACGCTGGACCTTCTCAATGACATTGGCAACCGTAAAGGTCTTGCCCGAACCAGTCACACCAAGCAGGGTCATGAAGGCCTCTCCAGCCTCAATTCCTTCAACCAGTCGTTTTATGGCAGTTGGTTGGTCACCGGAAGGCTCAAACGGGGAATTGATGGTGAATTGTTTGGACATCAAGTGTTCCTAACAGACTGAAAAAAACTCATTTTAGTGCACATCGGATGCAACTCTTGATATATTACGTGAAAATTGAAATTGAACGATAAAAGGATAAATTAGCCACAATGGTTTCGAATCGCGCCAAGAATGTTAAACCGTCCCCTACACTGGCTGTTACGGCCAGAGCCGCCGCCCTCAAAGCGGAAGGAAAGGATATCATAGGCCTGGGTGCCGGTGAGCCGGATTTTGATACGCCCCAGCACATCAAAGACGCAGCCATTGAAGCGATTAACAAGGGATTCACCAAATATACCGCCGTTGATGGTACCCCTGAACTCAAAAAGGCGATCATTACCAAACTTGAGCGCGACAACAAGATCAGCTTCAAACCAGAGCAGATTCTCGTTTCC
>Ga0224506_10002300_pt1 | contig 13067 bp, 26 predicted proteins | sample SF_Jan12_sed_USG_2_FD_169108 | JGI IMG/M metagenome (GOLD analysis project Ga0224506, IMG submission 169108) | Sediment microbial communities from San Francisco Bay, California, United States - SF_Jan12_sed_USGS_8_1 | ecosystem: Environmental > Aquatic > Marine > Sediment | place: USA... | reverse complement strand
CGACAACGTCAATATGAAAGTAGAACTGATTGCACCGATTGCCATGGAAGAAGGTTTACGCTTCGCTATCCGTGAAGGTGGCCGTACTGTCGGCGCCGGTGTTGTCGCTAAGATTTTTGAGTAAATAATATGACAAGTAATCAACGTATTCGTATTCGTTTAAAAGGTTTTGATCATCGTTTAATTGATCAGTCCACTAAGGAAATCATTGACACAGCTCGCCGTACTGGTGCGCAGGTGCGTGGTCCAATTCCTCTTCCGACTAAGAAAGAGAAATTCACCATTTTGATTTCACCTCATGTAAACAAGGACGCACGTGATCAGTATGAGATTCGTACTCACAAGCGCCTAATGGACATCATTGATCCTACTGATAAAACTGTTGACGCTCTAATGAAGCTCGATTTGTCAGCAGGCGTAGATGTTCAAATTAAACTGAATTAGACTCTTTTTAATTAAAAAATGCCCCGCAATCATATTGCTGGGGCGTTTTTTGCCAAAAAAAGCAGCTTTTCAGATTGTAACTTTAGTAGCGGTGTGTATAATGCGCCGTCTATTGATTTAATTGAATTGCCGGTCAATCGAAATCGGCTTAAAGAGGAAAAAATAATGACGATTGGTGTCATCGGGCGTAAGCACGGTATGACGCGGATCTTTACACCTGAAGGTGTGTCCGTGCCTGTTACCGTAATCGAAGTTGAGCCAAACCGCGTAACGCAGGTTAAAACCAATGAAACTGATGGTTATAAAGCCATTCAGGTCACGGTTGGAAGCCGTCGCGCAAGTCGCGTAACCAAGCCAATGGCTGGGCACTTTGCTAAAGCAGGTGTTGAGGCCGGTCGCGGTACTTGGGAATTCCGTCTTAATGAATCCGAAGGTGAAGATCTTCAGCCGGGTTCAGAAATCAAAGTTGATATTTTTCAAGATACGAAGCAAGTCGATGTGACTGGCACGTCTATCGGTAAAGGTTTTGCCGGTACGGTCAAGCGTCATAACTTCGCTATGAAGGACGCGACGCACGGTAACTCGCTTTCGCATCGTACTCCGGGTTCGATTGGTCAAAACCAAACGCCTGGCCGCGTTTTCAAAGGTAAGAAAATGTCGGGTCAAATGGGTAATAAACGCCGCACCGTTCAAACACTTGAAGTGGTGCGTGTGGATGCAGAACGTAACCTTATATTAGTTAAAGGTGCAGTTCCGGGTGCAAAAGGTGGCGATGTAATTGTCCGCCCAGCTGTCAAAGCGCGTTCGTAAGGAGCTAAACCGTGGAATTAAAAATTACAGCAATGAACGGTGGTGGTGCTCAAGGTCAAATTGAAGTATCCGACGCTGTTTATAATCGTGAATTCAACGAGTCTTTGGTGCATCAGACAGTTGTTGCTTATTTGGCGGCAGGTCGTGCGGGTACTCGTGCTCAAAAATCACGTTCTGATGTTAGTGGCGGTGGTGCAAAACCTTTTCGTCAAAAAGGTACAGGTCGCGCCCGAGCGGGTACGATTCGCAGTCCAATTTGGCGTTCTGGTGGAAAAACCTTCGCCGCTAAGCCGCAAGACTATACGCAAAAATTAAATAAGAAAATGCGTCGTGCTGCGATGCAGTCTATTTTGTCGGAGTTGGCGCGTCAGGATCGTCTCGTGATTGTTGAGGATTTTGGTGTTGATGGGCCAAAAACCAAAGAGCTTTTCGCTAAACTTAAAGGTCTTGGTTTGCAAAACAATTGTTTGGTTGTGACTGAAGCGTTTGATCAAAATCTTTATTTGTCTGGTCGTAACTTACCGAATGTGCAAGTGAAAGAAGTCGCTAATGCTGATCCGGTTAGTTTAGTCGGGCACGAAAAAGTTTTGTTGACGGTTGGCGCCGCCAAGAAATTTGAGGAGCTATTAGCATGAAGCAAGAGAAGCTATTAACAACATTAGTCGCGCCTCATCTTTCAGAAAAAAGTCTGGGTTTGGGTGATGCTGAAAAACAAGTTGTTTTCAAAGTGTCCAAACGTGCTAACAAAGCTGATGTTAAACAAGCGATTGAGTCTATGTTTGATGTGAAGGTGGATCGAGTGCGTATCGTCAATGTTAAGGGTAAAACCAAAACACGCGCGCGCGGTAACACGGGTCGTCGCCCGAGTTGGAAAAAAGCATATGTCTCATTGCAAGAAGGCCATGATATCGATTTCATGGGCGCTGAATAGTCGAGTGGAAGGTAGAGAATCATGCCAGTCGTAAAATCTAAACCGACTTCACCAGGACGCCGTTTCGTTGTCCAGGTTACTGCTGATAACCTGCATAAAGGTAAGCCGCATGCGGCGCTTGTCAGTAAGCAAAAACAAAACGCGGGTCGTAATAACACGGGTCGTATAACTGTCCGTCATCGTGGGGGTGGTCATAAACACCACTATCGCATGATCGACTTTAAACGTAACGATAAAGATGGAATTGAAGCGCGTGTAGAGCGTCTTGAATATGATCCAAATCGTACCGCGCATATTGCCTTGTTGGTTTATGCGGATGGTGAGCGTCGTTACATGATTGCGCCCAAAGGTTTGCAGGCGGGTGATACAGTAGTGGCCGGTGTTGACGCACCGATTAAGCCGGGCAATTGCTTGCCGCTGCGCAACATGCCTTTAGGTAGTGTGCTTCATTGTATCGAGTTGCGTCCAATGAAAGGCGCGCAAATGGCGCGTAGTGCTGGAACTTCAGCGCAGTTGGTGGCAAAAGAGGGTGCGCACGTGATGTTGCGTTTGCGCTCTGGAGAGATACGCAAGGTTTTAGCTGATTGTCGCGCGACCTTGGGTGAGGTATGTAATTCTGAGCATAATTTGCGTTCTCTGGGTAAGGCTGGCGCAAAACGATGGCGCGGCGTTCGTCCTACTGTTCGCGGTGTTGCGATGAATCCTGTTGATCATCCGCACGGTGGTGGTGAAGGTCGTACTTCTGGTGGTCGTCACCCGGTTACGCCTTGGGGTGTGCCAACTAAAGGTTACAAGACTCGTCGCAACAAACGCACGACTAAGATGATTGTGCGTCGTCGTGGCAAGAAATAAGTGAGTACGGAGAGGATTTGATATGCCCCGTTCGATTAAAAAAGGCCCATTTATTGACGCGCATTTAGCGAAGAAAGTGGAGCAAGCCGTGGAAACCAATAACCGTCGTCCAATTAAAACTTGGTCGCGTCGTTCCATGGTTAGTCCTGATATGGTGGGTTTAACCATTGCGGTACATAACGGTAAACAACATGTGCCGGTTTTAGTTAACGAGAACATGGTGGGTCACAAGCTAGGTGAATTTGCTTTGACTCGTAATTATCGTGGCCACGTGGCAGATAAGAAATCTCGATAGTTGGAGTAGAACTGATGCAAGTGAGCGCTAAATTAAAATATGCCCGCATTTCGCCGCAAAAAGCCCGTTTGGTTGCGGATCAAGTGCGCGGTGTGCCTGTAGAGAAGGCCTTGCAATTGTTGACCTTTAGTAACAAGAAAGCCTCTGGCATTGTTAAAAAAGTGTTGGAGTCAGCGATTGCTAATGCGGAGCATAACGAAGGTGCGGATATCGATGAGTTGAAAGTCTCAACTATTATGGTCGATGAGGGCCCTACGTATAAGCGTATTCAGGCACGTGCCAAAGGTCGTGCGAATAGAATTTTAAAAAGAACCAGTCATATTTTAGTGACTGTTGCGGATAATTAAGAGGAAGAATTATGGGACAAAAAGTTCATCCCAAGGGGTTTCGACTCGGCATTATTGAGGATTGGAATTCCAAGTGGTTTGCAGAAAGCAAAGACTTCGCGAATTACTTGAATACTGATCTGCAGATCCGCGAACACTTGCATAAAAAATTAAAACACGCATCTGTGAGTAAAATTGAAATTTCTCGCCCTGCGCGCAATGCCCGTATCACTATTCACACCGCTCGTCCGGGTATTGTGATCGGTAAAAAAGGCGAAGATATTGAAAAATTGCGTTTAGAGCTTTCAGGTATGATGGGTGTGCCGGTTCATGTGAATATCGAAGAAATTCGTAAGCCTGAATTGGACGCACGTTTGGTTGCTGAGGGTGTTGCGCAACAATTGGAAAAACGGATTATGTTCCGTCGTGCCATGAAACGTGCTGTGACAAATACCATGCGTTTAGGCGCACAAGGTATCAAAATTTGTGTGGCTGGACGTTTGAATGGTGCGGAGATCGCACGTAGCGAATGGTATCGTGAAGGCCGTGTTCCTTTACACACGCTTCGAGCCAATATTGACTACGGTACCGCTGAAGCTCTAACTACTTACGGCATCATTGGCGTTAAAGTGTGGATCTTCAAAGGCGAAATTTTTGAGCAAGCTGAACAGGCCGCAGCCGATGAGTCTGCCGCTAAAGCTACAGCTAAGGCATAAGGGGATTAGCGATGTTAATGCCTAAACGAACTAAGTTTCGTAAACAATTTAAAGGTCGCAACCGTGGTTGGGCCGCCAATGGTAATAAAGTCAGTTTTGGCGAATTTGGCTTGAAATCGGCAGGTCGAGGTCGTTTGACAGCACGTCAAATCGAAGCGGCTCGTCGTGCAATGACACGTCACATTAAACGGGGCGGTAAAATCTGGATTCGCGTATTTCCTGATAAGCCGATTACCAAAAAGCCTTTAGAAGTACGTATGGGTAAAGGTAAAGGTAACGTGGAATATTGGGTTGCTGAAGTTCAGCCAGGTAAAATGCTGTACGAAATGGAAGGGGTTACGGAAGAAATTGCACGTGAAGCCTTTCGTTTAGCAGCGGCTAAATTACCACTTAAAACCACTTTTGTAGAGCGGACGGTAATCTAATGAAAGCAAGTGAATACAGAAGCCAAGACGTTGAAGCTTTGAAGCAAGAATTGGTAAAAATGCAACGCGAACATTTTAATCTGCGCGTGCAAAAAGCAACCGGTCAATTAGGCCGCTCCCATGAGCTGGTCCGAGTGCGTAAAAGCATCGCACGTTGCAAAACGATATTGAATGAAAAGCTTAAAGGTGCGCAGTAATGAGTGAACAAGCAGAAACAAACCGCACTATGCAAGGTCGTGTTGTTAGTAACAAAATGGATAAGACCATTACTGTGTTGGTTGAGCGTAAAGTTCCGCATCCTGTATATGGTAAGTACGTTAAACGTTCGACCAAATTGCATGCTCACGATGAGAATAACGTGTGCCAAGAAGGTGATGTGGTAACGGTTAAACAAACTCGCCCGCTTTCGAAAAGCAAATGTTGGGCGTTGGTTGAAGTGGTCGAAAAGGCTAATTAGTAACTTCTCGATGGAAGGTAAATCAATAACTTAGCGTAGCTTAGCTGTTGATTTTGGGTTTAAGTCACAAGGTTTTTGTGCTAGAATCCGTCGCCTTTTTCGGGTCTTAATGTAGGAATTGGAGTGTATCCATGATTCAGATGCAATCCCAGTTGGATGTTGCCGATAATAGCGGCGCCCGACGAGTACAGTGCATAAAGGTTTTGGGTGGTTCGCGTCGTCGTTATGCGGGAATTGGTGACATCATTAAAGTGAGTGTCAAGGAAGCTATTCCTCGCGCCAAAGTTAAAAAAGGCGATGTGTATAACGCGGTTGTGGTGCGTACCCGTAAAGGTGTTCGTCGTGCTGATGGATCTTTGATTCGTTTCGACGGAAATGCTGCGGTGTTGTTGAATAACCAAAACCAACCCATAGGTACACGTATATTTGGTCCGGTAACGCGCGAATTGCGTACAGAGAACTTCATGAAGATTGTATCTCTGGCTCCGGAAGTATTGTAACGATTTAAGAGAGATTTGAGTCATGCGTAAGATTCGCAAAGGTGATGACGTTATCGTAACCGCCGGTAAAGACAAAGGAAAACGTGGAAGCGTTTTATCGGTTGCAGACGACCGAGTGTTTGTTCAAGGCGTGAACATGATTAAGCGCCATACCAAACCGAACCCCAATGCCGGTGTGGCAGGTGGGATAGTTGAAAAAGAAGCATCGCTGCATGTTTCTAACGTAATGATTTATAACTCTAAAGAAAACAAAGGCGATCGCGTGGGTTTTCGTTTGGAAGGCGACAAGAAAGTACGCTTTTTCAAATCCACTGGCGATGTAATTGACGTATAGAAAAGGTTAAGTCATGGCAAGGCTAAAGTCACAATACCGGGACAACATCGTTAAAAAATTGCAGGAACAGTTTAACTATTCTAGCGTAATGGCGGTGCCCAAAATTACCAAAATCACCTTAAATATGGGTGTAGGTGAAGCAGTCGGCGATAAGAAAGTCATGGAACACGCAGTGGGTGACTTAAGTAAAATCGCAGGCCAAAAAGCGCAAGTATGTTTATCTCGCAAGTCAATTGCAGGCTTCAAGATTCGTGATGGCTGGCCTATTGGCTGCAAAGTAACATTGCGAAATGATCACATGTATGAGTTCCTTGATCGTCTGATCAATATTGCAATTCCACGTATTCGTGATTTTCGTGGTATGAATCCAAAATCATTTGATGGTCGTGGAAATTACAGTCTGGGTGTGCGTGAGCAAATCATTTTCCCAGAAATTGATTATGACAAGATCGACAAACTACGCGGTTTGGATATCACCATTACCACGACTGCTCGTACAAATGAAGAAGGCCGCGCTTTGTTGTCGGCTTTTAACTTTCCGTTTAAGAACTAAGGTAAGCGTATGGCGAAGAAAAGCATTGTAAACCGAGAGCTTAAAAGAATGCGCACGGTAGAGCGTTTTGCTGAAAAACGTGCAGCATTGAAAAAAGCGATGATGAATCCAGCTCTTTCTGATGATGAACGTGAGGAAGCGCGTCGCAAATTTCATGCTTTGCCTCGTAATGCTAGTCCATGTCGTTTGCGCAACCGTTGTCGTTTGACCGGGCGCCCACATGGCTACTATCGCAAGTTTGGTTTATCTCGTAACAAATTACGTGAACATGCCATGAAGGGTGACATACCCGGATTGGTAATGTCGAGTTGGTAAGAGGACAGCAATATGGCAATGTCAGATCCAATTTCAGATATGTTGACTCGCATTCGTAACGCGCAAGCGGCGGAAAAAGCGAGTGTGAGCATGCCTTCATCTACGGTTAAAACAGCAATTGCAAAAGTGCTGCAAGAAGAAGGTTATGTATCAGGTCATGCAGTGGCTGAGGTTGATGGTAAACCTACGTTAACCATCGAATTGAAATATTTTCAAGGTAAGCCAGTTATTGACACTATTAAACGCGTCAGCCGTCCAGGATTACGTATTTACAAGCAACAAGATGAGTTGCCAAAAGTACGTGGTGGATTAGGTGTCGCGATTGTTTCAACTTCAAAAGGCATTATGACTGATCGTGCTGCACGCAAAGCTGGCGTGGGTGGTGAAGTTATGTGTACTGTTGCTTAGGAGCTTAAACAATGTCTCGTATAGCAAATGCACCTGTTTCCGTTCCTTCTGGCGTAGATGTTAATCTCGCAGGCCAGGCTTTGACGGTTAAGGGGCCAAAAGGTAGTTTAAATATGACCTTGCATAACGATGTAGCGGTTAATGTTGCTGAAAATGAAATTTCAGTTGCAGCAACAGCCAAAACAAAATTATCGCATGCAATGTCCGGTACAACTCGAGCTTTACTTAATAACATGGTGACGGGTGTATCACAGGGTTTTGAAAAGAAATTGACGCTTATTGGTGTTGGTTATCGTGCCCAAGCGCAAGGTGACAAATTAAACCTGACCCTAGGTTTTTCGCATCCGGTTGAATTTCCGGTACCCGAAGGTGTAACCATAGAAACACCAAGCCAAACTGAAATTCTGGTTAAAGGTATTGATAAGCAAAAAGTTGGTCAAGTAGCTGCGAATATTCGTGCTTACCGTCCACCTGAGCCTTATAAAGGCAAAGGCGTGCGTTACGCAGATGAGCAAGTTGTTCGCAAAGAAGCTAAGAAGAAATAAAGGCATAAACATATGGACAAGAAAACAGCCCGTTTACGTAGAGCTAAAAAAACACGTGCACATATTCGCCATTTGGCGGCCAATCGTTTGTGTATCTATCGCTCGCCACGTCACATTTATGCACAAATTATTGCCCCTAACGGTGAGCAGGTCATAGCTGCTGCTTCAACCGTTGAGGCTGGGGTTCGCGGCGAAGTGAAGTCAACAGGTAATGTTGATGCCGCTGCGGCTATCGGCAAGTTAATTGCTGAACGCGCGAAAGAAAAAGGAATTACTCAAGTTGCTTTTGATCGTGCAGGTTTTAAATATCATGGTCGTGTCAAAGCGTTGGCTGATGCGGCTCGAGAAAACGGTTTACAATTTTAGGATAAGGGTATTCATTCCATGGCTAAATTTGATGCAGGCCCACAAAGCAGCGATGATTTATTAGAAAAATTGGTTGCAGTTAATCGTGTGGCCAAAGTTGTAAAAGGTGGTCGCCAATTTGGTTTCTCAGCGCTAACAGTGGTTGGTGATGGCAAAGGCCGTGTCGGTTTTGGTAGCGGTAAGGCGCGTGAAGTACCTGTTGCCATTCAAAAGGCAATGGAAAAAGCGCGTAAAAACATGGTTACTGTGCAATTAAATAATGACACCCTGCAATACCCTGTTACCTCTACTCATGGTGCAGCAAAAGTTTTTATGCAGCCTGCGTCTGAAGGTACCGGCATTATCGCCGGTGGTGCAATGCGAGCGGTATTTGAAGTATTAGGTGTGCATAACGTATTAGCAAAATGTATTGGTAGCAACAATCCGGTAAACGTGGTTCGCGCCACTGTTCGTGGACTGAAGGAAATGAATTCGCCAGAGCAGGTTGCAGCGAAACGTGGTAAGACAGTACAAGAAATATTGGAATAAACCATGAGTACTCAAAAGAAATTGAAAGTTACTTTGGTGCGCAGCACTAACAAACGACTAAAGGCTCATAAGGCTTGTGTCGCAGGTTTGGGTTTGCGTCGCATGCACCACACGGTTGAAGTGATCGATACCCCTGAAAATCGTGGCATGATCAATAAAGTCAACTATTTGTTGCAGGTTGAGGAAGCATAACAATGCAATTAAATAATTTAAAACCCGCTGAAGGGTCGCGTCCCGTCGCTAAACGTGTTGGTCGTGGTATTGGTTCAGGTTTAGGTAAAACTTGTGGTCGTGGACATAAAGGTCAAACCTCACGTTCTGGTGGAAAAATTCCTGCTGGATTCGAGGGTGGTCAACAACCACTACAACGTCGTTTGCCAAAAGTTGGTTTCCGTTCGCGTACTAAACAAAATATGGCGGAAATTCGCTTACATGAATTAGCGAAAATCGAAGGTGATGTTGCAGACTTAGATGCTTTGCGTAAAGCCAAGCTTATAACCAGCGTAATCAAGCGCGCCAAAGTTATTGCCTCTGGTGAAATCACTCGTGCGATCACTATTAAGGGATTAGGCGTTACTCCAGGAGCGAAAGCAGCGATTGAAGCTGCTGGCGGAAAAATCGAGGCATAATCGTGGCAGATTCCAGAGCAGCAATGGCAGCCAATTTAGCAGGTAGCGGGAAGCTATCTGAGCTGAAGCAGCGTTTGCTGTTTGTGCTCGGGGCTATTATCGTATTTCGTATTGGTTCATTTATTCCAGTTCCGGGAATCGATCCGGTAGCTTTAGCGCAATTATTCGATCAACAGCGCGGTACTATCCTCGACATGTTTGATATGTTTTCTGGTGGTGCACTAGGTCGCCTATCAGTATTTGCATTGGGTGTTATGCCCTATATTTCAGCGTCGATCATCGTTCAGCTATTGACTGCTGTGGTGCCGAAATTAGAGCAACTGAAAAAAGAAGGTGAGTCAGGTCGTCGCAAAATTACGCAATATACGCGTAACTTGACAGTCGTATTGGCTACTTTTCAAGCGACTGGGGTTTCGATTGCGTTGCAAAGCCAGAAACTAGGTAGTTTGGATGTTGTGATAAATCCAGGTCCGCTATTTATGCTGACTGCGATCGTAACCTTAGTGACTGGGACCATGTTCCTAATGTGGTTAGGCGAACAAGTTACTGAGCGTGGTATTGGTAATGGTATTTCCATAATCATTTTTGCTGGTATCGTCGCTGGATTACCCTCAGCCATTGGTGGCACATTAGAGTTAGGCCGTACTGGTGAGCTTAGCTGGTTTTTGATTTTAGCGATTATTGCGTTAGCACTAGCGGTAACTTTTTTCGTAGTGTTTATGGAGCGCGGTCAACGTCGGATTACGGTCAATTACGCGAAGCGGCAACAAGGTAATAAGCTATATGCGGGTGGTAGTAGCCATTTACCGCTAAAAGTGAACATGGCAGGTGTTATTCCGCCAATTTTTGCTTCAAGTATTATTTTATTTCCAGCAACAATTGCCGGTTGGTTTGGACAGGGCAATGAGAACATGGAGTGGTTGAAAGATTTGGCGACGACGTTGTCACCAGGTCAACCCCTATATGTAGCTTTATATGCTTTAGCAATTATCTTCTTTTGTTTCTTCTACACTGCATTGGTGTTTAACCCTAAAGATACAGCAGATAACCTAAAGCGATCCGGAGCGTTTATTCCAGGCGTTCGCCCCGGTGATCAAACTGCAAAATATATTGATGGCATCATGTCGCGTTTAACGTTGGCAGGCGCAATATATATTACCGCTGTTTGTTTATTGCCTGAATTTTTGATTTTGTATTTGAATGTTCCTTTCTATTTCGGTGGAACGTCATTGTTAATTGTGGTTGTTGTAGTAATGGACTTTATGGCCCAGATGCAAGCGCATCTCATGTCCCACCAATACGACAGCTTGTTGAAAAAGTCCAACCTTAAGACCCACGGTCGTGGTGGCGGTTTAATCCGCTAACTTAGGTTGTAGCCTAGTTTAGGAGTAGGTCATGAAAGTCAGAGCTTCAGTCAAATGTATCTGTCGCAACTGTCGTGTGGTAAAGCGTAAAGGTGTTGTTCGCATCATCTGTAAAGACGCGCGCCATAAGCAACGTCAGGGTTAGTACCTAATCCTTGATTTTAACTGATTAAACGAGTAGAATTCGGCGGCTAAGCCACCGGGTGGTAGGAGAGATTTTGTAATGGCGCGTATCGCTGGAATCAATATACCTGATAGAAAACATACTGTTATCGCGTTAACGTCGATTTATGGTATCGGACGCACACGTGCGCAGGCGATTTGTGAAGCTGCAGGTGTGGAACCAACAGCCATGGTTCGTGATTTACCAGAGTCAAAACTGGAAGATTTGCGTACCGAAGTGGGTAAATTTGCGGTTGAAGGCGATCTTCGTCGTGAAGTATCCATGAACATTAAGCGTTTGATGGATTTGGGTTGTTTTCGTGGTATTCGTCATCGCCGTGGCTTACCTTTGCGCGGCCAACGTACTCGTACTAATGCGCGGACTCGTAAAGGTCCACGTAAAGCGATTAAGAAATAAGGTTAGGGTTTAATTATGGCAAAGCCGGCAGCGCGTGTTCGTAAAAAGGTTAAAAAGAATGTATCTGATGCGGTAGCGCATATTCACGCATCATTTAACAATACAATTATTACTATCACCGATCGTCAAGGTAACACTTTGGCATGGGCGACAGCGGGTGGATCAGGTTTCCGTGGTTCACGTAAAAGTACACCTTTCGCAGCTCAAGTAGCTTCCGAGCGCGCAGCGCGAGCAGCGCAAGAATTTGGTGTTAAAAATGTTGACGTATGCGTCAAAGGCCCGGGTCCTGGCCGCGAATCAGCGGTTCGTGCATTGAATTCGGTGGGTTTTAAAATTACAAATATTACTGATGTGACGCCTATACCTCATAATGGTTGCCGTCCATCTAAAAAGCGTCGAGTGTAGGAGAGAACAGTGGCGAGATATATTGGTTCAAAGTGTCGCTTATGCCGTCGTGAAGGCGCAAAGCTGTTTCTAAAAGGCGAAAAATGTTTTTCTGCTAAATGTGCATTTGAAAAACGGCCTTTTCCTCCTGGTCAACACGGTCAACGTCGTGGTCGCTTATCTGACTATGCTGTGCAATTACGTGAAAAGCAAAAAGTACGTCGTATTTATGGAATCTTGGAAAAACAGTTCCGTTTGTACTATAAAGAAGCTGATCGTCGTAAAGGTTCAACAGGTGAGAACTTATTGCAACTTTTGGAAAGCCGCTTGGATAATGTAGTTTATCGCATGGGTTTTGGTGCTTCACGTGATGAAGCTCGCCAATTAGTGCGTCATAAAGCAGTTATGGTTAATGGCAAAAAAGTCACTATTCCGTCATTCCAAGTGAAACAAGATGATGTAATCAGTGTCCGCGAAAAAAGCAAAAGCCAAATGCGTATTCAAAATGCAATTGAGTCAAACCAGCAACGCGGTGTTTCCGAGTGGATGGATGTTGATTCAAAGAAAATGGAAGGCGTGTTCAAGCGTACACCAGACCGAGGTGATTTACCTTCGGACATTAACGAGCAGCTCATCGTCGAGTTGTACTCTAAGTAATTAAGCTAAGCTCAAGCGAGGATATTACATGCAAGGTGCATTGGGAGAACTGTTAAAACCCCGTCTCGTCGAGGTCAAAAAGATTTCACCAACTCGTGCGAAGATTGTGCTCGAGCCGTTGGAGCGTGGGTTTGGTCATACCTTAGGTAACGCCTTACGTCGGATATTATTATCATCGATGCCTGGTTGTGCAGTTATTGAGACCGAGATTGATGGTGTATTGCATGAGTACAGCACGTTGGAAGGTGTTCAAGAGGACATTATTGATATTCTTCTGAACCTCAAAGAACTGGCGATTAAAATGCACTCCCGCAACGAAGCCGTATTAAGCTTGAATAAAAAAGGTCCCGGGCCGGTAACTGCTGGTGACATTCAGCTTGATCACGATATTGAGATTGTCAATCCTGATCATGTGATTGCAAACCTGACTAAAGCAGGTGAGCTCAATATGAAAATCAAAGTGCAAATGGGTCGCGGCTATGAGCCATCGACTGCGCGCCAAACTGAAGAAGATCGTAGTATTGGTCGTTTACAGCTGGATGCGACTTACAGCCCGGTTCTAAAAGTAGCCTATTCGGTTGAAGCAGCGCGTGTTGATCAACGCACTGATTTAGATAAATTGATAATCAACGTGGAAACTAATGGCAC
>Ga0224506_10002298_pt1 | contig 13073 bp, 9 predicted proteins | sample SF_Jan12_sed_USG_2_FD_169108 | JGI IMG/M metagenome (GOLD analysis project Ga0224506, IMG submission 169108) | Sediment microbial communities from San Francisco Bay, California, United States - SF_Jan12_sed_USGS_8_1 | ecosystem: Environmental > Aquatic > Marine > Sediment | place: USA... | reverse complement strand
TTCTTCCTGCTGGTACAACTCCAGTAAGGCTTCTTCCTGATCGAGCGCCTTGTTTAGTGTCATGCCTATTTCGAATGGCACCAGTTTGGCGATGCGATCGACGAAACCATAGGGGTGAGCCATGACACGCCCGACATCACGGATAACCGCTTTTGCTGCCATGGTGCCATAGGTGATGATCTGCGATACCTGATTACGTCCGTAGTGATCTGCGACGTACTCGATGACTTCGTCGCGACGATCCATACAGAAGTCGACGTCAAAATCCGGCATGGAAACCCGCTCCGGGTTTAGAAATCGTTCGAATAGCAATTCATATTCAAGCGGATCGAGATCGGTAATTTTAAGCGCATAGGCGACCAGCGACCCAGCGCCCGAGCCACGTCCCGGTCCCACCGGTATGGCGTGCTGCTTGGCCCACTCGATGAAGTCCATGACGATGAGAAAGTACCCGGGAAACCCCATCTGGATGATGACGTCGAGTTCCAGGTTTAGCCTTTCAATATATGGCTGATGATCGATCGTTTCGCCTTCGGGACATTGTTCCTGCAGAAATTCGAGCCGCTTATGTAGTCCCTGTTCGGAAACGAGGCGAAAGAAGCTGTTAACGTCATGGCCTTCGGGTACGGGATAGTCGGGTAAAAAGTTTTCACCCAGATTGAGCCGCACGTTACAGGCTTTGGCGATATTGACGGTATTTTCAATCGCTTCAGGGATATCGGCAAATAACGCGACCATTTCGTCTGCGCTGCGCAGGTACTGCTGATCCGAATAGGTTTTAGGGCGACGTTGGTCGTCCAGCGTGAAGCCGCTGCATATACACACTCTCACCTCGTGAGCCTCAAAGTCACTGCTATCCATGAAACGAACATCATTGGTAGCGACTACCGGTACCTGGAAACGCCGGGAGAAATCGACCGCCTGTGCGATATAGGCTTCTTCCTGCGGGCGCCCGGTGCGTTGTAGCTCAAGGAAAAAACGACCCTCAAAAACACCCCGCCATTTAGACAGGTATTCTTCAGCGAGAGCAGGCTTGTGCGATTTAATCGCCATACCGATATCGCCTTCAAGCCCGGCTGATAAAGCAATTAGCCCTGAGCTCGATTCCGACAACCAGTCAATATCAATGGTCGGACGATCAGCGAGCTGGCCATCCTGAAACGAACGCGAAATTAATTGCTTTAGATTCAAATAACCGCTGTCATCCATACATAGCAATACCAGCCGACTCAATGTCTCTTTCCGATCGCCGTGATGAACCCAGACATCGGCGCCGAATATCGGTTTGATGCCGTTGTTTGTGGCAATCTTGAAAAGCTTGACCATGGCAAACAGGTTCGACAGATCGGTGAGTGCCACCGCAGCCATCCCTCTTTTTCTGGTTTCGGCGATTAGTGGTTTCAGCCGTATCGTGCTGTCCTGCAGAGAAAACTCTGAATGCAAATGCAGGTGAACAAATTGATTACTCATTTAACAGACTTCCCTGACCGGTTTAAAGCTCATGCGGTGTACAGGACAGGCACCGTGCTGTTTCAATAATTCCCGGTGTAAAGCAGTCGGGTAACCCTTATGGCGAGCAAATTCGTATTGAGGGTACAGCGAGTCTAATTCCAACATTTGCCGATCACGGTACTCCTTAGCCAGAATCGATGCCGCCGATATACATGGCTCGGTAAGATCACCTTTAATGATGGCCTGCATCTCGATCCCTTGCAAATCGGGTAATCGATTGCCGTCAATCAGAACCAGCTGAGGCTGATAGTTTAATTCCTGTACTGCTCGCTTCATCGCTAACATACTGGCCTGCAGTATATTGATTTCGTCTATTTCTTGATGACTAGCTTCCGCAATTGACCAGGCGAGAGCCTTTTCCTTGATTAGCATTTCCAGTTCCCGGCGTTGACCTGGAGACAGTCGTTTCGAATCGGTCAACCCCGGTATCGAATTGGCATCTTTTAAAATAACGGCGGCTGCCACCACAGAACCAGCCAGAGGCCCTCTACCCGCCTCGTCAACACCCGCTATAAGCTTAGCAATTGGTGGTTCATACATATATAATACGCCGTTTATTTTTCACTGCTTTCACTATGTCTAATTTACTCAAAGTCGCTGTTGTCGGCGCCGGTCACCTCGGCAAGTGGCATGCGGATAAATACGCCGCCTGCGACGATTGTGAACTCGTTGCAGTGGTTGACAGCGATATCGAAGTCGCTAAGAAGGTTGCAGATAAACATAGTGTGCAGGCCTTCACGGATTACCATGAAATTCTGCCATTAGTCGATGCTGTCAGTCTCGTCGTGCCGACCAGCCTGCATTATAAAATCGCGCGCGAGATACTGGAAGCAGGAATTCACTGTTTAATCGAAAAACCTATTACCGAAACAGTTGAAGAAGCCGAAAAGCTTATCGAAATTGCGCGGCACCAGCAGGTCGTCTTACAGGTTGGGCATATCGAGCGCTTTAATAGTGTAATGATTGGCGTCGAAGAAGAGTTAGCCGAACCGCAATTTATCGAGTCGACTCGTCTGGCGCCATTCAATCCGCGAGCCACTGACGTCAGTGTCATCCTCGACTTAATGATTCACGATATCGATATCATTCTCGAACTGGTCAATAGCCCTATTAGTCATATTTCTGCCAGTGGCCTGTCGGTCATTTCGGATACAATTGATATTGCTAACGCTCGCATTGAATTCGAAAACGGCTGCGTCGCCAATGTCACCGCTAACCGCATCAGCCAGAAAAGCGAGCGAAAACTACGCATCTTCCACAAAGACGCTTATCTGTCGGCTGACTTCCAGAATAAAATAGTCGCCATCAACCGCAAAGGCAAAACCAATAACGAGGCCGGCTTCAAAAATGTCGATCATTACGAACGACAATTCGAAGATAACGATGCGTTAAACCTGGAAGTACTCGACTTCGTCAACGCGGTTAATTGCGGCGGTCAGCCTCGGGTCGATGGTGCGGCCGGTAAACGGGCACTGGAAACCGCATTCAAAATTACGTCATTAATTACGAGAAATCTATGAGCATCCCCATGGTTGACCTGAAGGGTCAATACGAAGCACTTAAACCTGAAATCGACGCAGCCATAATCCAGGCGCTGGGCGAAACACGCTATATACTCGGCCCGAATGTTCAGGCCTTCGAGAAAGAAGCCGCTGATTATCTCGGCGTGAAGCACGCGTTAGGCTGCGCTAATGGCACCGATGCGTTACAGCTTGGCCTGCTGGCGGCTGGTATCCAGCCCGGTGATGAAGTCATAACCACGGCGTTCACTTTTATCGCCACAGCAGAGGCTATCCGCTATGTTGGAGCCACACCGATTTTTGTCGATATTTTACCCGACAGCCTGAATATAGACCCGGATGCGATCAAGGCAGCTATTACCGATAAAACACGCGCCATTATTCCAGTACACCTGTTTGGCCAACCCGCTGACATGGTTGAAATCATGCGCATCGCCAAAGACCACGACCTGAAAATTATCGAAGATTGCGCACAGTCTTTTGGTAGCCGTTATCACGATCAAATGACGGGTAGCTTTGGCACTGCCGGTACTTTCAGTTTTTTCCCCAGCAAGAACCTGGGCTGTTTCGGCGATGGCGGTCTGGTGTCGACAAATGACGATGCAGTAGCCGATACTATTCGTATGTATCGCAACCACGGTAGTAGCAAGCAGTATTATCACGACGTGATCGGTTATAATAGTCGCCTTGATGAGCTGCAGGCCGTTATTTTACGAATCAAGCTCAAGCATATCGACAACTACAACAGTAACCGGCTGCGAGTAGCAAAAACCTATAATCGACTGCTGGAGAATAGTCGATTCAGTACACCCTCGATTGCCGATGACCGGGATCACATTTTTCATCAATATACCGTGTTATGCGATGGACGTGATTCGGTTCGTGAGCATGTACTATCAAAAGATGTCTCCTGTGCGGTTTATTACCCGGTGCCATTGCATCAACAAATGGCATTTGCTGATACCCCGCAGCCGACCTTACCCGTGACCGAAGCAACATCCAGTCGCTGCCTGTCATTCCCGGTTTTTCCCGAAATGACCGAGCAACAGGTAGAAACCGTTTGCGAAGCCATTCTGAGCGCCTGATGGCTACACCGCATGTCATGATTCTCGCGGGCGAAGCTTCGGGGGATGCCCACGCAGCCGAGTTCGTCGAGCAGTTATACCAGCTATGCCCGGATATCAAACTAACGGGTATGGGTAGCCACAGCATGCGTAAAGCGGGTGTGGAACTGATATACGATTCAGCGAAAATTGCCGTGGTAGGCCTGGTCGAAGTGATCAAACACTGGGGGGATATTAAGCACGCCATGAACCGGGTAAAAGCGGCACTGGAAGATAACAAACCCGATTTACTGGTGCTGGTCGATTACCCTGAATTTAATTTGAAGATGGCACGGCACGCACGTAACCTGGGTATTAAGGTATTGTTTTATGTCAGCCCTCAGATATGGGCCTGGCGTCCAAAACGCATCCATAAAATTGGCCGTTTAATCGATCACATGGCCGTTATCTTTAAATTCGAAACCGAGTATTACCAGCGTGCCGGTATTCCGGTAAGCTTTGTCGGCAACCCTCTGGTCGACAAGGTTAAATGCAGCAGGCCCGTCAACGAACTGCGCCAGCAACTTGGTATCGAGCCTGACACACAGGTCGTCGGATTGCTACCCGGTAGCCGAAATAGTGAAATCGCCAGGCTATTACCGCTCATGTTCGAAACCGCGAAGTTAATGCAGCAGCGTAACCCAGCGTTACAGTTCATTATGCCGGTAGCTAATACGCTGGATTACGACGCCCTTGAACAGCAATGCCGGCAGTCTGGTTTAAAAATCATACTTACAAAAGATAATATTTACGATGTCATCCCCTGTTGTGATGCAATAGTTTCCTGCTCCGGTACGGTAACGCTGGAAATCGCGCTACTCGAAATACCGATGTGTATTATTTACAAGATGTCCTGGCTGTCGTATCAGATTATGAGTCGCCTGATTAACATACCGAATATCGGCCTGGCCAATATTGTGGCTAATCGACGGGTAGTAACCGAGCTACTACAGGATGATGCGACCGCCGAGAATGTCAGTACAGAATTGTTCAAGATTTTAGATGACAGCGAATATCGAAGCCAGATAAAAAAGGGCCTGGCCGATGTAAGAGCCAATCTGGGTAAAGGCCATGGTGCAGAAAATATGGCCAGGCTTGTGCTATCGTTCGTAGAAAAAAAATAAATAATTAATATCTGTAGGAGTAAAATCAATGGGTATCTTTAACGCACAATCAGAAGGTATCACCATGAGTGGCGGTGGCCTGTATTCTCTGGCGACCGTGGGTGCCAAACATGTTATCGATGCGGCCACGCCCCTGGTGTTAGACGCGATTAATGCACTGCCAGAGTCGAGTTTAAAAACCGGTTTCACCCTGTCCGATATGGGTTGCGCCGATGCAGGCACATCACTCAGCATGATTACCTCTGCTATCGAAACCGTTAATCAACGGGTGCCTGATTTGCCCGTTTCGATTGTCTATACCGACCAGCCACGCAACGACTTCAATGCGCTGATTACCAATGTGTATGGCCTGGGTCCGTTTGAAACTTATCTGGATGATCGTAAAAACATTTTCCCGCTGGTATCCGGCACTTCTTTTTATCGACAGATAATACCGGCCGAATCGTTGAATATAGGCTTCTCCGCCACCGCGATGCACTGGCTCAGTCAGAAAGTTTGTAACATTTCAAACCATGTACAGGCGGTTGGCGCCAAAGGCGAAGAACTCCAGGTTTTTCGCCAACAGGCTCATAAAGACTGGCGCCAAATATTGATACATCGCGCCCGTGAGCTAAAACCGGGCGGTAAACTGGTGCTTATTAATTTTGGAACTGATGAACAGGGCCGGTACCTGGGCAACACCGGTGGCGTTAATATGTTTGATACCTTCAACCAGATCTGGCAATCCTTTGTTGACGATAAACGTGTTAGTCAGGAGGAATACCAGAACATGACGCTACCGCAATATTATAATTCGGTTGAAGAATTTTCAGCGCCACTGCTCAAATCCGATGAAGCCGTCTATCAGGCGGGCCTGCGCCTCGATCACATCGACACACGTATCGTCAAATGTCCCTACGCCGAAGATTTTAAATTGCACGGTGATTCAATTCGCTTCGCCAGAGAATATATCCCCACCATCCGTAGCTGGAACGAGAGTATATTTTTTAATGGCTTATCCAGCGACCGGCCACTAAAAGAACGTCGAGAGTTAATCGAAGACTATTATGGTACTTATCGGACCATGGTAGAAAATAATCCTGAAGGGCATGGCATGGATTATGTACATGCTTATACGATTATATCCAAAGTCGAATAAATCAGCTTTCTACCTCATACCCTGCTTTTATCCAGTCGGGCATTCCGCTATGACTCACACAATAGAGATGCTCCATGCCCTGGAAGCTGAGATTGGTAAACGTAGTCTGTGCACGACGACCGGAGCGACAGTAAATGTAAACCTTATCGTAGGTGTTAATCTTGCCGATATTGTCATTTTCGCTACCTAGCGGAATGTTCAGGCTGCCTGGAACGTGACCTTTGGCGAATTCTTCTGGCGTCCGGTTGTCCATGATCAGACAGTTTTCGGGTAGCTTTTGCCAGACCTGGTGTAAATCGTTCATAGTGAATTCATGCTGTAGATAACGTTTCGGGTCGTAGTTAATCCCGACACTGATATTGGCGGGTACGGCTTCGTTGATCTTCTTCGGCATGTCGAGGTTGAGATTATTCATTAAGTCAACAAATGACTCTTTACTGCGACTGTTACCCAGTCGTGGATTCCATTTTTTTTCTTCGCCAATCGTAGAAGATGTCTGGCCATTGTAATCATGACCTGGATAGACAATTGTTTCATCGCTCAGGGTAAATAGTTTCTTGGTGATGCTATCGTATAACGTCGCCGGATCGCCTTCCTGAAAGTCGGTTCTGCCACATCCACGAATGAGTAAGGTATCGCCGGTGAACAACCTGCCGTCGGCGAAGAAGCTGGTACAGGCAGAAGTATGCCCCGGTGTCGCAATAGCTCGGATACTAAAATGTCCAAGCGGCAAAGATTCGCCGTCTTTAATAGCGATATCAATCGCCGGAATTCCAGAAGCTTCGCCGAATACTATTCTGGCCCCCGTATTCTGACGAATTTTACCTGATGAAGTCACATGATCGGCATGAGCGTGGGTTTCGATGGTATAGAGTAATTCCAGCCCCAGCTCGTTAATCAACTGCATATCGCGTTCGAACAACTCCCGCACCGGGTCAATTATTGCGGCTTCACGAGTCGACGGATCGATTAATAAATAGCTGTAGGTACAGCTTTCACGGTCATAAAGCTGCTTTACCGTTAGGGATGTTTGAGTGGTGGGAAGGGTCATTATTTTTTCGATAATTAAAAGTTTAACATTATGGCGTCGATGCGGTCATCCAGTCTAGATTTTTTGCCGGGTTCCGATATTATTCCGCCCTATGAATATTGATAAGATCCCCTTCCAGGAATTGATACTAGACCAGCATTTAGTCATGTTCTCGGTGTTATTTTTCGTGGTATTACTGATGTTACTTAACTGGAAGAAACTACACCGGGCCTGGAGGGAATGGGGTACTTACCGCTGTCTGAATAGAATCGGTATAAAACAACGCAGAAACGTCATTTGCCCGGACGGGCTCGATGGCGAATTTATTCTTGATCGGCTCGTCATGCTGCCGAACGCATTATTATTAATCAATTTTAAGCGCTATTCCGGCAACATATACTGCGCAGAACGTATTTCAGAGTGGACACAGGTTGTCGAGCAAAAAAGCTATAAGTTCGAAAATCCTTTATTCGACCTCAACCATCAGTTAACGACTCTAAGGCAAATAGTCCCCGAAAGCAAAATCGACGGCTATTTGTTTTTCGATCATAGCGCCCAATTCCCAAAAGGTCATCCCGATTCGATATTACACCCCCACAACATCCCGAAGGAGTTTTTACGTGAGAACTGCGCCGAACCGGAGCCAGCTGTATTGAAGAGCTGGGAGTTATTATCAGAACTACCGGTTAGTAATCAGGGCAGTCGGGCGTCTGGTTTAAAAACTTGAAATATTTTTCCATAAAGCACAGAATGACTGGGTTGTGGTAAGGCTCCTAGCCTGCATTTGAATGCAAAACCACACAGATTTTAAAACTCTCTAATCATAAAATAAACCTACGGAGACTGTTAATAATGAAACGTCGTGATGTTTTAAAAGGTGGTGTAGCCGCCGCTCTCGCAACCGGAACCGCTGCTGTATCGGCACCTGCGATTGCTGCTAAAAAAGTCGAAATTACCATGGTTTCGACCTGGCCACGAGACTTTCCTGGTCTCGGTACGGGTGCCCAGCGTTTCGGTGAAAGATTAACCGCTATGACTGATGGCCGTATTAAGGTCAATTATTTCGCCGCCGGTGAGCGGGTCAAAGCATTCGATTCTTTCGATGAAGTCGCTTCAGGTAACGCTCAAATGTACCACGGCGCAGATTACTACTGGAAAGGTAAGCACCCGGGTTGGGCTTACTTTACAGCCGTCCCGTTTGGCATGTCTTATACCGAAATTGGCGCCTGGATGAATTTCGGCGGTGGTCAGGAATTACACGACGAACTCGCAGCGGGCTACGGCCTCAAATGTTTGCCCTGCGGTAACACCGGGGTACAGATGGGTGGCTGGTTCCGCAAAGAAATGAATTCAGCTTCGGACTTCAAAGGTCTGAAGATGCGTATGCCCGGTCTTGGTGGCGACGTAATCGCCAAGCTGGGTGCATCTCCGGTATCTCTACCGGGCGGTCAGATCTACGAAAACCTGGTATCAGGCGCAATTGATGCGACGGAATGGGTAGGCCCCTGGAATGACAGTTTCATGAAATTCTACGAAGCGGCTAAATATTACTACTATCCAGGTATGCACGAACCGGCAGCTCAGTTATCTCTCGGTATGAACAAGAAATTCTGGGATGGCCTGTCAAAAGCTGATCAAACTATTATCAAAGCTGCAGCCGAGACCGAAAACTCAATCATGATGTCCGAATACAACGCAAAAAATGGCGCCTCTCTGGCCAAACTGATTTCTGATCAGGGCGTTAAATTGCGAAGCTTTAATGACGACATCTACGATAGTTTCGGCGATGCCGCGGCGGAAGTATTTGAAGAAGTCCAGCAACACAGTCCCTTAGCTAAGAAAATCCACCAGAGCTTCCTCAAATCACGTAATGAAGTCGGTGCCTGGGCCAAGATCTCAGATCAGGCCTACGTCCAGCAACGCAATCGCGTACTTGGGCTGTAGAATCATCTTTTAAACCGGATAATAACGGAGTCTACGGGCTCCGTTTTCGTTCGCATCCGAAATCATTTCAAGCCTATGCATCGAATTAATACTTCAATAGTTGCTCGCTCTCTCGCCTATATGATGGTTAGTGGTGTGTTCCTGTATCTATTCAACAATTACCTGGTGTACTGGCAGGAGCTACCGGGAACCTTCGATCTATTTTCGCACTATGGTTATTTCGGGCTTGAACCATTGAGTAATCAGTTGAACGATCATCAGATTTTCCAGGCATGGACGCAGCTCATAGTTTACCTGATGACATTATCACTGGGCGTGGCCTACAGCGCCCTGACTCCTGATCGAAGCATGGAAGATGACTCGATACGCTTTGCTCAGTTAGCCGCTTATATCATTCGATTCTCGTTCTGGTGGGTATTTCTGGTCGGTTTTGCTGATATGGTGATATCTTTTCTGCGAGTCGAGAATTTTCTTGAGTTCTGGGTTGGTGAAACCCTGACACAGCAACTCGGTCGCCCTATCTTCCGAGGCACCTATGTACATTATCCGCTTATTGTCCTGTCGTTGGTCATTGCTTTTCGTTTTAAGAATGTTAATTTTTCCTGGCTGGCTTTAATGGTGGTATTGTCCGAATTTCTTATCGTCATCACACGTTTTGTATTTTCTTACGAACAAGCCTATATGGGAGACCTGGTACGCTTCTGGTATGCCGCCCTATTTCTGTTTGCCAGTGCCCATACATTGGTTGAAGAAGGTCACGTACGCGTCGATGTACTATACGCAGGCTTCGGTCGCCGCAAAAAAGCCTGGTTCGACTCGATTGGCTCCGCCTTCTTTGGTATTCCTCTTTGTTGGGTAATACTCATGCAGGGTATGGGTGGCCGCGGCAATAGCATTAATAGTCCGTTACTCAGTTTCGAAGTCTCACAAAGCGGCTATGGTATGTACGTCAAATACCTGATGGCAGCATTTTTGATTGTCTACTCCGTCTCGATGATGATTCAATTCGTCAGCTATCTGTTATTTAACATCTCACAGTTATCCGGCTCGAAAAATATCGAAGATCAACCCAGTTACAAAGAACTGGTTAACGCAGAAAAGGTCAGCTAACCGTGGAATTGTATTTTCTTATCCTACTTGTCCTGATCATGGTGTTCGCACTGACATCGGGTTTTCCGGTTGCATTTTCGTTACCGGGTGCAGCCATTATCACAATTACCCTTGCAGCTCTTTGTGGCTACCTGTTCGAAGGCAATACCGATGCATATTTTGTGCTAGGGGGTCCGAATCAATGGCTTAGCGCCGGAGTTACCAATTTTCGAAGTCTCTACTGGGTCGTTGAACGCGATACGTTGATCGCCATCCCTCTGTTTATATTTATGGGTATCATGTTACAGCGTTCCAAGATCGCTGAGGATTTACTCGTCGCAATGGCTCAATTATTTGGCCCCATTCCCGGCGGCCTCGGCATTTCAGTTATTTTTGTTGGTGCACTATTGGCCGCAACCACAGGAATAGTCGGCGCGACCGTCATTGCGATGGGACTTATTTCTCTACCGGCGATGCTGCGTAACAATTATTCCAAATCTCTCGCCTGCGGTACCATTTGTGCCTCTGGTACTCTAGGGCAAATAATCCCGCCATCGATTGTCCTGATTATTTTGGCCGATCAGCTCTCCAGCGCGGCCGACCAGGCTGCGACTGCACGTAAAGCCGAATATAAGGAAGCCACGGGACAGTTTTCGATGCCTGGGGATTTCGACGTAATCAGCGCTAGCGCTGGCGATATGTTCATGGGTGCCTTCATTCCGGGAATGATCCTGGTCGGTCTCTACATGGGCTATATTCTGATATCGGCGTTGGTCAATCCTAAAAAAGCACCTCCTGTACCCTTTGAAGGTGAATACGATCGTAAATTTGTAGCCCGAATTCTAGTAGCATTGATTCCGCCTCTAACACTTATTTTCATCGTACTTGGATCAATCATTCTGGGTGTTGCTACTGTTAATCAGGCTGGCGCTATCGGCGCTATCGGCGCCATGATCATGGGTAGTTACCGATTGATGGAAGGTAAGCCGAGAGCCTATTATCCCGCAGCCATCGCTATCACTTCTGTGGTCTCTATCATTATTCTGCTCAACCTTTTTGATCTCAACATTAAAAACATTACTAATAGCTACGATGCTATAGGTATCGCTCTAGCTTGCATCGCTGCTATAGCATTAATTATTTCTGTTATCTGGGCAGCCATACGCGCGCATCGAATCGACGACACCTTAAATGGCGTTATGATGGAGACCGCGAAAACCACATCCATGGTATTTATCATTTTACTGGGTGCTGCCATGCTCACCTCTGCGTTTCGAGCATTCGGGGGCGAAGAACTGGTTAAGGAATATTTAACCAGTTTACCGGGGGGATTCTGGACACAATTTATCGTCGTCATGGCTGTCATTTTCTTTTTAGGCTTCTTTTTGGACTTTCTTGAAATTGCCGTGGTGGTCGTACCCATCGTCGCTCCGATATTGCTAGCGGACCCCGGGGCAAACGTTACAGCAGTCTGGTTTGGGGTCATGGTTGGTCTAAATATACAGACCTCATTCCTGACACCGCCTTTTGGTTTTTCATTATTTTATTTACGTGGTGTCGCTCCCCCTTCTGTACGCACTTTGCAAATATATAAAGGCGCTTCGGCATTCATCGGGCTGCAACTGCTTGGCCTCGTAATCGCTGGTGCTTTTCCGAGTCTGGTGAATTATCTGCCTAACAAAACCCACCTCACTTCGGATACAGCCCCGCCACCGAGCAATCCGAAGTTACAGGAGTGCCTGGAGAATTATGTTTTTGCTGAATATGATCTTCAGAAAAACTCGATTGAAGCCAGCATAGAATTGATACAAACCGCGAATATTTCATATTTACCAGACGAATATCAGGATCGTCTCAATCAAAGTTATGCCAATGCCGGCAAGAGTTTTGCCATGATTGATGAAATTCGAGTTAACGCTGTAAAACTCGAAGAATATTCGATTGAATATCGACCTCTGCACATTCAGGTTAGAGCGATACAGAAGAACATGCGGCGCATAGAAAAAAGTATTAAGAATCTGCAGGAACAGAAGCAACGATTAAGCTTTGATGAAAACTCTTCCGAGGCAGATGCCCGCCAATTCGAATCAAAAATAGTCAAACTGGAATCCGAATACAACTTGCTAGCCACTCAAATTCCCGACCACTGGCAATCGGCACACGATAAATTCGATCAGCTAGCCAAGGCAACCACAAAAGCGAGACGTAATTACCGGCAAACCGTTGATGAAGCCTATGAAACGATTGTTACCATGCGGCGAATGCTATCAGAGAGTAAACTGCTGGAAGAAAAAATGGCCAAAATTTTGCCTTTGGTTGATACAGTTCGCGAGCAAGCCCCCAAAGAAGCGATGGACTCGATCAAAGCAGTAGCGGCTGAACTGGACTCTTTGACTGAGATGCATCGGGTAAAATCTAAACTTTCGAAGGCCAGACGCGCACTGCGAGGTAATAATCCAGATGCTGAGAAGGCAATCGAGCAAATTACTCAAGCAGCGAACCTGATGCAAACTGAAATTAACTGGCATAACCGGGCAGAAAAAGAACTATCCGACGAACTCGAGTCCTTCGACAATGCTATCGCCAGAACTATCGGAATGCGCATGCAAGAGC
>Ga0224506_10002297_pt1 | contig 13081 bp, 12 predicted proteins | sample SF_Jan12_sed_USG_2_FD_169108 | JGI IMG/M metagenome (GOLD analysis project Ga0224506, IMG submission 169108) | Sediment microbial communities from San Francisco Bay, California, United States - SF_Jan12_sed_USGS_8_1 | ecosystem: Environmental > Aquatic > Marine > Sediment | place: USA... | reverse complement strand
ATCGGCATCTTTCTGCTCAAACATAACTAAAGAGTCAACATTGAACGTATATTCGCCTTGAGTACCTGGGAATGGCAAGCAAACATAATCTACACCAGGTTTCTTGCCTGCTGCAGTAAATTCACCTTTTGCCCAGTCACCCATAAACTGCATAGCAGCTTCACCCTTGATAACCATTGCTGTAGCAACGTTCCAATCTCTACCCGGAGAACCAGCATCGATATACTTGGTTACTTTACGGAATTCCTGGAATGCTTTCTTCATGGTATCACTAGACAATGCATCTGCATCTAATTCAACGAATGCCTTGTTGAAGAACTCAGCTCCACCTACAGAAAGGACGATTGATTCAAACGTCGTATTATCCTGCCAAGCCTGGCCACCGTGTGCAATTGGGATGATGCCTGCAGCTTCTAATTTTTCCGCTGCCTTCCATAGGTCTTTCATTGAAGAAGGTATTTTAGCACCTGCTTTTTCAAACACTGCAGGGTTTGCCCACATCCAGTTAACTCTGTGTACGTTTACTGGTGCAGCAACATAATGGCCTTCATGCTTCATTACATCTGATACAACAGAAGGTAAAATGCCATCCCAGTTATTGGCTTCGGCAACTGCATCTAGATTGGCCAGGAAGCCGAGGTTACCCCATTCTTGAATCTCAGGTCCTTTAATCTGTGCTGATGCTGGAGGGTTTCCAGAAACTGCACGTGAACGTAAAACCGTATATGCATTTTCTCCACCACCACCGGCTACAGCAAAATCTTTCCAACTGTGACCTGCATCTTCAACCATAGATTTTAATACAGCGATTGACTTTGCTTCACCGCCAGAAGTCCACCAGTGCAGTACTTCAACTTCTCCTGCCTGCGCAGCTGTCGTAGACATTGCACCGACAAGTGCCAAACTTAATAGAGATTTTTTAAATTTCATTATTAGATTCCTCAAGTAGCGTTGTTATTTTTTTACTGCCCGAACTTCCTAATCCATCAGACTCTAAGTACTGATTCAAATTCGTCCATCTTATTCTACGAGTAAAAGTAAATTGGAAACGTAATAAAGCGATTCAGTTAGTAACCTGTTTGTATGTAACTAAATTACAAAAATAAGATACTTGAGTATTTATTCAGGTTGTTTTGGTTAAAAACGTGAAAAAAAATTACATTATCTATAATTACAATAAATAACCCTGTTTTATTTCAGCATTTAGGTCTCATTATAGTATTTCTTGTTACAAACTTGTTACATTTCGTTTTATCACTATTCTCATGTATAAAAGACATATTCCAGAATCCTGCATTAATATGCCATTAAATAGAGCTATTATGACTAATAAAGATATCAGCCGGGTACTTGTTGTAGATGATGATCCTGAAATTTGTTCATTGTTAAAAGACTACCTTGAACAACACAAACTGGGGGTGGATACCGTTCTATCAGGTAGTGCTCTATTTAACCTGTATCCAAAATTGGATTTTGATATCATCATTCTTGATATCATGATGCCTGGTGATGATGGTTTTGAAGTTTGCCGAAAAATCAGACAGCACAGTCAGGTTCCTATCATTATGTTAACTGCTGGCTCTGATGAAACCGATCGGATTATTGGTCTAGAATTAGGTGCCGATGATTATATGTCAAAGCCATTTAATCCAAGGGAGTTACTGGCGCGTATTAAAGCCGTATTAAGAAGAACCGAAGTCTCCACTATCGAATCCAAGAATACTCAATACCATTTTGGTGATTGGATATTAAATAGTGAATCCCGGATGCTAAATCATGTTGATGGCATTGAAGTTCCCCTAAACAGTTCCGAATTTGATCTATTGCTACTATTTTTAAATAACCCGGGTCATACATTTTCTCGGGATGAATTATCGAATCATATTAAGGGCCGGGAATCGTTTCCTTTTGACCGTTCTATTGATGTTCAGGTGAGTCGACTGCGTAGCCGGCTAAAAGATGGAGGCAAAACTCCACAACTGATTAAAACCATTCGTGGTACCGGTTATATATTAACCGCCCATGTTGAGTCTCTCGGATAACCCATGAAAAAACCTTTTCGTTTTGATTCAATTTTTAGCCGCATTGTTCTAACACTGGTGATTAGTATTTTTTTAACCCAGGTAGGTTCTAATTTAGTATGGAGCCATTATTATGAAGGTCGACAATCTGTACAGGCAAGGGCACTCGCTATTGAATTGGCCAATAGTGTCGCCTCTACAGTCAATTTTTTTGGTGCCTTACCCAAAGAATACAGGCACATTGTGTTACAACAACTGAGAAACATGGGCGGAGCGCGGTTTTTTGTATCGGTAAACGACGAAAAAATTGACATCAATAGTATCGACCCTACCACCATGTCAGACATGATCAAAAAAGAATACAGTGAAAGCCTAACCAAATTACTTGGTCAAAAATTATATGGTTTGGATGTTCAATTTGCCGAACCTCAAAATCTGAGAGTGTTTAAAAATAATGTCAGATTTATTGAATTGCCCGATCGCTGGGTCCAGAACTCTCTTGTATTGGAAGGTAATCCGCCGTTATTAGTAGCCCAGGTTAAATTGCAAACTGATGAATGGTTATATTTGGCGGCATTATTACCAGACCCTTATTTCCTTTCCAGAAAAGATCGTTTAAATAATAACCAGTGGCTGTTTGCGTTAATATTTGGTCTTGTTCTCTCCGTTTTCTTTTGGTGGTTAGCCAGATGGCTAACCAGACCCCTGTTAAATCTTAGTAAAGCAGCCATCAGGTTAGGTAAGGATCCACTTCATCCGGTTAAACTTGAAACCAGCGGAACAAGAGAAATTCAGCAATTATCCAGAGCATTTGAAAAAATGCAGCGGCGGTTGCATCGATTTATTGATGACCGGGACCATTTATTCAGTGCTATTTCACATGACTTAAAAACTCCAATTACCCGACTTCGATTGAGGTCCGAAATGCTGGAAGACGAAGTAGTCAGGCAAAAGTTTAACCAGGATCTGATGGAACTGGAAGAATTGGTAAAAGGGGCTTTATTGTATTCAAAAGGTATTAATAGTACCGAAGATCATATCCCCATTGATATCACTGCATTGCTGGGTGACATTAATAATGACCTGATGCTAAAAGGCGTGCAGTTTCAAATAGAAGGTAACATTAATACTTATTTTGAATGTCGACCATTAGAACTTAAACGAAGCCTTTCCAATGTCATAGAGAATGCATTTAACTATGGGTCGGAAGCCTTTGTTAAGTTGGTAGAAACGGATAGTCATATTATTATATACGTAAAGGACAGGGGCCCCGGTATTCCAGAGTCACAATTAGACGTTGTTTTTAAGCCTTTTATAAGACTGGAATCATCGAGAAACCGCAATACTGGTGGTACCGGACTAGGGCTTAGTATTGCTCGCAACCTCATTCATGGTCATGGTGGTACCCTGGATCTTAGTAATCATACAGATGGTGGTTTATTGGTCACTATTTCACTTCCAATTACCTAATTAATATTAGAAACAACTTGTTATTTAAAGGAACTATCATGCATCAGCTCATTTGCTTTGGTGAAGCGCTCATCGATTTTTTACAGATCAAAACAGAAATACAAGATAAAGTGCGCTCTCCTATATACCAACAATTTCCAGGGGGTGCTCCTGCCAACGTGGCCGTAGCGTGCTCCAAGCTAGGAGGCTCAAGCAGTTTCCTAGGGCAGGTTGGCAATGACTCTTTTGGCAACTTTATAGAAGAATGCTTCAAAGACTACCAAGTCAATACCGACTATTTATTAAAACATGAATCAGCCAACACGGGTTTAGCCTTCGTTCAACGTAATTTACAGGGTGAACGCAGCTTTGAATTTGTCCGCAAGCAATCTGCAGACATGTTATTAGAATCTGAACAAATCAAAACAGAATGGTTTGATGAAAAGGCGATACTTCATTTTAGTTCTAATACGTTAACCTCTGCTCTGGGAGTTGAAGTTACCCAACACGTCATTCATTCTGCAAAATCTGCTGGTTGTATTATTTCTTTTGACGTAAACCTGAGGCACAACCTGTGGTCAGAAGGGCAGGCTAACAAAGAGCCTATAGAGACATGTTTGTTGCAGGCCGATATTATCAAGGTGTCACTAGATGAACTTGAATATATAGAGCCCAAGGGTATAAAACATTTCGCCACCAAATATCTTAGTCAGGGTTCAAAGGTAATTTTGATTACTGATGGAGCTAATCCAGTCAAATTGCTGGGCATGGGCATGCATTCAACAATCAAAACGCCCACTGTTAATGCCATTGATACTACGGCCGCCGGTGACACCTTTATGGGCGGTTTCTTATATGGTCTTTGCCAACAGGAAGATATAATTTCAGCATTGCAGCAGCAAGAGATATTAGAAAGCATAACGGTATTTGCCAGTATTTGTGGTGCCTTATCAACGACACGTAAAGGCGCATTTCCTTCAATGCCTTCCCTGGAGGAAGTAGAGGAGTTTAATTTATGAAACCGGCTTCAGAGTTTTTTTCCAGTGAGTTTTTAAAAAGTAATATCGAAGATACCCTACGATTTTATAGCTCCAATGTCATCGATTCACAGGGCGGTTTTAATCAAAACTGGTACGACAATGGCACAGTATTTGACAGCCACCGTAAACACCTGGTCAGTAGTTGTAGAATGATTTTTAATTTTTGTAAGGCAGAATCACTTTTCAACAACGCTGAATACCGTGACATTTGGCAACATGGCTTAAAGTATCTACGTGAAACTCATTGGCAAGAAGAACGCCAAGGGTATTCATGGCTCATAGAAAACGGCTTAGCAACGGATGAAACCAATCACTGTTATGGCTTAGCCTTCGTTTTGTTAGCCTTTGCAACCACATTACAAGCCGGAGATGAGCAATCGCGCGAAGATCTATATCAATGTTGGGAATTACTGGAAAAGCACTTTTGGCAACCAGAACAAGGTTTATATGCCGATGAAATAAGCGCAGATTGGCAACAGATTTCAGAGTACCGAGGTCAGAACGCTAACATGCATTGTTGCGAGGCACTTATATTAGCTTACGAAGCGACCAGGGATCAGATGTTTCTGGATAGAGCTTTCCTGCTGGCTGATACCATTGTTAACCAACAGACCATAGAAAGTAATGGTCTTATCTGGGAACATTTTGATAGTAATTTAGCCATCGACTGGAATTATAATATTGATGACCCGGAAAACCTTTATCGGCCCTGGGGTTATCAGCCTGGTCACCAAACAGAGTGGTCTAAACTCCTGTTAATGTTATACAAGCATAGCCCGAAAAAATGGTTGTTGGATAAAGCCGAATTTTTATTTGAAAAGGCCATGGAAGTTGCTTGGGATGACAACAATGGTGGTATGTTTTACGGGTTTGATCCGGAAGGTAATATATGTGATTCTAATAAATATTTCTGGGTGCAAGCCGAATCTATGGCCGCTGCCGGCTTGTTATTTAATTATACTAAAAAGCAGCGTTATCTCGATGATTACAATACAATATGGGAGTACTGCTGGACGTATTTTGTAGATCACCAGTATGGCGCATGGTTTCGAATACTGTCTTCTGAAAACCTGTCATTAAATGACCAAAAAAGTGTCGCGGGAGCCAAGTGTGATTATCATAATCTGGGTGCCTGTAGTTTATTGTTAGAAACATTAGATTTTAAATCTTGATAGTCTTCAATTAATAGGAATTGAAATACTGGGTAGATCTGGTAACCAATAATCTGGTCTACAAACAATTTTTGGGTTTGGGGAGGCCGGCAATTCTGGCAATCATTTTTGCTGGTGACTGCCCAAATAACTGCATCAGATAAATGCTAGAAGATTTATTCGATCCCAGCTTTACCTTAATGTATCGTGCAAGGGGTCTTTGTGAAGGGGCGTGGTCGAATGCCTTAAAGAAGTCTCTGGCTAAGTTGATGATCTCCCAATGACTATCATTCAGAGTAATATTATTTTGGTTAGCAATATCTGTGGCTCTATATTCATGCCATAGTGTCCAGTCTTTTAAAAACCCTTCTGCATCAAAATCCATTACCACTTTACCTGTCGTGGATAGGAAACACAGAAATCAGCAACCTCTTCAGGCGTTATCACGGCATCTGGATTAACCATAGAAAGCATACCTCTTGCACTCAGATCTGTTGAAAGAATGCGATGATTAACTCCTGTTAATCTACCATCTTTGTGCAATAGTACGGCTGCGCCAACTAAAACAACCATGTCATCGGGTTGGCATGTAGCTAAACAAAAATCGAATCTATCTGGAAGATCAAGTATGTGAAGTGTCGTCATTAGAATACCTGAATCACGTCATACTCTGTACAGAGTTGCTTAAGTTGGTGTTGATTAATGCGTTCTGCATCAGAAGATAGCTCATAATCACTATTAGATGCTTTGCTCGCTAATGCATATATTTTTTCGATTCCATAGATGGGTAACGACTTGATTTTCTTTTCAATATTTCGTTTTTGTATGCCGGCTGTCTGATGGTCAACATACAAACAGGCAAGACCCTGATTCGCAAAAACCAATGCAACTTCCACATCAAAGGTTGCAGCAGCGAAAGCAATATCAATGGCTTCTGAAACGCTCAAATTGGAATAGGGGTCTTGTTGTATTAAAATTAATAACTTTTTCATTAAAAGGTTAACAGTTTTTCACTGTCCTCATCGACTGGCAAAGCCAGAGTCTCTACCCACTGACCTAGTCCGGCAATTTCGAAGTGATCTGCCAGATTTGAATGTGGCAAATCATTAGCTTTTGCCTCATCGGAATCTACGATGCCGCGACGGCTGGCGGCGGCTACACATACATACAATTTTGTCTGGTGTTTCTTTGCCAGGGTTTGCCATCGATGCGTTACATTGACTTCGTCCTGGTCGGGTAAGAGCAATGACGAAGCGGCGTAGACAGCACTTTCATAGAAAAAAATCTGGGTGATTTTATGTCCGTTTAAAATTAAGGATTCACAGACTTGTATACCCAGCAGATGAGCCGGGGTATCGGGAGCTGATTTTACAGTAAGAGAGAAGTTCACAGGAGCCTTACAGAGAGAATAGGGTAGCTCAACAGAGTTAAGCTACCCCGGATTATTATTCGTCTTTCATTAAGCCTAATAGCGATAATAAATGTACGAAGATATTAAACAAGTTCATATAAAGACTAACCGTTGCACGCACATAGTTGGTTTCGCCACCGTGAATGATTCTGCTGGTATCAAATAAAATCAGACCAGACATAATCAAAATAACCACAGCAGAGATCATCATGCTCATTGCAGGAATCTGTAAGAAGATATTAGCCAGTATTGCTACCAATACCAGTAGTAAACCTACAAACAACATGCCACCCAGGAAAGAAAAGTCTTTCTTACTTACCAGAGCATAACCAGATAGAGCCAGGAAGATAAATCCGGTACCAGCAAGAGCCTGGAAAATTAAATCCCCCATACCGGCAGCAACGTATGCACTTAATATCGGGCCTAAAGACGCACCTAATAAACCAGTTAGTGCAAATGTCCAAACAATACCCATTCCTGAATTAATTGAACGGGGCAATACAAACCACATAATACCGATAGCACCAAACATCATGATCATTGAGGCGCCCTGTGGAAGGCCAACCATCATAGACACTGAAGCAGTCACGGCACTGAATACCAATGTCATTGCTAACAATGCATATGTGCTTCGCAGTACTTTGTTTGTTTCTAACGCACTGGAACTTGAACCAGTAACATTAACATTTTGATACTCAGCCATTATTTTCTCCGTTTTTTATAAATTAAAGCGTTAGTTCTATTATGGAGTTCGTTACTTACTTTTCAACACAAATTTCACATTTCATCACTAGAAAGTGTCGTTTTAGTGTAAATAGTTCAACGATTAGTTATTGACATTCTAATGTTTAAAACATAACTTTCAAACACATGTTTGAATTGAGTGCTTTATGAGCAACAAAGATACCGTTTCCAAAATACTTGATGCTGCCGAAGCACTATTTGCTGAAAAAGGGTTTACCGAAACATCTACCAGAGCAATCACCAAACTTGCCGGAGTCAATGTAGCAGCAGTGAATTACCATTTTGGTTCTAAAAAGGATTTGATACAGGCTGTTTTTGCACGGTTTCTTGATCCGTTTTGCAGTTATCTCGATAAAAATCTAAACGATTTTGAAGCCTCTTTAGGCGGCAAACAAGCAGACCTGGAATCTATTTTATCTGTATTGGAATACACGCTTACAAAAAGCCTTCAAGGCGAGAATAACCCGTCAGATCAAATCTCCATCTTTTTAAGATTACTTGGTCTTGCCTATACACAGAGCCAGGGGCACATGAGGCGTTTTTTACGAGAGCATTATTATTCAACTTATCTACGTTTCATTCAGGCGATACAGTCTACGCGGCCCGACTATTCTCCAGAAGACTTATTCTGGAGAATTCACTTTGCAGTAGGGTCAATGATATTCACCTTTTCAAATCTGGAAATATTGAGAGCCATGGGCACTAGGGAGAACGAAAAACCAGCGACCAATGAATACATTATCAAAATGTTAATTGATTATATATCTGGTGGTATAAATCATATCTAATGTAATTTCTATTTATTTGTTTCTATTCGTATGCTTTTGAATGATTTGTTCCAACCCAAGTCTAAATGCAGGTTTTGACTTCATTTCATCAACAATTTCGATTGAATAATCTATTTGAGTGTCATCAAATGGTTCGTCTGCACAAAATTGTATAAGGGATTTTGTGGCGCTAGCCAAGTCACGGTCATGCTGCAATAGCGAAGTAATAATTTTTTGCTCTTCGATTGATAGTTGATCACTCGATGCAAGACAGGTAACCAGACCAAGGTCAAATGCCTTAATGGCCGTTAGCGGTTTACACAGTAATGCAAATTGCTTGGCCGCACGTTCACCAATAGATTTAATCAGGTACGGAATTGGCAGGGCTGGCGGTACTCCATACTTCAGGTCATTCAAAATAAACTCAGAATTATGGTCTGCCAGCACAAAGTCACAGCAAGCAATGAGTCCAACTGCATCTGAATATGCTCTCCCCTTTACCACAACAAGGGTCGGGTGAGGAAAATCATAAAGTGTTGCATAGAGCCTGGACATTTGAACTGAAATATTCTGCGCTGGTAATTCATTATTATCAATACAGTGTTTCTGCCAATAGGTATCTAGTCCTGCACTAAAATGAAGACCAGTGCTTTTTATTATCAATAATCGTGTCACACCATTACTGGCCAAATCATCCAGCGCCGTAATCATGGAGTATATTACTTCATCATTTATCGCATTTGCTCGGTGGGGACGATTTATCGTAAGAGTGGCAACGCCATGTTCATTAAGTTCCGAATAAATTGGATCCATAAAAGTAGGCTCTGTATAGGTATTATTATTTTTATTTTTGGCATCGATATGCAGTAAATGTCGACAACCACATATAGATGTTAGCAGAAATTAAAAAAGTTTTTAGCGGTTTATCCTCCAGTATCTTAATAAAAACTGGAATTTGGTTTAATCGTCCGAATACGGCATACTTATATAAGTTATATAAAACCATTAATTAGGTATCAAGAATGACGGTTCCAAATCCATTTACGTTGGTTAGAGAAAAAAGTATTGCATCGTTAAATATAAAGGCACAAGAATTTCACCATAAAGAAACTGGTGCTACACACATCCACATTGCCTCAGATCTAGATGAAAACGTATTTTTAGTTGCCCTTAGAACAGTCCCTGAAGACTCAACCGGGGTTGCCCATATTTTGGAACACACCGCATTATGCGGTAGTGAGAAATATCCCGTTCGTGATCCATTTTTTATGATGATCAGGCGTTCACTTAACACCTTTATGAATGCATTTACCAGCAGTGACTGGACGGCTTATCCTTTTGCCAGTGAAAATAGAAAAGACTTTTTTAATCTTCTGGATGTTTATCTGGATGCAGTATTTTTTACACGTTTAGATAAAATGGACTTCCTGCAAGAGGGGCACCGTGTTGAGTTTGAAGATTCAGATAATATAGACTCCGATCTGGTATATAAAGGCGTTGTATTTAATGAAATGAAAGGTGCATTAAGCTCACCTGTTCAAAAACTATGGTCAGACTTTACCGCCAATTTGTTTAAGACTTCGACGTACCACCATAACTCCGGTGGAGATCCTAAAAATATTGTTGATCTCGGTTACGAGGAGTTAAAGCTCTTTTACGCCAAACACTACCATCCTGGAAATGCTACGTTTATGACCTTTGGTAATATTCCAGTTGCCGAACTTCAAACAAAAATACAAGACTCGGTACTGAGTAGATTTACAGCATCTGATGAATCAATTCAAATTAATGCCGAGCAGAGGTGGTCACAGCCTGAACAGTCACGCTCTTTCTATTCGGTGGACGCCGGAGATTCATCTCGTAAGACCCACCACATTTCAGGTTGGTTATTAGGGCAGTCTTCCAATTTAGAAGAACAGCTTGAAGCGCATCTGGTTTCTAATTTATTGCTAGAGAACAGCGCATCGCCGCTAAGGCAGGTATTGGAAACGACTGATCTGGCAGATTCGCCATCGCCATTGTGTGGACTTGAAGACACCAGTCGTGAGATGGTTTTTGTATGTGGTGTTGAAGGTTCTGATCCTGAACATGCCGACGCGATTGAAAAATTAATAATGGACACCCTGACCACAACTGCTGAACAGGGGGTTGCGATAGAAAAGGTAAATGCGGCGTTACACCAGTTGGAATTAAGCCAACGAGAAATTGGAGGTGACCATTACCCTTACGGATTGCAGCTTATTCTAGGTAGTTTACCTGCGGCTATTCATCGAGGTGATCCATTAGAATTGTTAGATATAGATCCTGTTTTGGCACGTATACGGGAAAAAACAAAGGATGAAGATTACATTCCGGGCTTGATTCGTTCTTTATTAATAAACAATAAGCACCACCTGCGCTTTACCATGGAACCCGACGAGCAATTGGCTAGCCGTGAAGAAGCGGCAGAAAAGCTTCGTTTAAAAACGATAAAAGAATCAATGAGTGATGAAGAAAAGCAACAGGTTGTGGACAATGCCCAGGCCTTGCTTGCTCGCCAGAATCAACACGATGATCCAGGTATCCTTCCCAAGGTTAGCCGAAGCGATGTGCCAGAAACGATCCATCTGGTTGCTCCCCAAAGAGAAGCTAATGGAACCAGCTATTATAAGGCCGGAACCAATGGTTTGACATACCTCCAGTTGGTCGTTAGTTTGCCAGATTTAAGCGCAGAGCAGCTGGCTTATTTGCCTTTATATTCAAGTTTGATTACCGAACTGGGTATTGGTGATAAAGATTATTTACAGATACAGGATGAACAAACAGCCACAACCGGCGGAATTAGTGCCTGGTTAAGCTATAAGGCAGATTTGGATGATGCCAGTAAACTTAGAGGCACCTTTGTTTTATCGGGCAAAGCACTCACAGCAAACCAACACCTGTTAGAAGATCTGTTGCAGCGTACGTTACTGCAGGTTCGTTTAGATGAACGACATAGAATGAAAGACATTCTTAGCCAGATGAAGGCCAGAAAAGAACAAAGCATTACAGGCAGTGGTCACAGTCTTGCTATGATCGCGGCCGGAGCACACTGGTCTGAAGGTATTGCGTTAAATCATCGCTTGTCCGGGCTGGAAGGTACTATATGGTTAAAAGAACTGCATAATTCACTAGAACGTGACGAAGCTTTTGATCATGTCGTTGATATTCTGGGGCAGATAAAAGAAAAACTGATAGCTGCACCTAAACAGATACTTCTGGTTTCAGACCAGGATCAACCAATAGGAACTGAATTTCCGATAATCACCGATTCAATTTCTAAAAATACCATCGAAAGTTTGGCGACTACCGATAAAAATTCTGCATGGTTAACTAACACCCAGGTTAACTTTTGTGCCAAGGCCTATAAAACCATACCGCCGTCTCACCCAGACAGCGCACCTTTGACCGTGTTGTCCGGCATATTACGCAACGGTTATCTTCACCGAGTGATAAGAGAGCAGGGTGGAGCTTATGGTGGCGGTGCGTCACATGATCCAACTAATGGCGTGTTTAAATTTTATAGCTATAGGGACCCCAGACTAACCGAGACACTAAATGATTTTGATGCCTCTATTCAGTGGCTACTTGAAACTGATATTACAGAGCAAATGCTGGAAGAGGCTGTTTTAGGTGTTGTCAGTTCGATCGACAAACCGGGATCTCCGGCCGGTGAGGCCAAACAAGACTTCCATAATCGATATTTTGGGCGAACGCCAGAACAGCGAATGCAGTATCGTTCCGAGATATTAAACGTGACTGTGGATGACTTGAAACGCGTGGGTAAAGTCTGGTTGTCTGGTACTGAGTCTTCTATAGCCGTTGTAACTCATGCCAATATGGAGTCAGAATTGACTAAGCTTGGACTAACGATTCACAAGGTCTAGTGATAAACAAACAGGCTGCGATATGTGTATCCTATCGCAGCCTTGTAACGGGGGTTAATCCGTTAACAATTCAATATCAAAATCTGCATACACAGGCGCATGGTCTGACGGTTTTTCCATAGCTCGAATATTTATATCAATCTCACTGGTCTGTAATATGTCTAAAAGCGGTTTCGTCACCATGATGTGGTCAATCCTAAGCCCTCTACGTGGGTCATCGTCAAAAGCTTTGGAGCGGTAATCGAACCAGCTATATTGTTTTGTTTCTTCAGGGTGTAAATGCCTAAAGGTATCGGTTAATCCCCATTGCTCAAGCTTTTCAAACCATGCTCTCTCTTCAGGCAAAAATGCACATTTGCCGGTTTTTAACCAACGCTTTGCATTTTCCGGTTTAATACCGATATCTTTGTCTGTAGGCGCCACATTAAAGTCACCTACTATGGCTATCAGGTCATCCGGGCTGAATTGGGTTGTTAGCATATTTAGCAAATCAGCATAAAACTTTTGCTTGGCTGGAAATTTGGTTTCATGATCCCGATTTTCACCTTGTGGAAAATACCCGTTAATAAAGGTGAATTCTTTACCCTGGCTTG
>Ga0224506_10002295_pt1 | contig 13098 bp, 17 predicted proteins | sample SF_Jan12_sed_USG_2_FD_169108 | JGI IMG/M metagenome (GOLD analysis project Ga0224506, IMG submission 169108) | Sediment microbial communities from San Francisco Bay, California, United States - SF_Jan12_sed_USGS_8_1 | ecosystem: Environmental > Aquatic > Marine > Sediment | place: USA... | reverse complement strand
AAGAAGACTTAGACAAATACTTAGACAGAGACTTAATGATGCTACAACATTTCAGATTCCCAAAACTATTCCTAAGAGGTTCAAAAAATGCATACATTTCATTCATTCCAGAAAGCCTACTACAGCTAGTGCTAGAGCACAAGCCAACAGTAAAGTATCAAGCATTGAAATCAGCAGTTAGAAAGAAAAAACAAGGAATACAAATGACTGATAAAATTAAAGCTATAGAAAAAGGAAAGGCTTTAACTTTTGTGCTAATAGAAAACCTAATACACATTGACTCTCATTCGCCTTACCGACTTAATGTTGAGTCTGCATGCATCGACCTTACCAATTAGCTTACCCTCCTTATTCCGCAAGAGCATTACCGCAACCTTAGCAAGGCACCACCACTTGGTTGCTTTTGTTTTTTTTTGGGGGGGGTTAAATTGTACCTTTTTTTGATTCGAGGAAGCTGTTTCGTTTCATTTCTTCTCTTGAATGTTCTTAGTCATGTAGAAGCTTCTATCTTCATAGCCAAGCTTGCTGTATAGATGATGAGCATTTTTGTTAGGAGCTAAGACCCCTACTCCTAATATGTTGCAATTGTTTTCTCTGAAGTATTCTTCCAGCTTTTTCATCAGCATGGTTCCGATGTCCTTGCCTCTGTATCCAGCTTCTACTACGAGTTCCAGTACTTCCCCAAATTTTGAAGGCACATGCTCAAGCTGATCTTCTTTGGATTGCTCAGGCATTGTCCCGACGACGACACCAACAAGCTCCGAATCGAGTTCAGCCACATAGATTATTCCGTTGTTTTCAGCGACTTTTTGAAGTGTTCTTTGGGTATAACTCTCGCCAAATTCTGGCATACGGCGTATTCTCTTCAAATCATCTATAGAGGCTATGTAATCCATCAGCTGTTCCATAAGCTTCACGAAAGCAGTTCTGTCCGATTCTTGATACTCCCTAATCTTCACCTTCATTTCCACATCACCCAATAATTATGCTGTTAATCACATCATATTCGGAAACAAATATGGATTTTCCAGTTTCTCACTTATCAACCCTCTCGATTCTGCTATAACTTTTCCGCATTTACTACAGTTAACGATCTCTAAAGGCTCATACATAGGAATCATTGCTTTGACTTTAGCTTCTGTAGAAGGTTGTTCAATGAAAATCTTGTTTACACTAATCCTATTCCAGTGACCACAATTATGACATTTCATTATAAGATTTCGAGTCAATTACTTACAACATTAACTGTTTTCAAGATTCTAACCCATAGACATAGATTGGAACTTGAATTGCACTTCTGAAATGTGGCAAATATTTCACAACTTTTTCAAATTTTATGCTACCCTTAAATTTCCTTCCAAAGAAAACTTTGGTTTGCACTATGTATATTCCAACATCTATTTTGTCAAGGTTAGAATATGAAAGCGTTTGGAATTTCAACATATCAATGCCTAAGAAGGACGAATGCGAGAAAGAAACCTCTACACCTATTCTGTCTTTCATGAAGTCAATCTTAGCTAAAGGTTCGCCCAATTCCTCAAATATTCTTACTTCACTTTACCAGTTCCTCTTTAGAAACTCCATTCTGAAAGCTTGATTCAATTTGGGACGTGTGACTTTGCTTGGACTGAAATTTATGGATTTGATAGTATCCTCAATCTCCTTCTTCAAGGCGAGTTTACTGTTCAAAACTTCCTCTGCAAATCTAAAAGACCAAGTTCTGAATCTCATGATTCTTTAGTTCTTTGGTTCAGCTATAACGTTTGTTATATCTAAGCCACAGAAGACTTTGCTCTTTTTCTTCCAATACATTATGAAAGCTGTTGGCATTGCTACGATTATGGACCAAAATGAAATATCTAAGGCAAAGTAAAGCCAAAGTATTGTTATGGTCACAGGGGTGCCTGGATATACAACTTGTGTTTTCATGCACCAGCTGAGAGGAAAACCATAACCAAATTTGGACATTCCGGGTATACTTAGATTCTGCTCATATGACAGTGACCCTAAGGTGATTATAAAACCCAATGCAATTACGAGTAATACAACAAACGCAAATTTTCTATTCATACGGATCCTAATTTGAGTAATCCCCTTCAGTTTTTATGGTTTGTGGAAGAAAAATCAGTCCGAAAGAAACTATTTTGGTGTTTGCTTATTTGATAGAGAACTCTTCAACTAGTTCTAACACAGCAACTTTTGTGTCAGAGTTTGTTTCTACTCTTTCCTTGAATTCTTTTGGATCTTTTTCCCATGTGTGCATGGGGATTGCTACTTTTGGCTTGATTAACAGTGCTGCTTCAGCAGCCTCAGCATTATCCATAGTGTACTTGTCTCCAGTAGGCAGCAATGCCACATCAACTGACTCAAGCTTCTTCATTTCAGGAATCAAATCTGTGTCTCCAGCATGGTAGATTGTCTTATCTTCAACTTTGATCAGATAGCCCACTCCATAGCCTTGGGGATGCCAAGGCTTGCCAGAAGGTTTGAACCTTTTATGATTGTAGGCTTCAACTGCCCTAATCTTTATGCCATCTATTGTTGTTTCTTCTTCAGGCTTGAGAGATCTAACATCTCCTTTGAATCTTTTTGAGCAGTTGTCAGGAGCAATAATTACAGTGTCCTCTTTCTGAACTTTCATTATCTTATCAGGGCTGCAATGATCAGCATGTCCATGAGTCACTAACACTATGTCTGCTTTCTCTGAAGGTTCAACTACCTTTCCATACTTCTTAAGGTCAACATAGATGATCTTTCCAGAAGCCTTGATTTGGAAGCTTGCATGCCCTAGCAGTCTCAAAGAGATTCCCATTTGAAATCACTGATTTCTACAAGCAAAACTGAATTTTTATAACTTGCGGAAGAAATATCAATCTGATAGAAACTAGCAACCACACTCATTTTGCTCTTTTTTCCTCTGTACACTAAGGCTGACAGAAGTGTTGCTATCATGAATAGCGGTAGAATGATGAGTGATGGAAACTCGGGAATTATGATTACTTCCTGTGTTGAATGAGTGTAGTTGAAGTATAGATAACTGTGTGTATCATTAGAGCAAGGTAATGGGCTGTATGGGACTTCTGTGCCGTTGACAAACACTTTGTAAGTTTCGTTAAGTAAGGATCTGGGAATGCAGATTCTACAGAAGCCCATGCCTGTTTCACCTGTAACATAAAAGAATATACTCGTGACATTGAAGCCTAGTTTCGGAAGTTGCATCTGCAAACCGAGCTTGAAATTTGAAATTGTAGAATTAGAAATTACATTCACTTTATAGCCCAGAAAAGTGTTGAAACTGGAAAACTTGCCTATCAAAGGGAAGTAGTCTATGTTACTTGCATCGATCTTATGGTGAGCCTCTCCAATACCATCATGGTCTGAGTCAACACCCGTATAGTTGCTCCAGTAGTTACCTTCAACACCATTATCCCAAAAGTTAGTATAGTCAGATTCGTAAAAGTCCACTTGCTGGGTGTTGTTTATGATGTTGTTATGGTAAAATGTGTTGTTAGAAGTCCTAATGATGTAGATGCCACATTCGTTGTTCATTATGTTGTTTCCAGAAATGCTGTTGTTGTTTGAAGAAAAACCGAGATAGATGCCATTACCGTTGTCTGCTATGTTGTTTCCAGATATGCTGTTGTTGTTTGAAGAAGTGAGTATGATGCCATCATCAGTGTTTGCTGTTATGTTGTTTCCAGTTATGCTGTTTTTGTTTGAAGAAGAGTAGAGACAGATGCCATACAAGTTGTTTGCTGTTAGTTTGTTTCCAGATACGCTGTTGTTTGAAGAAGAATCGAGGCCTATGCTATAGTAGTTGTTTGCTGTTATGTTGTTTCCAGAAATAATGCTGTTTGAAGAACAATCGAGATAAATGCCGCATCCAAATGCTTTAATTTCCATGTTCTTGATTGTAACATTGCTTCTCCATGTCATGCTTATTCCTATCTCGTATACTGTTCCCTGAAGAGTATAGCCTGCCCCATCAACCACAATATTATCCCTTTCCACAATAATAGAATCATAATTGTTGTCAGTAAAGTAGTAGGTGACATAATCAGAAGTAGTAATGTTTGCTGGACCATCTATGCTCCCATCAGCTCTAATGTAGATGGTTCCACCCGCTTTCACATTCTGAACTCTAAATACAACAACAAATATAGCCAAAAGAAGAATCATCAAAATAATTTGCAATAGAAGTTTTCTACTCACAATTCTCTCCCATTATTATGCTCTCTGTTCAGCTTTTATGGCTTGTGGAAGAAACTTATAGAAACAAGAAGTGAGTTATCTTATCATCTTTTTCATTGATAAAGTCTATTCAATATCTCTTCTACGCAAATATAAGCTTCACACAGAATAAAAGGATATAGAATTTTGGCTACTCGTAAGCATTGAATCTCTTATCTCTATATCCAGATTAATTCAATTATTTGAATTGGATTATGGAAGACATGAATGGAGCATGGAGACAATTAGACGGATTAGACATGGAAACTATACGTGGATAGGCTAACGACAGAAACAGGAAAAATCCTCATCAACAGTATCAAACGGAGATTTCAAATCCTGAGCACTTGAGTACTTGTTTTGGCTCGTACTTCTTGATTACTTCCTTGAGGTCGGCTTCTGGCATAACATGCGCATACAACGAAATCACATGAACACCGTCCCTATCGAATTCCTTTAGCTTCTCTCTCTTTTCGCAACGAATATGATGATAGTCATAGAATCTTCTGAAACCAAACTTCTCATAGAAGTTCTTTGCCTCTTCTTCCACTGTCCAAGCCTCAAGCCTCTGCAATCCATGTTTCTTCCCTCGTCTTATCCCTTCTTTCAGAAGACTAGAACCAATCCCACGTCCCCTGAATTCTTTCAACACTCCTACATCCCAAAGCATGCCATTCCCTTTCGTTTTCTTACAACAGAGCGTGTGTTCAAGATACTCTATCTCGATGTCTAAAAAACCAACTATCCTATCTCCTATCGTAGCAACTAGCTCAACGGTTTTGCCATCGTATTCTGGTTTTTCCTTGAGAAGTTGCCCTGCTGTTGCTTCAAGGTCAACAAGCATGTGGCATTTAGCCCATTCTTTCTCGTCCTGCTTTCTGTAACTCCTTATCTTAAGACTCATACTCACATCTAACCTCGGTTCAGCTATAGCTTTTCCTCATTTCTCACTTATAGCACATATATTTGTCAGAGATTTAAATTATAATTCACGCTAAAGAGTTTAGACACATTAGAAGAGAGCAATCAGCATCTTAGAAAAAATAAACCTTCAAGCTCCAGCGAATACACTTTAATCCAGAAGTTCTGCCTTTACTATTGTTACATCCTGCAAAGGCCTATCATTTACATCTGTCTCCTCTTCTCCAATGCTGTCAACAACATCCATCCCTTCTATCACCTTCCCAAAAACTGGATGCTTATCATCTAGACGGTTGTTGTTTACAAGATTGATGAAGAACTGACTACTTCCCGTATCTGGACCCGCATTCGCCATAGCTATCGTACCCCTATCATTTCTGTTATGATCTGTGAATTCATCTGGTATCGCAGGTATATTCGGGTCTCCATATCCTGTACCCGTAGGATCACCTCCCTGAATCATAAAACCTTCAATTACTCTGTGAAAAATAGTACCATCATAAACTCCTTGTTGCACAAGATTCCTAAAATTCTCTGTCGTAATAGGCATATCATCATACAACTCAATCACTATGTCTCCCATACTAGTTTGAAGCAGAACTTTATTAACATTCAAATTATTCACATTCGAATCATTTTTACGCGTCACACTATATATAACTATTACAGCAACAACAACAACCAAAAGAAGCATCAATAATACTATTTTCTTACTTACCCACGATTTACGTTTACGCGGCCTCCGTCTACGCGTCATAAAATAGCCTCTTTCGAAAAACACATATAAACCTATTGAATAACCCAGACCAACACCCATTCATATTTGGATCCAAATAGAACGGTCTAGCCACTGCGACGAGAACACAAAACAAAAAACAGCAAAACCAGAATCCCTCACATCCGTCACACCCTTCCTTACAACTACACAAATCGCTCTCTCCTCACTTACCAATTCTTCGACACCACAAAACAAAAAGCGTAAAGTATTTGGAGCTCTCAAAACTGCAATTCAAAAGAGGAGCCTAAGCAAATGCGAGCAGAAATCAAAACAGTAGGCATCGTTCAAGGCGTAGGATTCCGCCCCTTTATCTACCGCATAGCCACCGCAAACAACCTCAAAGGCTACGTCAGAAACCGCGGCGACGCAGGAGTAGAAATCATCATAGAAGGCAAAGAACAAGACATAAAACGCTTCCTCAAAGATCTAGAAGACAAGAAACCACCCCTAGCCCGCATCTACAAAACACTCATACACTACACAAGAGAAACAGAAAACTTCACCAAGTTCACCATCCTCAAAAGCTCGGAAACAAGAGAACTGACAGGCTCAGTCATCCCACCAGACATCGCCATATGCAACGAATGCCTAGAAGAACTCCGCAACCCAGCAAACCCAAGATACAACTACTTCTTCATCACATGCACCAACTGCGGCCCCCGCTACACAACAATCCGACAACTGCCCTATGACAGACAAAACACCACAATGCAAGATTTTGAAATGTGCGAACTCTGCAAAAAAGAGTACGCAGACCCCACCAACAGAAGGCTCCACGCCCAAACAGTAGCTTGTCCCAAATGTGGACCCAAAGCATACCTAAAAACAAATAAAGGCCAGCCAATGCCACACAAAGATCCAATACGCGAAGCTGGACGTTTGCTAGAAGCAGGCAATGTGCTCGCAATCAAAGGCTACGGTGGTTTCCATGTAGCAACTGCCACAACGAGAAACGAACCAATTCAAAGGCTCAGAAGGGTTAAACATAGAGCTCAAAAACCCTTTGCCATTATGGCACGAAACCTAGAAACTATTCGCTCCTTTGCAAAGGTTAGCCTCAAAGAAGCAGAGACGCTATTGTCATATTCAAAACCCATAGTGCTCCTCGACAAGGCAGAAAATTACTACCTTTCAAAACTAATCGCGCCGGGATTGCACAACATTGGTGTGATGTTACCTTACACAGGATTGCATGTAATGCTGTTTGATCAAGTTAAAGAACCTGCATTTGTCATGACCAGCGCAAATCCTCCAAGCGAGCCAATAGTTACTGACAACACTGAAGCTCTGAGAACGCTAGGCTCTACGGTAGACTATTTCTTGTTTCACAACAGAGAGATTGCCCAGAGATGCGACGACTCAGTCATCCGACTACACGACAAAAAAATAAGTTTCATCCGCAGATCTCGAGGATATGCTCCTGCACCTATCAGCTTGAAATCTTCGTTTAGAAAGTGCGTACTAGGCGTAGGCGCCGAAGAAAACGTAACTTCATGCATCCTGTTACGTGACAAGGCTTTCATCTCACAATATGTAGGCGATGTGGAGAACCTTGAAACTTTCACATTCTTAAAAAAAACTATTCATCACTTAATGATGCTGACAAATACTAAGATAGATGCCGTTGCTTGTGACTTGCATCCGAAATTTGCCACAACAAAATTAGCTCAAGAAATCGCAAACGAAGCAGGGTGCTCAGTTTTACTTGTTCAACATCATCATGCTCACATACTTTCTTTGATGGGAGAACATAGTTTAGATGAAATTGTCGGTATTGCCTGCGACGGCTATGGTTATGGCACAAACGGAAAACCTTGGGGAGGCGAAATTCTCCAGTGTAGTAGAGATCGTTTTAAGCGAGTCTGTCATCTTCAAGAGCAACCTATGATTGGCAGCGACTTAGCAACACGTTATCCCCTCCGAATGGCAGCAGGAATACTACGTGGCGTAGCAGTAGATGTTGAAGATTGGCTTCTGGCAAACAGCAAACACCTCCCCCATGGAAAAGAAGAAGCGCAAACAATACTTAAGCAGCTTGACAGCGAACATTCCCCTCCTACTACCACAAGCTGTGGACGGATCTTAGATGCAGTTGCGGCGATTCTAGACATTTGCCATGAGAGAACGTATCAAGGGGAACCAGCTATGAAGCTAGAGTCGGTAGCAACGCATGGTCATGACGCTTTGAAGCTAGAACCCGAGACCAAAAGCGGGATTCTTAACACAACTAACATCGTAAGGGCTGTTTTTGAAGCAAAAAACAAACTTTCCGCTGCAAACTTGGCATACTCAACCCAATCATACTTGGCAAAGGGCTTAGCTCGGCTCGCTGTCGAAGCAGCACAGAAAACAGGCATAAACACGATAGGATTCTCCGGCGGCGTAGCCTACAACAAGAACATTATGTTAGCCATAAAAAAGCATGTGGAAAAAAACGGCGTCAAATTTTACGTTCATGAGGTTCTTCCAGCCGGCGATGGTGGAATTTCCTTCGGGCAAACTCTTGCTGTTGCAATTTCGGATGATTATAGAAACTGATTTATGAGGGATAGAGATTTTCGGTAAATGATAAAGCATGTGTTTAGCCATTCCCGCAAGAGTTATTGAGATTCATGGTGATGTAGCTAAGGTTGACTTTGGAGAAGGCGTCCTTCGAGAAGTAAACGTTGCATTGGTGGAGGCGAAGATTGATGAATACGTTTTAGTTCACGCGGGCTATGCTATCCAAGTGATTGACAGAAAAGAAGCTGAGGAGACGCTTAGGTTGTGGAATGAAATTTTGAAATTAGAAGAGCCAAATGTGTAGAGCAATAGGAGTTTTGTGATTGTCGAAAATTTTTAAAGATTGCTTAGTTAAAAGCGTTAAAACTCTGATTCAGGTGGTTGTATTTGAAGGAACTGGCGGGATTTCGTGATCCAGAACTGGCAAAGCAAGTTGCGAAACATATTCGGAAGCTTGCGCCAGATTATCTGACCAAGTTTTGCCACGTTTGCGGGACACACGAGTGGACTATGACACATTTTGGACTGCGTAGCCTTTTACCGAAAAATGTGGAGGTCATTGCTGGACCTGGATGTCCTGTTTGTGTTTTGCCTGCTGCAGAGATTGATGAGGCGGTTGAGTTGGCGTTGAAAGGGGTCACTGTTGCGACTTTTGGTGATGTTTTGCGGGTGCCTGGTTCGGATTTGTCTTTGGCTGAGGCGCGGGCTAAAGGTGGTGACGTGCGTGTTGTTTACGGTGTTGGTGATGCTGTGAAAATGGCGAAAGAAGAGCCAAGTAGAGAATTCGCTTTTTTTGCGATTGGTTTTGAAACTACTGCACCGTTGACGGCGAATGAGGTCTTGAAGGGGCCGCCCAAAAATCTTAGTTTTCTTGTTTCGCATCGTTTGATTCCTCCGGCTATGGAGTTGTTGTTAGGTGTTGGAGATTTGCATATTGATGGATTTATTGCGCCTGGTCATGTTTCGACCATTATTGGTTTGAAGCCTTATGAGGTATTTCCGAGTGCTTATCGTATGCCGGTTGTTGTAGCGGGTTTTGAGCCTTTGGATGTTTTGTTTGCGGTTGATTTGTTGTTGCGGCAGTTGGGAGATAGTGTGGCTAGGTTGGAGAACGAGTATGGGCGGGTTGTGAGGTGGGAGGGTAATGTGAAGGCGTTGAAGCTTATTAGTCAAGTTTTTGATGTTGTTGATGGTGGTTGGCGAGGTTTAGGGCGGTTGCCCTCCTCAGCGCTTACTTTGAAAGACGAGTTTAGGGAGTGGGATGCTCGGGAGAGGCATAGTGTGAGGGTGGAGGTGGGTAGGGATCTTTTGCCTGGGTGTCAATGTCATTTGGTGATGATTGGGAAGATTAAGCCTAGTGAATGCCCTTTGTTTATGGGTGCTTGTACGCCTGAGTCGCCTAGGGGGGCTTGTATGGTTTCGGTTGAGGGCACTTGTCGTATTTGGGCAAAGCACGGTGTAAAGCGGTAGAAGTTGTGTGTTTGGCGTTGCGATAGACCGTTCTGTTTGATTTCTAATAAGTTGTTAGACGGAGTTGTTTGTTGGGAGGGTTGTAAAAGATATAAAGGATTCCGTCTACCGTTTAAGCTTGGCACAGGGCTCGTGGTCCAGTTGGTTAACCCATCGTAGGGGCCAAGAGACGCTTCCCTCACGCGGAAGAGATCGCCGGTTCAAATCCGGCCGGGCCCACCAAAACATAAGTTTTGGTAAATGGTTAAATTTGAGGGCTAAGAATTACGTTGGGTGTCATCGTGTCAAGTAAGGTTTCTGAGATTGCGGGTGCTCTTGTTCGATCTGGATGTTTAAAATTTGGCGCTTTCAAGTTGAAGTCTGGAACTGTGAGTCCCTATTACGTAGACCTCACTTGGCTGCTTTCTTCTCCCAAAGATTTCTGTTGCGTCGTCGACATTGCTACAGAGGAAATTAGAAAAATTATGGCTTCTCATAAGATAGATGGGTTGGCATCAATTGCACTAAAAGGCGCTCTACTTCTACCCAGCATAGCTTGTGGGCTTAACATACCATGCCTTGTTGTGAGAAAGGAAAAGAAAACGTATGGAGTGACTGGAAGAGTTGTGGGAGGAAACGTGGTTAGAGGAGAACGCTTGTTGTTTTTTGACGATGTAATCACAGATGGCAAGTCAAAACTTGAAGGAATTAAGCCTCTTGAACAACTTGGCGTTCGTATCGAAATGGTAATGGTTGTTGTGGATAGGGAACAACGTGGCAGAGAAAACCTTGAAAAATCGGGCTACCGATTACACGCTCTGACGACAATCTCAGAACTCGTTAAATCTCTCTATCAATCATCACACATCTCAAAAGAACAAGCTGATGCGGTTCTAGACTACATCAAAGACAGTTGAGCTCTGGTATTGTTGCTTTTTCTAGGTTTCCGAAACAAGCCAGCTATACACTTATAGCGCGCGCATCTAGACTCTAGCTTTTCTTTTTCACTTTTCTCCTTCTATCATATTTTTTCTTTTTCTTTATTTTGAAGAATTTGCTATATCGTCGCACGTCTTCATGTATAGGTCTTGGAATGTTGGTTCGAGGGAAATAGATATCTGTTCGCCCTTCTGGAGGTATTATCGGATACTTCGGTTTTGTTCCTTTGTAAACTGAACGGTAAAGAAGATAACAATACATGATAAAACACCCAAGAAATGACCCGGCGTACAAAACTCCGAAAATCGAAAATCCAGCCATAACCACATGAACGACTATAGAAAAAACGAAAAAAGGTATGAATATGCAGATTCCTAGCAAAAAGAGAAGCCAATATTTGAATTTTCTCCTCACCGTTTCCCCCAAACAGATTACTACTCAAACCTGCTATTACGTCTTATGCTTAGCAGTTAGTGCCAAAAAAAGACGGTGTGGTTATTTTAGTCTTGGAGGAATCGCAACCGCCGTATGAGTTCGATTGACCCCCTCCATAGCCTGAAACTTGCCAAGGATCCCCGTCAACACATCCATATTCGCAAACTCAATAAAAGCAACCACGTCATACTGCCCCGTAACAGCATGAGCCATCTTCACGTTCTCTATCTTAAGCGCCGTCTCAGCGATTTTCCATGATTTTCCAGCCTCGCAATTAACTAAAACATATGCTTCCACAAACGACACCAAACCTAACTCTACAGAAGAAACATATAACACCTATCATACTCTGTTGGCTTTTTTCCGAGTCAAAACTCAAAAGCATCAATGGGAACCTTGCTGCGATTGGCTAAAGAGTTAAAAAGTAAACCGCAAGCATTAATACACCAGTTATAACCAAGATTAATCCTGCACGAATGAATCCCTTCGATTTCCAAGCATCTTTTCTCATAATCTCAGCAGGACCTACAGTATCGGTGCCATAAACAGCCTCAGCAGTTGCAGATAGAAGTGCCGCTTTCTGGCTCCAAAGATTTATTCCTCCTCTACCTAACAGAAGCAGGAAACCTATTATTAGAAAGATTATTCCTTCAATGAACAAGGCGTCAGTTGGAGAAATTATCTCGTTTGCAGATAACAGTGAGACATTAATGAAATAGACTACAGTAACAACTGATAGAGAAATGCTTGTATATGCTGCGACGTTAAACAGAATATGTCTTTTCTTCATTTTCACTGTCCCGCTGTTGAGGTTACCAATTAGTGGGAGGATCGGAGGGATCGTTGGTTACCCTTTTGTGAGGGATTTTCCTCAGCAGTTTCGGGGTTGCTCTATTTCGGAATAGATTTGACGTTATAGTTAAGCTTTAGTTAGAAAAACTTAAAGATATGGTCGGCATGATTTTGATGCGTTGCCGAGGTAGCTCAGCCTGGGAGAGCACCCGGCTGAAGACCGGGTTGTCGCCGGTTCAAACCCGGCCCTCGGCACCATAATGACCATAACACATTTGGGGTTCTACCTTGACAATCTCTATGTATTTGGAAAAAAGGCGGAGTAAATGATCACAAGAAATTTGATCAGTCTTCTGAGAAAGCTCAATGTCACACAGGCTTATTTTAAGGGTAATCATGCCATAGTCTACGTTGAGGGCAGAGTTTTACCCAAACAAAGGGTCAAGATTGTTGAATCAGAGGAATGGGTTGGCTCATGGTGGAAAGAGCGCAGAGAAAACGTGATAAGACTAGATAATAAAATCGAGGAAAGACATTGGCGTTTGTCTTTAGCGGTTCATGAAGTTGTTGAGAAATGGTTGATGTATGACAGTGTTTGGAAGCTGCCCTATGATATCGCGCACTCAATTAGCAACACAATAGAAAAGAGATGGCACATTAAAAAGTGGGGATCAACATCTTGGAATGCCTACATGAAAAAAGTTGAGCAACTTTGGGAAAAAGACGAAATCTACAAGCAGCTACGCGAAATAGCCAGCAAAAGAGGAATCACCTTAGGAGAGCTAATCAGAACTGTCATCATACCAGAATGGCTTGCCAATCAGAAGAACTCTTCGTGACTGCTGAGCGCGCGCTAGGCGCACGGTTCATTCATATCGGACTAGGTAAAGTGGTTTCGAAGCTTCTTGCTTTCTGTTCGCCAAGCTTGGTCTTTCTATGGTGTCTGGGAATTCTGCTTCGATTAGGGGTTCTTCGCCTGTTTTTTCGGGTTCGATTTCTAGATCGAGTTTAATGGTTTTGGTTGCTTCTGTTGTTTTTTTGGTTTTCATTGT
>Ga0224506_10002293_pt1 | contig 13104 bp, 11 predicted proteins | sample SF_Jan12_sed_USG_2_FD_169108 | JGI IMG/M metagenome (GOLD analysis project Ga0224506, IMG submission 169108) | Sediment microbial communities from San Francisco Bay, California, United States - SF_Jan12_sed_USGS_8_1 | ecosystem: Environmental > Aquatic > Marine > Sediment | place: USA... | reverse complement strand
TATTGCAGATCAGGCAGAAATCGAGCAGGCATTAAGCTGGTCAGGTGAGTGTGGCATCAACCTGCACCATGTTCTTGGTAGAAAGCGGGTAGAGGAAATAGAACCCGCTATTGTTGAAACTATAGACCAGGGTCTATGGATGCCAGATATCATGCAAATAAGAAATCCTAAAGTTGTGAAAGCATTGCAGGGTAGTTTCAACAATCTAGGCATCGCTTATTGTGAACATACCCAGGTGGTGGATATTAACATTGAGTCTGGACGCGTTGCGGGTGTGCAGAGCGATAAAGATTTTTATAGCGCTGAAAAAGTTATTGTTGCAAGTGGAGCGTGGAGCAGTGGTTTACTTAACAATGTTCAGAAAATTGATGTTGAGCCGGTTAAGGGCCAGATGATTATGCTCAAAGGTGAGCCCAATCTTATAAATCGGATTATTCTTGCTGACGGGCATTATATTATTCCCCGTCGTGATGGCAAGGTGCTGGCAGGCAGCACCCTGGAAAAATCGGGTTTTGATAAATCAATCTCGGATACCAGTTTAAAACAGCTTCGCGAGAATGCGATCGAGCTTGTGCCGGTCTTGGCAGATTTTCCAGTTGAGAGGCAGTGGGCGGGCTTGCGTCCTGGCACTGAGAGTGGCATCCCTTATATATGTGCCTGCGAAGAAGTTGAAGGGTTATATGTTCACGCCGGGCATTATCGTAATGGCATTGTGTTGGGGCCTGCTTCTGCGCAACTAATGGTTGAAATTGTATTGGGAAAAGAAACTTTCTGTGATTCGCGGCCTTATGCCATTGGTGCAAGTCATTAAAACGTTTTGATATACTGCGACTGTATGCCGGGATGGCTCAGTTAGGTGAAAGGTCTGTAACATCGTGAAGTTTAGAGTTTAGTGAGGGCAGGAGCCCGAACGCTGAGCTAATGGTTCTTGTGTTACTGCCGGAATAGCTCAGTTGGGTGAGAGGCGGGCAAGGAGCCTCGAACGCCTGACAGGAAGTCAGGCCGGCAACATGGTTAAGTTTAGTGAGGGCAGGAGCCCGAGCGCTGAGCTGATGGTTCTTGTGTTACTGCCGGAATAGCTCAGTTGGGTGAGAGGCGGGCAAGGAGCCTCGAACGCCTGACAGGAAGTCAGGCCGGCAACATGGTTAAGTTTAGTGAGGGCAGGAGCCCGAGCGCTGGGCTGATGGTTCTTGTGTTACTGCCGGAATAGCTCAGTTGGTAGAGCAGCTCATTCGTAATGAGAAGGTCGGGGGTTCGATTCCTCTTTCCGGCACCACGAGACCTGTTTAATTATCCCGAGCGGATATTCCGAGCCGGTGATTTAGAAATGGGGCTTAACCGGCGCATCCCTGAAACGCTGCAGGCTGGCATTGATTTCTTTTTTTGCGTCTTCGACCGGTAGCCAGCCTTCAACTTTCACCCACTTGTCATCTTCCAGGTCTTTGTAGTGTTCAAAGAAATGTGCGAGTTGTTTCAGCAGTTGTTGTGGTAGATCATCTATCGATTGTATATGTCGATAACAGGTCGACAGGCTGTCTACTGGCACGGCGAGAATTTTGGCATCCGGGCCTGATTCATCCGTCATTCTGAGCATGCACACCGGACGGCATTGGATCACCGATCCGCTGATCAGTGGTACCGGTGTTATCACCAGGACATCTACCGGATCACCATCTTCTGACAGGGTGTGTGGCACGTAACCATAGTTGCAGGGGTAGTGCATGGCCGTATCCAGAAACCGGTCGACGAACATAGCCCCGGTTTCTTTGTCAATTTCGTATTTAACCGGATCACTGTGAGCAGGAATCTCGATGATGACATTGATTTCTTGTGGGGCGTTTTGTCCGGGATTGACTCTATCCAGATTCATGGTTACTTCTCGTAAAGGCTTCGATGGGGCGCTGAGAGTGTACCCGTGTTTTTACCCATATTCATCAATTTTTAATGCTGATTCGCGGTGTTTACGGGGCTGTCGACTATCATTAGATAGTGCCCGTAAATCAGGCCAGACGCGGGGTTGAAGACGAAAGACTATAAATTTTGAGCAAATACAACCGCTTGTCTGTTATAAGCCTCTCCCTATCAATTTGCTGTGGCAACCCTCTGTAGATGGTCTTAAATTAAGGTTATGAAAAAGCACGCAGGTTTTACTTTGATCGAGCTAATGGTGATGCTGGCGATAGTTGCCATCATATTTACCGTTGGTGTTCCGCAGTTGTCGATCTTTTTTAAGGGCAACAGAATGGTTGCCAATACCAATGATTTGTTAGCGGGGCTGAATATAGCTCGCAGTGAGGCCATCAAAGCGGGTGGCAGGGTTACCATCTGTAAAAGTGCCAGTGCAGGTTCTGCTGCGCCGCAATGTGATGCAGGGGCAACGGGATGGGAAGACGGCTGGTTTGTGTTTGTAGACAGTGATAATACCAAGGGTTCATACAATTCATCGAGTGATGGCCCGGTACTGCGCATTAACACCGGCGCCTCGGGAAGCGAGGTCACCATCACGGTGCCAGCGACGGATAATATTGGAAATTATGTTTCTTTTACCTCGCGCGGTGTGCCAAAAGCTCCCAATGGGGCCAGTCAGTCAGGGGTGTTCCGGGTTTGTGATGATCGTGGTCTGAAAAACGCCAGTGGTAACGTCGTTGCCCGAGGTATTGTGCTTGGCGCATCCGGTCGTGTCCGTACGACCAATGATGCGGCGCAGATAGGAGCCTGCCCATGAGATCCCGGTCTATGAAGTTACTGAGTCGAAAACAATTTATTCTGCTGGAAAAGCAGCGCGGCTTTAGTTTGATCGAGGCATTGGTGGCTTTCCTGGTGCTTTCGATTGGCATGCTTGGCATTGCCTCCCTGCAGGTTTTATCGCTTAAGGCAGGTAGTACAGCCGTGATGCGCACGGTTGCGGTAATGAAAGTTGAAGAGATGATGGAGCGAGTACGCAATAACCCGACACAGGTGAATAGTTATGCTACAGCTTCAGCGACAGGCGTTAATAACGGCTGCAATGATTATGCAACTTACAAGGCCTGCACGCCAGCTGAGATGGTGCAGGATGATATTTTTCACTGGATAGAAGAATTAAAGAGTCGATTGCCGAATACCGGGGTAACTGCAAGCATCGCTGTGCTTGCTCCTGTGCCTGGAACGCAACCGGTAGCAACGGTGACGGTGACAGTTAACTGGCAGGAAAGAGCAACAGAAACCCAGTCACTGGAGAGCATGAGTTACTCTTCTTCCGCATACATATGTGATAACACGGCATGTTAACCATGAAACATAACAGACCTCATGCATATTATTCAGCAGGTTTTTCGCTGATTGAATTAATGCTTGCCATGCTTATAGGCCTCATCATTATGTCTGGTGTTATGAGTCTTTACCTGACAACACGCGATACCCAGCGCAGCAGTGAAGATCAACTGGCTTTGTTGGGTGATGCAAGGTTTGCGATTGAAACGATTGGTTTTGATCTGCGTCATGCTGGAGTTTGGGGTGAGCTCAACGAGTGGAAAATGATTGCTTGCCATAAAGATAGTGAACTACCCTGTAATGATAATATGCCAGCGGCAACAGCTGATTGTTCAACTAGTGAATACATAAATTTCAAGGCGCCGTTATCCGGTTCCGACGGCGTCAATCCATTTGCTTCAACCTGTGCAACCAAGTCTTATAAAGCTGGTACGGATGTGTTGGGTGTGCGCTATGCTGATTCAAACCGGATTCTTACAGCATCTCTGTCCTCTAATGTTGCATATGTGCGTAGCAACATCGTTAATGGTCAGGTTTTCTTTGGGTCAACTTTACCGGCTTCCGATCTATACAAGTGGAATAACAATGCCACTACCCATAATCATCTTTTAGTTTCGCGCGCTTATTATGTGAGTACTTATACAAATTCACCCGGTGATGGTTTGCCCTCATTGCATCGGGTGAGCCTGGAGGCCGGGCCTTTAATGAATGATGAAATGCTATTACCAGGCGTTGAAGATTTTCAGCTTGAGTTCGGCATCGATACGGATAAAGACATGCAGGTGAATACTTATGTGAAGGCCAGTAACGTCCCGGACTGGACAAACGGTACTGTTCAGTCGGTAAAAATCTGGGTGCTGGTGCGCTCCCGACGTGTCGACAGAGATAACATAAGTGCCGCCCAGACGTTTGATATTGCCGGCGCCACTGTGACAACGCCCAATGATGGGTATCGCCGTATGCTGGTATCCAGTGTGATCAAGCTGCGCAATATGGCGCGTGTCGATTTGAAGGCAGCGGGAGGAGCTTAATATGATTAACCGTTTAGATATTAACTGGCCTGCCTCATCTACTTTGGCGCCAGACAATCGGCTGTCGAGCAATCCGCCTGGACATACCTGTAAGCAGTCGGGAGCGGTGCTTGTTATGGCGTTGGTGATGCTGACTGTGTTAACGCTGATTGGTGTTACTTCTATGTCGAGTTCGACGCTGGAATTAAAAATTTCCAGTAACTCCCAGCAGCGTAACGTGGCGTTTCAGGCGGCGCAATCAAGAATTGCCTTCGCTTCAGCCGATGATGCTTCTAACCCGATCAATTTTCTTATCGCTATAGATCTGGCTAATCCGCCCTGGCCAGTACAAACCTGTAATTCGGCCGATGGTTGTCCCGATGGCAGTGGCTGGACAGCTACTGCCGATGTTGAGTATCTCGATTGTAGTAAGGGTCTGGGCAGTAGTATGGAAGCGGGTAAAGGTTTTTCCTATCGTTTTTTTGAAATCAGATCAACGGGCCAAACCAGTACTGGCTCAGCGCGTTCAGCTCAGGCCGCTGCGATTCGCTATCCCGTTAAGGCTTGTGGAGATGAAGGCTAATGAAACTATTAATTAATATTATCCTGGCGTTATTAGTGTTATCGGCTAATTACGTGGCGGCAGAGGAGCATCCGTTTGTGCCGCATTATGCGCATGCTTTGAAAATTAAACTTAGCAAGGATGGTACGGGCATTATCCAGGATGTGGTTTGTACCGGCTGTAATTTTAAATTTGTAAAAATCACGCGAGATACAAAGGCCTTTAAGGATGGTGTAGAAGTCAATCTTCTCGAGGCGAGATCACAGGCAGGCAGGCCCGCGCTGGTTTCTTTTAATCCCGAGACACGTGAAGTTCAGGCTATACGCTGGTCAACACTGTGGAAATAATAAATATACAAAAGGCGTGTTTTATAAAGAGGTTCGTCATGAAAGATACAATTAGACAACTCAGAACAATATTGATGGGCTTCGTGCTCGGTCTATATATCACTACGCCTGCTGTCGCAGAAGATATCGAGATTTACACAGTGGCTAACCTGTCAGCTTCTACTGTTCAGCCGAATATTGTTTTTATCATGGATTCTTCTTCTGGCATGCTGTCAACTTTACCCGCGTCAAACCCATATGATTACACGGTTACTTATGATCTTGCGGGGGGTTATGACCCCACAAAGATTTATTTTTCAACCGATGGTTCTGTGCCTCTTACAAACGGTGCGTTTTTTGATTGGGCCGCCAACAAGTGTGACCACTCGCTGAAAGAGTATGATGGCGCAGGTGCAGTAGTGTACCGTGACGCAGGTGGTAATGTAGTGGCTGCGGGGACTGCTGGCGCCACCACGCTGGGTCCTTTGTATACAGTCGGGTTATATGCCGGCCAGATTGCCCAGTACTATGCCCAGCCCGCCAAGAAAATTTGGCGCTCACTTAGTACGCAGAATGCAACGACCCAGGCCTATCCAATCGAATGTATTCAGGATGCAGGCAGTCATGGAGCAACAGATGGTGCGAGTAAAAAGTTTATAGCTAATAAAAAAGATGATAGTTCTGGTTGGGCGTCTACTGATCCGGGAGTGGGTGATGTCTTGTGGGCCAACAGTGGTAACAACTACACCATGTTTGCGGGTAATTATTTAAATTACCTGGTAGATCCTGCTGTAGTGACTTCTAATGTTTCGTTGTTCGATCAGCTTAAGAACGCTATTGAGATTCTGGTGGCCTCAGCCAGTAATGTGAATATTGGCCTGGCGCGATACGACGGTGGTAATAATATTATTAATGGTATTAACGTTGGTGGCGAGGGCGGCCCGATGCGGTACCCGGCTCTTGATGTCAATCTCGGCCGCCAGGATTTCTACCAGCGCTTGAGTACAATGAACGCGGGCGGTGACCCGGTGATTGCCGAAACATACTACGAGGTATTACAGTATTTTGGTGGTAAGGAGATTGTATACGGTAATAGTACGAACCCCTCGAATTCGACCGGTGTTAAAGAGCAGGGTAATCCGACTAATTACGAAACCCCCATTACCGAAACCTGCCAGAAGAATTATATTGTTGCAGTGTCGAACGGCCTGTCCCGGTATGACTTTCTGGATGAGACAAGACGTGCTTCGTTACCGGGGTTTAATGCCGCGCAATGTAATTCATATACTTTTGATGATGCTGATCCGATAACAAATAAGGATGCATTTGCTTCAGAGACTTCTACTATCGACAACTGCCTGGATGAAATGGCCGAATGGGCTTTTTCCCAGGACTACGATGTGGCAAATCGCGCATTTCCAGCACACGATGGTAGCCAGCATATTAGAACTTACACAGTGGGATTTGCTTTTCCAAGCGTTGCTTCTCAGGAGTTACTGGATGGGGAGCAATTATTAAGGGATACAGCGCGACGTGGTGGCGGCAGGTTTCTTCAGGCTGATAATCAGGACGAACTGGTTGCGGTGTTGAGCGAGCTACTGGCAGAGATACTTAAGGTTAATTCAACTTTTTCATCCCCCGCGGTATCGGTCAACGCGTTCAACCGTTCGACTAATCTGGATGACCTGTATTTCACCTTGTTTAAACCGGCGCTTGGCGAACACTGGGAAGGGAACTTTAAAAAATTCAAACTTTTATTTGATGCGAATAGAGTCCCGTTTATTGCAGATCAGAACAATGCGCCTGCTATTGATGCTAATACAGGGTTCTTTAAAGATACTTCATCCAGCTACTGGACGATGACTTCTGATGCACCTGATGGGCCAGAAACCGCCAAGGGAGGGGCGGCCAGCCATCTGCAGGCACCGCCTGCCCGCAAGGTTTACACTATGATGGGTACTTATTCAAACAGCAATGGCGTATTGACCCCCGGCGCAGGAACCTTGACGGCATCTGGTAATGAGCTGGCCAAAACTAATGCGGCCATCAATGAAGGGATACTGGGCATTGTCGGGCTTCCGCCAGAAATAGGTACGACTCCCTACCGTGAAAGTTTACTCGACTGGGCTGCGGGCATCGATGTGCTGGATTCGGATGTGGATGGTTCGGTAACAGATGCCCGGCGCATGATGGGTGATCCGTTACATGCCGAACCCGCACTCGTCCAATATGGCTTAACAAATGGCGGCGTGCCAGACCTGGTGTCTTACGTTGCCACTAATGATGGTTATTTGCACTCAGTTAACACTCTGGACGGCTCAGAATATTGGGCCTTTGTTCCCCGGGAGATGCTGGGTAAACTGGATAACATCTTCGTGGACTCGGGGGTTAATGGCAAGCAATATGGTTTGGATGGCAATGTTGTGCCCTGGATTAATGATGCTAATGGAGACGGCACTATTTCCGGCGCAGGCGAGCATGCTTATATTTATTTTGGTATGCGCAGAGGTGGTGACAAGATTTACTCGATGGATGTCACCAACAGGAACAGTCCAGTCCTTCGTTGGGTGATTGATGGCGGCATAGGCGATTATGCTGATCTCGGTCAGACCTGGTCACCGCCCAATGTGGAAAGGATAAAAATGGGTGGTACAGCTCGAACGGTGCTAATTTATGGTGGCGGTTATGACAAAACCCAGGATGTTGCGGATACGCGTACAACCGATTCTGTTGGGACAAGCATTTTTATTACCGATGCTGATACCGGGGCATTATTATGGCGTGTAGGCTCGGATGCCCAGGCAGATTTACGATTAACCGAGATGCAATATAGTATACCCGCGCGAATCAAGCCACTTGATATTAATGGTGATGGTTATGTTGATCGCCTGTATGTCGGTGATATGGGTGGACAGCTGTTTCGTATTGATATCGATAATGAGGCAAGTACATCATCCAGCATTGCAGCGACCGGTGGACGTATAGCAGACCTCGCTGTTAATAACGACGTTAATGAAACCCGGCGTTTTTACTACCCACCTGATGTAGCGCTGATTGTTCAGGATGGCCAGGCGCCATACCTGTCGATCGTGGCAGCATCCGGCTTCAGGGCGCACCCTTTAAATACCGATGTTCATGATCGTTTTTACATGATTCGTGACTACGATGTATATAATGTGCCAACCACATATACTACGCTGACAGAGGCTGATCTGTTCGACACAACTTCGAATGTCATTGCCGAGGGTACGGCTGCACAAAGGGCGACTGCCGCTACTGCGCTGGGTTCTGCCAAGGGCTGGTTTATTTCGTTAAATCAACCCGATGGTACCTATGTAGGTGAAAAATCACTGGCTGAGCCGTTGATACTTAATGGAACAGCGATTATTACGACCTACTTACCGGCATCTGCGGGTATAAGCTCTGACTCCTGTACGCCAAACGATGGCACTGGTTCGTTATTTTTTGTTGATGTTACCGATGGAAAGCCGACCTATGACTTAAGCGGTAATGATACAAAGACGCGAGAAGATCGCCAGGTATACCTGGATCGCGGCGGTATTCCTCCATCACCTACAGTAATTATCACTGAAGGCGGGACGCCAACCTTATGTGTAGGTACAGAATGTGAAAGAGCGGGTGATATCGGTGCTGTTCAAAAAATGTACTGGTACGAGGTCGAGGAATAAACGAACCATTGTGGTTAACTGAAACGATGGTTTAACTGGAACTAATGCGAGGTTAGATATAATGATAATGAAAAAAAACCGGGGGTTCACATTAATTGAGTTGATGGTGGTTGTTGCCATTATCGGCGTTATCAGTGCGATAGCGTTTCCCAGCTACAACAGTTATATGAAAAAGTCGCGACGTGCAGATGCAAAGGTGGGTCTGTCAAAGCTCGCTGACAAGCAGGAGCGTTATTATCTACAGCAAAATACCTATGCGACGTCTACGGCTGATCTGGGCCTGGCAAATCCGGTGGTATCGGATGAGGGCTACTACAACATAACGGTTAAAGCTGGCGCGGGTACGGCGGGCTTTACCCTGTCGGCCGTTGCGGTTGGAGTGCAGACCAGTGATACCACTACCAGTGCCGGTGATTGTACTACTATGACCTTGAGCTCAACCGGGGCAAAGACGCCGACAGCCTGCTGGTGAATAATTATTTATACTTAAGTTTTTAAGTTAATTAGAACGTTACTGCTGGTCGCCCGATTTTTTTCGTAGCTCAACAGGCAATTGAAAGCGTACTGATTCGCGCTGCCCATTGTCGCTGTGAGTGGTCGCATCAAACAGCAACTGGAGTTTCTGCATAACTTGCTGCACCAGAATTTCGGGTGCAGAAGCACCGGCGGTAACACCGATAGCCGATGCCGACTTGAACCATTCCTGTTTTATATCACTCGCGTCATCAATCAAATAAGCCGGCACCCCCTGCTGGAGAGCAAGTTCGCGCAGGCGATTGGAATTTGAACTGTTTGTTGAGCCGATAACCAGAAATATGTCGACTTTTTTTGAAAGCTCGCGAACCGCATCCTGTCTATTCTGGGTGGCATAGCAAATGTCATCTTTACGTGGCTCCGCTATTTTTTGAAAGCGTTTTTTAAGGGCGTCTATAATGCGGCGAGTGTCGTCAACGGAGAGCGTTGTCTGGGAAACGTAGGCTAGCCTGTCCGGATTTGTTACGGCAAGTGTTTTTACATCCTCGATGGTTTCAACCAGGTAAATGTTGCCGTTGCCTGAATTGTTATATTGCCCCAAAGTTCCCTCGACTTCAGGATGACCGGCGTGACCAATGAGGATTACGTCATAATTGTCTTTGGCGTGGCGTGCAACTTCAAGGTGAACCTTGGTCACCAGCGGACAGGTGGCATCAAAAATACGAAGGTCTCTGTTATCGGCTTCGTCTCGCACAGTTTGCGATACGCCGTGTGCACTGAAAATGACTGTGGCGCCATCGGGTATATCGTCGAGCTCCTCTACAAAAATAGCGCCTTTATCTTTCAGGTCGCTGACGACATAACGGTTATGCACCACTTCGTGCCGGACATATACAGGGGCGCCGAAAATATCCAGTGTTCGTTCAACGATGTCAATAGCGCGGTCGACGCCGGCGCAAAATCCACGGGGTGTGGCAAGATAAATATCCATTTAGACTTTACTCCGTTGTGATTTGCGCGTGCGCATTATTGACACCCAAAATTTCCACGGCAAATACAAGTGAGTGGCTGGCAAGCGGATGATTGAAGTCGACTTCTACCTGGTCGTTCTTAACTGTGCGTACAGTGCCAGGTATTTCTCCGCCTTCGGGTGTGCCGAAGCTGAAAGTGAGGCCGGGTTCGGGGCGCAGATCTTCAGGGAATTCTGAGATTGGCATATCGTGAATATTGTCTTCATCACGAAAACCAAAGCATTGTTCCGGTGTTAGCGTTAGTGTCTGTTCATCGCCCTCCTTGAGTCCTATGATGGCGAGTTCCATGCCATCGGTCAGTTGGCCGCTTCCCATGGTGATTTCTATAGGGTCATCTTCAAAACTGCTCTCGATAATCGCCCCATTGGTCATGGCAATGCTGTAATGAAGCAGCACCAGGCTGTTGAGATTGATTTGCTCATCCATGTTTGTTTTCTCCTTTTGCGGCCCTGTCTTTCTCTCTGGCATGCTGCTGAAACATATCAATAATTAAAAAACCTGCGCCGAGAGTTATAGCGGAGTCTGCAATATTAAAGGCTGGCCAGTACAGGGTTGCATAATAAACCTGAATAAAGTCGATGACATGTCCAAACAGGATGCGGTCGATAAGATTGCCAACAGCGCCGCCCAGGATTAAAGCGATGCCCGCGGTTAAAATTTTCTGGTTTTGTGCAGCCCCCGATTTTTGTAGTTGTTGCAACCAGATAAACAGCGCGATACTGATAACAGAGGACAGCACAATAAAAAACCAGCGCTGCCAGCCACCAGCCTGACTCAGGAAACTGAAGGCTGCGCCTTCGTTGTACATCAGCGTCAGATTGAAACCTGGCATAACAGCAAGGGCTTTGTGCAGCAACAAAAAACTCTCTGCTGCCTGTTTCGTTACCTGGTCGAGTAAAACGACCAGTATGCTCAACCATAACCAGTGCATGGGCTTGTCAGGCAAAGCGCCGTTGCTCGCCTTCGCCGTCGACATTTTCTATGCAGCGGTCGCAGAGCTCGGGGTGTTGTTTGTTCTTGCCTACCTGTTCACGATGATGCCAGCAGCGCACGCATTTTTTATTCTGTGAGGCCATGGCTTCAATGTTAATGGTATTACCGTTGCCCAGGGTGACCGCAATACTGTTGCCTGTGCTGTTTTCGGGCGTGCCAACCCGGGCCTCGGAGGTGATAAACACGAAACGTAGCTCGTCCCCCAGTTGATTCAGGTTTTTATTTAATTCGCCATTGCAGTAAACGGCAACTTCTGCATCCAGGGAAGAGCCGATTTTATTTTCTACGCGCAAATTTTCCAGCTGTTTGCTGACCGCCGCCCGTGCCTCGAGGACACTTTGCCAAAACTCCATGTTCATGCTTTCATTGGCATCAAGGTCAAAGAGTTCTTTATACCAGGTTTCCAGCAGAACAAATTCAGCTCGCTTGCCTGGGATCTGTTGCCACAGATCTTCAGCGGTAAAACTAAGCACAGGCGCAAGCCAGCGGCACATCGCTTCAGCTATATGGTAGAGCGCGGTTTGTGCCGAGCGCCGTGCAATACTGTTCTCCTGTGTTGTGTATTGCCTGTCCTTGATGACATCGAGATAAAATCCGCCCATGTCTACGGTGCAGAAATTGAGGAGTTTCTGGTAAATAAGATGGAAGTTGTAATTATTGTAGGCCGCAATAATTTCTTCCTGCAGTTGTTTTGTTCTTGCCACTGCCCAGCGATCGAGTGGCAGCATTTTGTCAGCGGCCAGTTTATGCTGAGATGGCTCGAAGCCATTGAGGTTTGAAAGCAGGAAGCGCGCAGTATTGCGAATTCTGCGATAGGTATCGGCGGAGCGCTTTAGAATTTCATCGGAAACATTCATCTCGGCACTGTAGTCACTGCTGGCGACCCACAGTCTTAATATATCTGCGCCCAGTGAATTTACAATTTTCTGTGGCGCAATAACGTTGCCCAATGACTTGGACATCTTGCGGCCATTGGCGTCAACGGTGAAACCATGTGTGAGCACGTTTTTGTAGGGGGCGACACCATTCATGGCAACCGATGTTAATAGAGATGACTGGAACCATCCGCGGTGCTGGTCGGAGCCTTCCAGGTACAGATCTGCGGGAAAAGACAGGCCTTCACGTTTATTGAGTACGCAGGCGTGGGTAACGCCGGAATCAAACCAGACATCGAGGGTGTCAGCGGTCTTTTCATATTGATCGGCTTCATCGCCGAGTAATTCGTCTGCCGCTAGCTCAAACCAGGCATCAATACCATCCGCCTCTATGCGCTGTGCAATTTTCTCAATAAGTCCCACTGTGTCCGGGTGCAGTTCGCCGGTTTCTTTATGTACAAATAATGTGATGGGCACGCCCCAGGTGCGCTGCCTGGAAATGCACCAGTCGGGGCGATTGTTGACCATGCCTTCGATGCGTGCCTTGCCCCAGTCTGGTAGCCAGTTGGTTTTCTGAATTTCCCTGTTAGCGAGTTGACGTAGAGCATTTTGCTCCATGCTGATAAACCACTGAGGCGTGGCCCGGAAAATGATCGGTGTCTTGTGACGCCAGCAGCATGGATAGCTATGCTGGAGTTTTTCCTGTTTGAGTAATACCCCGTTATTCTCGAGTGTCTCCAGGATGGCGTCATTGGCCTTGTTAACATGGATGCCGGCAAATAATTTCGTGTCGGGTAAAAACACACCGTCGCCACCGACAGGATTGTAGACTTCCAGGCCATAACGGTTACCGACGATATAGTCATCCTGACCATGGCCGGGTGCGGTATGG
>Ga0224506_10002291_pt1 | contig 13109 bp, 15 predicted proteins | sample SF_Jan12_sed_USG_2_FD_169108 | JGI IMG/M metagenome (GOLD analysis project Ga0224506, IMG submission 169108) | Sediment microbial communities from San Francisco Bay, California, United States - SF_Jan12_sed_USGS_8_1 | ecosystem: Environmental > Aquatic > Marine > Sediment | place: USA... | reverse complement strand
AGGGAATTCCGGGAGCAGGAGGACCACCACCGGGTGCAGGGGGACCACTACCTCTTGGAGAGGGAATTCCGGGAGCAGGAGGACCACCACCGGGTGCAGGGGGACTACTCTTCGGAGAGGGAATTCCGGGAGCAGGAGGACCACCACCGGGTGCAGGGGGACCACTCTTCGGAGAGGGAATTCCGGGAGCAGGAGGACCACCACCACTAGGAGCAGATGGACTTGTATCTTCGGTTTTTATCTTTGTCTTTGCTTTTTTACTCAATCCAGGTTTGGCTTCTAGTACTACATCTCTCTTCTCAGGTAATTGTTCATAAATTTTTTCTACATAGTCTCCTGTATGGTCAACATCTAAGTTTTCGATTCGAATAATGTTGATATCAGCGATATTTATTCCCATTAAAGCGAGTTTCAAACCGAGATCACCCTTGATTTTTTTGTTCAGTTCAAGTTGTTGTCCTTCTTGTAAATTAAATGATCCCTCATTTAACTTTAAAACATTGGATATTGTCATTGATAGCCTATCCTTTATAGAATCGATTATATTTTCGATAGGAACGTCTTTCATAGGCATAACAAGGGCTGCAAGCCCAGTACCATCAAAATTTGCATTAACATCTACTCGTTTATCTGAAAGAATAAGCTGGAATTCAAAATAAAATGTATGTGGAAATATAACTATTCCATCACCAATACCATCAGGAGTGTAATTATAATTTCCTCTTTCATTATAAGCCTCCCAATGAAGATCATCTGTATCTTTGGTATATAATAATAATGAAGAATGTCCATCAAGAATAAATGCATATTTCTTTATATCATCATCAGATTTTGAAATCCAAATCAATGGCGAATTTATATCTGAAAACACATCTTGAGCATCAACCATATCATCAGGTAAATCTTCAGGATCTTTTTGTATTACCACATGTTAATTAAAGCTTGAATCAAAATAAATATTCTCTAGCTAGAGCTGTAAAAATTGAAATTTATAATAAAAAAATAATTCACTATAACTCAATAAATTCGAATGTGATATTTCTTTTCAGTAACTCTTGAGTAAATTCTAATTCAGGAACGATGACTTCGCCGGGAACTACTCCCTTATCCATTATTTTATTTTGTGCGATCATTATACCAATTATACTAATCGGGTACGCAGTAGTCCTAGCCATTGCTGTATATCCGGAGATTAAATCTAGACGATCGATCAATTCATATCTATGTTTCTTCTGTTTACCACTAATGGTTCCAGTAATCTCAATTCTTACTAACACTGCATCTGGTTCACCTTTAGGTAGATTTTTTTCAAGTTGATGTTCTACTATCTCTCTCGGAGATATATTGAATTTTTGAATTTTATCAGACGATAATAATTCATAATTTTTTAGAAATTGAAAAAACTGACAATGACCAGGATAACGAATTGTTTTATAATTTAATTCTCTAATTTTTCCTTTGAATAATCGAGGCAAAGATGATGTACCCCCTGCAGTTTGAAATGCTTCTAATTTACCAAATGGTTCCTTGAATTCCAATTCTTCAAGTTGTGTCAATGAGGGGATTGTCTTAATTTCACCATCTTCTATTACAATCGCATCTTCCAAATATTCATTGGTTAAGCCTCGAATAGAAAATACTTGCTGATATTTTAAAATAGTTTTGGGATTCTGTGGTAATCCTCCAACTCGAATGGTACATGAATCTAATGTTTCAAATTTATCCATCCCATGTGCAGCAATTATATTAGCCAATCCAGGAGCTAATCCACAATCAGGTACAATTGTAACCTTATTTACTTCTGCTTCACTGTGGTGTAAATATTGTGACTCTACAATATCTGGATTTCCACCCAGATCTAAAAAGCTAGATCCTGCCTTTATACAAAGTCGAGTTAGGTATTCATTAAATTTATAATCAATAGCACCATAAACAACTTTTATTTCATTATCCCTAATAAAATCGATTAGCTCATGATTTTCCAATGAATCAAAGAGGTCTAAATTTAGTTCAGAGGTGGAAAATCGAGCACTATATGTCAAAAATTTTTCTTCTAAATATTCTCTTCTAGAGTGATTAAGCTCAAATCCAAATACCATACTATCAGGATCATGAGATAAAATATCAAAACAAATAGCCTCACCCATCATCCCCAATCCAAGAACTGCGTAATTATTCATAATACAGAAATTATTCAACTAAATTAAGATATTATTATTGTTAACTGAAATATGAATCTATTATCAAAATTTATTCATCTAAATCATTTTATATGAGTTGATTTAAGCAAACTAAAAAACAAAAGCAGTTATTTGTCATATGAGAGATCATTAATGAATTCAGTCTTTCTTACTTTTTCACCAATAGCTACAATTTTACTTTCTGATCATGGAGAAATATTAAACATCTATCCGGAATTAGATGATATGGTTATACAATCCTTGAAGGATGCGAACTACACATTTTCAACAGATTCAAACTCTCTTAAAGAATTATTAAAAAAACATCAAATAGCAAGTAAATTAGAAATCAATCACCCAATTCTACGAGATTGGAGAATTAACAGATACGAATACCTACTGGAAAAAACGGGTTTAATCTCTGATATTAATACATATAGAGAAAAACTAAGGATGGAGGGATTACATCAAACGATATTACAGGTCAAAAATAGTTATGGAAAAAGAGATGAATTAGTATCTCAAATTATCCTATCGATTGATGATATACAGAAAAATATTAACTTATCGGATAATAGACTAAGGGAATTATACAGTCTGCACTTTCCAGAATTAATTGACTATATAGCCAATCCGTTAACCTTAGCCAAAATTATTGCCAAATCTAGAGTTAGAACAAATATTACTGTTGATTTACTTCAAAGTTATAATATCCCAGAGGAGAAAAGAAATAAAATTATTACAGGTATTAGTGATACTTTGGGAGCAGATCTATCGGATCAAGATCTTGAACCCCTGATAGAGTATGCAAATTTGATTATATTATTAAATGAGAAGAAATCTAAATTAGAAGCGTGGGTAGATAAAAATATGGAAACAATTGCTCCAAATGTAACAGCAGTTGCAGGTGCAAACACAGGTGCTAGATTGATTGCATCATTTGGATCTCTTCACAAACTTGCTATGTCATCTAGTAGTAAGATACAGGTTATTGGTGCGGAAAAAGCTCTTTACTCTTATATTAGATCAGGTGGATCACCACCTAAACACGGCATCATTTATCAGATCGCGGAAATAAATAACGCTCCATATTGGATTAGAGGAAAATTATCCCGAATATACGCAAGTAAAATAGCTATTGCGTCTAGACTTGACCTGTTCGGAGGAGAGTATCTAGGCAAAAAAATGAGAGAAAATATCAGGATTCTAGAAGAGAAATTAAGAGAAAAATATCCAAATCCACCAAATAGATCAAATAACGAGGAGGAAAAAAGATGATAGAAGTTAAACCATACCGTGCAGAAGATGGAATATTTAGAATAAAAGGAGAGAGAGGAGTTGATTTTGCAACATTTAATTATACTCCAGGAGAACAAGTGTATGGAGAAAAGCTATTTGAATCAGAATATGGTGAATTACGAGAATGGTCTCATAATAAAAGCAAATTAGCCGCTACTTTAAAAAATAATATTAATTTAAAATGGTTAAAAAAGTCCACAGAAGTACTATATCTAGGTGCTTCTTCAGGTACCACAGTATCACATGTGAGTGATATTGTTAATGACAATGGATTAATTTACGCTGTAGAATTTTCACCAACTCCAATGAGAGAATTAATCAAATTAAGCAAAAAAAGACCCAACATCATACCAATTCTTGCAGATGTTAGAAATCCGGAAGAATATACCCATATAGTAAATGGAGTAGATTTTATTTTCTGCGATGTAGCACAACCAAACCAAGCGGAAATATTAATCAATAACTCACATACTTTTTTGAAACCAGACAGAGAAGCATTAATTGCTGTAAAAACCAAGAGCATCTCACAAAAAGGAGATCCAAAAGATGTTTTCAACTCTCAAGCTATGTTGATTAAAAAATCAGGAATTACCGAAATAAAATCTATGAACATCTCAAGATTTCATAAATGGCATTGGATATTTCTTGGCAAACTAAAGTAATCCACCTAATAAATTTTTTAACGTTTAAGGATGTTAATTTCTTGATGGATGATAAGCTAAGTAAACATCTACAATGGGAAATCGACAAAATAAATTTACACCTCCCAAAAAGTGTTGTATCTCTGAAAAATATACTAAATATCGAGAAACCAAAAATTCAACTTAGAGATGGTGATTTTATAGAATTTGATACTCAAGAAGTTGAAGCCATAAAAGAAATAATACCTGAGAAATATTGGGGGCAAGTTCTTCTTCCCATCATTATTACGAGAAGAAGAGATTTAGGATCCAGTGCATTTAGCGTAGGGGGATCTGATCCGAATTTTTACATTATCCTAAGCTTATTCGAGGAATTAAAAGATTATACTATCTGGAAACTAGATAATCAGCTCACAAATATTTTTTATCGTCCCCAAATAAAAAAAATTAGAAAAGTATTTCCCACTACAACAGTCATTGCATTTACTTAGCAAATTTTGAACATTAATAATCATCATGATCTTTTGAGTTATTTTTTTTTTTATTCCTAAAAAAAATATATTTATTTTGGATATATATTAATTACTGAAAAACTCAATTACAGGATATGGATAATCAGGAGAAAATTATTAAGATTTTTTGTAATGGTTGTTTTACAATTTGCGAAGAATGTTTTCATTATCAAAAGAGTGTAAAATTTCCTGTTGAACAAATGAAAATAAAAAGAGATCAGATTAAATTATCAAATTCTTAATTATATTCAAATTAATTTGATAATGGTCTAAATCACTTTGTGATATTGCTCCGCAATTAAATCCAAGAAGAATGTGATTTATCAGACCTCTAACTGTTGCAGCATCATCAAATATAACATCAGTACGTGTTGCTCTCTCATTGGAATTCATGAATTGGTTTAATCGTTTTAATGTAGAATCAAGATTTATTAGAAAGAAATAAAATACAGCTACATAGCGTATTGGTAGTTGGTTTGGATGAAGGTCCCACCCTCGATATATTCCTCTTCGAAGTGATTCAGTAATATCTGTAAAACTTACCCTCCAGCTACTCAAAATAATACTCCGATTAATTGTAAATTCTTTACTATCCAAAGTAGCATTCTTGTATTTTGCAATAGGCAGGATATTTGTTGCTCCATCAACAAGAGCAACATCTAATTGTTTTAGGAGGAGTTGAGTCAATAATCTCTGAAATTCGCCAACTGGATGAAACAAAGTTTGTGATTCTGCAGAAACATCCATTGCGGAAGTGTAATCGTATACACCAATATGGATGGACTGACAACGATTGTTAGATGCTTTAATAAATTGAGGAAGAATAAATTCACCATTATTATTTACAATACTCTCAGGTAATTCTACAAGTAATTCTATAGGTATTTTATTTTCTAATCCAAACTTGTTTTCTATCATAGAAAGAAATTCATCCAAAACTTCTATTTCTCTTGGTGATCTTATTTTTGGTATAGTAACTACAAAATTTTGTGGTAAAACCGCCATATTAAGAACTGTTGATAAAAACAGATAGAGCGTCTTTAAACTACGCCGGGGATTACTAGTTAAAGATTTGATCCGAATTCCTATTTTTTGAGGCATAGTATTTGATTTTATCATTAAAATTAATTCTGCAGCAGCTCTACTGCATTCCATATCTTCCTCTTCATCACTACGAATACCAAATCCATCCTCAAAATCAATTCTTAAATCTTCAACAGCACTAGAATTTAATTTATTAATTACTCGATCATATAAAATCTTGAAGAATTTTTCTTCAGTTTGAAAAATAGATTGATTACTCAATAAGCTCAGTTTCTCAGTTGCTGTTATCCCCTTAATAAAATGCCGTAATTGCTCATGATTAGATAAATTCTCTGCAAATGTTGTCTTTGCAATATGTCCTAACTTTTGAATGGAAGAGGAACTAAATAAATGAGCACCTCCATAAATGGTCTGAATAGGTGACATTTTTAATTTCCGATCTAATGTAATTGTTGGAATCTTTGAAACATAGTTTTCAAGTATTGAATCATCTATCATAAGCACCTGTTAAATTATTGAATTATAACTTATTTGAATATGAATTGTCATCAATTAATTATTATTAAAGATTTTAAGTATATAATATATGGTTAATAATAACGATCCCTTGATCATGATCCCGGGTCCTACTGAAGTATCTGAAGTTGTTTTAAAGGCGTTTAACAAAAAAACATATACCCACACCGAACGAGAATTCATCAAAGGATATAGTGATGTATTACAAAATCTAGGCATGATATTTGGAAGTAGCCATGAGTACTCACCTTTTGTCATCGCAGGTGCAGGAACTCTGTCCATGGAAATAGCTTTGATTAATCTTATTGATAGAAGTTATAACCAAAAATCATTAGTCTTCAGTACTGGTTACTTTGGAGAGCGATTTGAACATCTTCTCAAAGCATATCAATTGGATTACAAAATAGTTAACTCTGACATTGGGGATAAGTTCTCCAAAGATCAAATTAAATCAGAAATTGAAGAATATCAACCAGATATAGCTTTTATACAACATGTGGATACCTCATCAGGAGTAGCTAATAACATTGAAGAATTTGGTATAATATGTCATGACAATAATGTTTTCTCAGTTGTAGACGGTGTTTGTTCCGTTGGTGGTCAACCTACAAATCAGGAAAAATGGAAATTAGATATATGTTTTACAGGAGCACAAAAGGCACTTAGTGTGCCACCAGGATTGAGTATTGCTATGTTTTCTCCCAAAGCAAGAGACTTCACTGAAAAACGAAAATCTCCGATTCCAAGTTATTATGCCAATGTTTCAAACTGGTGGCCTATAATGGATGCTTATCGTTCTGGGACAGTGAAATATTTTTCCACTCCAGCAACAAACCTAATAATGACCTTAAAGAGATCAATAGATGAAATTATTGCAGAAGGTATCGATGCACGTTTTGATAGACATAAAAAACTAGCTGAATTATTTAGATCAGAAATGAAAGAATTAGGATTTGAATTCCTCACCAAAGATACTGCTTATGCAGATACTTTAACTACACCAAAATATCCAGAATCAGTAGACCCAACCGACTTCAGAGGGAAAATACTGCAAAATGGAGTTCAGGTAGCTGGTGGTATTTTATCAGGACATGCTAATGAATATTTTAGAGTAGGACATATGGGAACTGTTTCGGAAAATGATATCAAAAGAACACTTCATGCAATTAAAAGCAGTTTATAAGATCAGCTAAAAAATGAATTAAGATCAGATTGGGCAAAACTTGACTCTATTTTTTTTACAGTCTTCCAAGTGGTTCTGACAAACATAGGAAAAGAATGATATTTTGAGTAATACGCTTGTAAAAATGGTTTTGCATCTGTTGGATAACCACTTCCAAATGAAGGCAAAGTAGGATCAAATTTACTTATTTTTTGCTGAAGTGATTCAATAATCTCATCACGAGTGGTTTTTGCCAATATACTTGCAGCACCAACACTGGTAAAAAGTTGATCACCTTTGTGAAAAGATTGTATTTGTCCATCAAATAGATCTGCAAACCTTGACCCAAATCTTTCAGCATTAACATCAGCAGCATCCAATTGTAATATACCAATTTTGTTAACTTGAGGGCTTATTAGTTGTCGGAAAAATTTTATTTCTATTTCATTCAGTGTCATCTCACCCATTAATGATGTAATTGTTTCTGCATTTACAACTAAAGTATCACAATAAGTTGTGTTCTCTTTAATAATAGCAGCTAACCTCTGTCTATTTAATTTACTTAGAGTTTTTGAATCTTCGACACCATTTTCCTTAAGAAATGACTCCTGTTCAGAAGTAACAACCACTAAACCGAATACTAAAGGACCAATAACTGGACCTCTACCTGCTTCATCCATTCCTGCAATCAAACTCTTCTGTTCGTTCATTCAATTACACCCTATTTTTGTAAAGATAATGAAATTAATATTTCCTTAATCACTGCTCCACTGGCATTGGATCGAAAGGCTTGTTTAACAAATCGCGATTGCACACAATCAAATCCTAATTCATTTAATTTTTCCTTAAATACTGCAAATTTTGGTTGAACTATACCGAATCGCTTGGATAGTTCACTCATAACATAATAACCGGGTAGATGATGACCATCTCTCCCTTCAATTAATAATTTAGACATACGTTTATGGGTGGCTAGGCTTGGAAAATTTGATTTATCCTCGGTTTGTCCTAGTTCTGTGATTGCTAGACTACACCACTCCTTGTCGAATATATTTCCAGCCCATAAAGGTCCAGCCTGTTTTAAATCACCACAACACTGCACATGGTGTTCAAATAAACCTTTTCGATAATAAATTTGACTACATCCATCGCAAGTATATGAGAACCCGATTAATTCAACCGCAGCATTGGCCTCACCCCTACCTTTTCGAGATAGAAAAAATATCTTAACATAATGATCTGCAGAACTGGTAAAAATTGGTTTTACACCTCGTTCATGCCGAGAAGCAGATTTTACTACTGCAGCAATTAGAATTCGAGCTGCAGTTTCATGTGTATGAAAGTTATTTAAAGGTATTGAGCCATATTTTCTCAAACATGCATCAGGATATACCCCACAAAGAGCAGTCATATCAGTAGCAGTAACAGCGACCAATGACCGAAGTGTCATAACATTCCAAATACTATCAATAAAAGGCATAGGAGACCCAAAAGGATCTAAATCAACATAATGATACTTTTGATAATATTCTGTTAATTGATATGCCAGTGATCGACATTCACGTTGGAATAATCGAATTTTCTGTTTTAATTGTAAATGATTTAGATTATAATTGGCGACCTGAATAGTCAAATCATTAAAATCACAAATAACAACCTCTTCAATCGCGTCGGCAATTTCAATACATAATCGGAATCCTCTGATTCCCACACCTGCCAATGGCTCAAATACTCTTATCGGGTGATTTACTGATTGGGAATATAATTTCGAGAATAAAAGAGAAAAATCACGATTTAAAACCATTACAGGGTTGAAAAATATTGGTGCCTCATATACAGATGGTGATTCTATAATTTGCATTTTAACCATTCCCTCCTCTACCGCGGTTTGAGGATAATCCGGCCAAATCGGTTGTAAATCAATATAACCAGTGATTTCAGTAATATCCTTATTACTCATCCTTTACAAATCCCTTACAAATGATATATTCTTCGGCAGAATTTTTCCTTGTAGCAGGTGGTCTCCAATTCTTCTTAAATTCAAATAATTCCTTTAGCTCTTCCTCAAATTCATTCAATGAGGGACCTCTAAATACTTTGGTAACAAAATTACCACCTGCATTAAGTACTGTTTCTGCTGTGCGTAATGCCATAGTTGCCAAATGAATCTGTCTCTCCGAATCGAGATGCCAATTTCCGGTTACATTACCTGCTAAATCAGACAAGACCACATTAATAGGCTTATTAAAATGAGTAGAAAGATGTTGCATAAGCATTGGAGATTCCATGTTCATTTGAAGTGTTATGATATTATCAAATTGAAAACTCCGCATTGGATTTTTATCTAATGCTATAACTTTTCCCTTTGATTTTACTAATTCACCGGCTACCTGAGACCAACCTCCGGGAGCTGCACCTAAATCAATAACATAATCACCCGGTTTTATAATTTTAAATTTGGTTTGAATTTGCTTCAGTTTATAGGAAGATCGCGCTCGATAACCTTCATCTTTTGCTTTTTTATAATAATGATCTTTCCTATTTTCCACTATACTACTATTTTCGTGTTACAAGATAAAGAAATCGATTAATTACAGAAATCATTCAAGATCAAAGAGTAGCAATAAATCATCTAAACAATCTTTCTTCTTTGGGTCGATTAAGAAACCTAGCAGACTGCTCTCCCTCAAAATTAATTTTAAAACCACGAACTATAACAAAAGGTACTCCTTCGTCACTTTGTCCCTGTAATAATTCAGCAGCGGAGGCAATTTCGTCGGCAATAGCCACTTGAGAAACTTTCATCTCATATCCAAATAAATCTTTTTTCTCAATATCTGAACGAATACATGGGATGCCTGAAATTCCAATTGCGATGTTGACTACCCCTCTCCTTAATGCTCTTCCCACGGTATCTGAAATTATTACAGCAATATCTTTATGTAATTGTTCCTTGACAAAATTACGAATTTCCAATGCTAAATTATCAGGATCTTCAGGAACTGCAATTAATTTACCAATACCTGCATTTGATTCGTCAATTCCTGCATTTGCACATAATATCCCAGCCTTATTTGTGGCAATAATTAAATTTCGTTCGATTTTTTCAATATTCAAACTCGATTGAAGAATTACCTCTATCTTGGCCGCTGGTTTATCGATGATACTTGCGATTTCAATTGCTCTTGCAGAAGGTTGTACTTCACTGATATCGTAAATATATCCTTTTACTCGAGACCAAGGAGTGTGAGCAGAAACTAAAATATCACCATCTTCTAACAAATCCTTTAAAGAATTTTGTAACGAAGACCAAATTTCATCTTCAGTATTAACTATTGGAAATGGGATAACAGGAATTAATTGTATCATTAACAGACACATTGACTATCAGTTTATATTCATGTTGTCGTAGATCATATCATTTATCTTGAATTACAAAACTAGGTAAGCGTATTTTTTCTGCATGACACTCAGGACATTTTGTTGGAGCTTTTGTTCGATCCGTAGAAAAAATATATTCACACATTAGACACATAGCAGGTCGTATTGCTAGAATAATACTTGGATTATCTCTAATAGATGTACGAATGTGATCTAAATCTTCTTCGATGCCTATTTGTGATCTATTGAATTGTTTAGACAAATCAACTGCAGTAGATGGATTATCTTTCAGCCAAGAGATTATTTCTTCTCTAACCATTGCAATAGAAATTTTAACATAAAAAATATTAAACATAATGATTTCAACTTGAAATTTAAATTGAATTAACATAAAATTCAATGAAAATTCCGAGAATTATGTAATTTTTAAAATCCTCTATTTTTCAAATATTGTTAAAAATTTAGAATCAAGATTGAAGAATAATAACCACAATGGATCAATAAAAAGCAAAGAGATGAAAATTAAAATTGCTCGTATTTTGTATAAAAATGTCCTCTTCTTTTTCATTATTTGAACCATTTTTCATAATCTTAATGTAATAGATATTATCATAAATTTTAGTGTCTACTGTCTGCAAAACAATCCGCAATAAGTATGTCTCAACTGATTTAATAAATAAAGCCATCCAATTATTAGCAGTAAAGGGAAGATATACGGAATTTCTGAGCTTTCAGGGTCCTGCAGGAGATTCGGAAGTAATCAGTATAAATGATGGAGATGAAAATATAACTATTTCAATTCGTGACGCACATGAATTAGATGTTGAAATTAGAGGTGAAGAGGAAACGGTTCTTACATTTATCAAAGAACTTTCTGCAGAAGTAGCAGTGATTACAGCAACAGAGTTATGCAAGTGCATCTATCCTACGTTGGATGCAGCCGAAACAAAGGATAAATTCCGAGAATTATTCATCCAGGTGTTAAATGATATATTCAAATAAATTGATCGGATTATGAATGCAATTAAGGAATAAGAAATATTGCTTCAATTTCTACCAAGGCATTAATAGGCAATTTTGATACCTCAACAGTAGATCTAACCGGAGGAGTTACGGCAAAATAACGACCATATACCTCGTTTACTATGGCATAATGACTTAAATCAGCCAAAAATATAGTTGTTTTTACCGCATTCTCTAGACTGGTTCCTGCTTGCTCTGCAATTCCTCGTAAATTCTCCATTATTTGAATCACTTGATCCTCAACAGAAGTGGCTAATTCACCAGTTGAAGGATTGAGACCAACCTGTCCAGCAGTAAATAATAAATCACCAACAACAATACCCTGAGAGTATGGTCCGATGGCTTTTGGTGCTCGATCTGTATGTATTACTTGCTTCATCTTATTAAACATTTTTAATTTGCTTTTAATTGGTTATTATCAATGCTATCGTGATACGACTAAATTTTTTAAGGATTTATCTATCTGTATATTGATATTTTAATAACCTTTTAGACTGGATATTCACGAGTCAACATATGAGTAGTCATATTCTCTCCTTATTTATGATAATTAGTTCATACCTCATTGGTAGTATCCCTCCAGCATATTTAATAGCAAAATTCAAATTTGGAATTAATATTAAAGAACAGGGTAGTGGAAATGTTGGTGGTGCTAACTCTGCAAGATTAATGGGTAAAAATATTGGAATTCTTGTTGGAGTATTAGATGTATTGAAAGGAACGCTCGCAGTATTATTAACCAAAGTAGTAGTATCTTCTCAAATAAATGGAAAAATAGAATTATTTACTAGTCTTGAGGTGGTACTAGCATTTTCAGGAATAGCAGCTGTATTAGGACATTGTTTTTCAATATTTCTGAAATTTAAAGCAGGTAAAGGAATGGCTACTACTGGTGGAGTTGTTCTTGCTCTAGATCCCATCTCATTTTTAATCCTATTAGGAGTAATGATAGTACTAGTTTTTGTGGTTACTAAGATAACATCATTGTCCAATTTAATTGGAGTTATTTTAGTCCCAATACTACTTTATATTAGTTTAAATGTAGTTGCCTATCTAGTAATGGGCATTATCCTAGTGGGAATAATCTATTACACACACCGAGAAAACATAAGAAGACTATTTGCGGGTAATGAGAGAAAAATAGGTCAAAAAGAAGAGATCAATAGATCAAAATCTATATAATATTTATTTGAAATTTTATTACGGTAGACAAACTATTTTTAATTGAGTCACATGGATTAGACATATGTCCTTCCATTTCATCATAGTATTATTATTTGTAGTTTCATATCTACTCGGATCTATACCAACTGCATATCTAGTCAGTCGATTCATGTTTGGTCAAGATATC
>Ga0224506_10002289_pt1 | contig 13112 bp, 10 predicted proteins | sample SF_Jan12_sed_USG_2_FD_169108 | JGI IMG/M metagenome (GOLD analysis project Ga0224506, IMG submission 169108) | Sediment microbial communities from San Francisco Bay, California, United States - SF_Jan12_sed_USGS_8_1 | ecosystem: Environmental > Aquatic > Marine > Sediment | place: USA... | reverse complement strand
AACAAACATGAAATAAAAGTAGAAAACGAACCTGGGTCACCCAAATTAACCAATTAAATCAATGTAATTAATTGATATACTGATAGATATGATTTTACACACTAAGAAGTGTCGAAGTCAGGAAAAATATTGAAGAAAACACGAATTCAACTTCAGAACAAATGTATTTCGATTGGGTGAAAAATATTGAAGCTGACCTTTGTTCTTGATTCTACTTTGTTAGGTTGTTGATATTACTTTGGGTTTGTAAATACATGAGCCAAATCCGAATGTAATTACTTGCTCCCAGAAATAACCACCACAATTTCCCCTTTCACTTTACCACCGCCACTTTCGTAATACTGTTTTATTTCACTAAGTGTACCGTTAATGGTTTCTTCATGTATTTTGGTAAGTTCTCTTGAAATGGAAGCTTTTCTGTCTTCACCAAAGTATTCAATAAATTGATCTAGTGCTTTTAATAGGCGATGTGGAGATTCATAAAGCACAATGGTTCTAGTTTCTTCACTTAACTGTTCCAATTTTGTTTTTCTACCTTTCTTGTGAGGCAAAAATCCTTCAAAAACAAAGCTATCGGAGGGTAATCCTGATTTTACCAAAGCAGGCACAAAAGCTGTGGCTCCAGGCAAACATTCTACATTAATATTATGATCCAAACATGCTCGAACCAATAAAAACCCAGGATCAGAAATGGCTGGAGTTCCCGCATCGGAAACCAAAGCCATAATTTCTCCATTTTTCATCCTATGAATAAGTCGATCTACCTGCTTATGTTCATTAAAGACATGGTAACTCATTAATGGATTTGATATTTCGTGGTGCTTTAATAATACTCCTGTATTACGAGTATCTTCAGCCAAAATCACATCTACTTCTTTGAGTAGGCGTATGGAACGTAAGGTGATATCTTCCAGATTGCCAATTGGTGTAGGCACAATATATAATGAAGTTGATCCCATTGGCTTACGCTATTTTGTCAATGGCTTCTGCCAATTTCCTGTCTTTTTCGGTAATGATGTCTCCTGCATCATGTGTACATAGTCTAATCTCCACTTTATTATACACATTACTCCAGTTAGGGTGGTGATCCATTTTTTCGGCTACCAATGCCACCTGTGTCATGAAACCAAAAGCTTCAATAAAATTGTTGAACTCAAACGTTCTAACAAGTTGATTATTCTCTTCTCTCCACATCATTAAATAAAGATGAATAACCCACAAACAAATCGCAAACAAAATACTAAAAAGCGTATTAGGAATTTTGTTTTACGATTATGTCTCTGAACAAACTGAATTTAAATCTTTTGATGGTGAAACTAAAAGCCCAATAAATTATTTAGAGGGCATTTTCACATGCTGATTTTTATACTATTACTCTTTAATATAACCTTTTCGTTTAAGGATAGTTTCTACAAACTTACGATCGTTATCGGTATTAAAAATTTTAAAAGGTAAATGAATGATTTGTGCTTTATTTACTTTTAACAAAATATAATTTTTACCAACCTTAGCTGATTTAATCTGATCCCATTTTAATGGCATACCTTGCTTGCTATTCAGTTTTATCAAAACTTGCTGACTATTTATTTCATACCCTAGCTTTTCAAAAAGCATTTTCCCTTGTTCTAACTGCGTAACACCAGCAAACTGAATAAGCCAAAATAATAAATACAAAACAACGGCAATTGCTGTACCAATAAACCACCACATATTAGGAATCCATATGTACCCACTACATAGAGCAATTACTATTAATCCTACCCACCATTGTTCTTTTAACACATTGCCAAGCGCAATTTTTATATAAGTGTTCTTATCAAGTTGGTATTTTCTTGTTTTTACAATCATCTTCTTTCTCTCTTTTCCTATTTTACTAATTTATTGCTTTTAAACTTATATCCATACTTTTTATTGAATGAGTAAGTGCACCAACTGAAATATAATCTACTCCTGTTTCAGCCACATCAACAATAGTTTGCTCGGTTATCCCTCCACTTGCTTCCGTTTCGTACTTACCGTTTATTAACTGAACTGCCTCACGAATATCTGATGGCATCATATTGTCGAGCATAATTATGTCAATACCTCCAGCATCTAACACTTGCTTCACTTCGTCTAAATTTCTAGTTTCTACTTCAATTTTAAGATCAAGTTTATTTTCTTTCAAATATTTTTGCGTTGCAAAAATGGCTTTATTAATTCCTCCTGCAAAATCAATATGATTATCTTTTAGCATCACCATATCATATAGTCCAAAACGATGATTAGTTCCTCCACCAATCGCCACGGCCCATTTTTCCATAATACGGAAATTAGGAGTTGTTTTTCTGGTATCTAGAAGTCTGGTTTTTGTAGTACTTATAAGCTGAGTAAGTTTACGTGTGTATGTAGCAATGCCACTCATCCGTTGCATACAGTTTAGTACTAATCGTTCCGAACTTAATATACTTCGTGCATTACCCTCCATAACAAAACCAATATCTCCATTACTTACTATATCTCCATCTTTAAATTTATATTCTATATTTAATTCTGAATCTACAGCCTCAAAAATATAAGCCGCCATTTCAAGACCAGCAATTACACCATCATCTTTAATAAGTAATTGTGCCTTACTTTTTGACTTAATAGGAATTGCCGCCAATGTTGAATGATCTCCACTACCAATATCTTCCTTTAATGCTGCTTTAATAAATGAGCTAATTGCTTGTTTAGTAAGGTATTCTGTATTCACGAAGCAAAAATATAAAAAAGCGAGAGTTTAAAAGGTCTACAAGAATTATTTGTTTGGCTCTATAACAAATTTTAGGAGCAAATTTTAAAATTTGCCATAGCTGTTTTCTTATCATACATTAGTGGCGTGGAAGTTACTTTCGTGCTATTTTTAATTTAATACATTTAAACTGTACTTATTGTATCATAATATGTAAATAATACACCTCTTTCTATTTTCAATAAAACTCATTGAATTACAATCTTTAGAGATTTATTTTGATCTACTTATTTAGAACTAAATAATTATTCGGTCTGCATTTTGTGTTATTATTGATTATCTTCAAAAAAGTTTATAACTATTTGCCTAATGAAAAAAACAATCTTATACATAAGTTTAATCCTTTTTTCAGTGAATGGGTTTTCACAAACAAAGATAAGGACACTTCCCAGGAACATTAATGCCCCTAATTACAACAACTATTATCCTGCTATAAGCGGAGATGGAAATTCATTAGTTTTCATGTCGAATTTTACCAATTCGGGAGAGTCATCAATGAGTTACACTTATAAGATCGATGTTACTACTTGGAGCGATCCGGTAGAATTACCAAGAGCTATTAATTTGAATCATTTATTATTTGAAGGAGGGTATTCTTTAAATTTTAATGGAAAAACACTTTTTTTCACTTTCAAAAAAAGTGGAGGTATTGGTGGGTATGATATATGGTATAGTAAGTTTAGTAATGGAACGTGGCAAGGGGCAAAAAACATGGGGAATAAAATTAATACTTCTGCCCATGAAGGCATGCCTTCAATATCCTCTAGTGGAGAGTCATTGTATTATTGCAGGTGTGAAACGATGAATGAAATAGAAGCTACAGGTTGTAAAATTGTAGTAGCTACTAAAAACGGATCCTTGTGGGAGGATGCTAAGCCATTACCAAATAACGTTAATAGTTATAATCCACAATCGCCCAAAATAATGGCTGATGGTGAAACGTTAATTTTTTCATCTAAGCAAGGTGGTAGTGCCGATTTATACCTCACAAGAAAAACTGTAGATGGTTCTTGGACTGACCCTGTATCTATGAATTTTGCAAACACTACAAATAATGAACAATTTGTTAGCGTGGCAGCAAAGGGAAGGTACTTGTTTCATGATGTGAAATCCGGACGTGGTAGAGCCATTGAAATGCTATTGATACCAGATGAATTTAAAGCCAAAGACGTAATGCATGTTAAGGGTACTGTTGTAAACCCAATTACAAATGAAAGAATCCCATCCACACTCAAGGTGTATGATATTGCAACTCGCGAAAGAATTGTTTTTCAAGAGTTAAATGAGAATTCAGAATTTAACTTTGCAATAAAAGAAGGAAAAGCTTACGATTTTTCAATTGAACCTAAAGACAATTCGTATGGCTACTTTTCAAAAATATATGATTTAGGTCAAATGAAAGCCTCTTCAAGAGACGAATTAGAAATTAAACTTTCACCATTTAAAAGAGGTCAAACGGTTGAATTGGGGGCTCTTGCTTATTCTGATATGAGTACCGAAATTGATGACAATGCTACTTATGAATTAAGAAGGCTAGTTCGATTATTGAAAAACAATAGCAATGAAGGTTTTGAACTTAAAGTACATCGTTATAACTACTTAGAGGACAATATAGCTAGTTCGGAAGACCTTACTGAAGTTATTATTGATACACTCTGGACTGAAATAGAGAAAACAATTCAAGTTGTGGATACAATAATGGTGCCTTATGCAATGGATTCTACAGCCTCGGATTCTGTATCTTCAGTTTCCAATAATGATGAGCTGTCTTCTGACTCCGCCAGCATGTTGGCAACAAATTTCGATATGTTTGAACAAAGAATAGAAGTTAGAGACTCTGTAATTATGGTACCTTATTATGATTTAAAGTATACTTATCATAATGACAGAACTTTAAAACAAGTTAAAGCTTTAGTTCAATATTTGGTTGGAAAAGGTTTAGCAGAAGAACAATTACAATATACTACCTCGAAAACAACTGATAGACCACCAAGAGGAAAGCCTCAAATCATTGTTTCTATAAAAATGTTATAATGATATGGGTACTACTACAGTGGTTTTGTCCCACATAAGTATCATTTCTATATGATCTTCAATTTCTTCAAAGGTAATTGTGAATTGTTCAATAACATTATCACTTTGATAAGAAGGAACTGTAACTGATAATTGATCTTTAGTAGCATCTCTGTTAGCTTTTGCAGAAAAATCAACACCCCATTGCCCATATTCTGTATTAAATATCACCTCCCATTGGGTTTCATTGGGAATAGTCCATAAAGTATATTTCCCAGCAGGTAATATTTGATCTACAATCTTCAAATCTACTGTAGTTGAAAAGGTAGTAGCTTCGTTAGCACCTGTTCTCCATACTTCTCCATAGGGTTCTAACCCTCCAAAGATTTCTCTATCATTTTTATAAGGTCTACAATATACTATCTCAATTCTAGCACTATCAATACTAAAAACTTCTGTAGATACAGGGCTGTGTGATTTAGTGGATACTCTTAAAAATATTCCGACAACCATTAATACAGCTATAACAACACCTATTACTATTAATGTTTTTTTCATTTTATACTTTTAGTACGCTATATAACTCCTTTTCTGCTAATAAAGTTGTTTAAATGTAATAAAATAAAGTTTATTGTATTTTTTGGTCAACAGGAATCAGTGAATTTAAACCCTATTCCATGATAATTGATGATGTTAATTGAGCGATCTTTTTTTAAATATTTGCGAATTTTGGAAATGAAAACATCCAAACTTCTTCCAAGAAAGTAATCATCTGACCCCCAGATTTGCTTCAAAATATACTCTCTTTTCAGTACTTCCCCTTGATGGTCACAAAATAATTGAAGTACATCTGCTTCTTTTTGTGTAAGTTTTTGTGTTGAGAAATTTACTGTAAGTGTTAGATTATTATAATCAAAAGTGTAGTTCCCTATTTTATAAGATAGTTTATCACCTTTTGTGCTACTCGTTCTTTTAAGAAAAACATTAATACGATAGATCAGCTCTTCCATATTAAATGGTTTGGTAATGTAATCATCCCCTCCTTTTTTAAATCCCTCCAACTTATCCTCAACCATAGATTTAGCTGTTAAAAAAAGAATAGGGATGTTTTTATCTGTTTTCCGTATTTGTTCTGCAAGTTTAAACCCATCCATTTTTGGGAGCATTACATCTAAAACACAAAGGCTAAATGATTCTCTTTTAAATGCTGAATGTGCTTGCAAACCATCTTCACACAATGTGACATTAAATCCTTCATGTACCAGGTTGTCTTTAATTACAAAACCAAGGTTTTTGTCATCTTCTGCTAATAATATATTTATGGATTTTATCATAAATCAATAGGAAGGTAAATAGTAAATAGACTTCCTTTGTCTAGGTCACTAGATAATTCTATTGACCCATTGTGAGCTTTAAGCATTAAATTGACATAGTACAAGCCTAATCCAAAGCCTTTTACATTATGTACATTACCAGTAGGTACTCGGTAAAATTTACTAAATATTTTTTGCTGCTCCTTTTTTTCTATGCCTATACCGTAATCTTTGATTTGAATAATAATACTTTGGTTAATATTTTTTGTTAATATTTCTATTTTTGGAGGTTCTGTGCCACAATACTTTATGGCATTATCGAGCAGGTTGTAAATAATATTAGTAAAATGAAGCTGATCTGCTTTTATTTTGTTTTGTGAAGCTTCAAAAACACTTTTCACGTTACCCTGTAATTGTTCAATTTTAGGGCTTAATGTAGTAAGAGTCTGATCAATAATAGAATGTATATCAAAAACTTCTTTTTTGAGAGCAATAGGCTCATCATCCAAAGTTGCTATTTGAAGTACTCTATCTACCTGTGTTTTTAGTCTATGACTTTCGTTTTGAATTATAGTAGCATAACTCATGAGGCGACCAGGGTTTTCTAGAATATCAGGATTTTTCAATACTCCTGATGATACCGAAATGGTAGAAATAGGAGTTTTAAATTCATGAGTCATGTTATTAATAAAATCTTTCTGGATTTCGGATAAACGTTTTTGTTTGAGTATAATAAAGGAAGCATAAGCAAAAAATATGATCACAACAAATAGAACAATGGTAGAAAACACCCACACCTCCATTCTATTAATAATTTGAAATTCCTTATCAGGAAAGTATACTCCAAAATAGTATTGCTGCTTTCCCCATTTTGGTAAAGACGTTTGTACTTCTTCATTTAAAGGTTGCTGATCAAAAGACACATAATTTCCATATACCATTTTGTCGTCATTGCAATCATAAATGCCATATTCAAAATCGGCCTGAATATTTCTTTTTTGAAATTCGGTTTTTAATAGGTATTCTAATATTCCCGCATCAATTTCATTAGTAATAGTAACAACATAATAGTTTGTAGAGAGTTGTTCTATTGGATTGATTTCAGGAGGGGAGGTTCTGCTAATTTCAAATAGTTTACTTGCTACAGTATACAATGCAGTATTTACATCTCTATTAAATTGATCTTCATTTAAATCAAATGCTTTTTTCAACCAATATACCTGTGTTGAGGCTATGCCAACAATAGATATAATAGCCAAAACTATTACTGCACGTATAACTCCTCTCTTCATATGTGTTACAATTTATGGAATTACAGAAAAATGTATAACTTTTTTATGCAATTAGACAGAAAAACAACACTTTGCAATAAAATTATAAATTTCCTGCATCATGAAAAGCACATTGAAATTCACATTCTTGTTATTCTTTATTACCTCTAGCATGTTTGGTCAGATACAGACTAATCTAGAGCTCATTGATATCTTTAATATGGAATTTGTTTCTGATCCTCAAATTTCTCCAGATGGGTCAAAAATTATTTATGTACGGAATTTTAAAGATGTAATGACCGATAAAAATCTATCTAACTTATGGATAGTGAATTTTGATGGAACAAAGAACAGACCTATTACTACAGGAAATCAAAATGATTTTTACCCACGTTGGTCACATAAAGGAGATAAAATTATATTTAAATCCAATAGAGCTGATGGAAAAATGAAGTTATATATGATGTGGTTGGATACAAAAGAAACTGTACCCTTAACTAATACACCTAAAGCTCCTGGACAAGTAGCATGGTCTCATAATGATAAACATTTGGCATTTACTATGTTTGTTCCTAAAAATCACCCTTCTATTGTTAAAATGCCTGCAAAGCCTGAAGGAGCAAAATGGAATAAGCCACCTACTTATATTGATAATATGAATTATAGGGGTGATGGTGCTGGGTATTTAAAAAGTGGAAATACGCAGTTATTTACATTATCAACGGATGGAGGTACACCAAGACAATTAACATTTACAGATTTTGATCATGGTGCTCCTATTTGGTCAAAAAATGATACCCATCTTTATTTCAGTGCTAACTTTCATAAAGACGAAGAATTTGAACCTCTTGATAGTGAAATACACCAAATAGCGATTGAAGATGGAGCAATAACTACGTTGACAAAAAGATATGGTCCTGATAGTAACCCCGTATTATCTCCAGATGGTTTAAAAGTAGCATATACTGGTTTCGATGACAGGCATCAGGGATATCAAGTTACGCACCTATATGTGATGAATACAGACGGCACCAATTCCAAAATTATCTCAACAAATTTTGATAGAGATATTCAAAATATAATCTGGGATAGTAATGGTAAAGGTCTTTACTTTCAATATAATGATAAAGGAGATACAAAAATAGGGCATATTACTCTATCTGGTAATGCAACCGTAAAGGCTGAGGGTTTGGGTGGACTGTCCTTAGGAAGACCTTATAATGCTGCAAATTATACAGTGTCAAAAAATAATATGTTTGCCTATACATTAGGAGGAACAAATCATCCAGCAGACCTTGGTGTAATGGATAGTAAGAGTAGTAAAAGAATTACTGCATTGAACGATGATCTATTCTCTTTTAAAAACCTTGGTAAGGTAGAAGAAATTTGGTGGGAGTCGTCATTTGATCAAAGAAAAATTCAAGGTTGGGTAGTAACTCCACCAAATTTTGATCCTTCTAAGAAATATCCTATGATATTAGAAATTCATGGAGGACCATTTTCTAGCTATGGATCGGTTTATTCTGCAGAAATACAAGCATATGCAGCCGCAGGATATGTTGTTTTGTATAGCAACCCAAGAGGAAGCACTAGCTATGGAGAAGAATTTGGGAATTTAATTCATCATGATTATCCTAATCACGACTATGAGGATTTAATGTCAGGTGTTGATGCGGTAATCAATAAAGGATTTATTGATGACAAAAATCTTTTTGTGACTGGTGGTAGTGGTGGTGGAGTATTAACAGCCTGGATAGTTGGTAAAACGGATCGGTTTAAAGCAGCAGTAGTTGCAAAACCCGTTATTAACTGGTACAGTTTTGTTTTGTATGCTGATGGAGTACAGTTTTTCTATAAATACTGGTTTCCAAATAAGCCTTGGGAAGATCCAACCAATTATCTAAAACGATCTCCTTTATCTTATGTTGGTAATGTAACAACTCCAACTATGCTGCTAACTGGAGAAGAAGATTTTAGAACCCCCATAGCTGAATCCGAACAATTTTATGCCGCTTTGAAACTTGAAAATGTAGAAACTGCACTAGTAAGAATCCCTGGAGCTTCTCATGGCATAGCCAACAGACCTAGTAATCTAATTGCAAAAATTGCAAGTATATTAGCTTGGTTTGAAAAGTATAAAGACACAGAAGAAACGAAATGATCAATCAAAGGGGCATAATTATCCTTTTTTAGAGTAACTTGGTGAAAAACACAAAATTATTACTTTCGGCAGAGTTGTGCTAATAAAGGAAGGAGCTTTATCAAATTAACGCTTCTTCTATTCAACAAAATACAAAAATTATGAAACGAATTTATATTATCTTATTTTCTATAGTTGTAGGCTGTTCTAGCCCTAATGAAACAACAGAACTAGCTCGTTGGGAAAAACATGCAGCAGCAACTGAAATTATTAGGGACGACTTTGGCGTACCCCACATCTATGGAAAAACTGATGCTGACGCTGTGTTTGGATTGCTATATGCTCAGTGTGAAGATGATTTTAATCGAGTAGAACGAAATTATATTTGGGCTATTGGTAGACTAGCAGAAGTTGAGGGTGAAAAGGCACTTTACAGTGACCTAAGAGCCAGATTATTTATGACTAAGGAAGAAGCTATTGAACATTATGAAAATAGCCCTGAATGGTTAAAAAAACTTTGTGAAGCTTTTGCTGATGGTATAAATTATTACTTGTATACCCACCCAGAAGTTAAGCCTAAACTACTCACACATTTTGAGCCATGGATGCCTATGTATTTTAGTGAGGGTTCTATTGGAGGAGATATAGAACGTATCTCAACTAACAATATAAAGAGTTTTTATGAATCTGATCCTGCCCAATTGCTTAGTAAAGCTGATGATGGATTGATACGACTTAATGATAATGAGCCTAGGGGATCAAATGGATTTGCGATATCGGGTAAATTAACGGAGTCGGGAGATGCTATGCTTTTGATAAACCCACATACCTCATTCTTTTTTCGTGGAGAAGTACATGTGGTAAGTGAAGAGGGTCTCAATGCCTATGGTGCAGTTACTTGGGGGCAATTTTTTGTATATCAAGGATTTAATGAAAAAACAGGGTGGATGCATACATCAACGTATACAGATGTCATGGATGAGTTTGTGGAAACAGTAATAAAAACTGATGATGGATTTGAATACACCTATGGTGATGAACAACGACCTGTCGAGGTGTTAGAAGTGACACTCAATTATAAAACTGATGAAGCGTTGAAGGACAAAAAGTTCACCATGTATCGCACACACCATGGTCCAGTGACGAGTTTATTAGAAAACAAATGGGTAGCATCAGCAATGATGTGGAATCCGGTAAAAGCACTTATACAATCGTTTACGAGAACTAAATTAAATGGACATAAAGAATTTAGAGAGATGATGGACATTCGTACCAACTCTTCAAATAACACTGTTTATGCCGATGCCGAAGGAAATATTGCGTATTACCATGGTAATTTTATCCCTAAACGTGATACCACTTTTGATTATAGAAACCCAGTTGATGGTAGTAATCCAGCTACCGACTGGCAAGGGTTACACACCGTAGACGAGATTATTACGGTAATTAATCCAGAAAACGGTTGGATTCAAAATTGTAATTCTACCCCCTTCACAAGTGCAGGAGAAAACAGCCCGAAAGAAAAAGATTATCCAAGATATATGTCCTTAAATCGCGAAACTTTTCGTGGAGTTCATGCTATTCGATTATTAGAACAATCAAAGAACTTAACACTTGATAAACTAATCGTAACAGCTTATGACCCTTTACTTCCTGCTTTTGAAGTACTAATTCCTGGATTAATTGCTGCTTGTGATCAAATGACTTTAACAGATCCTTCTATAATCGAAGCGGTTGAAGTGTTGAGAAACTGGGATTTTGCAGTTTCAAAAGAATCGGTAGCCATGTCTATAGCACATTTTTATGGTACTCAATGTTTTAGGGATGGAATATTTCCAGAAGGTTTAAGTCGTATGGAAAAAATTAAATACATGGCTACAGCCTCACCGATAGAAGAACGTCATGCTATTTTTAAGAAGACTATTGCCAAACTTATAGAAGATTTTGGTAGTTGGAATACGCCTTGGGGAGAAATAAACAGATACCAACGAGTTAATGGAGATATAAAACAACCGTTTAATGATAGTCTACAAAGTATACCTGTAGGTTTGGCTTCGGGCAGATGGGGAGCATTAGCATCTTTTGGTGCCAGATCGTATAACAACACTAAACGCATTTATGGCACCTCTGGAAATAGCTTTGTGGCTGTTGTAGAGTTTGGAGAAAAGGTAAAGGCGAAATCTATGTTAGCTGGTGGTCAAAGTGGAGATCCTGAATCGCCACATTTTGATGATCAGTCTCAGCGTTATGCAGATGTTTTATTCAAAGATGTAGCATATTATCGTAGCGATGTAGAACAAAGAGCAAAATACACTTATCACCCAGGTGATAAGGAATAGTAATATTTAATCAAGAGGAACTCAATCAATAACAAAAAAATGTTAAAACATAGCTACTTATTATATTCATTACATTGCCTCGCTGTACTTTTTATATTTTCTGTATCAGGAATTGCACAGAATAACTGGGAATCAGCTATCAATGAACAACTTCCACAAACATTAAAGAAACATAAAGAGTTTGTGAGTATTCCGAATGTTGCTGTAAATAAAGAAGATATTCATAAGAACCTTGAATGGGCTAGAAAGGAATTTGAAAAACAAAAATTTAATGTTAGGCTATTGGAGTCTTCTACTCTTCCAGTATTCTTTGCAGAAAGGATTGTGAGTGAAAAGGCGAAAACAATCCTATTCTATTTTCATATTGATGGGCAAGCTGTTAATCCTGATAAATGGGATCAGGAAAATCCCTTCAAACCAGTATTAAAACAACAAGATAAAAATGGTAGTTGGCAATCGATAGATTGGGGAAATATTGATGGAGAAATTAATCCTGAATGGAGAGTGTTTGGTCGATCCTCTGCAGATGATAAGGCTCCAATTATGATGATACTATCTGCCATTGAATTGCTCGACAAGCAGAAAGAGAAGCTTCAATATAATATAAAAATCATGATTGATCCTCAAGAAGAGGCAGGATCAGATGGGTTACTATCTACTTTAGAACAATACAAAAAAGATTATGCAGCAGACTATATGCTAATAATGGACGGGCCAGCTCATCCTACAAACAAACCCACCCTCACCTTTGGTTTCAGAGGGATTGCTTCCTGTAGTATAAGCATCTATGGCGCAAAATTGCCTCAACATAGTGGTCATTATGGGAATTATGCACCCAACCCAGTTTTCGCCATGTCGCATTTACTGGCAAGTATGAAAGATGAACATGGAAAAGTAGTTATTGAGAATTATTATGATGGGATAGAAATAACTCCAGAAGTAGAAGCTATTCTTAAGCAAGTTCCTGATAATGAAAGTGAAATAAAAAGGGGGCTGGTTATAAACAAACCCGACCAAGTTGGAAAAAGTTATCAAGAATCTCTACAATTTCCTTCTTTAAACGTACGTCATATTGAAACTTCTTGGAAGGGTCCTGGGTTAAAAACTGTTATCCCAGAAATTATCACAGCATATTTGGATGTGCGACTAGTATCAGAAACAGAAGGGGCAATACAGTTAGAAAAGATACGAAAACACATTAAAAAACAAGGATATCTAATCCTTGACAGAGAACCAACCGATGATGAACGATTAGCCAATTCT